>Ga0209809_1003084_pt1 | contig 10908 bp, 9 predicted proteins | sample YNPMSTMetaG_FD_186172 | JGI IMG/M metagenome (GOLD analysis project Ga0209809, IMG submission 186172) | Anoxygenic and chlorotrophic microbial mat microbial communities from Yellowstone National Park, USA - YNP MS-T MetaG (SPAdes) (version 2) ... | reverse complement strand
CGGACTCAACCGAAAAGGGATGCTCCCCCTCTCCAGAGGCTCTTTCAGGGGGTCTTTCCAGCGCACATGCAAAAAGCGTGTCCCCGGCGGAAGCCCATCTGACGGCTGCATCACCTGAAATCCGCGCAGCCCCGCCCCGGCTATAAACCATACCAGACCAACTACCAGAACTGACCCGATGAGCGCATATAGCCACCAACGCTGACCCATGCGCCAAATATACAATAATATGCATGCAAACCTGGGCACGAGCCTGAGCAAAAATGCACGATACCTACCCGCGTCGTAGGCGGATGAGGGTGATTTCCGGCCATACGCCAAAGCGCGCCGGCAGACCAATATACCCCAAGCCCCGATTCACATATAAGTAGGTAGGTAAGGTGTGCCCATCCGCTTGCCAGAGAGGCCCTTCGTACAGGCCGGCCCAATAGCGGTAGAGCCAGCTGGCTGGACTCCAATAGCGCCCGTTTACCGGTATGCCCATCTGGAGGCCGTGGGTATGGCCGGAAAGCGTCAGCGCCGCCGGATACTTTCCGGAGACCTGATACTCCCAGTGTGTGGGGTCGTGCGTGAGCAGGATCGTAAAGGCGTTTTCGGGGACGTCTCGCCAGGCCTTCCCAATGTCGCCATACCGCTGGCGGCGGTTCCAGTAGCCCCAGTTGCCCGTCCCCACTAAGTAAAGCGCTTCCTCCCCCATCCGGAAACAGGTAGCCGTATCTTCCAAGAGAGTAAAACCCGCTTGCCTAATAAGGCGCAAAAGCTGGTGATGATTTTGGGTTTTTTCCGCAGGGCTATTCCAACGGGCGTAATCGCCGTAATCGTGATTGCCGAGGGTGGCCCATTTGCCTAAGGGGGCCAATAGCTCCGACAAAACGCCCACAAAAGGCTCCAGCTCCTCCGCATAGACATTGACCCAATCGCCCGTAAAGCACAGCACATCGGCTCGGGCTTTCTGGATGAACTCCCAGGCAGGCTCCAGCCGCTCCGGCCGAAAGTAAAAAGACCCACTATGCAGGTCGGAAATCTGCAAGAGCCTTAGCCCGTCAAAAGCGATAGGTAGGTGGGGAAAGTGCAGCTCTACTTCCTCCACTTGGAAGCGATAGCGCCCTTTGAGGAAGGCATAGCCCATGACGCCGACGGGGGCGAGGGCCAGCGCTTCTCCTACGCCGACTAAAAACTGCCGTCGGCTCAGGAGCGCTTCTACTTCGGGGACGCTCTCAGCCGCAGGGAGCGGTGAAGCCCCTTTCAGGCGGCGACGAAGCCGGCTCACGACCCCCACCAACGCCCCCCATCCCCCCACGACGAGCTTGACGAGAATGAGCATCAGCCATAGGGAGAAGAGAAAGCCACCCATTTCAGATAGGAGGAGCTTAGCCGCGACTCCCTTAGCTAAAAAGGCGGTGATGGCCCACAGGAGGAGAAATAGCCCTAAGGTGAGGGGCGTTATCCAGCCCATCCAGCGGCGCCACAGACTCAGCTGCCGCAGACCCCAGTAGCCCACCCCCTCCGCCAGAACCCATACCCCCAAAAGAAACAGCCACCGCATGTCCTTTACGACAGATGTCGGAGAAGGTCTTCCTTCAAGGTCTCGTACTCTATGAGGGAAAGTTTGCCCTCCTGGTACTTTTCATACAAAAGGTCAATGGTGCGCAAGACTTCATCGCGCAGTTCGAGCCATTGGATGCTGGCGGGATTCAGGCCGGCTCGGAGATACCGGGCGCGCGCTAAGAGGTCGTCCTTCGGAGCGTGAATGATCATTTCAAAGACTTTTTCCATAAGCTCAGCCGAGAGGGGATGACCCAGCTCTAAGGTATGATAAAGCACCTTGCCCACCTGCTGAAGGCCTATGACGAGCCGGGTTTCCTTTCGTTGGACGGCACGTACATCCTCTAAGGGAAAATACGCCTCCTCATCGTAAAAGTGCGTATCCGTAAACATCACTTCGTAGGAGCGGAAGAGCCTATCATAACGGTAGAAGGCCACGACGTCGGCTGGGCTGGTCACATGCAGGAAGCGGCCTAAACTGCGCCCCACCAGCGAACTGGGCAGCTTCGGATGCCGGTAAAACCCTAAGGTCGGATTTTCTGGGAAGTGGCGCAATAGAAGGGCCCGGTAGCTTCGCACTCCTCAAAGGTAAAGAACAAAATGGGGGTGATGCGCTATGCACCACCCCCGCAGTTTCATACTCTAAAGACACAGAATCATGAAGGCAGGGCATTCAAAGCCTCAGAGGAAGGTACCCACTCAAGGAAGCAAATCGCAGGCATAGGTAAGTGAGCGAATGGGATGTGGAGGAGGCTTTGAGAGAGGTGCTAGCGGTGAGGATGGGTACATCTTTGTTTGCCCTTGGGTATCTCATTCACCCAATAGACTTTGGCGCATAGGGCGAGGGTATTTTGCGACAAAGCCCTTCGGCATAGTGTGACAGCTGAGGCATACCACGCTATGGGGCTAACCTAATCTCTACGTCCGCCGGCGCTTTTCACAAACCTAAGACCCTGTACACATACAACTCCCCACGCGCCGTACGCACCTGCACCAGGTGCATGCCCCGACCAAACACAAATGCCGGAATCGTATGGCGCCCCGGCCCCGTAACCTGCTCTTCCCACACCCGCTGGCCCGTAGGTGCCCACACCGAGAGGATAAAGTCATCCCCCGTCAGGAGCTCCACATTCAAAGGCTCATCTGGCCGTAAAGTGATTTGCCGAATCCGCACAGGCCGCTTCGCCTCTAATACCACCTCTACGGGACCAAAGCTTTGCGCCTTGCCTGCCTCGCTCTCTACCCAGAGCCGATAGAAAACAGAGCCTACCTGCGCAGGAAGCTCTCTATCCGCAAAGGTATAAACCGAAGACGCCCCCCGGGCCGGCAGCTCACCTATCTCCTGCCAACTGCGTAGGTCTGTGCTCCGCTCAATCCGATAGCGCTGCGCACCATCCTCGGTAATGCTCTCCCACCGCAGCCATACCACATCTCCCTCCTGCTGACCCGTAAAGCTATGCAGGGAAATAGCCAAAGGGACACATCCTGGCGGAGGCGTAGAAGGTCGGCAAGAGGATGGCGGCGTAAAGGCGTAACAAGTATTCGTCAGGGCAGGACAGGGCTGGCTATTATGAATAGCCCATATATCCCCAGGACCCCCTATAATCCCAACGAAGCACCCCCCACCATTCCAGTTGGTGCAAGTAGGCATATTGGCAATATTGATTTGTATGCTCCCATCCTCACACAAACGGAGCTCCCCAGTAAAGGAATAGCCTGAGCAAGCACTACCGAAATACGGCACATTACAATACTGCACGACAAAGCACCGATCCGGCGCGGTCCCAATCGTGCGGTAACAGATGGTACCTCCTATGCCAGGGTGTATATCTAACTGAAACTGAATGGAATAAAGATCATTGGTGTAGCCACTCCAGCTCCAACCGTCATAGCTGCCGGGTGTATGTCCCGAAGGTGGAAACACCACGTGGCCATTAGCTCCTATTAAGAGCTGATTATAGGTACCGCCTGCAAAGTAGAAGTTGAAGGGAATGGTGATCCAGCTGGGGGAATATCTGTCGTCCGTCGTAATCCCGGCCCCTATGCAGCCTGCACCACACCAGTTACCGCCGGCTGGTCCCGGGCAGGGACACTGATAGGCTGTATAGTTACGGGCGTTGCAGCCAGAGCCCCCACCTCCCCCACTCCCTCCGCAATCAATCACGCAAATCTGAAAGGGTGTGTTTCCTGGATTAGCGGTGTTGTAACGCCAGATGCGGATCCAAATCGTAGTACCCGGAGTAAGAGCGGCGTTGTACTGGCATGTAACGCCTGGGTCTACTCCTGTACACCCCGATGAGGAGCCGCCCGTGCGGCAGATGGTTGGATTGAGCCCGGGGCCGTCATCATCATCACACTCTATGAGGGTGAAGGGCCCCGCGCAGCTTGACGCAGAGTAAATGGCCATCCCCAGGTCAAAGCCGCTATTGACCTGGATGATGACCCGCCCGCCAACCGGCACAGGAAAGTTATACCATACGTCTCCGCCCTGATAGCTGGCACAGCCAGGGGCCGGTACGCCCGGAGTAGCAGTAGCCCCATTGAGATTTCCACTGACATAAGTGCAACCTGCACTGGGTGTGAGCGTGATAGCTCCACAGGGATTGTTGTTAGGGGGCTGAGCGGCCACTATTCCTAAAAGCAAGCCCCAAAGAATTTTCGCTTTTCGCATAGGCTTAGCGGTTTAGGAGGGGTTTGACAAGTTGGTCGCAGTTTTGGGCCAGTTCTACGACAGAGGCACCGGGCTTGTAATAGGGGCGCAAGTTCTGCGATTGAAGGTAGCGGCTCACCGCCTCGCAAAGGGAGCGGCTGGCCTCTTCGGAAAGGACCTGGCGGGGAAGGAGTACCAGATAGCCTCCCCGATCACAGGGAAGGACTCGCTCCAGCTCGGGAAACCTTCCCAGAAGCTCTTGGGCTACCCCTTCCAGCTGATGAGCCCCTTCCACATGAAACACGAAGCTTTGTGCCGGCTCCTCTAAGCTTACTTCCGAGACTAATCTGCCTTGTGCCCATGCTAAAACCCCCAGCAGAGAGAGTAAAAGTAGGTGTGAGGACTTCATATGGTACAAAGGTACGAACAATTCTTCATCAAGCAAGAGGAGCCATGGAGCCCCAAAAGGCCCCCTGGCATTCTTGTCGAGTCAAAAACGGGGTAGGTATGAGAGAGGCTTTAGGAGAAGGAAGCTCTCTGAGATTTTGATTGCTACGGAAAGGGCCCATGCGCCTGGGCCATTCAAGAGCGCCTCGGCAAGGGAAGCTTCTACCCATAGCGATGGGGCGACGATGCGGGCGGGTGCTTGGGCTTGGGGAAAGGAAAAAGCTAACAAGCTGGGCCGCAAAGAGATTTGCATAAACTTGTTAGGGATTTCGTGCCGCGTGCTTATACCATTTCTAAAGACACAGCTTCTTAGTCATGAAGGCAGGGCATTCAAAGCTTGACGGATATAGGGCCACCCTACCAGCGATGAGACCTTCCTCCTCGGCTTCCAACCGTCGTGGCATTGCCTCCACCGTCTTTCCCTTGTGAAAACCCGCATGGTCCCATACCACGCCCATGCCCCCTTCCACGCCCTGACCCCCTACTGAATCGGCTTGCGGCTGCCCCCCACCTCTTTTTCCCGCTTCCCATGCACCCCTCGCCGCGGCACCCACAGTGCCTACCATCTCTTGGCTATCCGAGCCTCTACCTCCTGCTTGTAAAGCTGGTAAAACTCTTCTGCCGGATGCTTTCAAGCTATCTTCAATGGCCATGCCATACCTACTTAGCTTTGGGTGGAGATAAAGGTAAAAAACAAAATGGGGGTGATGCGCTATGCACCACCCCCGCAGTCTTCGTTTCCAGCTGCGATCACTCTACGACTAACCGCACGAGCGATAGCCTTTCCCCTTGTCGCACTTCTACGAGATAGAGTCCCTTAGAGAGGGTTCGCAGGGAGAGCGTCTGCGTTCCGGAGGCTTCGGGTTTGGAGATGGCGGTTTCGGTGAGGGTTTGGCCCAGGCTATTGTAGAGGCGGATGGTGAGGGGCTCATTGGCATCGGTGCGCCAGCTCACATAGACTTCGTCTTGGGCGGGATTAGGATAGACCGAGATGTCGAGCTGGCTGGCCGTAGAGGCGGGCTTGCGCGCTAACTCTACCACAGAGCTATACAGCTCCGTGCCATCCTCGCTGTGGATGCGGAGCCGATAGAAACTCCGTCCGAATGGCGGATTAGCGCGGCGATACCTCTTTTCATCGGGTCCCAGGGTAGCCAGCGGAGAAAGGTGGTCCCAAGTAGTACCCGCCTCCAAAACGTAATGGCGCACGCTAGAGCCTGCTGTGGCATTCACTTGCCAGCTCAGTTCATGACTACCGTCGGAAAGCACCTGCCCCCGAAAGTCCACCAACGTAATCGGCAAAGGTGTCGTACTCTGTCCCGTCCCGAAGAACGAAAACCCACTCATGCCCGGGCGCGACACTACGGCCGCACTGCCATTTGCATAGCAGCCCTGATTCTGAATAAACCAGTTACTCCCCGTCGTAGCCGAAGCGCTGGTATTCTTGAGCACGCCAAACTGAGCCGCCCCCGCGCAAGTCGTATAGCCCGTATTGTACAAAGTGGCGGTGTAGAGACCGCTTGTGCCAGTAATCTGTGTCGTCAGGTTACTTTGGTAGGCATTGACCGTCCAGTAGCCGTTATTGAGCATGGTACAAGTACCGTAGTTGGCGCCGCATTCGGTTATGGGTGTGCCCGACGGCGTGGGCGGCGTCCACGCATCAAAGCGAGCCAGCAGATTATGCACCCCAGGATTATTGGCCCCGAAGTCAAAGCTAATACGGCTATAGCGCTGAGGGGTCTGCAGCCCTACGGGAAAGTCGTAGGAGCCACCTGTGTTATTCAGGTACCGCCGGAGATAGCCCGCCACGAAGCTATTCGCATTGCCAGCATTGACGGCCGCGGGGGCGGGGTTTTCTACCCGGACTTCCCGAGTAAGGGCAGTGGGAGCTACGAGGAGGCCCTGAGTAAGAGTGAGCGTGCCTGTAACCCTTACCGTGTTATTGAGGGTGACGGTGCTAACGGCTGATTGATTAACTACCACATTCTGGAAGGGGTCGCTGTCGGGATCGCTATAAGTCTGCGCGCTACTCCCATTGAAGACCAGGGTACTCCCTGCAGCCGTCGCCAGTACGGTATTAGCTCCGGTTTGATTGTTAAAGTTTCCAGATACGAACAGGGTCTTACCATTGAAGTCCAGCGTGTGGGTGGCGGTGTTTGTGATTTGGACGTTTCCGGCCTCAACATCGGTCATGAGGCGCACGGTGCCGTTGGTAGAGCGGCTCAGTCTGAGATTGGGAATAAATGCGGCGCCCGTAAGGATGCCCCGGATCTCCTGCACCGGATAGGTCGCATTGCCGATGAACTCTATCCATCCCGTTCCATCCAGGATGCCATTGACGGTGAGGTGACCGCATATTCTCAGCGTGCCATTAACTGTCAGGGAGGCGCCAGCGGGGATCGTGATATTGCGTACCGTCCAGGTCTCCGCCGCCGCTATCAAAGGCTGATTAGAGGCGCCTCCGTAGATAAAGACATCCTGGGTGCAGGCATTGGGGATGCCGCAGCCGCCCCAGTTCGTGGCATTATTCCAAGCCGTACTGCCTGCCCCGCCCGTCCAGATAGAGGGGTTGGTCTGGTAATCGATCGGCGAGGAGCCAAAGTCCACGGAAAAGCCAGGGAAAGAATTGCTATAGTTGGAGATACCGAGGAGATACACCTCTCCGGCATTGACGCTCACGCAGCTGAGCCAGCCCTGTCCACCAGCGCCCTCACAGGTGCCGGAGGCACAGGCTGGCGTCCCACAGGCGACACCTGTACTATAGCTACCATTACAGCTCGGGGGGACATCATAGCTGCAGCGTACGGGATTTATGGCACCAGTGCGGATAGCCTGGCAGGGATTGGCGACATTGTCTATACGGTAGAGAGTCCAGTCGTAGTCTACATTTGCGCTGGGGCTGATAGAGAAGGAGAGATTCCCGTTGGCACTGATGGGGAGGCGGAACCAGACGATATTGCGCTCGCCGGAGAGCAGGCAGGAGGCGGGGCAGCCTCCGGCGGGATAGGGCAGATCACAGACGATCCCTGACCCTACGAAGCCCGGCGCGCCAAAGCTCATGGTTGCGCCACAGGGGATGATAGGGCCAGTGGCGGGATCACCGGCCACCGCATCACAGTCCTGACCATACTGCGAGGGGGGTGTACCACTGGTAGGCCATATCGCCAACGTAAAATCGCCGCTGCCACCTCCCGCCCCTGCAAAGACCGCCACATAGTACGTCTGTCCCACTGTGAGACCTGTAAGGCTGACCCGCGCAAAGCGAGGGGAGGACTCACAGCCGGTGCCATCGTCATTACAGGCAATCTCTGTGAAAGGCCCTGAGCAGGAAGGGGCCGAGAAGACCGCCACCGCGGGGTCTGTAAGCGAACCCGGCGCCACATGAACCGTCATATTCGCGGCGGTAGCTACGAAGCGATACCACCGACCTATTATTATACAGCTGCTTCCTGCACAGCTGGGCCTTACGTCTAAAGAAGGCGCCCCCGCCGTCGTCCCCGTCGTCAGCACCGGATAAGTCGTGAATAAGGGCGCCGAACAGAGATCTGGCCAAGACGGGGATGGGAGCGCAATGGATACATTATCATAATTCGCGCAGGAGGGCGATGGCCAGTGGTCGACTACAAGGTAGTAGGTCTGGCCTGCTGTTACGTTGGCGCAAATATTGTATGGGCCAGCTGCGCTCTGGGAGCGAGCCACGCAGGTGCCCCCACTCTTGGGACAGCCTTGATAAAGCATCAGCCCAAAGTAAGGAGAGCTGGTATTACTATGGGTAAGAGAGATATTTACCACGCCATTAGAGGCCGGAGTAAAGATGTATGCATAATCTTCCCCCCCTAAGTAGTTGGTACTCCCACAAGCTGTGCTATTACTGGAAGTCAAATCATTCTGAGCACAGCATGTAGTGCCCGGTCCACTATTGTACGGCGTTCCCACGGATAAGGTGCCTATATTGGTATAGCCTGTGCCCACGCAGGCATCTACCGAAGGCGAGGATGTGAGCGTAATGGATACATTATCATAATTCGCGCAGGAGGGCGCTGGAAAGTGGTCTACTACAAGGTAGTAGGTCTGGCCTGCTGTTACGTTGGCGCAAATACTGTATGGGCCAGCTGCGCTCTGGGAGTGAGCCACGCAGGTGCCCCCACTCTTGGGACAGCCTTGATAAAGCATCAGCCCAAACCTCGGACTCCAGGAATTACTATGGGTAAGAGAGATACTTACCATGCCATTAGAGGCCGGAGTAAAGATGTACACATAATCCTCCCCTCCTAAGTAGCTGGTACTCCCACAAGCTGTGCTATTACTGGAAGTCAAATCATTCTGAGCACAGCATGTAGTGCCCGGTCCACTATTGTACGGCGTTCCCACGGATAAGGTGCCTATATTGGTATAGCCTATGCCTACGCAGGCATCTACCGGAGGCGAGGATGTGAGCGTAAGCGTAATGGATATATTATCATAACTTGCGCAGGAGGTAAAGTGGTCTACTACAAGGTAGTAGGTCTGGCCTGCCGTAACTGAGGCGCAGAAGTTGTAGGGGCCGGAGGCACTTTGTGAATATCCCAAGCAGGATCCGCAAGTCGGACACCCCGCATAGAGCATCAGCCCAAACCAAGGAGAGCCGGGATTACTATGCGTGAGGCTAATCGTCACCGCCCCGGACTGCGTCGGCGTAAAGACGAAGACTCGGTCTTCACCCCCTAAGTAGCCGGTGCTGCCGCAGACGACGGTGTTACCCGAGGTGAGGTCATTACCGGCGCCGCAGGTGGTGCCGGGACCGCTATTCCAAGTACCGGGGGCCAGGGCGCCAATATTCGTAACGCCAGAGCCTAAGTTACAAGGGGGGGGTGCCGTCGCACTACTGGTGATGTGTATCTGGTCCAGAGCGGCCGGCGGCTGATTAGTAACAGATCCATCGTATCGCCAGGAAAAAATCACTCGCACTGTACCTGTATAGGGATTACAGGGCTGGGCCGTCTGAGGAGTAGCTGACCAAGGGTCCGTTAGCCTTTGATAACGAGCTACACGATACGCGTCGCTAACCTCGGAACCAGCCGTAGGCGTCACTGTCGTAGGGGCTACAAAAACATCTAAGTAGTCGTAGTTATTTTCCCCCATTACCCTCACTCTAAAGCTGATGGTCAGGTAAGGCTCTCCTGGCGGCAAGGTGATGTCCCGATAAAAATGGACAGCTCTTACACAACCCCAAGGGGAGCAGTTAGTGTAGTTATGGGGAGGGGGGTTGGCACCGCAGTTATCAGTGATGTAGATAGCCTGAGAGCCGTGGGTGGCGCCGGCGCCGGTGCCGACGGCCCAGCGGTTAACCTCACTCCCATTGACAATCGTCCAGCCGCTGTGTGAGGCTGGACATCCCGTGGGTGCCCCCTCGAAGGAGCCAGCGCCTGTGCCATCTACGAGGATGGTTTGCGCCCAGAGCAGCCCGCTTAGCCATGCCGCAGTTAGGATAAGGTTGCGCATAGGATTTAGTTAGTTTTGGGGTTTTTCAGGTGTGGAGAGGAGCTGGATGGATTCAGCTTTGAGGCCGGCGGTTTTGAGGATTTCTTGGATGTCGGTCTCGGGGAGGGGGGATTCGGTGTAGAGGAGGTAGGTCCAGCCTGCTTTTTTAGCCTCGGAGGCTGGGGTGGGAGCCAGCTCTAAAATCCCCATTTTTTGCACAAAGGCGTTTCGGAGCCGATGCGCATCGGGAGCCGCCGGAGGTAGCTTGGTCTCCTCCAGCGGAGAGAGAACCAGCTCGTACCAATACGTTTTAGCCAGTTTTTCCGGTGGGACCTTGGTCGCCACCTGCGCCATAGCAAGCCCAGCGAGAGTCAGGATGACTAATCCTAATGCACGCATACTCACCTACAAAGGTATAACAATTTTTTCACTCGCTTCAAATCCGAAAGTGGGTATGGCTTTGGCTGGCTAAGGGGAGAGGGGCTTATTGGCCTTTGAGTGTGTGCTGGAGGAGATTTGGGAAGGGGTGGGCGAGTTTCTGGGCATGTAGTGGGGCTTCGGTGTAGAAGCGGGGATGGGTTTGGTGCTGGCGGGGCGAGGGTGGGGGGTCTTTTGGGGAGCCTTCTGAGAAGCGACTGGGTTGAGCTATGAGAGGGTTTCCGGCTTGACCCCTGTATTCCATTCCCATGGGATGGGCTGGCAGAGAGCGCCTTGCAGAGGTGACGGAGAGAAGCTAAAAGATGTGCTGGAAGGCGAAGAAGGTCTGTAGGCCTTCGCGGCTGCGGGCGAAGTCCCATCGCAGGATGGTG
>Ga0209809_1003082_pt1 | contig 10912 bp, 11 predicted proteins | sample YNPMSTMetaG_FD_186172 | JGI IMG/M metagenome (GOLD analysis project Ga0209809, IMG submission 186172) | Anoxygenic and chlorotrophic microbial mat microbial communities from Yellowstone National Park, USA - YNP MS-T MetaG (SPAdes) (version 2) ... | reverse complement strand
AGGAGGTGCAACGAAATGAAGTTCGTGGAGCGTGAAGACGTCTTGGAGATGCTGAATCTGGCCTGGGTGAGCCAAGAACATTGCCTGCTCCTCGGCCCGCCTGGAACAGCCAAAACAGCTATTGTGCAAGAGTTTGCCAGTGCCGCCGGGGCGTCAACCTTTCACCGGCTACTGACGCAGTTCACCACACCGGATGAAATTCTGGGACCCGTTGACCTGAATGCACTAAAGCAAGGGCGTGTGGAGCGAGTGGTGGACGGGTTCCTGCCGACAGCAGAGGTAGTATTCTTAGACGAGGTCTTTAAAGCCTCGTCTGCCATCTTGAATACACTGCTGGATGCGATGGAGTACCGGCGCTTGCTCCTCGCTCCAACCCAACAGCTATCCCTACCGCTACGAATGCTTGTAGGAGCAAGCAATGAGTATCCGCAGGGAGGTCTGGAAGCCTTCGCAGACCGCTTCACCCTGCGAACCTATGTCGGCTATGTGTCCCAGTCCAGTTTCCTGCAGCTTCTGCAGGGGCAGGGAACTGCCGTGCACGTAACCTCTGCCCCGCAGCCAGCAGACCCGTCACCGACATTCCCCTTGCTCCTCCAGCTTCGCCAAGAGCTGGACGGCAAAATTAGTGACCGCCGGTGGATTAAACTGGCTCGGCTTATCGGCTGGCACGCAGCAATGGAGGGCAAACCTTTCGCCGACGGCACTGACCTGCTCGTAGCCCGCTGGGTTCTGTGGAATCCTGAGTCCGGCCAGGAGGGATTCCAGAAACTGGAAGCCATGCTCTACGACATGGCAATGCCTGAAATAGCCCAGGCACGGGCTTTGGTCAAAGAGATTGAAACAGCTTATGCCGATGCGAAAACCTTCGCGGAAAAACTGCAAGTGGCAGCCCGAATCAATACTGCAGTGCGGGCAATGGAGCGAATGGGGAAGGACACTGTCCGTCCCTACATTGAGCAAGCCATGACCATCTACAATGCCTTGCTGGAGGAGGTGAAGCCCGGTGCTGGCGCTTAATACCTCCCCTATCACCCGTGCCGGGTTTCTGCTGGCGCGAGAGTCTGGCTTGTACTCCGTGCCCGATGGGCAGGAACTACACGGGGGAGATGTGTTTACGGCTCTGTACGAACCTCGTCCAGAGTGGAACCCAGACTGCAATGACTCGGCTTGGTGCAAGGTGATGGAGCAGACACTGGACAGTGCCAGCTACCACGAACTCCATTCCATCGCAATGCTAGAGCACGAGGTGGCAGGAGTTGCTGCAGAAAAACTCCTGCCAGACCTGCTCGCAGCCTACGAGCGTCAGCGAGACTTGGATAAGCGGTATGAAGCCGGTGAAGTGGATGACCAGCAGATACAGCGTGAGCAGGCACGGATTAGCCTGCATATCCGAGCTGTAGTCGCACAGGCGCAAAAAGAAGCGCAGGATGCGAAGGAACTGCTGGCGATTGCTCCGCAAGCCGGGACTGAAAGGGCGCAGTTCTTACGGCTCTCGTTGAGCGCCCCACCAGTTGCTCGTGAGGCTGCAGTACGGCTTGCGAAGTGGTACGGTCGTCTCCGTGAGGAATACCTTGCTCTGCAGGCTCAGGAAGTGCAGCGAGTGGCTCTGCCTGTAGGAGTGACTTTTGGAGATGACCTGCTCCGCATGGTGCCAGCAGAACACTGTATTCTCGCAGACCCGGAACTGGAATTGGTTTGGCTACAGCGGTTCGTAGACAAGGCGCTTCAGGTTTACGACCGCCAGATGCTTGCGCGTCCGAAGCGAGCTGGAGGTGATGCCATTCTGCTGGTAGATGAATCCAGTAGCATGGATGGTGAGAAAGTGCAAATTGCTAAGGCATTCGCGCTACTGTCCAAGCAGGTGGTAGAGGCAGATGGGCGCAAGTGCCATCTTGCCAGCTTCGGCACGTCCGTCCACCCTGCCACAGACCTCGCAGCCTGGGCAACCCAACAGATTGGTGGCGGAACCAGTTTCTGCTCCGTTCTTGCATACGCAATGGATGAGCTGGAGAAGACACAATACGACCATGCTGATGTCGTAATGGTCACGGACGGTGAAGACCGATTGGCTCCAAGCTTCATTGAAGCCGTCAAAAGGCACAAACAGCAACACGGTTGGAGGCTGTTCGTCGTGTTTGTGGAACATGCACCAGACAGTCTCCGAGAGATTGCTGACGCTGAAGTGTTGCTGGCAGGGAGTACCATTCAGATTCTACAGGAAGGAGGTGAGAAAGGTGGCCTGGGATATTGAGGAGTGGGTCCGTATGATGGAGAACTACGGCAGCGAACCGGAACCGGAATCGGACTCCGAGACCGACCAGAAGCAACCGGCAGGCAACAGCAGACCGACGCTGTGGCCTGGCACAAACCGTCCATGGACAGTGTTCAAGAGTGTGAGCGGTGAGCTGGTTGCTCTGCCCATACGGAACATCGTGTCCGTTTCCACTATACCTGGTTCAGCATGGCTCCGAATCACAACCATTTACGGGGCAGAATATCAAGCTTGGTTTGATTCGGAAGAGTCCGCCATGCAGGCTCTGGCAGCCTTAATGACCGCAGAGTAGCCATTAGTAGGGATGCCTTACGGGCATCCCTACTAAAGCAGACAATACATACTAACATACTGAAGGAGGAAACCATGCAAAAACAGCACAAGAAATTGCTTACGGTCAAAGAACTGGCCGAACTGGTGAGGCTTTCGCCTATTACCATCTACCGTCTGGTGGAGCAACATGAGATTCCTTTTATTCGGGTCGGTCGCTCCATCCGATTCGACCCCGATGCAGTTTTCGAATTCGGCAATGTCGCCGAAAAAGTCCGCCAATATCTGATGGAAAAGGTATTCGGTGATGAGCCCGAATAATCGTAAACACGTCTACTGCCACTGCACCGTGATAGAGCCATCGTGCTACGACCGTACACGGTGTGCGCGGTGCGGAGGGTACCTACATCCTGTTGCTCTGCAGATTCTGAAAGAAATCGAATTGGGACAGCACCATGACAAGGATAAAGGCTTCACCGAGTACCTCGAGTACCTCATTCTCGCGGTACTGCTGCTGCTTGCGGGTTTACTGCTGTTCCAAGCTCTTCACTAGCAGGTAGTGCAGCAGGTTGGACAAGTCGGGCGGTGAGGAGCCGAGGGTGGCTTCCCACTGCCCACCGGGGTGAATCACCAGTCGCTGCAGAACGAGTGTTCGTGCCAACACTGTAGGTATACGCAATCGATAACGGTGCGGGTATAGCAATCTCCAGTCTAAATCGGCTCCGCTCACTTCAATCCGCCTTTCAGGAACGGCAAACTGCAAAAACTCTGCTGCTGCTTGCATCTCTCCACTCATTGCATCCACCACACTGTCTCGCTGCCTCACCACTGGTAGCACACCGAATACTGTCTCTGAATCCTGTGCTTCTGCCTTGAGCTCAGTGTCTGCATCCCCGGTGTATATCACATTCCCTGCCCGGTATTCTGCCGATACTGCATATCCATACCGGTACGGTCTGTTTTCAGCAGACGGTGCTAGCAATACACACCGTATTCTCGTCTCACCGCTGACAGCTTGCCAGCGCAAGCGTACCCGTGCCGCTACAGACCCGGCAGGCACAGACAAGTTCTGTGAAGTGTACCGTGTCCAGGTGATGTTGTCCTCATCTACATTGTCCTGCACATTCATTAAGGCAATAGTTGTGCTGACAAAATTGCCCTGCTCATTGTACCAATCTACGTAGACCGCTGGAGTAGAACCTGAAGAAAACAGTGTTACTGTATAGCTGGATTGACGTGCACTCAGACTGCCAATGTCAGACTGAAGCTCTATCCACCGACCAGAGGGAAGCGACAACGACAACCAGACATGCTTGCCCTCACTCACACCAATCGGGCGCATCCAGTCGATGTCATAGTGTGTGCCCAGTTGCAACGGAGGTGAGCCTGAATCCGGTTGCAGCAGCCAGTGGCGCTGAATGGCTTGATAGGGGCGATAGACCTGCACTTCATCCAAGTATAGCCGTTTGCCGTGATAGGTGTTAAACCGAATCCTCGCTTGTACTGTTGCACTGTTCGCGAACCTAAACGGGGGAATAGGTATCCAGTGCCAGTGTGCCTCGGAGTGGAAGATGCCGGTAATCTCCGCATCATACGCAGTCTCTGTTAGTGCATTAGCACTGTCAAATCCTTGTATCTGAACCCGAACCTTGACAGTGCTAGGTCCACCACACTCTTGTGCCATATTCGGGCTGCACCCTAGTGCAAACCCACCTGCATACTGCAATCCGGGTGTCACCGGAAACACACCAGACGTGAGCCAACCTTGTGCGCTATACTCATGGCAATCATCGAAGAAGAAGGTGTAGTTGCCTGTGTAGCCGTAGTTCCACTCCCATGAGTAGTTGATGTCGGGGTATGGTGGTAGAACCCAATCCGCCCACATGGTCTCAAACGATGGGTTAGGTACGAGGTTCTGCGTCTCACCTCCAGAGGACGACAATATCACATCTGCAAAGTCCGGATTGGGTATGGCATTGCGGTTGACGGGATTGCTCATCAGGAATCGGATGCGGTTGACGATTCTGTCATACTGCTCGTCCCATTCATTCACCTGCCCGTCCAGAAGCACAATCTCTTGGGGCTGACCCTGTGCCCGAACCTGAAAAGCACTTGTAGATGACGGTGAGAACCCGAATGTCACCACCAACCCGTTACCGAAGGTGTGTTCCAGCTCCTCAATCAAGTATGTGGCTGTCGTCGGCGCAAGCATTTGCAGAAATGGGGCAGGACGGTCAAAACCACCTCGCACTTCCCAGTCAGTAATATTCACCCCGTTGGTGGTACTAGCAAGAACTGCTTTTGCCCTCTGAATGATGGTATTCACTGCCTGGTCTATCGTCTGGGTCGGTGTGAAGATGGCTTGTACACTCACTAGATTGAGCAACCGTCGCGCTCCACCGAACTCATACACTGCTAGTGTCGGGGTGATTATCCGGCGCATCAGCCATCCCCGAGCGAATGGCATTCTTTCACCGCCTTCTGGTTGAACATAAAGAGTTAGCTCCGTGAACGGCACAAAGTCTGGGGTCAGCTCACCACGTGGGGGTAGCGGTACCGAGACAATAATCCGGTCCACGGACAACCTATTATACTCAATCTGGATGTCCCCACTCAGCGGCGCGACAACCGGAATGCGACTGTCATCGAAAGGACGACGAAACTCATAGTCAATACCGACACTCATAGCATCAGCCACCTGCGCCGAAATAGCAGAGAACGGCTGGAGAAACTGTTACTCGGCACAAAGGAAAAAGAGATGACACTGGTGCCAACCTGTGCAAAGAATGGGAAGCCTGCACGTAGCAAATCTGGACGATAGTGTCCCTTGAACTGGAAGTTCAAACCGTACACACCAGCGTCAAAGTCGAGTCCATCACCTGCTTGTACATCGCCCTGGAACTGAAGTAGCCGTTGCGTTCGTCCATCAGGTGAGACTCCACCCAGAAACAGCACTTTCTGCCCAGATTGGGTGCTGGCGAAGGTGCCTCCAATGTAGACGGGAGCTGGGAGGTCACCTGTGTTGTTGACCTGCCAGCCGTTGGAAACTTGGGTGGCTACGGTCTCCGAGACAGATTCTGCATATCCAGCACACAAGAAGTGCAACCGAAGCTGTGCCAGATTCAGACCGTGCTGCCAGTCTTCAATCCGGCATTCCACCAGCTGTGCCGGAGTGCGTCGGTCGTTCTCCATCAGCAGGTACCCCTTGCGTCCCCGCAAGATGCTGGCAACACGGGAGCGAAGGTCGCTGTATGAGGTAGCGAACAATACTCCTTCTGCCGAAACCTCAAACGCTTCTGTGAATGCCCCGCCCAACATGGCTGAAGGATGATGGATGCCACCCCCTACCGAAGAATCATTCCGCCGGAAGACCAGGGACGGTACCACATCCACATGGTCAGTCAAATCCACTTCAGGGGCATTCTCCGGCTGAAACTTGAGAAACATGCTACCACACTCCCCGAAGACTGTGTGCTACTTCTCGCCCAATTCGGCGGGCTAAGTCAGCTTCTGTGGTGTGGTTCACGAAAACGTTGACCGTCCGTGCACTCCGCTGCTCCTTGATACGGCTAAGGGCATCTGCAAGAGCTTGAGAAGAGATTACTGCCCCAGTTGTACCCGGCACGAACAGTTCCGGCCCACGCTCACCCACCATATACATCCTTCGCCCAATCGCTGTACCGCCATGCTGAAAACTTCCCCCGATTAGTCCCCCGATTATTCCGCCGATAGCCGCCCCTACAGGGCCTGCAGCAGAACCGATAGCAGCACCTAAGGTAGAACCAATAGCTGCACCTGTGTTTCCGCGCCCTCCTCCACCTAACCGCTGAGTGAGCCAGTCTGCGAATGCCTCAACAGCTGCACGTATCACCCGGTCATAGACCACCTCCAATATTGCCCGAATCAGCATGTCCTTCAGTGTCCGGAACAGGTTGCTGAATGCCTCACGCCAGCTCTTGAGGCTATTGGCCAACCGCATTCCAGCGGTGACAAAGGCATCATGCAAACTATCCACAATGAAGTCGCGCATACTGCTCCAGAACCTTTGCTGCCGTTCGCGCCAGTCTTCTATTGCCCTTGCCATCGTATCGGAAGCTGCCACCAGCATTTCCCCCATTGGCATCATGCGTATTGCCGGACGAATCACACCTGCAGCTACCGCAGGCATCCCAAACACTTGCCACGGAGCACCTTCTACTGATAACCGACCCAGCAATCGTTCTGCCTGAACTCGCCGCTGCTGCTCCAACCGCGAGATGACCTGCATGGCTTCTGCAAAGCGTGAAACTCGCTCAACAGTGGTCCGTGCCGCGTAGCCGACCGCTTCCACAAACCGGCGTGTCTGGTCCCGGACTTGCGCCTCGCGGATTTCCTCTATCCGAGCCTGCACTGCCCAACGGGCTTCTAATGCCCGTACGGCTTCTCGTCGGCTCTCATCCAGTGACCGTCGGCGTCCCTCCTCTAACTGTTCTAAGACTTGTCGTCTACGTTCTGCAATCTCTATCTGCGTCTGCCCCATGATAGCGGTAGCAAGCCGGGCATCTTCACCGTGAACTGATGCCTTAGCTCTCTCCAGCTGTGCATTCGCCCAACGCTCCAGAGCTTGCTTGGCTTTTGCAACCATCTCCGGAGCATAGCCCCATTCTGCCGCCTCCCGCATGGCTTGGCGCAGTGCTTGTTCTGCCTGTGCTACTGCTAAATCCGCCATCGCTATGCGGGCACGACGCTCTTGTGTTTGCCTGCGACGCTCAGCTGCAGTGTCTACCGTCGCTGGTATGGGTCGTACACGCAAGCTGGGTGCTGGCGGTAGTGATGGTGCAGGGGCTACACGATGACGACGGGGGTCAAAGGCTGAGATACCTGTCGCCTTCCCGCCTATGGCAGTTATGCGTTCCCGCCAGTCGCGCATGAATTGGTCCTCGGCATACTGGTACTCTATCGCTCCCCAGAGTTCACGCCCAAACCACCCTGCTGCACCGAGTAGACCCCCAATTCCTGCACCCTTTAATCCACCAATTCTTCCGCCGATAGCGGCACCTGCACCAGCAAAGCCTAGCAGAGACGCTATCTCCTTATTCTGATTCAGCCAGTTCACGAGACTGAGCATCCAGCTGCCGGCGTTCACCACAAACTGAATCACAGAGCGCATGATGTTCTGTAGCTCCTGCACCCCTCCACTCTTGCGCCATTGCTCAATAGCCACTGTAGCGCGTTGGGCGAACTCTGATAGCACTGGCAATATGGCGTCCCCGACCTCTATCAGAATCTCCTGAATCTTGCTGATGAATGTACTCCAACGTGCCTCAAAGCTCTGGGCGAAGGTGTCAGATGCCGCAACAAACCCGGCAAGCCGTTCCTCCATATACCGAATGAATTCCTCACCCCGCAACCGGGCATAATCTTGCTGGCGAATGCCAACAGCCTGCGCGATTTGACTCATTCGCAGGTTCTCACCGGTTAGAAGGGCACGGATTTCACTGATTATCGGATAGCCCTGAGGAAGACCCATCACACGCCCGGCAACAGCGATGCGGGAGATGAGTGGCACAATCTGCTGAGGTGTCAGTCCCCGCGCCAAACCGAAACCGAGCCCTGTCTGCACATACTCCATCAGCTCCCGGGTCTCCAGTATGGTGCGGTCAGCTTCCTTGCGGATTTCGGTCATCAACCCTTGCGAGATGCGAAGCAGCTCGTTGAACCGTTCTGCACCCTTCAGCACACGCCCCTGTGCATCTACCACATCCGCATAGGAGCCGAGGATGGCGGCAATGCCTGTGCGCATCTTTTCGAACTGGGCACTGAGCTGCACAGCCTGACGGGTTGCCATAGTCAGTCCGGCTACTAACCCGAGTGTGGAAGTGGGCAGCAACAGGTTGAAAGCTTGCTGTACTGTCCTGCCCATGCCAGCAAGCTGGGTCTGCAGACGACTTAATCCGCGCTGCACCTCTTCACCCTGCCACGCAGCACGAACCCGCAACAGCACTTCTTCTGAGATGAGTGGCATCGCCTACAAACCTCGTATCAAATCCACTGTCTCCGGCAGGTTTTCTAACAGTGCCAGCAGCTGGGCATAGGTGAGGTCGGCGACATCTAAATGGTATACTGCTCGCACGTGTGCATATACTTTGCCCCAGTCCATCGGGTCATAACTCCTTGCTTCCTCGCCCAGCTTCGCTAAAAAGGGTTCTCGAGCATGATATCCAGAGCTTGCAACAGTTCTGATGTTGTCAGCTGCTCCACTGCCTCTACTGGATGACCAGAATACTGCGCGACAAACTGAGTGAGAACGTCTGCGTGTTCACGGGCGTAACCACGCCGAAACTCAGCTGCAGTCGCAACGTCCATGTCGGATTCACCGGTTTGCGGAAACACCTTTACAAAGGCATGAGGTGTAAGCAAGATGACATTGGCTGCCTCTTTCAGGTGTTCCTGAATGAGCTTCGTTAGCTCATTTGCTGCGCGTATGGGCAGAGGCCGAAACAGCAAATTGCCAATCGGTGTACCCGTTGCTGTAACGCTGTCTAAATCCATCGGTGTGCGCTTTGCCATGCAATCCCTCCTGATTAGTATGGTGAGTAGATGCCGGTGTCACTAATAGTTAGTGGTGTGCCTGCTGCACCAGGTTCAGAACTGTTTGCATTCACTAGTGTCACTGCTGATAGTGTGGTTCCACCACTGGTTGCCAAAGGCACAAGTGTGAATGTGTCCATCATGGGGTCTGCGCCACCACTTTCGGCGGAATGCTCAATCCATGCGAAGCTTGCTGTAGCGATGACTAGCTTGTGCTGTGAGTTTTGCAAGCTAGTGAACTCAATCGTTAGTGCGTGCCCACTGCTCGGACTATATCGCTGCACAGTGGGCTGCGGCAAGAGTGGGAAACTAGCACCTTCAGATTGACCCAATACCAATTTGACAGGGCGCATACCGATACGGTAGGCGACTATGGATAGTTCCACAAGATGCACGCGCTTGTGCATAGCATAACCCCTGGCAATTGCCTTGTTGCGAAAGCCTGTGCGTGGTGCGACACCGCCCCGGAGCAACCGCATCCGAAGCTGCTCAATCTCAGCCGTCCAAGCCGGTGTACTACCGCTGCTGTCCCGCACTGTTAGCTGCGCCCGTGTCGTGGAGAACGGCAAAGATGCACTGAATGCGCTATTCATTCCCGTTGCTGATTGACTGTTGTGCAGGATATGGGTCGCCGCAAGCCCACCGAGTGTCACCAGCAACGGCCCCTGTGTCCGAGCGTCTACGTCAATGGTTAGCTCACTGAACAGGCATCCGCCGTATCCCCTATACAAGGGTGGGTTCCCTGTCTCATCGCTCTGGTAGTGCTCTCTCTGCCAAATGGTGAGAGTGGTAGGGGAGAGCGGTGAACCACTGGCAGTGAATTCATGAGTGTAAGGGTTGCCACCAGTGGTATTCGGTGTGCCGAACAGTGACGACAGGAATTTCCCCAACTGGTCGGGCAGAGCTTCTACTGTCAGTGAGAACGGCTGAGGAGGCATGGGACCCATTACATAGTCTACTGGAGCTTCCACGCCCCGAAAGCCCCCAATAGGCACTCGTGAGGGTTGCATGATAGGCATCCGGGTGGTAGCGTTCACCCGAACTGACGCCGGAACCCACTTTCCGAAATTGGTAGGTGCCTCAATGCCGACACCGACCTCAGTATAAGCTTCGTACATCATAGCGTGTTCTCCCTCCTCCAGAGTAGATGATACCACAACTGCTGCGAAGACATCATACTCGAACAGGGGATATGCTGTGTAGTCCTGCCCCCCGTTCCAAGTAGTAGACATCGCTACTACCCGAAACTCGTAGACATCACCATTATTGCCACTGAAAAGCCGCAGATTCCATTCAATCTCGGTGTACTCATTGCCACTGACGCTGATGTCTGCGCTGTTGCGAGTAGTATCAATGCCTTCACCGCTCACGAACGTGCGACCCGCGTAGCCGATGCGCGATGTTGTCGCCGCACCGTCCGTGAACACCGAACTGTCCACGATGCGCACCGGCTCGGTGCTATCCACTGCCCGCCATGTGCCGGAATTCACGCGGTATTCCAGCAGATACCGCGTTGCGCTGTAGCCATCGTTCGTTATCTGGATGCGGACGCGGAAGTTGCGGTTGAGGGGCATGGCGACCCACTGGTCAATGCCCGCCAGTGGAGGTGCATTATTAAGCCCGCTTGCGTCGTCGTACAGCTGGAAGTGATTCTGCTTTATCCCTTCCAGCCAGTAAGGCGGCTGAGGGTAGGTCGGCATCGATTCTCATCTCCTCAGGCACTTCGTCCGGGTTCACTGCTACATCCTTCTCTTCTTCCGGTTCCAGTCTGCCCACTGCCGGATGCCAGATAGGGAAAGG
>Ga0209809_1003080_pt1 | contig 10935 bp, 10 predicted proteins | sample YNPMSTMetaG_FD_186172 | JGI IMG/M metagenome (GOLD analysis project Ga0209809, IMG submission 186172) | Anoxygenic and chlorotrophic microbial mat microbial communities from Yellowstone National Park, USA - YNP MS-T MetaG (SPAdes) (version 2) ... | reverse complement strand
TTTAAAAATGAATTTGATCGAGGTAAAAAGTTTAATAAGATAATTAAATCTATGCTAAGATTAATTTATATCAGTAATAAAAATAAAAATATTTAGCAAATAGTAAAATCTTGTAAAATTTCTTATGCAGATAGAAAAGGAAAATATCAAGGACAAAAGTAATTAATCTATCAAAAGTGGATAAATAAGTTATGAATATAGATTTATTAAGAAAAGTGCTGTTTTTAATATCAATCTTTGTTTTTCTTCCAAATTTTTTAAACGCAAATAATGATTTTGAATATTTTGCCCCTGAAAATTTAAATTGGAGAAAAGTAACTTTAAGAGCCCCTTGGAGACCAAGAGATTCTGGAGAGGCTTTTGTCTTTAAAGATAAAATATGGTTGATAGGAGGTTTAAACGCAAATACTTATGTTATTAGAAAAAATAAAAAAATTGTTGTTGAATATCAAAAAGCTCCTCATTTTAATGATATTTGGAATACAGAAAATGGTATTCATTGAAAAAAAGTTTTAAATAAAGCCTCCTGGCCACCTCGAAGATCAATGTCAGTAGTATTTTTTAAAGATAAATTATGGATGTTAGGTAGCTGGAGTCCTTCTAATGGCTATCAAAGTGATATCTGGCAATCAATCGATGGTATTCATTGGCAAAAAATTGTTTCTAAAGCTCCTTGGGCGACAAGAGAATGACAAACAGTTGAAGTTTTTAAAGATAAAATTTGGCTAATCGGTGGTGTCAATTATAATCAAAGAAAAGTTTTTAATGATGTTCGGTATTCTGAGGATGGTATTAATTGGCATGAAGTTAAAGATATTCCCTGGCAGCCTCGTTGGGATCATGCTACTGAGGTTTTTAAAGATAAATTGTTTTTAACAGGAGGTATGAATTTGAGTGGCAAAGTTTTTAAAGATGTTTGGGTTACTGAAGATGGAATTAATTGGGAGTTAATTAACGATGATCCACCTTGGCAAAGTAGGCAGGGACATGCTTTAATTTTTTATAAAGACTATTTGTGGATAATCGGACGTTTAGATGATTCTGAAAATAAAGGCAAGAATGATGTTTGGTTTTCTAAAGATGGTTTACAATGGCAGAAGACTAAAGAGGATCCTTGATGGTTGGGCAGAGAAGACTTTTTCTCGGTTGTTTTTAAAGACAAAATATGGATATTTGGAGGAATGGATAAAAATTGGCGCTGGCGCAATGATGTTTGGGTGTCTGAGTAAAATTTTAGTCTCTGTTTTATAATAAAGAGAATAATTAAAAATGGGGAAAATTTTATTAATTACCCCACCAATAGTAGTTTTAATAATTCTTTATATTATTTATAATTTTGCCTTTTTAGAGGATATCGCTTATTTAAATATTTCTTCAATTTCGTAAAGAAATGCCCATTTTTTTATATAATTACACTAAGAATTTTGGCATAAGCAGATCTTTAATAAAATTTCAAGAAAAATATAAATTAAATCTTACAGGTTATTTAGGAGATTGAGGAAAATAAAGAGAACTTGAAGAAGTTAATTGATATTATTATAAAAGTTACTTTAGTTTTACGGTTAAAGATAAAAAACATAACAATGAAGTTGTTTTAAAAGAAATTTTAAAAAATTTATTGCTAAAATAATATTATGATAGTTAAAAATAAATTAAAGACAAATTTTTAATGAAAAATCGCTTTATTTATTTCTTTTTAACTCTTGGCGGTATTTTTATAATTTTCTTAATTAATTTTCTAAATGAAAATTTTAATGAAGCTAAGAGCTATAATTATGTAGGCATTGAAAAATATGATCCTATAAAATATGATGAAAAGCAAAATATAAAACTTCTTTTTTTTGGCGACATAATGATGACAAGATCTGTAGAACGAAAAATCAATGATTTAAATAAAAAATTTATTTTTCCTTTTTTAAATATTCTTAATTATTTAAAAAGTTTTGATTATGTTATTGCTAATTTAGAAGGTCCTATTTCTGATAAAGGGATTAAGGTAGGCAGTATTTATTCATTCAGGATGAAACCCGAGGTTTCCGAAGCTTTAAGTAAAGCAAATATAAATATTGTTAATTTAGCAAATAATCATATTTTTGATTATAGTAAAATTGCTTTTGAAGATACTCTAAAAAATTTAGAAAAAAATAATATCAAATATTTTGGAAATTCTTATGAACCTTTAATTATTGAAAAAGAAGGGATAAAAATAGGTTTTTTAGGTTTTTCTGATTTTTTAAAGCATTTAGAAGTTAAAGAAAATAAAATCGGTGTTGCGGTTGTTAATAATAATTTAAGCGAAATAATCAAAAAGGCAAAAGAAAAGGTTGATATTTTAATTGTTAGTTTTCATTGGGGTGAGGAATATAAAAAAATAGCCAATGAAAGACAAAGGAAAATAGCAAAAATAGCTATTGATTCCGGAGCGGATTTGATAATTGGCCATCATCCTCATGTAATCCAAAATATAGAAAAATATAAAGATAAATTTATTTTTTATTCTTTAGGTAATTTTATTTTTGATCAGAACTTTTCAAAAGAGACAATGATTGGCGGTGGAGTTGAAGTTCATATAAAAAATAAAAGAATTGAAAATATCTATTTTAGAAAATTTTATTTGAATGATAATTTTCAAATAGAAAATATGAGCGAAAGATTAATTCCTTATGAAATGGCAAATAGAATTTATTTATTTAGAGAAGCAAAAAATCCAGAAGAATGGCAAAATGGCTTAATGTTTGTTAAAAAACCAGTTGATTATGATGGTATGATCTTTATTTTTCCCGATAAGCAAATAAGAAGTTTTTGGAATAAGAATACTTTTGTTGATTTAGAAGTTTATTGGTTAGATGATGATAAAATTATTGGGAAAGATTATTTACCTTCTATTTTAAAAACAAAAGATATTTTTACGATAAAGTCTCCTGGACCAACAAATAAAGTTTTAGAAATAATAAAATAAATCGTTATAGAAAAAATTTCTATAAATCATAATTTAACTTTTAAAAATCTATAATTTTTATTGAGATTGCGATTGTAAGAAATAACAAAAATTTGGTACGTTATTCTAAAAAATTATTTTTTGTCAATTAAATTAAAAATAATTAAATTTAAAAAACAGAATAGAAATCTAAATAACTAAAAATGAAAAATATCTGTTAGCTAGAAAAATATTGACAAGAATAATTTTATTTAGTATAATCTTAAACATATAAAATGAAATTTGATTTAACTTATAATTTATTTAATTTGTTTATTTTGGAGCCGAGGCATACCGGCTAGATATTGAATTTTTTAAATAATAAAATCTAGCCGGTAACCCCGGCTATTTTTATTATTCCTTGTTATTTCTAAGTCGTAATTTAGAATTATATTTTTATAAAATTATAAAAATATAAAAAAATGATTAAATCGATCATATCTAAAATAAAAAATAAAAAAAGTCAGAAAATAGTCTTGAAGACATAAATAGGAATTTGAATTATGATGTCTCTTATCGATATGCAGAAAACTTAGATATTTTAAAGATTAAAAATATAGATTTTAAAAATGTTGATAGTAAAAATTTTGTAGATATGCCTGATTCTAGTCCAAGGGTTAAGCTTGATATTCCTAAAGTAGGAGTAACTCAAAGACCTCATTATATAAAAATAGCAGATCAATTTAAAGATTCTGTTGTAAACCTCAATACTTTTATAAAAATTTTTATGCCTTTAAATGCTAATAAGAGAGGATTGCATATGCCTAGAATAGAAAGAATTTTATATTCAGCACAACAAAAGCAATATAGTAGTTTGCCGGAATATACCGAAGAAATTATTAAACCTCTAATAGAAGAACAGAATGTAACAAGAGGCGAAATTCATTTAAAATGCTTATATGAGAAAGAAACAGATAAAAATCAATCGGGCAGAAAAGGTCATGAAATTTTATATCTTTACTCAAAAACAAATATCAAAGATAATAAATTAAACACTTTTGTTGGTTTAGGAGTTTATTTTATGAATGCTTGTCCTTGTCCTCAAAGGTGGGCCATAAGAAATTTTTATTATAAGTTGAAAGAGAAAGGCTATCAAGATGATCAAATTTATGAAATAATAAAAGATGTTCCTTTAGAATCTCATACCAACAGAGGAATAGTTAATTTATTCGTTGAAGATAAAAAAATTTATTATAAAACTTTATATCAAATATTAGACTCTTCTGTTACTATTGTTAGAGAGCTTTTAAGTGGCAAGGATGAACATCTTTTTATAAGAGAAGCCCATGAAAAAGAGCTTTTTTGTGAAGATGTAGTTAGAGAAGTTGCTTTTAATGTAGTAAAATATCTAGATAAAGAAATAGATGATGATAAAAAAATAGTAATAAATACAGAAGTGGATGAAAGTATCCATTTTCATAATTTATATGCTGAGATTTCTTCAACTTTTGGAGAATTAAAAAATTCATTTCATAAATATGAAAATTTTTGATTTACATTTAGACCTTGAGGTTTATTTTAGAATACCTGAATTTTTAAATATGAGATTTGATGATTTCCAAAGGATTGATTTTTTAAGGCATGGGGATATTCCCCAATTTCAAAAAAGCGGTCTAAAATTTGCAGTTGCAAATATTTTTCCTTTTTATTATAAGAATAATACGTGGGAATCTATTAGCTATAAGGAATTTTTGAGATTATTGACTAGATTTAAGGATTGGATTTTTTCTTATGATGTATTTAAACCAGTTATGTCAAGAAATGATTTAATAAATTTATTGAAAGATAAAAATAAAATAGGTATAATATTGGGCGTTGAAGGTTTAAATTTTATAGATAGTCCCAAAAGGATAGAACATCTTTATAAATTGGGCATTAGATGTTTTGGTTTAAATTGGAATATTGATTCAGTGTATTCAACTTCTTTAAAAACAAATAAAAAATATGGATTGAGTAAGGAAGGAATTTATTTAATTAAAAATTTAGAAGATTTGAATGTTGTTATAGATTTAGCTCATTCATCTTCTTTTACTGTCAAAGATATTTTTAGAATTTATAAAAAACAGGCTATCTTTTCTCATAATGGAGTAAAAAAAATTGTTAATTTTGAGCAAAATTTAAATATGGAAACTATAAATAAAATTAAACAAAAAGGAGGTTTGATAGGCTTAACAATGTTGCCTTATTCTTTATCAAAAAAGGAAAAAATAAATATTGATAATTTTAAAAAACAATATTTGTTTTTAAAAGAAATAGCTGCTTCAAATATAGCAATTGGCACAGATTTTTTTGGTTTTAGATTCAGGCAAGAAATTAATGAAGGAAGAAATTACTTAGAGTTCTCAAATTATTTGAAAAAAATAAAGGCTGATAAATATTTTTCTTTCTACAATGCCTTTATTTTTTTAAAAAAAAAATTATAATTATATCAAATATGAGTCAAAATTTATCTGGATTAGAAAGATTTAAAAAACCAAGATCGCTAGATGAGTTTAGTGTCTATTTAAAGAATAGAAAAGAACATTCGGCTAAAGATCTAGAAAATTTAGCTAGGAAATTTAACATAGAAGTTTTAAAGTTAAATATTTTGAAAAATGAAATAAGAGAAGCTATTGGGAAAAATTTTGATTATTTTTCTACAACAATTCATCTACGTCCAAGAGCTATTGATTTTTTAAAATTAGGTCTAAAAAGAATAGAGGAGGCAACTAAGATAGCAACTGAGACAGCAACCTAGAGTAAAACTTTTTATTATCCGGTTTATTATCAGAAATTTGAAGAAGAAAGGCCTGATTTAATTGATATTGGGACAGAAATAAAAATATCTTTATTAGATATATTGAATAAAAGCAAAAAAGATTTTGAATATTCTATAGATTTTCACGAAGCTTTGTTGAATTACCTTGAAAATTATGATTATGAAAAAGAATTAGATGAAAAAATTTTAAAAATTCTTGAAAAAAAATTTTCAAATTATCCTAAAGAACAAAAAAAGATTTTGATTGATTATTGCACTTTGACAATAAAAAATATTTTGCAAGATTATAAGGAATTTTTTTCAAATTCTAATCTTAGTTTTGCTTTTACTAAAGAAAATATTCTTAACTTAAATGCAAATATAGCAAAAATCTTTTTAAACCACTTTGATGATATTAAGGAGATTTTATCAGAAACAGGCATAACATATGAAGACCTACAATCTATTGAAAATAAAAAAAATTTTGAAATTAAATCAGACTTTTTGTTTTTAATCTGTTTATTGGGAGGATATGTTCATATTGGTGCTGAGTATGGCAAGCTTAATCAACTAAGAGAGAGATTAGGTTTATCTTCTTTAGAAGAAACAAAATCACCTCAAGAGAGATTTAATATTTTTGAAATTAAAGAAATAGAATCTGGAACATTAAGATTTCTTTTTGTAAATCCAGAGTCTTTTATATATACTGCTACTTATTTGGGAAAAGAAGAAATTACAACTTCTCCTATTAGTCAAAAAGTAAGGGAAAGGATAAGAGTTGTAGATTTTTATCATAAAATCAAAAAATTTAATTTAGATAAAATCTTAAATGATGAAAATATAAAATTAAGCAGAGAAAATTTTAAAGAAATTTTAGAAGCTATAAATTATTTTACTTATTTATCAGAAGAAGAAAAACCTACTGTTTTAGAAATTATAAGTAATTTAGAAGAAAATCGGCAAAATTTATTTACCTGGTTACAAAAATTTAACGAAACGGTCAATTCTGACGAAAAAATTAGTAAAAGATTTTTAATTAAAGAAGGAATTTTTAAAACAAAATTATTACTTTTTATTTTTGAATCCTATGTTAAAAATAATTTAAAAGGTATTTTATTTGAAAGTATTAAGGAAGTTTTTAATAAACAAATAGTAATAGAAAAAACAGAATTTTTAAAAGAAGCAAAATTTGGAGGAATTGATCCTGCTATACCTATTTTAGACCTTAAGGAAGAGGATATAAAAAATTTGTCTATTTTGATTTATATTCAAGAAAATAACTTTTCTCATGAGAGCTGGAAAAAACTTAATTTATTAAGAAATATAAATTTTCTTTCATTCAAAGATACCAGCTATCAAAGCGTATAATTATAATTTATTTTGATTTGTGGAAATATTGACAAAATTATATAAGTTGTGGTATTATTTATATAATAATGAATTTTGGGAAAATTTTTATTTTGGGATTGTTTATTGCTTTGGTCGGTAAGAAGCCGGCTGGTTATATCTTTTAGTTATATAAAAATAAAAGTTAAATAAATACAATATCCAGCCGGCAAAACCGGCGATTTTTATTTTAGGGGATAATTTGTCCCTTAGAGGATCTGAAAAATCAGGATCTTTTAAGGGGCAAATGCCCCGTGAACACTACAAGAAAAAGAAACAAGGAAGGAGGTACAGATTATGAAGTACTGGGAGCCTAATAAGGCTAGGGAAGAGCTGGAACGTCGTCAGAAGATGAAAATAGCCAGCCAGCTGGAAGAGGCTTACAACTTTTCCTGGATAACCAAGGGGAAGTTGTATGGCTTTCTGTGCAGGCATATTGCCACGGCCCGGTTGGAGGATCTTCAATTCTTCAAGAGATGCATGCAGCTTGGACTTCAGCCTTTGTGGCTGGAGTACCTGGACGATGCTTTTGTTACCAATAATCCCAGTAAGGTCCGTTTAGTTAAATTACGGATATTGCTGGGAAAGGGTAAACGGGGTGGCATTAAGGAAAGACTCGTACAGGTTGTGGACCCCATCCAAACTTCTTCTACAATGAAGGATATGCGTACGTGGTGGGGGGAACACCTATACGAGTTTCACCACCGTATTCTTGAATACATGCTGGGCCACGTACAAATCATCGACATCTCCAACTGGCTGAAGAGTTGGGGTAGGGCCTATGACTATTATGAACCCTACCTGGCTTTAGCCATTAGCCACGGTGTGTTTTTTGAATCTTTCGAGAGTCCGGGGTTTCCCGATCTTGAACGATTCAAGCATAAGGTGGTTCTTCCTGCATATCGGAGGCTTATGGAACGATGGGGGTTAGAACCCCTTATTGTCTATCATCCTTGGCCTCCGAAAGAGGAACAAATCTACTTAAAATACTATCCCTCGAATATTCTCAAGCTCATCCCCCAAAATAAAACTCTTCAAAATAAACCTCCCCAAAAATAGATAAGAATTCGGGCTTTTCCTTTTGGGAAAGCCCTTTTTTATATATTAATTTAATGTTAAAATTAAATTTTGATGAATAAAAACTTTGATTATTTTAAATTTATTAATAGATTATTGAGTTTTTCTCCAAGGCAGCTTGAAGGTGAAACAAAAGCTGCAAATTTTATTATTGATTTTTTAAAAAATAATAAAATTCAATATCATTTAGACTATTTTTTTACTTTTATTCCTAAAATTGAAAAAGCAGTTTTAAAAGTTGATAAAAAACTAATTCCTTGTCAAGGATGTTCATTTATTGGGGGAGAGATTAAAGATAAAGATTATATCCTTAGTTCATTAATCCCATCTCGTTTTTTTATAGATAAACCAAATATTAATTTTAATCCTAAATGTTCTGATATTTCTTTAAGTAATTTTTATTTTGCTCCTGCTTTAGCCATTTCTCCCAAAGATTTACCTCTTATTTTAAAAGCGAAAAAAGTTTATGGAAGGGTTGATGTAAGGAAGATAAAGCATAAAGCAGTAAATATTTTGGTTGGAAATATAGATAATCCAAAAACAGTTATTTTTGCTCATTATGATTCTATAAATACCGGTGCTATTGATAACGCTTCAGGAGTTTCAGCGATGGCTTCAATACTTTTAAAGAAAAACATTTTAAATAGCAATCTATTTGTTTTTAGTGCTAATGAAGAGCTTTCTTATGATTTTCCAACTTACTGGGGATATGGTTTTAGGGCTTTTGAAAAAAAATATTATAAAATTTTGTCTAAAACAAAAAAAATTTTTGTCATTGATTGTATTGGTCATTCATCAATTAAAATCTTTCAAGATGAAACTTTTATAAAGTTAGCTTTTCCTATAGCCAATCTAAAAAGATTAAAAAGTAAAATTTTGGTTTTCAGTGGAAAAGATTTAAATAATTTGTTTAGAGTTTATCATAGTAATTTAGATCTTCCTAAAGAAATAAAGACTTTTTATTTAAAGGAATCTGAAAATATTATCCTAAAAAATTTATTTTATTAAATGTTTAATCTTAAATTAAAAGTTTTTAATATTGTTAAAAATATAAAGCCGGGCAAATTTTTAACTTATAAACAAGTATCAGAGTTGATTGGTAATAAAAAGGCTTATAGGGTGGTTGCAAATATTTTATCTAAAAACAAAGATCCTCAGATTCCTTGCCATAGAGTTATAAGAAACGATAATTTAGTTGGTGGTTATTTTGGAAAAGAAAATTTAAGCTGGCTTAAAGCCGCAAAACTTTTAAAAGAAGGAGCAATAGGTGTTATTCCCACTGATACAATATATGGAATTTGTACATCTGCTTTTAATAAAAAATCAGTAAGTCAAGTGTATTTATTAAGAAAAAGAAATCCTCGAAAGCCTTGTATTATCCTAATTTCTGATATTGATGATTTAAAGAGATTTAAGGTAAAGGTTAGTAAATGTCAAAAAAAATTTTTAGATTATTTGTGGCCAGGACATTTAAGTGTTATTTTGCAATGTGATGATAAAAATTTTTCTTATCTTCATAGAGGCACTTATAGTTTGGCTTTTAGGCTTCCTAAAAATAGCCTTATCTTAAAAATTTTAAAAGTTTCTGGACCTTTAATCGCTCCATCTGCTAATTGGGAAGGTTTTAGTTATGCAAAGAATATAAAAGAAGCTAAAAAATATTTTAAGGATAAAGTTTTTTATTTAGATAAAGGAAAGTTAATTTCATCTCCTTCTACTTTGGTTGATTTACGAGATAATAAAATAAATATTTTAAGGAAGGGAAAGGGCATTAGAAAAATTTTAAAAGTATTAAATCTAATGACACTATGAGGATATAGAACTTTTTACCAGCTGCTAAAAAATACCCCCATCTTGTTTTAAATTTAAAGTATTATTTTTTATTTCTGTAATCCTAAGTTAAATATTTTAGCGTATGATTCTTTAATTACTAAATTTACAAATAGAAGTCGAATAATCACAAAGCCCTAAATTTTCCATTTTTAAATTACCTTTAATTATCTTTAAATTTAGGCATATTTTATTTAAAATAAATACACCATCATAAAAATTTTTTAAACACTTTCATTTTTGATATAATTATATTATAGCTAAGATATAATTGACATTAGTTGAAAATAAAAATTTTAAATGAGTATTTCAGAAAGAGATTATTATAAACAAAAAGATAAAAATAAAAGAAATGATATGACTACTTCTCAGAGTATTTTTATTTGGATATTTATTATTATTTTAATTTTAGGATTAATAGGAAGTCTTATTCCCCTTGGCAGATAATTTTTAATTTAAGGCCGCTTATTAAAATTTTATTTTTTATTTATCTGAGTCTTCTAAGACAAGATTAAAAAAATAATTTAATAAAATGACAAAGAATAACATTTTAATGCTTTTTGTTCTCATTTCTTGTAGCCTATTTTTTGTTTTTGGTTATAAAATATCTACATTGCAAGCTCAATATAAAAATATACCGGCTAATAATATTTCCTATGTCCAGATTAATAACTTAAAAATTTTAGATATTTCTCCAATGGATAAAGAAGGAAAAGGATTTATTATATCTGCAGTTAAAGATGTTGGTTGGAAATGTATGAAATTTCTATCTGCAGAAAGTCTATCAAGTTCAAGTTGTAATTTAAATTTAAGGAAATTAATTATCCGAAAAGGTGTTTCTATTAAAGTAAATGAAAATACAAAATTACTTCTTAGAAATCGTCAGAAAGCTGATATAAGTTTATTTAATAGAGATGATAAAATAAAT
>Ga0209809_1003078_pt1 | contig 10939 bp, 5 predicted proteins | sample YNPMSTMetaG_FD_186172 | JGI IMG/M metagenome (GOLD analysis project Ga0209809, IMG submission 186172) | Anoxygenic and chlorotrophic microbial mat microbial communities from Yellowstone National Park, USA - YNP MS-T MetaG (SPAdes) (version 2) ... | reverse complement strand
GATCCCGCGAGCTTTTACGGAATCGGTGGCGAGGACGCATTCGGCGATCCGAACCAGGCGCCGGTCGCGGTCCCGCTCGCCGCGCGGACGGCTCTCGGTGCTCCGGTCGTCCTCGATCCGCTCGCCGCGGCCCTCTCGCCCGGTGGTGGCAGCACAACGCTCGCCGCGGTGGGAACGCCCACGGCCGGTACGGCGGTGATCGAAGCCGGCAAGATCCGCTTCACCCCGCCCGCCGGTTTCACCGGGACCGCCCGCTTCACTTTCGAGATCCGCAAGGACGGCAAGAGCTCGATCGGCACCGCGACGGTCCTCGTCGAGGCCCGTGCGGCGGAAACTTCGGCCGAGCAGGATCGCCCCTTCGCCGACCGGCTTTACGGTAATCCCTATCACGCCGATTCGCTCGCGACCCGGCAACCGGTGCCGAACGGCCCCGTCGCCAAACGCTTCCTCGCCGATCGCACGGGCACGCTCGCCGCGGTCCGCTGGCCCTGCCGGATCACCGCGGGTGACGGCGGCGAGGTGGTCGTCAAGGTCGAGACCGACTACCAAGGCAAGCCGTCGGGGCTGGCGATCGGCACCACCGCGATCAACGGCGGGGTGGGCAGCCTCGCCGGCCAGGGGCCGCTTCCGCTCTGGAGCTTCGAGCAGCCGGTCTCGGTCGAGGCGGGGCGGGCCTACCATCTCGTCTGGTATCAGCTCGCCGCTTCGGGACGCTGTGCGGTCGTCCACCATCGCGCCGACGTGCCGATCCCGACCGGGCAGAATCTCCGTGGCGGCCCCTACGAGGGCGACGGCGGCACGATCCATCAACAGGTCTCGAGCCTGTGGCAGCCGGGCAACGAGCACGGCGGCTTCCTCCAGCTCGTCTGGTCGGACGGGGTAACGACCGGGAACCCGATCGTCGCCGGGTCGCCCGGGCTCAAGAAGAGCTTCGGCGGCCCCGTCATGATCCGCGAACGGTTCACCGTGGCGGACTACACCCGGAAGATCGACGGGGTGTGGCTCCGGGTCTGGTGGGAGAGTGGCACACCCTCCGACCTCCTCGTCCGCCTCGAGACCCTCGAAGGGACCCTGCTCGAGCAGCTCGTGGTCCCGCGCAGCGCATTGCCGCAGACCCGCAACGTCGCCGGTGACGCGACGAGCCCGCCGGCAGCTTGGGTCTATCGCCGCTTCACTCGGGCGCACACGCTTGAGCGGGGTCGCAGCTACGCCCTCCGGCTGAGCACCTCGACCGGTAACTACGTCGTCCACGCCGTCCAGCGCAGCGATCTTCCGAGCCGGGAGCAGTGGCCGCAGGCTTGGGCCGAGGTCAGCAGCAACGGCGGCAGCGCCTGGCGCGGCTGGGACGACAGCGCGGATCCCTCGGGCGTGGCGCGGACCGATTGCCATCTCCCGCTCGCCTTCACCCTCGCCGGTAGCCTCGAGCGCCTCGGCGTTGACAGCCTGATCGGGACCGCCAATTGGAACCTCGGCGATTTCCGTCGCCTCGCCGAAGATGCAGGCGTGGGCGACGATCTCGGCGAGGCCCGAACGGTGGCGAACGGTGGGACGGCGTGGGCGCATCTCGGGTTCCCGACGCCGAGCCGTCCGCCCGTCGGCCGTCAGACCTTCCGGATCCGCGCCCGCTGCTCGGTCGCGGGTGGGGCGATCAGGGTCGAGCTTCTGGAGAACGGCGTCTTGCGCCGGGATCTCGGCACCCAGCCTCTCGGCACGAGCTTCTCGACCCTGAACTTCACCTGGGACGCCTCGCTGCTTGCCGATCGCACAGGGGCCGGGGTGGAGCTCAAGCTCTGGCTCGTCGACAATCTGGCGAGTGGCTTCTACGTCGTCGACGCGGTCGACTGGCTCGCCGACCCTGCCGGATCGCAGAGCTCGGGCGGAGGTGGTAGTGGCGGCGGTGGTGGTACGATGCCGGTGGCGTGGGGCTCGGTCCCGCCGCTCGGCTCATGGCACGGGATCGGCCAGCCGTTCAGCTTCGCCTACAACAACCAGGGACAGCTCGTCTGGCAGCCGCTTCGGGACTACAACGCTTGGCTCGGCCGGCCGGCCAACATCGCCAAAGTGTGGGGGAATACCACTAGAACCGGCTGTCCGAACTGGGACGCGGTCGCAGGCGGTGCGGGCTCGTCGGATGCAACTTGGGCCGGACAACTCAACGAGGTCAACCCGAACCGCGCGTTCGACCCGACCTATTGGCCGATCGCCAATCCGATCGTCATCGCGCTGACGGCCGTACCCTGGAGCCATTCCAACCACTGGACCGGCTCGTCGTGGGGACGACCCGGCATCTGGCAAGAGATCGCGCGTGGCGACTACGACCTCTACTATACTCGCCTGTTCCGTCGCATCGCCTACCGCTGCGGGCAGACCGGCCGAGATCCCCGGACGGTCGTGATCCGGTGGAACTGGGAGGCGAACGGCGATTGGTACCCACACAGCGTCGGCCCGGACAAGGCGAACTTCGTGGCCGCTTGGCGCCGCTGCATGGACATCATGCGCAACGCGGTGGGCGCCGTTCTCGGCGCCGGTAAGAGCTTCTTGATCGAGTTCGGTCCTTCCCCTTCTCTCAGATTCGGTAGCGGCCCATCGAGCGAGCGGCTTCGAAACATTTATCCAGGTGACGAATGGGTCGACATCTGCGGGCTTGGCATCCATGACAATGTCGGGATCAAGACACAGGCCGACTGGGATCGCCTTCTGCGCTATCCTGCCAACGTCAACGGTGTGACCATCGAGGGTTATCTCGATTGGTTCGATTTTGCACGTTCACGTAACAAGCTCGTCGGGACCAGTGAGATCGAGAGCAACTATCACAGCCGACAGTATTTTCCGAAGACTGAGAACATGAGCGTCATGTGGACAACGGGCTTCGAGACGCTCCGTCAGCGCTATGCCGGCGCGTTCGCTTATTTCATCTATCTGTGGACCGGCGACAGTATGTTGAAGCGCGCGGACGGCTGGGGGGAGCCCTACCGGCAGCTCTACAAGCCCTGACCTCCGCTCCGACCCGCAGCCCCGAGCGGGCCGCGGCATCCTCGCGGTGCCGCGGCCCATCGCCTCACTCAGCGCGCCCTCGCTGCTGCTGGAAGGGGCAGCGCCCCACAGATCTCGACCGCCTCGCTCGGCTCGTGCCGCCAGCGATAAGCGAAGACGTGGCTGTCGGCCGGCATCTCGACCGGTTCCGCGAGCCGGTCGAGCAGCGCGACGGCCTCGGGGGTGGCGAGGTAGGGCCGTCGCCAGTGGAGCGCGGGTGCGAGGAACAGCCCGCTGGGTGTACAGCGGATCACCTTCTCGAGCGCCTCGAGGCTGCCGATCACCGGGCGGCCGGTTCGCGGGTCGCGGGCGAAGTCGGCGCGGTTTTCCGGTGGTAGCTCGGCGAGTTTCGAGGGGCTGAACAAGATGTCATGCCGATCGAAGTAGAAGAGCGGACCGAGCTCCTCCGTGTTGACCACGACCGCCGTCTCGGCGAGCAGGGGAACGAGCAGCGGAGCCGCCCGTCGCCAGTCGGTGTCCGGCGTCTCGGGGCCGAGAGGCAGATCGGCGAGCACGCTCGCGCTCCTGAGCCAGAAGGGGTTGGCGAGCAGCAGCATTGCGAGCGCGGCACCGACCAGCGCACGACTCGCCGGCCGGGCCGCGCCACCGAGCTCAGCGAGGGCGACTTCGAGCCGCTCCGCGAGCCAACGGCCCGCCGCGGCGAGCAACGGGAGCAGCGCCGCGATCGCCAAACCCCAGATGACGAACAGAAAAGGCTGGGCGTAGGCGAGGTAGCGCAGACCCTTCGAGCCGCCGAACGAACCGAGCACGAACGAGACCGCGAACAACACCGTCGCCACCGCGCCCAGGAGCGGCGCCCGGACGATCGCGAGGATCGCCAGCACACCGATCGTCGTCCAGAGGGTCGGGTAGAACAGAAGATACCGAACATAATAGAACCAGAACTGCTCCTTCATCGGCAAATTGAAAAGGGGGGGCTCGCGGTAGAGCACCCACAGCTCGGCCAGCCAACCGCTGGCCAGAGCGAGGCCGAGACCGACGGCGACCAGCAGCGCCCCACCGAGGAGCCGGGACAACCGAGCCGACCAGGACAGATCGGCACGCCGCAGGAGACGCAGGACGAGGACGGGGACCACCCAAGCCGCCAGGGCGGCGAGCCCCAGATAGGTGGTCGGCTGGAGTTGGACGGCGAGGAGGGCAAGCCCTGCTGCGGCGAGCAGGCGGAGCAGCTGGACCGCCGGCCGCGTCGGCCTGCCCAGGGTCTCCACGACGAGCCAGGTGCTCCCGAGGAACGCCAGGGTCTGGAGGGCATAGAACCGGCAGAACTGCGCGATCTCGATCGCGAAAGGCGAGACCGCGTAGAACCCGGCCACGAGCGCCGCGGCGGTCGGCCCGGCCTCGCGACGGACCCAAAGGAAGAGCAGGAGAACGATCGCCACGGTCGCGAGGACGGAGGGCATCCGCGCCGCGACGAGGCTCTCGCCCAAGAGCCGAAAAGAGGCGGCCACCAAATGCGTGAACAGGACACCGCGCCGATAGACCCCCTCGGCGATCCGCGGCTCGCCCGTCTCGAGCAGCCCACGGGCCGCCAGCATGTGGTAGAATTCGTCGGGATTGTCCGAGGGCTGGTCGAGATTAACGAGGTAGAGGAGGAAGCTCGCGACACCCAACGTCGCCCCGATCCACCAGCCCGGGCTCCTGTCCACACGCTGGTCGGGGGCGTCCGCCAGCCGAGCGCCTGGTACGACTCCGTCCCGATGCATGCCGTGGGTCCGCTCCGCAGTCCTCACCTCCGGCATTTAGCCGGCCGCGCTCCACCTGTCTGCCCGCCCCCGCTCCCGGGGCGCCTCCCGCAGGACGCGAGCGTCTTCAAACGGCCCGATTTTCCAGTTATACTGCAACGGGTTGTCTGCGTGACGGAGCGGACCTCGCGTGATCGCCCAGGTCGAGCCGGGCTCGAGCCGCGCCGTGCTCGGCCTTGCGCGGGTCGGCACGACGACCGCGGCCTGCTTGGCGGCCGGCGGGCACCGGGTGCACGGAATCGCCCTCGACCCGCACAGGCTGGTGGCGCTCGCCGCCGGCCATTCGCCGGTCGCGGAGTCCGGTCTCGAGGAGCTCCTCGAGCAAGCAGCGCGATCCGGCCGCCTCGCCGTGAGCCCGACGATCGAGCGGAGCCTCGACGGGCTCGACATGGTCTTGCTCTGCGTCGGAACACCAGCGGGCTCGGACGGCCGGCTCGACCTCACGGCCCTGCTCGACCTGTTGCGCCAGCTCGCTCGCGGGTTGCTGCGGCGCCCTCCCACACGCGCGCTGCTCTGGATCGTGGAGCGCAACACGATCGTGCCCGAAGCGATGGATCGGCTGGTCGTCCCCACGCTCGCCGCTGAAGCGCGTGCCGAGCCCGGCTCGCGCTTCGAGGTCGTCTACAATCCCGAGCTCCTACGCGAAGGAAGCGCTCTCAAGGGTCTCGCGCGCCGGCGCGCATCTTCTTCGGCGAGATCTTCCCGCGATCGAGCTGCCGCCCCATCGAGATCTACGACGCGGTCCGGGCACCGCTCCTCGAAGTCTCGCTCCGTCTCGCCGAGACCGTCAAGCTGCTCGACAATTGCTTCCGCGCCCTCGAGATGGCGTTCACCAACGAGCTGGGCCGGATCGCGCTCCCCGCGGGCGTCAACCCCGGCGGCCTCGCCGAACTCATGCTGATGGACCGCAAGCTCAACCGCTCCTCGGCCTGTCTGCGCCCCGTAGGACCCTATGGCGGGCCCTGCCTCGGGAAGGACCTGCAGGCGACCGTGACCTTCGCGCGGGATGCCGGCCTCGAGCTGTCGGTGCTCGCTGCCGCTCCGCGGAACAACGATCGGCACGTCGAGTTCCTGCTCTCGCCAATCCGCACGGCCGTCGTACCACCGGGGCCCGTCCTCCTGGTCGGCGTCTCCGTCACGGATGGCACGGACCATCCGCGCGGCAGCCCGAGCCTGGCGCTCGCCGAGCCCCTCCTCCTGGCAGGCTACGAGCTTGAGGTGGTCGACCCGGACCTCGCCGGAGCCGCCCGCCGCGTTCGCCCTCTGGTCCTTGCCAAGACGCTCCCGGGACTCGTCGGCCGGCTGCCGACGGGCCTCCCGGTGGGCGACATTCCGCGGGCTCCGGCCGCCGTGAACCTCATCACCCCGCACGTGCATCACCAACACAAGGTGTCCGGCCGGTGAGAACAGACGAAGAGGCCCTGCGCCACATCGCGCCGCCCGCCGGAACCCCCCGGCGCCGACTGTCCGTCCATGCCGCCTCGTTGCCCGCCGCAGCACTCCCGCACCCCGTCTTCCCGGCGCTGAAACGTATGTTCGGCGCACTTTTCTCCTTCGAAGCCCTGTTCGCCCTCTTTCTCTACTCGAACAACATCAAGCCCTTTTTGCCACCCCTACCTGTCGACGAGACCGTTCTCTTCTGCGCAGCCAGTCTGCCCTGTGCCGGATTTCTTCTTTGGCGCCGTGGCCTCCCTGCGCGCGGTCTGCCCGCGACGGCCATCGGCCTTCTCCTCTTCGGTTGGCTCGCCTTGTCCATGCTCTGGAGCCCTGCCCGATCCCTAGCCGCTCGCGCCGTCGCCTACAATCTCACGTTCAATCTCTATTGCTTGCTCGCTGGCGCTCTCGTCCTCGCCACCGATCGTGTCCGTGTCCGTCGCTTCCTCGTCTTCGTCCTCTTGGTCGCTATTTTCCTCTCGGTTCACGGGTTCTGGATCTATCTGCAGCACGGAACGTTTCGCTTCTACAGTGGGTTCAAAGGGATTCAGGCGTATCTCATTTGGACCTTTCCTGTCTCCACCGCGAGCGCGATCCCCCTCACCCTCGCCCTCACCGCTCCTCTCGGTACCCTGCGTCAGATCGTGAGCCTGGCCCTCGCCCTCTTCTTCGGCGCATTCCTCCTCGTCGCCAGTGCTCGCGGGCCCATGCTCGCCTATCTTTTCTCTTTCCTTCTTCCACTCCTGATACACCTGCCCCGGGTCGGCCGCGGTTCCCTGCATATTCCAACATTTTACCTTATTCTCTTTCTTTTCGCCAGCTCTCTACTCCTCCTCCTCCTCGGTTTCTTGGCGTCCGGCGACCTCCCGCCCACAGTCCAACGCTTCATCGATCTTCTCGGCTACATCAGCGCCGGCGGTGTTGCCGTCCGCTTCGACCGACTCAGTTATTGGTACCACTCCGTACAATTTTGGTCCCGCTCACCCCTCTTCGGGATCGGGATCGGTGGCTTCTCCCATTTCTACGCATTCGGTCAAGAAATTGTCGGCACTCACCCACACAACATCCTTCTCGAGCTCCTCGCCGAAACCGGCTTGGTCGGTGTCGGTCTTTTCCTAACCTTGCTTCGCACCAGCCTTCGGGACTTCACGGTACGCCGCCTCCGCGAAGATCGTCTCTATCTGTGTATCTTCATGATGTTTGCGGGCCTCTTCGTCGTGCGCGCGATGACGTCTACCGACCTGGCCAATCAGTGGGAACTTTTCCTTACGATCGGGCTTCTCACCTTACCGCCCCCTCCGCCAACGGCCGACCACGCCGTCCCCCTCCGCTTACCCAGGTCTGTATCGCCCGGCCCGCAAAAAGCAGAAGCACAAAATCGATGGCATTTCGGTGCGCCGGCCGCAGTAGAGCCGCCTGCACTACGACGAGGGTATAAACCATGACGATGAGCAGTACGATCGCCTGTTCCCGAGCCTCCGACCTCTCTCGCAGGGACGTGACAAGTCCTATCGCAGCTCCGGCCACACATAGGAGCCACACACGTACCGCGCCGCGAAACGTGATTAACCACAACGTATCCTGCTGCAATATCAAAACGACCAGCGCAGGCAACGCCGGCTCGCCCCGCAGTCGATGCCACATCGGACCTCCGTCCGGGCCGACGAAATCGAACCGTTCGATCCCGAGAAAATCACCGAGTAACTGGTTGATCCCGGGATTCGCAAGAAGATTGATGTTTTCCGTGATCCGGAAGGCAGTGATTTCGCGTATGTGTGCGGTAACGAAGCGCGCGAACGTGACGATGTCGACACTCCCAGGAGTCGCACCCGCATCGGATGGGAGATTATAAATACGCACGATTCGTTCCATCTGCAACGCAAGATTGTAGGAGAGGCTGAAATCACTAGGCCCGGTCTCGAACGTGCCTGTCTCGTACCAGACGAACAATCGCCACGCCGCCGACAGCATCACCGACGCGCAAACGGCAATGGCCGCGGGCACGACTTTCCGCCATCGATACCAATAGTGTAAGCCCACAAGAGGCGCCAAGGCGAGAAATTGCGGCCGCAATATGGCGCATACGAGACCGGCGGAGATCGCGTATCCCAGGAAGCGGCTCTCCCCAGTACGGATGGCGCGTCCAGCCGCCCATGTGAGAAAAATCAAGAAGGCGTGCGTGAAGGCTTCCGTGGCGAGCTGATGCGGAAAGAGGAGGGACAAGGGAAGTAACATGTGAACAATAGCGACCGCAAGAGCCAGGGTCGGGGAGAAATCCAGCTCTCGTCCGATCGCCTAGACGGCGAGCGTGGCGAACATCGCGCAGGTCAATTGCAAACCCACGACGAGCGGTTGCCCGCCGAGTGCGAGTAAGGCACCATGAATCGCATAATCGCCGGGAGGCCCGAGTCGCGCCATGCGGTCGAGAACACCCCAATTCGCCGCGCCGTCGAGGCGTCGGTGAAAGGCCGGGTGGCTGGACAGTTCGGGAAGGTTTGCGAGGTGCGCACCGTCGAAAACGAAGGCGATCTTTTCTTGGCGGATTGTACCCCGGTCCGTGTTTATGAAGGCGGTCGGTGAATGCACGTTGCGGAGCACAAGCATCCCGTGCGCCAAGGTGAAGAGGACGAGCATTGCGGCAAGTGCTCGGAGATCGAAGCGGCGAGAAGGAGATGCGGTGCTTCCATGGTCCTGTGGTGGGCGAGCGGCGGCAGTTCGTGAGGGCCCGGACATTGATGCCTTCCCTGGGTCCGTGGAATCGACATTCATGCTAACGCTCACGGTTTCATTTTGTCGAGGGTCTTGTGATCCGGCACGAGTATAGTGAAGGGGAGGCCGTCGGAGCAGAGCGAAGAGGAAAACTGGGCGTTGCAGATGGAGTTCAGTTCAAGTAATATTTATGCAATTTGGTGTAATATCCGGTCCTGTCCGCATAGCCGTAGCGGGCATGTTTGTCGAGATCGACCCGGGTCAGGACCACCCCCTTGAGAGGGGCGCCGAGCTCCTGGAGAGCCGCGAGCTCGTCCTGGACGAGGGTGGCCGGGGTCTTGTTCCATTGCACCGCATAGACGACCTGGTCGACCAACGGTGCCAGTATCCGAGCGTCGGTGACACTCGCGACCGGCGCGGTGTCGAGGATCACGAGATCGTAGCCGATCCGGCAGCGGGCCAGGAACTCGCGCATCCGCTCGCTCGCCAGGAGTGCGATCGGGTTCACCGTCTGGCCCTTGACCGGAAGGAAGTGGAGGCCGGTTTCCTCGTCGACCTGGATCGCCTCCTCGAGGGAGCATTCCTCGCGGAGCACCTCAAGGATGCCGTTCGGCAACTGCCAGCCGAGATTGCGATGGACCGAAGGATGCCGGAGATCGAGATCGACGAGCAGGACCTTTTTGCCCGAGCGGGCGGCGAAGATGCCCAAGGACACGACGAGCGTGGTCTTGCCTTCTTCGGGTAGGCTCGAGGTGACCAGAACGACACTGCCGCCCCCCGGCCGTGCCGGTGTCGTCACGAGGGCCACGAACACCGCGCCGATCGCCTCCGCGTAGAGCGAGAGCGGCTTTTCGAGCAGATAGTGGTGGGGTTTCTGATGCCGCCTTCCGGGGATCTCGGGGACCAGGCTCAACATCGGCAGTCCAGTGAGCCGCTCCACCTCGCGCGCGCTCCTGAGCCCCTTGCCCAGGCTCTCGAGCAGGAAAGCGAGCGCGGAAGAGATCAACAGCGAGCCGGTGAAGCCGACCAGGAGGTAGACCTTGGGCCCGAACGAGCTGGGCACGAGCGGCGGTGTGGCCGGGCTCACGATCCGCGCGTCCGGCTCGACCAGTTGGGTCTCCTCACGGGTCTCTTTCGAGCGCTGCAGCACCGACAAATAGAGCTGCCGCGCGGCCTCGGCCTGCCGCTCGAGCTCCTTGAGCTTGACCTCGGCCTGACGATCCCGGGCGGAGCGGCCCTTGACCCCCGAGAGCTGGCTCTCGAGCGTCGCGACGCGCGCCTGGACCACCCGGACGTCGTTCTCGAGCTGGGTGGCGAGCCGATCGATCTCCGCCCGCACCTTGGCCTGCAGGTTGGCGCGGTCGCGCTCGAGCTGAACCATGCGCGGATGGCGCGGCCCGAACTGGGTGACGAGCTCCGCTTCTTGACGAGCGAGCTCGGCTTCTTGGGCGCGCAGGTTGACGATCACCGGCGAGGCGGCGATGTCACTGATCGCGTCGAGGCCACGGCCGCTCGCCCGGAGCTCGCGCACCAAGCGCAGCTTGGCTTGTCGTTCGGCCATCTCGCCGCGCGCCACGATCAATTCACGATTGAGTTCACTCAGCTCCTGCTCGCCCAGCGTGACGCCCTGGGCGTCGAGCAGGCCCTGCTCGGCGCGGAAGTTCGCAACCGCCCGCTCCGCCTTCTCGACCTCCGCACGCAGGCTCTCCAGGCGCTCCTCCAGAAAGGCGGAAGCCCGACCGGTGGCGCCGAGCTTGCTGCGCCGTTGACCGTCGACGTAGACCCCGGCCAAGTGATTGGCGATCTGCGCGGCCTTGGCCGGATCCTCGGCGCTGACCTCGAGGTTGATCAGATAGGACACGCCGTCATTGACGACCCGCACGCGCTCGGCGAGGGCCGCGGCGACGAGGTCCTCCACCGGTCGGTCCGGGACCTCCGCCTCGCGTGGCCAGCCGGCCGGCTCGGCCGCGACCCCGATCGCCACGAGCCAATTGCGCGGC
>Ga0209809_1003077_pt1 | contig 10940 bp, 9 predicted proteins | sample YNPMSTMetaG_FD_186172 | JGI IMG/M metagenome (GOLD analysis project Ga0209809, IMG submission 186172) | Anoxygenic and chlorotrophic microbial mat microbial communities from Yellowstone National Park, USA - YNP MS-T MetaG (SPAdes) (version 2) ... | reverse complement strand
AGTCAAAAAATTACTCAAAAGATACCTAAAATTATTAAAATTAAACTAAAGAAATGAAGGCTCGGGAATATTTTTTGAAAGTTAAAAATAAAGAAATAAAAGTAGAATTTTCTGATTTAGCAGAGCAAGCCAATGGAAGCGTAATAACAAGACTAAAGGACACTGTTGTTTTAACAAATGCAGTTATGGCTTTAACCGAAAGGCCAGAGTTAGATTTTTTCCCTTTATTAGTAGATTATGAAGAAAAATATTATGCTGCTGGGAAAATTTATGGAAGCCGATTCGTTCGAAGAGAATCTCGGCCAACAGAAATTGCTATTTTAGTTGCTCGTTTAATTGATCGAGCTATTCGTCCTCTTTTCCCAGAAATGTTGAGAAGAGATGTCCAGGTAGTTTCCAGTTGTCTTTCTATTGATGAAGAAAACGATCCGGATATTTTGGCTATTTTAGGAGCATCTTTGGCTTTATCAATTTCTAATATTCCTTTTAATGGGCCAATTTCGGCAGTAAGAGTTGGCTGGTCAAAAGAAACAGGTTTTTTAGTTAATCCTACTTATAAAGAGAGAGAAAATTGTCTTTTAGATGTGGTTTTTGCTGGAAAAGGCGATAAAATTAATATGATTGAAGGAGTAGCCAAAGAGATTCCAGAAGAAATACTAGTCGAAGCTTTTATTTTAGCGAAAAAAGAAATTGAAAATTTAAACCAACAGCAAGAAAAAATAATTCAGGAAAATGAAAAAGAGAAAGATTTCTCCGGTCTTAAGGTTTTAAAAGAAGATTTATTATCGGAAATAGAATCATTTTCTCAAGGAAAAATTGAGGATATTATTTTTAACAAAAATAAAATAGAAAAAGAAAAATCTTTAATTGATTTTAAAAATCAAATTTTTGAATATTTAAAAACAAAGAATTATTCAGAAGAAGATTTAAAAAGTTTTGAAATTGCCTTTAATAAAGTCTTAAGGAAAATAACTCATAGATATATTATTGAGAAAGAAATTAGACCAGATAACAGAGCCCTAAATGAGATAAGGCCACTAGAAATGTCTATTGATGTTTTGCCTCGGCCTCATGGTTCAGCTATTTTTAAAAGAGGATTAACTCATGTTTTATCAACAGTGACCTTAGGCTCGCCCTCTGATGTTTTATTGATTCAGGGAATGGAGTTTACTGGCGAAAAGAGATTTCTTCATCATTACAATTTTCCTGGTTATTCAACAGGAGAAGTGTCTCCTCTAAGGGCTCCTGGAAGAAGAGAAATCGGTCACGGGGCTTTGGGAGAAAAAGCTCTTTTAGCTGTTATTCCTTCAAAAGAAGAATTTCCTTATACTATTCGAGTGGTTTCAGAGGTTTTATCTTCGAATGGGTCAACGTCTATGGCTGCGGTTTGCGCTTCATCTTTAGCTTTAATGGCTGCAGGCGTTCCGCTAAAAACGCATGTCGCGGGGATAGCGATGGGATTAATGATCGATGAAAACGGTAATTACAAAGTCTTAACAGATATTCAGGGTCCAGAAGACCATTTCGGGGATATGGATTGTAAAGTAGCTGGGACAGAAAATGGAATTACTGCCATTCAGATGGATTTAAAAATTTTAGGAATTAATGAGGAAATATTTTCAAAGGTTATTTTTCAAGCAAAAGAAGCTCGACTTTTAATTTTAGGAAAAATGAAAGAAGTAATAGCCAGGCCTCGGGAAGATATTTCTCCTTATGCTCCTCGGATTTTTATTTATAAGATTAAACCAGAGCAAATTGGTGATTTAATAGGGCCTGGGGGAAAAACAATTCAAGCAATTACTCGGGAAACAGGGGTAACCATTGATATTGAAGAAGATGGAACGTTATATATAACCGCTCCCGATAAAGAAAAATCTGATTTAGCTTTGAATCGGATAAAAGGTATTACTAAAGAATTTCAAGAAGGAGAAATAGTTGAAGGGAAAGTTGTTCAAATAAGAGACTTCGGCGCCATTATCGATTTAGGTTACCAAAGATCAGGGCTATTGCATATTTCAGAATTTCCTTTTAGAGTAAAAAGGATAGAGGATTTATTAAAATTAGGAGACGTTTTAAAATTAAAAGTGAAAAAAATAGAAGCCAACGGAAAAGTTAGTTTGTCTTTAAAAGATTTAAAATTTGAGCCTCCTAAAAATATTTCCAAAACAAAGAAATTTTTCCCCAAGAGATAAATTTGGTCTATTTTTTGGTCTATTTTTTTAGTTTATTTTTTAATTTGACTTTTTTTTGATATAATATATTTGATTAAAAATAAAACTAACAAATATGCCAAACCAAAATTTTTCTTTTGACGATTTTAATCAGGAGTCAACTTTTTCTCCATCAGAGAATATTAATATTAGAACAATGCAGTCGGATTTAGAAAAAATTAAATCAGAGGGAGGGGATATTCCAACAAACAATATTTCTTTTTCTCAACCCCAAGGTTCTGTTTTTCAAAAGCCACCTTCCTCTATTTCTGAAATTCCATCACAAGGGGGTTTTAATCAAATTCCTCAAAGCCCAACAGGAAGCTCTTTAAGTTCTTCTTTCCATAAAGAGAGTGAGACTTATTTTGAAACGCCACCTATTAGCCCAACAGAGGTTCCTTTTCTTCAGGAAACGCCGTCTCCTGAAAATTTAAGTTTCTCTCCTTATCAAACCCCTCCTACTCCGCCAACAGCAAGCGCTGGCCAGGAATTTGTTTCCCCAGAATTTAATCCTCAATCTCCCAAAAAATCTAAATTATTACTGCCTTTACTTTTAGCCGGAGTTTTAGTAGCGGTAGGAGTAATGGGTTATTTTGTAATCTGGCCGAAATTATTTAAAAAACCAACTCTCGTCACTACGACGACAACAACATTATTAGTAACAGAAACAGTTATAACTACAACAACAACTACTACTTTGCCCCCTTCTCCTTTTATTGGAATCAGTACTCCTTATGAAAAAGCAATTGTAGAAATAAAGGTAATAGGTGAGATTATTACTTCAAATATCAGAAAAGAGGCAACTACTAATTTGAGTCCAGTTAATACCTTTAAAGTAATCATCCCTTCGGTGAAAGGATCTTTAACTACCGAGGAAGTGGTTTTATCTTTAATTCCTAATTTACCAGAGAGGTTAAAAAGCGTTCTCTTAAAAGGGAAATATTTGGTTTATGCTTATTACGGAGAAGTAAATCCTTCTTTAGGTTTAATTTTAGAAGTAAATAAAGAAGAAAGAGAAGAGGCAGAAGCAGCTTTTCTTTCTTGGGAAAAAGGAAAGATAATTGGTGATTTATCAAAATTTGTTTTAGTAGATATGCCAAAAAAGATTACTGTGACTACTTGTAAATTTAAAGAAACCGAATTTTTAGGAGCAAAAATTAGATTTTGTGATTTTGGAAGCAAAGAAAAGGGAATTGGTTATGCCTTCTTTGATACCTATCTTATCATTAGTTCTTCAAAAGAATCTCTGCAGAGTGCAATTAATCACTTACAGGGTCCGCGGGAAGAAATTTATCCCTTTTTTAAATAAAATATTGAAAATTCGGATTTAATTATAAATGAGAAATATTTTATCTTCTTTTCTTGTTATTATTTTATTTTTTATTTCTTTAACTTTAATTTTTCTTTTTTTTAGCCAAACTTCTCTTGTTGAGAAGGAGATTTCTTTTTCAGAGTTTATAAAAAAGATAAAGGAAAATCCAGCAGAAAAAATAATTGTTCGGCCAAATAATGTTGAAGTAGTTATTGGGCAAGAAAGATATTTAGCTAAAAAAGAGCCAAATGTTTCTTTTTTTGAAATTTTAAAAAATTATGGTTTTTCTTCTGAAGAGATTAAAGATTTAAATATAGAAATTAAAGATGAGGGTAATTTAGGGTTATGGTTGAATATTATTTTTTCTGTTGTTTTGCCAATATTGCTTTTTATTGGGCTTTTCTATTTTATTTTTCACAGAACTAGCCAAAGTGCTTCTCAAATTTTTTCTTTTACTCGATCAAATATTCGTTTATTTTCTCCAAAAGATGCTAAAGAAAAAATTACCTTTAAAGATGTAGCTAATTTAAAAGAAGCAAAGGAGGAATTAAAAGAAGTAGTTGAGTTTTTGAAGAATCCAAAAAAATTTCAGGAATTAGGGGCAACTATTCCTCGAGGAGTACTTCTTGTTGGCCCTCCTGGTTCTGGAAAAACTTTATTGGCAAGAGCGGTTGCGGGAGAGGCAAATGTCCCCTTTTTCCATATTTCTGGTTCTGAATTTGTAGAAATGTTCGTTGGGGTAGGAGCAGGAAGAGTGAGAGACGCTTTTTCTGTAGCAAAAAAAGCTGCTCCTTCAATTTTATTTATTGATGAAATTGATGCTATTGGTCGAGAAAGAGGAACAGGGTTAGGGGGAGGCCATGATGAAAGAGAACAGACTTTAAATCAGATTTTAGTTGAGATGGATGGTTTTGATAGAGAGACAAGAGTTATTGTCATAGCAGCGACTAATCGGCCAGATATTTTAGATCCAGCTTTATTAAGACCAGGTAGGTTTGATCGGAGGGTTTTTTTGGATTTGCCAGATGTTAATGGTCGAGAAGAGATTTTAAAAATACATGCCAGAAATAAAAAACTAGATGAAAAAGTAAATTTGCGGGAAATTGCTGAAAGAACACCGGGTTTTTCTGGAGCAGATCTGGCTAATTTAATGAATGAAGCTGCTATTTTAGCAGCTCGAAGAAATAAAAAGAGTATTACTCAAGAAGAGCTAATTGATTCAATAGAAAAGGTAATTCTAGGGCCAGAAAGAAAAAGTCGTGTTTTAACTAAAAAAGAAAAAGAAATTACTGCTTATCATGAGGCTGGGCATGCTTTAGTTTCTGCTTTGCTTTCTGAAGGAGAAGTAGAAGTTAAAAAAATCTCTATTATTCCTCGAGGATTGACTGGGGGTTATACTATGAGAATGCCAAAAGAAGAAAAATATTTAAAAACTAAAACTGAATTTTTTAATGATGTAGCTACTCTTTTAGGTGGTTATATTGCGGAGGAATTAAAGTTTAAAGAAATTTCCACCGGCGCAGCTAATGATTTAAGAGAAGCAACGGAAATGGCAAGGGCTTTAGTCACAAAATATGGAATGAGTAAAATTGGTCCAGTAACTTTTGGTCGGACAGAGGAATTAATGTTTTTAGGGAAAGAAATTTTGGCTGAAAGAGATTATTCAGAAGAAACAGCTGCTAAAATAGACAAAGAGGTTCTTGCTATTATTAAAGATTGTTATAAAAAAGCAAAGAAATTATTGGAAGAGAACTATGATAAATTAGAAAAAATAGCTCAAAAATTAATAGAAAAAGAGACTTTAGAAAAAGAAGAATTCGAAGAGTTAATTAAAAATTGATTTTTGATTTTTGTCAATAGAGATGCTAAAATAGAATAACAAAAAATGGGCGCATAGCTCAGTGGTTAGAGCACCACTCTTATAAAGTGGGGGTCGATGGTTCGAATCCATCTGCGCCCACAATAATTTTTTATTAAATTTTTTGTAGATATTTTGATGTTTGTTTTTTTGGTTTCGGCTGTTTCTGGAATTATGTTTTTTATTTTTTCCAGAGGACCTAGGGCTGGTTGGTAGGAGATCGGAGGTTTTAACAAAGGAGATTTAATCGAAATTCATACATTTTTTGGAATTTTAATGATCTTATTTGGATTGATTCATTTTTTTATATCTAAAACAGTTTTTTATACCTAAAACAGAGAGTAACGATGACAAAAAATTTATTTAAAAAAGAGTAATTTTTTTATGCGTTTGTGGTCAATTCATCCTAAATATTTGGATTTTAAAGGTTTAGTAGCTTTATGGCGTGAAGGGTTATTAGCTAAAAAAGTTTTAGAAGGCAAAACAAAGGGATATAAAAATCATCCTCAATTAGAAAGATTTAAAAACTTTAAAAATCCCGTTTTAGCAATTAATTCTTATCTCTTTTATGTTTTAAAAGAAGCAAAACAAAGAAACTACAAATTTAATCAGAAAAAATTAAAAACTAACGAAAAAATTCTTTATAAAAAAATTCCTGTAACTGAGGGTCAAATAAAATTTGAATTTCATCATTTACTTTCAAAATTTAAAAAAAGAGACAGAAAATCCTATTGTTTTTTGTTAAAACTGAAAAAAGATGGTAAAATTTTAACGAACCCAATTTTTTATCAAGTAAAAGGAAAAAAAGAAAAATGGGAAAAATGAAATTATGTTGAAAAAAAATATTTTTTCTTTTTTGTTTTGGCTTTTGATAACCTTTTTGGCAGGTTTTATTGGCTCTTTTTTTACGGCAAAAAGCATTGCTAGTTGGTATCAATTTTTAAAAAAGCCTGTATTTGCTCCTCCAAATTGGATTTTTGCTCCAGTTTGGAGCATTTTGTATTTTTTGATAGCAGTTTCTGTTTTTTTAATTTGGAAAAAGAGAAAAACGAATGTTAAAGAAGCTTTAACTTTTTATTTCATTCAATTAATTCTAAACACTTTCTGGTCGATTGTTTTCTTTGGTTTAAAAAGCCCCTTTTTTGGATTTTTAGAAATTTTGGTTTTATGGATTTTTATTCTTTTGACGACCCTTAAGTTTTACAAAATTGATAAATTAGCTGGTTATCTTTTAATTCCTTATATTTTATGGGTTTCTTTTGCTGGAATTTTAAATTTCTTTGTTTGGATTTTAAATTAAAAAAATGCAATCTAAAATTTTAAAATTTGAATTAATCGGCGTTCTCTTTATTATTTCTTTGGGCAGTTTACTGCATTTTACTTTTGGGTGGGCAAATAAGTTGTGGCTGGTGGGGATTTTTTCAGCGGTCAATGAAAGTACTTGGGAACATTTGAAATTGGCAGTTATCCCGGCTTTATGGTGGATGTTAATTGAAATGAAAATTTTAAAAGAAAAACCAGAAAATTTTTTCTTTGCCAAAACCAAGGGGATTTATTCAATGCCCTTTTTTATTGGGGTTATTTTTTATTCCTATAAGGCAATTTTAGGAAAAAATCTTTTAATTTTGGACATTTTAACTTTCATAATTGCTGTAATTTTAGGACAGTTAATAAGTTATAAACTGATGTTTTGGACAAGTTTGCCAAAAATTTACAATAAAATAGCTATCCTTTTTCTTTTGCTATTATTTTTTTCTTTTGTATTTTTCACTTTTTATCCGCCCCATAATTTCTTATTCCAAGATCCAATAACTTTTAAATATGGTATTTAGTTGTTGTAAATAAAAAGTTAAAGGGTCGGAATTTAAAAATTAGAAATTAAAAATTATTAATTAATTCTAGGAAAGATTCAGTAACGGTTTCTGGTCAAAAACTTGTCAAAAAAGAATCAAAGATTGAAGAGAGGTTATGGAAAACATTTGCTGACTAATCTCAAGCATTTTATCTTCTTTTATTTGACTTATGGATTAAATTGGCAAAATAATGGAAAAGGTTCAAAAATAATTAATTTTAAGCCCATTAATTTTTTTATTGAATTTTTTTAAGAAAAAGTATAAAATATTATTAGTTGGGCGGTTAGCTCAGTTGGTTTAGAGCGTGCGCTTGACGTGCGCAAGGCCAGAGGTTCGAGTCCTCTACCGCCCACTAAAAAGTTAAATTTATCCCGAGCTTCTCGGGATTTTTTATTTAGCTTTCATTTTTATTAAAAAATTGTTATTCTTTAAATTATGCTAAAAATATTATTGAGTTTATGAGAATTTTTTATTCTCTAGAGGTATTTTTCCCTCATATTTCAGGAGTAACAATTACTACTGAAAGATTGGCCTCTAATTTTGCTTTAAATGGAGATGAGGTTTTTATTATTACTGCTTCAGATTCGGGTGATTTTTTAATTGAAGATTCTGAAAAAAGTTATAAAGTTGTAAAGATCAAGTCTTATAAGAGTCCTATTGGCCAAAAAACAAAAGTGAGTTATTTTGCTAAATTAAAAGCAAAAGAAATTATTGAAAAATTTGAACCAGACATTATTCATTTACAAGATCCTTTGTTTATTTCTTTATCGTTGGCTTCGGAGGCAAAAGAAAGAGGGATTCCAGTGATTTTGACTCAGCATAGCTCAATGGATTTTCCTTTGAGCTATTTAGGTCTCCCTCGATTTTTTAAAACCTGGACGAGAAAAATAATAGAGCTTTATTATCAGTCTTTTTTTAATAAATATTGCGATTTAATTATTAGCCCTAGCAATTTTATTAAGGAAGAAATTGAAAATTTAAAAGTTAATGTTCCTATTGAGGTAATTTCAAATGGAATAGATTTATCAATAATTGAAAAAACGAAAATCAACGAAGATTTTTTAGAAAAATATCAATTAAAAGATATCATTCATAAGCCAATTGTTCTTTATGTAGGGAGATTGAGTAAAGAAAAAAACATTGAAACCTTGATAAAAGTTATTCCTTTAGTTTTAAAAGAAACTGAAGCAATATTTCTTTTTGTAGGCGAGGGTAATCTAAAAAAGAAAATAATTTCCGAATTGAAAAAACAATCTTTAATAGAGAAAACAAGATTTATTTCTACTGTCGAACCAAATCAAGAAGATATTTATCGTTTTTATAAAATATCATCTTTATTTGTTATGCCCTCTCCCATAGAAGCTCAGAGTTTAGCTACTATGGAGGCAATGGCTTGTGGATTACCTATTGTTGCTTCAAAAACTGGGGCTTTGAAAGAGCTAGTAAGGGATAAAGAAAACGGATTATTAGTAGATCCTTTTAATGTTGAAGAATTAGCCCAGGCGATTGGAGAATTATTAAAAAACCAAAAATTAAAAGAAGAGATGGGTCGAAAGAGCAAAACTTTTATTGCCTCCCATGATTTTAGCTTAATTTTTCCAAAGATTAAAAAAATTTATGAAGATTTGGTTAAAAAAAATTTTTGGGAAAAATAATTTAAAAAAGCTTGGCTTTTTAGCTTTATCTATCTGTCTTTTTTGTTTTATTTTAATCTTTTTAAGAAATACTCAAGTTTTGCCCCAAGGAGCGATTTCTTTAATTGAAGAAATGGAAGAGATAAATTCATCAGATAGAGTTTTAATTTTTTCTCCTCATCCTGACGATGAAACGTTATGTTGTTCAGGCCTGATAGATAAATCTAAAAAGAAGGGGGCTGATATTTATATTGTTTTAGTGACTGATGGAAATAATCGAAATTTAAAAATAGTAAGATATGAGGAATTTTTAAAAGTAATGGATTTATTAAAAATACCCAAAGAAAATATTTTCTTTTTAAATTACCCAGATAAAAAGCTCCAACTATATCCGTCGTCAACTCTTCAAGAAAAATTTGAAGAAATTATTTTAAAGGTTAGGCCAACAATTATTATCTTTCCTTTAGAAGAGGACAATCATAAAGATCATAAAATTGTCAGCCAAAACCTAAAATTTGTTTTAAAAAAATATCCAATAATTAAAAGTTATCAATACCTTATTCATCATAACTATTTTCCCCAGCCTTGGGGCTATCATCCTTATTATTATCTTCTTCCTCCCTTGAAAATTTTAAATTTTAGCTACCATTTTAAAAAAGTCAGTTTGGATTTAGAGGAGATTACTTTAAAAAAACAGGCAGTTTATATGTATCAAAGTCAATTAAAATTTTTCCCTTTAAAGGAAATGATGCCTTCTTTTATTAGATTAAATGAGTTATTTATTGAAGAAAAATAAATATGACTGAAGAACTTATAGTTGAAAAAGATGTTAAACCGAAAAGGTTAGATTTATTTTTAAAAGAAATATTGCCTTTTTCAAGAAAAAGGATTGTTCTTTTAGTTAAAGAAGGAAATATTTTGGTAAATAATAAAAAAGTAAAGCCAAGTTATATTTTAAAAGGGGGCGAGAGAATTTTTTTAGATATTCCGGAAGAAGTAAAAAAAGAGTTGATTCCTTGTGCTTTAAACCCCGAGCCAGAGATTATTTTTGAAGATGAAAATTATTTAATTATTAATAAACCAGCCAAAGTAATAGTTCATCCCAATTTAAAAAATTTAAATTTACCAACAATTAGTAGTTGGTTAATTTGTAGGTGGCCGTCTTTAAAGGGAGTAGGAGAAGATCCTTTAAGGCCAGGAATTGTTCATCGGTTAGACAAAGAGACTTCTGGTATTTTAGTAATAGCCAAAAATAATCCTGCCTTTTTTCATTTAAAAAAACAGTTTCAGCAAAGATTAGTAGAAAAAGAATATATTGCTTTAACTTATGGGAAAATTTTAAAAGAGGAAGGAGTGATAGATTTTCCTTTAGCTTATTCGAGAAAATCTGCTTTTCGAAGAAAAGTCGTTTTAGAAAATAAAAAAAGCCAAAAAATAAAAAAAGCCATTACTTATTATCAGGTTTTAAAAAGATATAAAAATTACACTCTTTTAAAAATTAAACCTTTAACAGGCAGAACTCATCAAATAAGAGTTCATTTAGCTTCCATTGGATTTCCAATAGTTGGCGACAAAGTTTATGGCAAAAAATTAGAAATTGAAAATAAAAAAAGAAAAAAGATCGTTTCTCGTCTTTTTCTTCATGCTCAGAGGATAAAATTTTTTGGTTTAAATGGAGAGGTTTACGATTTTTCTGCCCCTTTGCCTTTAGAATTAAAAGAGATTCTTTCTGATTTAGAAATTGAATAAAATGAATTTTTATGATAGAATTCATTATCAAAAATAAAGTTTAATTAATATGCCAGAGATTAAAAAAGAAGAAGTTAAGTCAGGAATGACCATTAGAATTTACCAAAAAATAAAAGAAGAAGGAAAAGAAAAAACCCATATTTTAGAGGGTTTAGTTATTGCTAGGAAACACGGAAAAGAGCCGGGAGCCACTATTGCTTTAAGAAAAATAATCGACGGAATAGGGGTAGAGTGGATTTTGCCTCTATATTCTCCAAAAATAGAGAAAATTGAATTATTAAAAGAGGGTAAAACTCGAAGAGCTAAACTCTATTATATTCGAAA
>Ga0209809_1003074_pt1 | contig 10942 bp, 11 predicted proteins | sample YNPMSTMetaG_FD_186172 | JGI IMG/M metagenome (GOLD analysis project Ga0209809, IMG submission 186172) | Anoxygenic and chlorotrophic microbial mat microbial communities from Yellowstone National Park, USA - YNP MS-T MetaG (SPAdes) (version 2) ... | reverse complement strand
GCGATCACCCTGCGTCTCCGGCTGCCCGCCGGGCGCACCCTGTTCGACGAGGGTGATCCGGCCGAGAGCCTCTTCACGCTGACCGAAGGCATGATCAAGCTCTTCAAGATGCTGCCCGACGGCCGGCGGCAGATCACGGGGTTCCTCGTTCCAGGCGACTTTTTGGGTCTCGCCTATCTTCGCTCCTACGCCTACAGCGCCGAGGCCGTCACCGACGCGCTCCTTTGTCGCTTCCCGCGCGATCGCTTCATGGCGCTCCTCGAACGTCACCCGGCCCTCGAAAAAGAGCTCTTGAGCCGCGCCTCCTCCGAGCTCGCCGCCGCGCAAGAGCAGATTCTCCTCCTCGGCCGCAAGAGCGCCCGCGAGCGGGTGGCGAGCTTCCTTCTGGGCCTCGCCCGGCGGCAGGGCGCGGGGGGCACGAAACCCGTGGCGCTGCCGATGAGCCGCTGGGACATCGCCGATTACTTGGGCCTGACGGTCGAGACGGTGAGCCGCGAGATCCAGGCGGCCAAGGCCTCGGGTGTGATCGCGATGCCCGACCGGCACCATTTCCTGGTCGTCGACCCGCAGCGCCTCGCTGCGGCCGCGGCCCTCGGCTGAGCCGGGCCGGCGTCGGTGGCCCGACCGGGCCCCCTGCCCGGGCTCGTGGCGCTCACCCTCGCCAACACGCTGACCCAATTCTTCCGCATCGCCATGGCGCCCGTGGCGCTCGAGCTCGCCCGCGACCTTGCGCTCGAGCCCGCCGCGCTCGGCACCCTTTCGGCCGCTCGGTTTCTCGCCTTCGCCCTCGCCCAGCCGGTCGGCGGCACGGCCCTCGACCGGCTCGGGCCGCACCGCTCGGTGGCCGATCTTTTCCTGCGCGCGGGCCTGAGCTGCGTGCTCCTCGCCTCCGCTCGCAGCGAGGCCCGGGCGGTGCTCGCCCGGGTGGCGATCGGCCTCGGCTGCGGGCCGGTCGAGATGGGCACGCTCGTCGTGCTGGCCCGCTTCTGGCCGGCCTCCTCCGGCTCGCCGCACGGCCCGAGATCGCCGCCCCCTGGGCGAGCCTCGTGGCGTCCACCGTGGTGGCGGGTTCGGTCCCCTACGCGCTGCTCGTGCTGCAAGGCCGCCTCTTTCTGCCCGACCCACTCGTGGGGCGCGGCCTCGCGCTGCGCAACGGCGCTGCCCTGCTCCAGCGCTCACCGGCCTCGTGGTCGCCGCGGCCCCGGCGGAGCTGCCGGCGTCCCGCCGGACCCGGCTGTTCGCCTTCCTCGCGCTTCGGCTTTCGCGCGCGATCCTGATTCACACCCGTTCGGCCGACCTGCGCAGCTCGGCCACGAGCTCGCGGTAGAGCCGGGCGCGGGCCGGGGCGGGTGCGGCGTGGTCGGCGCGGGTCGCGACCTCGCCGAGCCTTCCCGTCTCGACCGAGGGCGAAACCTCGGGGGCCACCTGCAGGACCCGGAAAGCCGCGCTCACGCCTCCTCCTCGGCCACGAAGAAAAGGACCGCGAGCGGGGGCAGGGTGAGCTGCAAAGAATAGGGCCGGCCGTGCCAGGGCACCGGTTCGGCCACCACCGCACCGGGATTGCCCACACCCGAGCCTTCGTAAGCGACGGCGTCGGTGTCGAGCCGCTCGCGCCACACACCGGCTCGCGGCACGCCGATCCGCCGGGCCTCGCAGGGGGCGGGTCCGAAGTTGGCGACCACGAGCACGGGCGCGTCGCCCGGCCGGCCGAGGCGCAGCCAGGCATGGACCGAGTGATCGGCATCGGCGGCCTCGACGAGCGCGAAGCCGTCGACCGAACAATCGCCCACGTGGAGTGCCGGCAGCTCGCGGTAGAGCCGGTTGAGGTCGGCCACGAGGCGCTGGACGCCCCGGTGCCGGCCGATCTCCACGAGCTGCCAATCGAGCCCGCGGGCCTCGCTCCATTCCTCGGCTTGGGCGAACTCCTGACCCATGAAGAGGAGCTTCTTGCCGGGATGCCCCCAAGCGAACGCCAGAAGCGCGCGCAGATGGGCGAACTTCTGCCGGGTGTCGCCGGGCATCCGGGCGACGAGCGAGCCCTTGCCGCGGGCCACCTCCGCGTGGCTCAAGGGGAGGACGAAGTTCTCGGCGAAGGCGGAGAGCGCGGCGAAAGTCGGCTCGTGACGGTGCGCGCGGCGCTCCGCCGGATCGCGCGCGAACCAGCGCAGCGTGTCGTGTGCCCAGCCCGTGTTCCACTCGAAGCCGAAGCCGAGCCCGCCGAGCCAGGTGGGGCGCGAGACACCCCGCCAGCCGGTCGATTCCTCGGCGATCGTGACGATACCGGGATGCTCGGCGTGCAGCACCTCGTTGAGCCGGCGCAAGAAGGCGATCGCGTCGTCGTTCGCGTCGGAGCCCGACCGATCGGGCACGCACTCGCCCGCTTCGCGCGCACGGTCGAGGTAGAGCATCGAGGCCAAGCCATCCAACCTGAGCCCGTCGACGTGGTAGACCTGGAGCCAATAGAGCGCGTTGGCGAGGAGGTAGTTGGCGACCTCGGCCCGGCCGTAATCGAAAACCGGCGCGCTCGGCTCGGGATGCGGGCCCGGGTCCTCCCGCTCGAAGAGGGCGGTGCCGTCGAAGCGCGCGAGCGCGTGCGGATCGGCGGGGAAGTGGCTCGCGACCCAATCGAGGATCACGCCGAGCCCGATCCGGTGCGCCGTGTCGACGAAGCGCGCGAGCCCCTCGGGGTCGCCGAAGCGAGCGGTCGGCGCGAACAGGCCGAGCGGCTCGTAGCCCCGCGAGGCATCTTCCGCGTGCTCGCTCACGGGCAAAAGCTCGAGATGGGTGAAGCCCAGCTCCGCGGCATAGGGCAGGAGCTGCTCCGCGAGCTCGTCCCACGAGAGGAAGGAGCCGTCCGGCCGGCGTCGCCAGGAACCGAGATGGACCTCGTAGATCGCGATCGGCCGCTCGCTCGGCCGCTGTTCGGCGCGGCGAGCCATCCAGGCCTCGTCGGTCCAGGGGAAGGGGCGCAGAGCCCGTACGATCGAGGCGAGGCTGGGCTCGAGCTCCATCGCCGTACCGAACGGATCGACCTTCGCGGGCAGGAGGCGGCCTTCGCGGTCCAGGATCTCGTACCTGTAGCGGGCGCCCTCGCCGACCCCCGGCAGGAAGATTTCCCAAACCCCCGAGGCGGGCCACCGGCGCATGCCGTGCACGCGCCCGTCCCAGCCGTTGAAGTCGCCCACCACCGCGACGCGCGCGGCGTTCGGTGCCCAGACCGCGAAATGCACGCCCGGCGTCCCCTCGTGCACGATCGGATGGGCGCCGAGCCGCTCCCAGAGCCGCAGATCCGCGCCCTCGCGGAGGAGATTCTCGTCGCGTTCGTCCAGCACCGGAGCGAAGCGGTAGGGATCCTCGAGCTCCCGGGTCTCGCCCGGGAAACGGGCGCGCAGCCGGTAGGCGAGCGGCGCGCTCCGGCCGGCCAAGAGGCCCTCGAAGAACCCGTCCGGATGGCGGCGGTCGAGGGTGGCGAGCGGCCGGCCACGCGGGTCGAGGAGCTCGACCGCCTCGGCTCCCGGCAGGAGCACCCGCACGGCGAGCCCGTCCTCGACCCTGTGCGGGCCGAGCACGGCGAACGGATCGCCGTGGCGCGCCTCGAGGAGGGACGCGACCTCGAGCTCGGAAAGCCGCCAGAGCTGCGGGGTGGTCACGCTCTCGGATCCGCGCGGAGCCGGCGGAGATGGGCGAGCTGGCCCGCCGTCGAGGAATTACGTGGCTTCGGCGTCGCATCCGGCGCGAGGTCGGGGAGGATCGACGCCGCGAGCTCCTTGCCGAGCTCGACACCCCACTGGTCGAAGCTGTCGATCCCCCAGATCACACCCTGGACGAACACCTTGTGCTCGTAGAGGGCGATCAGCCGGCCGAGGGTGAAGGGGTCGAGCCGGCGGAAGAGGATCGTCGTCGAGGGTCGATCGCCCGGGAAGACCTTGTGCGGGACGAGCGCCTCGAGCGCCGGTCCGGCGAGCCCCCGGGCGGCGAGCTCGGCGCGCACCTGCCGCTCGTCCTTGCCGAAGGCCAAGGCCTCGCCCTGGGCCAGGAGGTTGGCGAGGAGCTTCTCGTGGTGGCCCGGGAGGTCGTGGTCGGGCAGGGCCGCCGCGAGGAAATCGCACGGCACGATCTCGGTACCCTGGTGGAGGAGCTGGAAGAAGGCGTGCTGGCCGTTGGTACCGGGCTCGCCCCAGACCACGGGCGCGGTCGGCCGCTCGACCGGCCGGCCGTCACGCCGCACGCGCTTGCCGTTGCTCTCCATCTCGAGCTGCTGGAGATGGGCCGGCAGCCGCTCGAGCCGCTGGTCGTAGGGCAGCACGGCGTGGGTCGAAAAGCCCAGCAGATCGCGGTACCAGATGCCGAGGAGCGCCAGGATCACGGGGGCGTTGCGCTCGAGCGGCGCGGTGCGAAAATGGCGGTCCATCGCGTAGCCGCCCTCGAGGAGCGACTCGAACCGCTCGAAGCCGAGGTGGAGCGCGACCGAAAGGCCGATCGCCGACCAGAGCGAATAGCGCCCGCCGACCCAGTCCCAAAAGCCGAACATCCGTTCGGGGTCGATCCCGAAGCCGGCGACCGCCTCGGCATTGGTCGAGACCGCGACGAAATGGCGGGCGACCGCGGCCTCGCCGAGTGCCGCGGTGAGCCAGGCACGGGCGGAGGCCGCGTTCTGCATCGTCTCTTGGGTGGTGAACGTCTTCGAGGCGACGATGAAAAGGGTCCGCGCCGGGTCGAGCCGGGCGAGCGTCGCGGCGAGCTGCGCGCCGTCGACGTTCGAGACGAAGTGCGCCCGCAGATCCGGCCGGGCGAGATGGGCGAGGGCTCGGCAGACCATCTGCGGGCCGAGGTCGGAGCCGCCGATTCCGATGTTGACGATGTCGGTGATCGGCGCCCCCGTCGCCCCGCGCCAGAAACCCGAGCGGACCTCCTCGGTGAAGGTTTTCATCCGCGCGAGGACGGCGCGCACCTCCGGCATCACGTCGCGGCCGTCGCAGAAGATCGGCTCGGGGCCACGGTGGCGGAGCGCCACGTGGAGGACGGCGCGGTCCTCGGTCGTGTTGATCCGCTCGCCCGCCCACATCCGCTCCCGCCAAGCTTCGACCTCGGCGGCGCGCGCGAGCGCGAAGAGGAGGCGGAGCGTGTCGGCCGTCACGAGGTTCTTCGAATAGTCGATCAACAGGTCGTCGAGGACGAGCGAGAACCGCTCGAAACGGTCGGGGTGCTCGGCGAACAGCCGGGCGAGCGAGATCCGCCCGAGCTCGTCCCGATGCGCCTCGAGAGCCTTCCAAGCGGCGTCCGTAGCGCTGCTCATCTTCCCCCTCCACGGGCCGACCGGGCGGCCCGGGCGAGATCCTCGATCCACCGTCGACGAGCCGCGGTGATCGCGTCCTTTGGCGCGAGCCGGGCGAGCGGGGGGACGGTTCCGAGATCCGACACCGTCACGGCACCTGGGCCCGTCTCGGCCGCATCGCCTCAACTCCTGCCGCGCTGCGGTGCGTCACCTCGCCGATCGCCGGGATGCCGCCCGAACGCAGCCTTCGGGCGAGGCGGACGGCCGTGCTCGGATCGGCGAGCGTGACGACCGGGACCAGGAGGCCCCGATGGAAGATCGCCTCGAGAGCGTGTCGACAGGCGCCCGGCTCGTCCGCCACGGCTCACTCCCCCTCTCGCGACGGGGTTCTCCTAGCGCGCTCGCGGGCGGCTGTCGCGGGGCGGAAGGGGGAGCGGTGCGCCGCACGGCTCGGCACCGGTGCCGATATCGGCGCGCGCGTTTTAATAGATTTCGGCAAGCGTGCCGACATTTCAAGGCCTTGAACCGGTGACGAACGCCTTAGATCGAAAGACGAGGTTGCCGACCGAACCACCGGTCGGCGTGGGTTGGTGAAGCGAGAGGAGGCGACCATGACGATTCAGGCCCTCGTGCCTTTCGGCTGGTCCAGCTCTCTGCTGCCCAGCCGTCCTGCCAACGACGATCCCTTCGTCCGTCTGTGGAACGAAGTCGATCGGCTGTTCAGTCAGGTCTTCCGCACGAGCGAGTTCGCCACCTGGCCCGAGAGCCGGACCCTGGCGCCGCCGATCGAGGTGGGCGAGACCGCCGACGCCTTCGAGCTCGTGGTCGAACTGCCGGGGATCGATCCCAAGGACGTGGCCATCGAGCTCCAGGGTGACGTCCTCACGATCCGCGGCGAGAAGAAGGCCGGCCACGAAGAGCGCCAGGCCACCTGGTACGTGAGCGAGCGGCGCTACGGCAGCTTCGTCCGCTCGATGCGTCTGCCCTTCCAGGCCGAGGCGGACAAGATCGAGGCTGCCTACAAGAACGGCGTCTTGACGATCACGGTGCCGAAGCCCGCCGCCCTCCGCCAGGAGGTCAAGCGGATCGAGGTCAAGGCTGCCGCCTGAGCGGTTCGGCTCGCCCATGGAGGCGATCCTGGAGCGCCCGGTCGGGTGGGCCCCGATCGGGCGCAGCTCGCTTCGGGCCCGCCCGCAGGAGCCGCACCTCCCGCGCCGGCCGGCGCGGCGCGAGCTCGGCCCGGCTCCGGCCTCGACCGCCGACCGCTCCGTCGTCCGTCCCGCCGACGGATTCATCGGGCCTTGGCGGGGCGCCCGCTGCCGGATCCACCCGATCGGCCGCACCCCGACGAGCTCGGCGCCGGCTCCGCGCCTGCGCTGGCGGCTCGAGTTCGAGCCGGTCCGGCCCTCGCTGCCCGATCGGCTGATCGGCTGGTCGGGCGGTGGCGATCCGCGCGACAGCGTGCGGCTCGATTTCCCCTCCGCCGAGGCGGCGCTCGCCTGGGCCGCCCGTTGGGGGCTCGAGGTCGATCTCGTGCCGGCGCGGGTCCGTGCCGCGCGGCCGAGGCCCTATGCTTCGAGCTTGTGCAACCCCTGAGGTCGGGGCGCACTCCTGCGAAATCGTCCGGAAACCGATTGGCGTCCCCTAGGGGACTCGAACCCCTGTTTTCGCCGTGAGAGGGCGACGTCCTAGGCCACTAGACGAAGGGGACCGCGACGCGACGCGCGCTATGTAGCGGCGCGCCCGAGCCGAATCAAGCCGCGGCGAGCGCGCACGGGCTCGCGCAGGAAGAGGGCCACGAGCTCGACCTCGGCCGACCAGAGGAATTGGTCGATCGGCTGGACCGCCGCCAAGCGGAAGCCGCCGTTCACGAGCGTGCGGGCGTCGCGGGCGAAGCTCGCGGGCTCGCAGCTCGCATAGACGACCCGCGGCACGGGCGCCGCCGCGAGCGCCTCGCACTGGGCGCGAGCTCCGGCCCTTGGCGGGTCGAGCAGCACCATGTCGAACGGGGCGAGTTCGGCGGCGGTGAATGGGTCACGGGCGAGGTCGCGGCAGCTCGCACGGGCGCGCGGCCGGCCCACGAGCGCGCGCGCCACCGCCTCGGCCATCGCGGGTTCGCCCTCGACGAGCTCGAGCCGGGCGAGCCGTTCGAGCTGCGGCAGGGAAAGGGCTCCGGTGCCGGCGTAGAGGTCGGCGAGGCGGGCGCCCTCGGGGAGCCAGCGCGCGACCGCCGCCTGCAGGGCGCGCTCGCCTTCCTCGGTGGGCTGCAGGAAGGCCCCCGGCGGCGCCGCGACCTCGACCGAGCCGAAGCGCAAGAGCGGCGGCCTGCGCTGGACGAGCGGCTCGGCCGTGCCCCGCGGGTGGCCGATCGCGAGCCGCGCGAGGTCGAGCGCGCTCGCGAGTTCGGCGAGCTGCTGCCGGTCGGAAAGGTCGGGCTCGGCCTCGACCCGGAGCAAAAGATCGACCCCGGCCGGAAAAACGGTCGCGAGGATCTCGCCCCGAGCCGCCCGGCGAACGAGGCCGAGCGCGCCGAGGGCACGGGCGAGCGGCCGCAGGAGTCGCTCGAGCTCCGGTCGGGCGACGGGGCAACGGGTGATCGGCTCGATCACGTGGCTCGCCCGGGCGCGGAAGCCGAGCCGGACCGCCCCGCACCGGTCGACCTCGAAGGCGAGCCGCAGGCGGCGCCGCGAGCCCGGCGGCGAGGTGGCGGTCGACAGGAGCTCCTCGGGTGCGAGGCCGAGCCGGGCGAGCGGCTCGACGACCCGCGCCCGCTTGAACGCGGTGTAGTCGGCGGGCGGCAGATGCTGCAGCGCGCAGCCGCCGCATCGGCCGAAATGCGGGCAGGGCGGCTCGGCCCGCGGCGGCCCCGCGAGTCGCTCGAGCGGCTCGGCCCGACCTCGCTCGGGGCCGAGCCGGGCCCGCCAGCGCTCGCCGGGAAGAGTTCCAGGCACGAAGACCGGCGCGCCGTCCAACCGGGCGATCCCGTCGCCCGCCGCCCCGAGCCGTTCGATCACGAGCTCGCAGACGAGGGGCCGCGCGCCGGGGTCGGGCGGGAACGCCTCGGCCCTTCGCGTCCGCCGGGCTCGACTCCGCACGCGTCCAGCGTCCTCAGTTGCGCTCCGGCACGATCCGCAACAGCGCGCGGCGGGTGCCGGTTGCGGCGTCGACCACGGCGAGATAGTCCTGCCCCGCCGGAGTGCGCAGCAAGAGGACGATCCGGTCGTGATCGCTCACGAGGTCGAGGATCGCCCCACCGGCCGGCAGTGGCAGGTCGGCGACCACCGGGGCCGGGGGCGCACTCGGCGGCGGAGCGGCGGTCGAGGCGTCGCGCGCGACGCCGGTCGCGAGCAGCCAGAAAAGGACCGCGCTGCCGGCCAGGATGGCGATCCCGGCGAGCACGACGAAGAGCTTGAGAGCGCGAACCCAAGGATCGGCGAGCATGCGGAGCTCCGGAGATCGCGGCCAAGTGGTCGGCGGCTCTTTCGGTGCGCGATGAGCGGGGCGGAACGGCTCGAGCGGTTCGAAGTCGGCGCCGAAGAGGTCGGGGAGCGGCTCGACCGGCTGCTCGGCAAGAAGCTCGCCGACCTCTCCCGCTCGCGCATCAAGGCGCTCGTCCTCGAAGGCCGGGTGACGCGCGCCGGCCGGGTGTTAGCCGAGCCGGGCGCGCGCGTGAAGCCGGGCCCGCCGATCGAAGTCCGGGTGCCGGCGCCGGTCGAGGCGCGGCCGCGGCCCGAGGCCCTCCCGCTCGACATCCTCTTCGAGGACGAGCATCTCCTCGTCATCGTCAAGCCGGCCGGCCAAGTCGTTCATCCTGCGCCCGGCCATGCCGAGGGCACGCTCGTGAACGCGCTCCTCGCCCATTGCGGCGAAAGCCTCTCGGGCATCGGCGGCGTCCGCCGGCCGGGCATCGTCCACCGCCTCGACCGCGACGTCTCGGGCGTGCTCGTGGTGGCCAAGCACGACCGGGCGCATCGCGGGCTCGCCGCGCAGTTCACCGTGCACAGCATCGAGCGGATCTACGAGGCGATCGTGTGGGGCGTGCCCTCGCCGGCGGAAGGACGGATCGACCGGCCGATCGGCCGCGACCCGCGCGACCGGCTCAAGATGGCGGTGGTCGAGGGCGGCAAACGCGCGGTCACCCGCTGGCGTCTCCTCGAAGCCGCCGGGACCCGAGCGAGCCGGCTCGAGCTCGTCCTCGAAACCGGCCGGACGCACCAGATCCGGGTCCATCTCGCGAGTCTCGGCCATCCGATTTTGGGCGACCGGGTCTACGGGCCGCGCCTGCCGGCCGGGCTCTCGGCGGCCGCCCGTAGCCGGATCGCCGCCCTCGACCGGCTCGCACTGCACGCCCGCGAGCTCGCCTTCACCCATCCCGTGACCGGCGCACGCCTGCGCTTCACCGCACCCGTGCCGGAACTGTTCGGTGAGTTGCTTGCGCTCTTGCGCACCTAGGCTAAGTTGGTAACCGGGTCGGACCGCGGCCTTCGCGGCCGCCCGGCGACCGGGCCCGATTTGCGGGTGGCCCGGTCGGTTCACGGAGCTTCGTGTCGATGGCCAGCCTTCCGATCGTGCCCGCCGAAGGTAGCGGGCTCGCGCGCTATCTCGACGAGATCCGCCGCTTCCCGATGCTGGACGCGGAGGAAGAGTACATGTTGGCCAAGCGCTGGCGCGAGCACGGCGACGTCGAGGCGGCGCACAAACTCGTGACGAGCCACCTCCGCTTGGTCGCCAAGATCGCGATGGGCTACCGCGGCTACGGTCTGCCCATGAACGAGATCATCTCGGAGGGCAATGTGGGGCTCATGCAGGCGGTCAAGCGGTTCGACCCGGACAAGGGCTTCCGCCTCGCCACCTACGCCATGTGGTGGATCCGCGCGGCGATCCAGGAATACATCCTGCATTCCTGGTCGCTCGTGAAGCTCGGGACCACGGCCGCGCAGAAGAAGCTCTTCTTCAACCTGCGCCGGCTCAAGAGCCAGATGCAGGCGATCGAGGGAGGCGATCTGTCCCCCGAGATGGTCAAGCAGATCGCCGACACGCTCGAAGTCACCGAGCAAGAGGTCATCGAGATGAACCGCCGGCTCGAGGGGCCGGACCATTCGCTCAACGCCGCGCTCCGCACCGACAGCGAGAGCGAGTGGCAGGACTGGCTGGTCGACGAACGGGCCGGTCAGGAGAGCGAGCTCGCCGAGGCCGACGAGCTCGAGCACCGCAAGGCGCTGCTCGCCGAGGCGATGAAGGTGTTGAACGAGCGCGAGCGGCACATCTTGACCGAGCGGCGGCTCAAGGAGGAGCCGACCACCCTCGAGGAACTGTCGGCCCAGTACGGGATTTCGCGCGAGCGCGTGCGGCAGATCGAGGTGCGCGCCTTCGAGAAGCTGCAGAAGGCGATCCAGGCGGCCGAGGCCGAACTCGCCCGACAGGCCGCGGCCCGGCCTTTGCCGAGCCTGCCACCACCCCCCGCCGACTGAGCCTCCGCCCGCCGACCGGGCGGAGGATCCCCGGGATCACGGGCCGGCCGGGGCCACTGCCCGGGCCATCGGTGTCGACGGCGCCGTTGGGCACCGTTGTCCGTGCCCCGGGGAGCCCCACCGGCGCGGGGCGCGGCCCTCCGATCCTCGCAGGCGACAGTCGAAGGCCCCTTCGGTTAGAGGCCGCACGGAGACC
>Ga0209809_1003073_pt1 | contig 10943 bp, 8 predicted proteins | sample YNPMSTMetaG_FD_186172 | JGI IMG/M metagenome (GOLD analysis project Ga0209809, IMG submission 186172) | Anoxygenic and chlorotrophic microbial mat microbial communities from Yellowstone National Park, USA - YNP MS-T MetaG (SPAdes) (version 2) ... | reverse complement strand
GAGCCCCTGCCGAACCTCACCCGGCTGCTCGGCGGCCCGCGTCTGTGGATCAAGCGTGACGATTGCACGGGGCTCGCAACCGGCGGCAACAAGACCCGCAAGCTCGAGTTCCTGGTCGCCGAGGCGGTCGCGCGGGGCGCCGACACCCTGATCACCCAAGGTGCCGTGCAAACCAACCACGGCCGGCAGACGGCGGCGATCGCCGCCCGCTTCGGCTTGCGCTGCATCCTCCTCCTCGAACATCGGGTGGCGACCGACGACCCGGACTATCTCGGGAACGGCAACGTCCTGCTCGACCGGCTGTTCGGCGCGGAGCTGCGCGAGCTGGCGGGTGGCAGCGACATGAACGCGGCCTTGGAGGCGGTCGCCGAAGAGGTCCGTCGCGCCGGCGGCAAGCCCTATGTCATCCCGGGCGGCGGTTCGAACGAGGTCGGCGCGCTGGGCTATGTGGCCTGCGCGCTCGAGCTCGTCCACCAGGCCAACGAGGCGGGTCTGCGGATCGACCACATCGTCCACGCCACGGGCTCGGCCGGCACCCAGGCCGGACTCGTGGCCGGGCTCGAGGCGATGCACGCCGGGATCCCGGTGCTCGGCATCGGCGTGCGGGCGCCCAGGGAACAGCAGGAGGCCAATGTCTACGATCTCGCCTGCCGCCTCGCCGAAAAGCTCGGCGTGACGGGAGGGATCCCGCGTTCGGCCGTGGTCGCGAATTGCGACTACGTGGGTGAGGGCTACGGTATCCCGACACCCGCGATGGTCGAGGCGGTCCGACTCTTCGCCCGCCACGAGGGGATCCTCTTGGACCCGGTCTACACGGGCAAGGCCGCGGCGGGCCTGGTCGATCTCTGCCGCAGGGGGTTCTTCGCGAAAGACGCGAACGTCGTCTTCCTGCACACGGGCGGTGCGGCGGCGCTCGCGGCCTATCGGCGGACCTTCGACCCACCCCCCTGAGCTCGGGGGAGTGCCGTCTCGATCGCGTCAATCGCGAATGTTCGCGGGAAGGGGCGGGGTCACGACGGCCGGGGCCACCCGGGTCACCGGCGAGGCTGCCGGAACCGAGACCGGGGCCTTGGCGGGCCCGCTCGCCGCGCCGACAACCGGAACGGCCGAGGCGGCCGGAGCACGCGTCGCGTCGACAGCGCCCGCGACCAGCGTGACCGAACCGTAACGCGGGCGTTGAATGGCGCGAGCGTAGAGCTCTTGCGGCCCGTTCACGACGAGGCCGAACAGCGGCCGGACCTCGAGGAAGACTTCACCCACCACGACGCTCTCGCCGCGGGCCAAGGTGAAGGAGCCCGCGAAGTCGGGCGCGCCGCCGACCGTCCCGATCCGGCTCGCGACGACGAGGCCCGGAGCGGTCGCTCGTTGCCAGACGATGCGCGGACCGAGGCCGGGCACGTCGGTGACCGAGCTCACCCAGGCGCGGCCATCCGCTGAAAGGTCGAGGGGAGCGAGCACCTCGCGGGCGGCGCGGAAGGTGTCGTCGAGGTCCGAGAGGCGGATCTCCGCCGCCCGGGCGGTGACATCGGCGATCACGGCTGCCGCCCGCTCGAGCCGTTCCCGGGCGAGATAGAGCCAGACGACGTCGGCCGTGCCGATCAAGAGGAGGATCAGGACCGGCGCGCAGAGGGCCATCTCGACCGGCAACGCCCCGCGTCGGTCACGGCGGAACCATCGCCAGAGCCGATCCGGACGCCGCATCCTTTCAGCCCTCCGGATAAGGCTCGTTGCGGACGGCGTAAGCGGCGCGCAGTTCGAGGCGACCGCCGTCGGGGAGAATGCCCCGGAGGAGCGGGGTCATCGGCTGCCACAGGTAGCGCACGCGGTAGAGGACGACGTCGTTCGGGCCGCCCAAGCCGGCGCGGCCCATGTCGGCGTCCCACCGGCCGTTGCCGTTGACGTCGCGGAACGGCTCGCCGGGATCGCGCACGCCGTTCCCGTTCACGTCCACGAAAGGCTCCGGGCGGCCGATATCGTCGAAGCTCGGATAGACGAGCGTTTCCAACTGCAGATGCTCGGGCCGGATCAGGCTCCCTGCCACCCGCTCGGCCATTTCCCGAACGAGCGCTTCACGCGAGACGGCACCTGGGGCCGAACCGACGATGCCCGCGCGCGCCGCGTCGCCGACCGCGGTTTGCAAGAGGAACTGGGTGAGGAGGAGCATCGCCGATTCGACGATCATGACCAGGAGCAAGACGAGGGCGGGGCCGAGGATCGCGAAATCGACCACCGCCGAGCCGCGCTCGCTCGCGAGCCGCCGCAGCCGGCCCGAGCTTCGGGCCGCGGTTCGAGCCGGCGCGGGCGGCAGAACACCCGCCGACGCGCCGCGCCACGCGCCGGCGGCGGAAGAAGCCTGCGCCATGGGACGCTCCCGAGGCCGCGTCTCGCCCGCTCTTTCTACCCGGCAAAGCTCGAGATTCGGTTAACGGCGCAGCGCCCCGGCGAAGCCGGAACGACGTCGAACACCCTCGGGGAGAGCGCCGATTCGCCGCTCGCCCTGCGGCGCTCGCCGCTGCTAAAGAGCCCCCGCCGGTGCGCGGCGCGGGCCGACCGACCCGCCCGCCGACCTCGGGGGAGACGTCCATGGTCGCGGAGCTGCTCGCTCTGCCGCCGCTCGTCCAGGCCATCGGCGGCGGGCTCGTCCTTCTCGTGATCCTGGGCTTCGGCCTGTGGCTCGTGGCGCGCGCGGCGCTCCGCCGGCAGGCCGAAGAGGCCGCGGCGGTCGAAATGCGCCTGCGCGATCAGCTCGTGCAGGCGCGCAACCAGGCACAGCAGACGACCGAGCAGCTCAACCGCGTCTCGCAGACCCTCGCCGCCGAGCGCCAGGCGCACGGCGACCTCGTGGCGATCGGCGAGCGACGCGCGGCGGCCGAGGCGCAGCTCGCCGAGACCAGCCGGACGCTCGCCTTGCGCCGCCAGGAACTCGCCGAGGTCGAGGAGCGGCTCGCCGGTCGCAAGCGCGAGCTCGAGCGACTCGGCCAAGACCAGGCGGAGGCGACCCGCCGCAAGCAGGCGACCGAAGCCGAACTCGCCGAGGTGCAGGCGCGGCTCGCGGAGACCCGAGCGAGCCTCGAGCGGACCCGCGCCGAGCTCGACGCGACCGAGCAGCGGCTGGCCGAGGCGCGCGAGGAACTCGCCCGGCTCGAAGAACAGATCGCCGATCGCCGGCCGATCGCCCAGAGCGTGAGTGCGATCGAGGCGCGGCTCAAGGCGGTGGCCGAGCAGCAGCTGGCCCAGCTCAGGGCGGCGAGCGAGGCCCTGGTGGCCGAGGCGGCGGCGGTCGAGCAGCAGCTCCGCGCGATCCCCGAGAATTGAGCCTCTCGGGCCGCCCCGCGAGCGGCGGTTGGCTTACGGCGGCGAGCACTCCGCGGGGCCGAGGCGCTGCGCGCGGTGATCCGCCGGTTCGACCGCTTCCCGTACCGCAACGCGATCCTCGGCCGGCCGAACACCCCGGCCGAGGCGGCCTTCCTCGAAGAACCTGGCTCGTCTTTCTTCTGAAAGCGCTGCGCTTGCCCGACGGCCGAGGCCGCCACCCGTATTCTCGACAGGCGGCCGGCGCGGCCGAACGAGGCGGACCAGGGACTCCTCGAGGTCGAGCCGGCCGAGCGTCGTGGCGAGCGCGGCACCGTTAACCTTTCCTCAACCCTTTCCCCCTAGAACGGGCGGCGAGGCGTGCGGAGGTCGCGTGTCGCTCGTCGTCAAGTTCTTCACGAGCCTGCTCGTTCTCGCCACGCTGGCGGTGCACTTGGGCCGGCGTCGCGGCCGATCGGGGGTGGACCCGCACGCCGGGTCGCCCTTCCCGATCGGCCGGGTACTCTGTGGCGCGGTTCGGCACGCCTGCCCTTCAGGCAGGCCGGTCGCCTCTTTCGACGCGCAGGACCCGGGCGTCCACCGCCGGCAGCATCCGGGCCGGATCGCGGGTGACGACCACGTCCACCACGCTCGGTACGGTCCGTTCGGCGAGCGCTTCGGCGAGCGCCGGGGCGAGTTCGGCCGGGTCTTCCACACGGAAACCGCGGCAGCCCATCGCGCGGGCTATGGCGGCGTAGTCGAGCTCGACGAGGTCGGCCGACTGAGAGGCCCCGTACATGGCGTGCTGCAGGGCTTTGACGTAGCCCGAAGCGGCGTTGTTGACGACCACGAGGGTGAACGCGGCCCCGACCCGTCGCGCGGTCTCGAGCTCGCCGAGCGTCATGTTGCAGCCACCGTCGCCGGTGAGGCCGACGACCGCCCGATCGGGTGCGGCGAGCTTGGCGCCGAGCGCGCCGGGCAGACCGTAGCCGATCGAAGCGAACCCCCGGTTCGCCAAGAAGTGCCGGCCGGCTCGGCGGGTGTCGTAGAGCAAGCCGGCCCAATGCGCAGCGAAGCCACCGTCGGCGACCAGGATGCCGTCCTCGGGGAGCGCCCGCGCGATCTCGTGGATCAGCCGGGCCATGTGGATCGGCCGTTCGTCCGAACGCAGCTTCGGCTCGGCCTCGGCCCACCAGCGCGCCCGACGCTCGGCGAGCTCGGCCCGCCAAGCGCTCCGGTCCGAGCGCCGGGCGCCGAGCGCCGCGGCGAGGTCCTCGAGGGCGAGGCGGGCGTCCGCCGCGAGGCCGACCGCGACGCGTGCGGTCCGACCGATTTCCTCCGGGCAGATGTCGATCTGGACGAGCGGGGTGCCTTCCGGCAGCAGCTGGTAGCGCCGCGTGGCGATCTCGCCGAGCTTGCAGCCGACCGCGATCAACAGATCGGCGCGGTCGAGGAGGTCGTTGGCGAAGCGCGAATAGCGGCCGAACAGGCCGGCCGCGAGGGGGTGGGTGCAAGGGATGGCCCCCTTGCCGCTCAGCGTGTGGGCGACCGGGATCGTCTGCGCCTCGGCGAGGGTGGTGAGGGCCGCATGGGCCCCGCTCGTGTGGATGCCCCCACCCACGAGGAACAGCGGCCGTTCGGCGCGCGCCAAAAGCTCGGCCGCGCGGGCGAGTTCCGTGGGATCGGGTCGGGTGCGGCGGGCCTGGACGGCCAGCGTCGCCGGGTCGACCCAGAATTCCGCGGCGTCGAACGCGTGCTCCGCATGGGCCACGTCTTCGGGCACGTCGAGGACCACGGGCCCCGGCCGGCCGGCGGTCGCGACCGCCAGGGCTCGGCGAACGAGCTCGGGGATCCGCTCGACCCGCTCTATCCGGATCAGTTCCTTGGCGGCAGGCCGCAGGATCTCGGTTTGCCGCGCTTCCTGGGTCATGTTCTTCCAGGAGTGCGCGCGGTGCGTGTCGCCGACGATGGCGACGAGCGGTACGCCGGCGTTCAGGCTCTCGACGAGGCCGGTCACGAGGTTGGTGGCACCGGGCCCGAGCGTGGCGTCGCACCAGCCGGGCCGGCTGGTGACCCGCGCCCAAGCATCGGCCGCGAAAGCGCCGCAGCGCTCGTCGTTGATCAGCTCGTGGCGCAGACCGAGGACCCGGCACCCTTCGTAGAAGGGGAGAAGCTGGAACCCGCCCATACCGAAGATCGGCCCGCAGCCGGCGAGACGGGCCATCTCGGCGAGCGCCCGCCCCCCGGACATCGTCACCCGGGCGTTGCCGCCGGGGCCGACGCCGGGCCGGCTCATCGGCGCCGCTTCGTGAGGCACGCCTCGACCAGCAGGGCCACGAGCTCGCGCCCGCTCATCCCCTCCCGGCCGCCGAGCGCCGCCGCTCGGCGATTGACCCGGCTCACGATCCCGTCGGCGAAGGTCGAACGGGCATCGCCGATCCGCGCCGTCGCCGCATCGACCGTGGCAGCGGCGATACCGCGCGCGTCGAGCGCCGGCAGTCGCGTCGTGCCCGCTTCGTCGATGCCGATGCCGGCGTCGTTGAAGAGTGCGGCGAACACCGGCACGGCGATCGCGCTCTCCGGCCGCCCGCCCAAAAGGCCGCCGTGGCTACCCGTGACCACGATCCGCCCCCGGTCCTCGGGACGGACGAGCGAAGCCGAGTCGAGCGCCCAGACCTCGACCTCGTTTCGGCAGGCCTCGTCGAGCCGCACCCGAACTTCGCCGATCGGCGGAACCTGCCTGCGGACGGCCGGTGCCGCGGCGAGCCGCGCCACGATCTCGGGCGTGCGCTGGCCCGGTGCCGCGCCGAGGGCCGCAGCCGAACCATTGACCCGGCTCGCCACGCCGCGCGCCCAGGCGTCGCGTCCGTCGCCGATGCGTGAGCGATCGTGGTCGAGGGCGACGGCCGGCAGACCGAGGTGGTCGAGCCAGGCGAGCCCCGCTACACCGGCTTCGTCCTTACCGATCCCGGCATCGCAGAGCACGACCGCACGGACCCCGGCAGTGGCGGCGCACCAAGCGGCGTACAGGCCGCCGTGGCTCCCACAGACGGCGACCCTCCCGGCGTGCTCCGGGCCGAGCTTCGTCACCGTGTCGAGAACGACCGGTTCCTCGGTCACGCCCGCCTTCCCGTCGATCCGCGCGGCATGCCTAGCGCGGCCGAGCCGGCCTGTCAGCGCGAATCGACGAGGAGCGGGGCGGACGATTCGCACCGGCTCGCGGTCGGCTCGATCGGCACACACCACCAACGCGGCGAAATCGTCGTCCGCGCTCGGGGCGGCTCGGTCGATCGGCGCGGCAGTCGGCACCGGACCCGACGCGAGCACGACGCCCGCTTCGGCCGAACGCCACGTGCTCCGAACGCCGCCCGGTACGTTCCGCGCGGACGAAGCGAACCCGCGCGGGAAGGATCCGACTCCGCCGGATCGCGAACCCGGACGGGGTCGGCTGCGGCGGACCGGCACGCCTCGGCCGAGCAAGGACGACGGGTTGCGCGCGCGGGCCCGACGAAGCCGATCGTTGTCCGGCCGACCGCAGCGGGTCACGGTTCCGCGGGGGTCGGGCGCCGAAGGCCCGGCGGTCGCCGCATCGAGTGGGGCGGCCACGTCTCCGCGCGGGTTCGGCGCCCTGGGCTCGACGCAGGCTCGAGGACGGGAACGGCTGCAGTTCGCGCGCGCTCGGGGATGGCGCACCTGCGCGTTGCCCCGCGCACGGGCGTGGAGCCCGCCGGGGCGGGTCCCGGTGCATCCGATCGCCGCTCCCGGCGAGCCGAGACGGCCGGGAAGGCCGCGACCCGGAGCGGCCCGGGTCCGACACGGGCGCGATCGGCGGCGGCTCGGCGCGGCCGGATCGCACGCAGTCCCGATACGAACGGGCCACGCGTCGCAAGCCTCGAGGAACCTTCCGGGCTCGGGCCGGGGCTCGACGAGCCGTGACCGCGCAGGCGCCGCGTAGCATGCCCGAGACGGTCGAATCCGAACGGGCCCAGGGTCGAGGGCCGCGTCCGCCGCGGGCGGCCGGTGGCGCGCGACCGCCGACCGCGCCGCACCGAAACGGCCGCTTCGGCCGAGGCCGAGCCGGGCGGATCGCGCCCCCGACGCCGCGCACGGAGCGCGAGGCGTCGCACCTCGTCGAGCTCCGCGGAGCCGGTCCACGGAGCCGGGCGTCCCAGACGGGCTCGTCCGCTCCGCGTCGCCTCCGGACCGGCGCGAGGCGGGTCGGATCGTCCCCATCGCGGCCTCTTCGTCCCGCATCCCATGGGTCGCCTACCGGGGCCGTCCGGCTCCGCCGCCGGGCGGGCCACGACGCCTCGCTCGGCGGCAGCCTCGGGCGTGCCGGGCCCGGACTCGGATCGCCCCTTCCTATCGGCCGCGATCGGCGGCGAACCGAGCGCGCAAGTTCGGAGGAGCGGTGCGACCGCGAAGGAAGCGAGGCCGTGTCGGCCGGCCGGTCTCGGCGAGCGGGCCCGTCATGCCGGTGGGAGAACGTTCGCGGCGTGGCGGTCGCCGAGGAAGCGAGCGGTAGGCGCCCTCGACCGAGGCCACGCGGGCCGTTAAGAGCGGAAGGCAGCAAGGAAGGAGGAGGCTCAGATGGTCGGGCGACGTCGGGTGCTCGGGCTCGTGGTCGGGGCGCTGGCCTTCGGAGCGGTCGAGCCGCTGGCTGCGCAAACCTTCGTCAACGTGCTGACAGGCGGCACGGCCGGGGTCTACTATCCCTTGGGCGTGGCGCTCGGGCGGATCTACGGCGAAAAGATCCCGGGGATCCGCACCTCGGTGCAGTCCACCAAGGCCTCGGTCGAAAATCTCAACCTCTTGCAGGCAGGCAAAGGCGAAATCGCCTTCACTTTGGGCGATTCCTTGATCGCCGCCTGGAAAGGTGACGCCGAGGCCGGCTTCAAGGCACCGCTCGACAAGCTACGCGGGATCGCCGGGATCTACCCGAACTACGTGCAGATCGTAGCGAGCAAGGAATCCGGGATCACCACGCTCGCCGACCTCAAGGGCAAGCGGCTGTCGGTGGGTGCCCCGAAGTCGGGCACGGAACTCAACGCGCGCGCGATCCTCGCCGCCGCCGGGCTCTCTTACGCCGACCTCGGCAAGGTCGAGTACCTGCCCTTCGCCGAATCGATCGACCTCGTGAAGAACCGCCAGCTGGATGCGACCTTGCAGTCGGCCGGCCTCGGTGTCGCCTCGATCCGCGATCTCTCGACCTCGGTGCCGATCCGGATGGTCGCCGTGCCGCCCGAGATCGTCGCCAAGATCGGTGATCCCTTCCGGCCAGGTGTGATCCCCGCCGGGACCTATACGGGCCAAGACCAGGACGTGCCGACCGCGACGATCCCGAACTTCCTCGTCACGCACAGCGGCGTGTCGGACGAGCTCGCCTACGCGATGACGAAGGAGCTGTTCGCCAATCTCGACCAGCTCGCGGCGGCGCACGCCGAGGGCAAGAAGATCACCCTCGAGCGTGCACTCGACGGCATGCCGGTGCCGCTCCACCCCGGCGCCGAGCGGTTCTACAGGGAAAAGGGCCTCGTCCGTTGACCGACGGCCGACCGTGGTCCGCGACGTCGGCCGCGACCGGCACCGAGCCGAGACCGCACTCCGACGAGGCCGACACGGCGCTCGAGCGCCGACGACGACCGGCCCGCTCGGACCGCTCGCGCGCCGCACCGGCTGCAGGTTCCGGCAGCCGCGCAGCCGAACCGCGCGGCGGGCAGCAGGCCGGGCTCGGCGCGAGCCCGCGCGCCTGCGCCGAACGCCAGCAGGCTTCGCCGGACGATCCGACCGTCCGCAGGTCCGTCGCGGCCGTCGAGGCGGCTTCGGCGACCCGCTTTCGCCGTCGCACCCGGCTCGCTCGCGGGACGACTGCGGCCCAGGGCCGTCCGGCGGCGAAGCTGCGTCGCCACACCGCCCGCGTTCGGCTGGTGCGCCGGCCGGTCGAGGGGCCTACTGCGGCGCGCCGCCGGAAAAGTGCGGCGCGAGCGCTCGGCGGCCGAGGGCAGGACCGGCAGCCGGGAGCCCGAGTCACGCGCGCGAGTGGATCCGCCGTGTCGAGTTCGACCGGGCCGCGTTCTCGCGCGCGGCCCTCGGCGCCACCGACCGTTCGAGCCGACCCGCGCGGGCCTTCGCCCGCCCGCCCCACCCGGCCGGTCGCTCGAGGCGACGGAGCCGGACGACCCTGCAGATTGCTCGTCGAGGGTGCCACGGTGGGAAGTGGTGCTCGGACCGGGAGCTCGGTTCGCGGTCCCGCTCCGCCCGTGGCCCAAGGAAACCGGCCGCCCGGGCACCGAGCCGGCCTTCCCGGCCTTGCCCGGTTGCCGAGCGGCGGTCGTCCGGCGGCCGCGAGATCGGCAGTCGCGAGCGCGGCGCCGGGGGCTTTCCGACCCGGCCCCCCCCTTCGCTCTCCCGCCCCCTCGGTCGCGAAGCGAACCCGTTCGTCGGCGGACCACACGGGCCGCGCCACCCGCTGTCGGTTCGCGAGGCTCGCCTCCACCACGGTCGGAGATCCCGGCCCCGCGATCGTTGGGGCGAAAGCCGGCCCGGCGCAGCTCGGGCCGGCATCGACGGATCGCTCGGCAGCCGCTTCGGACCGTCGGTCGCCGGGGACTCGGACCGGCGATCCCGGCGGCGCGCCGCTCCGTCACCTCCTCCCTCGGACCCGGGTCGCACCTCCTGGGGTGAGGTTGGCGGCGGCGAGGCAGGGTGTGCGCCGAGCCACGTCCCCCGCAAGAGCGTACCTCCCCGGCTTTCGCGCCGAGGCGCGGACCGAGGCGGCCTCCGTAGGCGCCATCGGGGCCGAGGTCGGGCTCCGGGTCCGGACGATCGGGCGGAGCGAGGCACCGGCGGTGGAATCGCACCGCCGCGCGACCGGCGCCTCGGCGACGGTTCGGCCGATCGGCGCAGGCCGGTCGAGCTCGGCGCCGGCCGAACGGGCCCCGATCGGGGCGGCTCCCGCAGCGAGCCGCTTCGGGAAAGCGTCGGGCGAACGCGACGCGTGTCGACATCCGTCGCCCGCGGGCCCGGAGGATCCGTCGCGAGCCGAAGGTCCGGGCTCGTCCTCGAGCGCGGCCGCCACGGCCCACGGGACCGCGGCGGCCGCAAGGCACGCCTCGGCCCGAACGCGGTGCTTCGAGCGAGCGAGCGGCCGGCCGATCCGGCGGCATGATCCGAGGGTGCGAGCTGTGTCCTACACGACGATCCTGCGCGATCCGATGCGCAACCTACGCGGGCACCGTGCCGTGGGCCGCGGAAGGCTCGCGGCCGGCCGAGCGCGCGTCACCTCGAGGCTCGGCGAAGCCGCTCGCGCGGCGCTCGCGGGGTTACCGCGCCGGACCCGGACGAGCCGAGCGCCGGCGAGATCGATCCTGCCGCGCGCGACGGCTCGCTACCTTTCGACGCGGCCCGCACCGGTCGGCGCGAGCCCGAGCTCGGCTCCCCTGCGCGTGAGGTGCTCGTGGCGCTGAAGTCGGGGGAGGGCCGCGCCGGCCTCGCGATCCGTGCGATCGCCCTCGCCTTCTCCGTTTTTCAGATCTGGACCGCCGCCTGGAGTCCGTTGCCGAGCCAGATCGTCCGCTCGGTGCACGTCGGGTTCCTTCTCCTCTTGGCCTTCCCGCTCTTGGCCGAACAGCGGCGCGTCGGGCCGGTCGGCC
>Ga0209809_1003066_pt1 | contig 10963 bp, 9 predicted proteins | sample YNPMSTMetaG_FD_186172 | JGI IMG/M metagenome (GOLD analysis project Ga0209809, IMG submission 186172) | Anoxygenic and chlorotrophic microbial mat microbial communities from Yellowstone National Park, USA - YNP MS-T MetaG (SPAdes) (version 2) ... | reverse complement strand
GAGGTCATTGGGAAATTGAAAACGGGGTGTTTTGGGTGTTAGACGTGACGTATCAGGAAGACCGGAATCATGCCCGAAAGGTTGGCCGGCCTCTCCATGCCATCCGCTGTGTGGCGCTCAACGTCATCCGTCAGCAAGGCTTCCGTTATGTTCCTGATGGACACAGGGCAGCCTCCGCACGCCCAGACCGAGGCCTGGCCTGGCTGGGCATTTGTTAGAGCATTGATAAGCCCTGTCGTAGAGGGCATAGACTTGTTTTTCCAAATCATCACGGCTCATTTGAGTTTGCGTGTTCAGTGCCTCGGCCACGCGACTGCTTTCCAAGAGATAGGCTGTCCCTGGTTGATGCCGTCCCACGCGCCCAAAGCGCTGCATAAATCCGGCGGCATCACCTGCCTCAAAGATAAGATAATCGCACTTAAAATCAATGCCCACCTCAATCGCTGACGTCCCGACCACCAATGTTTTGCCACGCACATCGCGCGCCGCCCGTGAGACCAAGCCGCGCACCGGGGCAATTTCTTCGCGTGCAAAACCTTTGGTCACCAGAAAATCCTCCAACTCAATTGCATCAACGACTGAGTTGAGAATGACCACACCGGGAATGTACTCCGGGTCGGCAGATTGTGCCCGCAAAGCCCGCAACGTTTCGCGCAACTTTAGAATTTGCGCGCCAGCCACCGCCACCACGTCAGTGCCGCGATTCACACACTCCAGATTGACAGGATACGCTACTTGACGGCTTCCACTGGGTGGGCGCGTAGTAGTAGTATTAGTATCAATGACATATGGTTGTAACAATTTCTCAATCCATATCCGGGTTTGCTTGTCCGGTGTGGCAGAAAGTAGCAGCACCCGCTTGAAGGTATGTAACGCTTGTGCCAGGTGAATCAAAAACAACGCGTGTGCCAGTTCCACTCCGCCGTAAAGGTGAAACTCGTCAAAGACCAGTGTTTGATAGGCTTGCAGCGTTGCCACACTTTCAGCACTGTGCCGATACGCCAGGGTGTAAACCAGATAAAGAATATCCGGGTTAATGAGAGCGATTTTTGGCTTGTCCAGGCGTAAAACCTCCGCCAGAGCACGCCCTTTATCCCAATTTCCATCGGGTTTGCGAAACCGGTAGGCTTTGGCGAAGGCTTCCAGACGCGCGGCATCTATCCGCACCAATACTACCTGCTCTGATCCGTACTTTTCCTGCACGGTGTCAGGCGTGAGAGAGGCAATTTCAATCCCTTCCACCTCCGCCAGTTGACGAATGCTGCGTTCCTGATCCTCTATGAGGGCATTGGTGGGATAGACAAACACGGCGCCTTCTCGGAAACCCGGATCTTTTGTGCGCAGCAAAAAGGGCAAAGCCGCTGCTGCTGTCTTGCCGCTACCTGTTTTGGTCAACAACAGGAAAGCCTCGTGTTCGTCCCAGGCATCCAGCATGGCAACCTGATGGGGGTAAAGCGGACGCTGTACGCCGGGATAAGGATGTACTGTCAGGCTATAACCATCAACCCGCATAGACTCTCCTTCAGAGATGGGTGCAACCCACAACTGAATGCGGGTTGCACCCATCAGGTTATCTCACACGCCGATGCGCTCACGTACCCTCTTAGGGAGATGAACAGGCGCGCCTCTGGTAAAGATGAACCAGTCGTTAGCAATCTCCGCACTCCGCAACAGCAGATGCGGCGGAATGGCGATTGCATCAAAGGCTCTGACCTCCCCACTTACATCCAAAGGGTTAATCAGATGCCCAGGACGCACAGGCTCTTTGCGGTACTGCGCCAATGGGTCCGGAATTTCCTGCCACCATACCCGCACTGCTGCGCCCTTCTTGCCCAAGCGAAACACGCTCTGCGGTCGCGAGTCACCAAACCTGGCCTGGTGTTCTTTGACAAACACAAATGCATAGAACGTATAGCCCTGTTCCGGGCGGGGCTTGTCTGGCGGCGCATACACTGGATCCAGGTACACGCGCCATCCCAGGTTGGGCGTGTTGACATTGAGATCAATGTCAGTACGCAGGCTCAGGCTATCTACGGCGTTATAGGTGACTTTGGTGCGTGGTGCACTTTCAGCCATAGCAGGCGTAGTATACAGCGGCATCTGCGCCAGATCCTCTGCGTAATTCGGCTTGTTCCCCCAGTAGGCAGCGTACGAGAACGCCGATAGGGCGTACGTGAGGGCGTAGTTGTGAATCACCGGCAGCGTGGTGGAAACCTTGCTGATTTCGGTGGATGAGAACCACAGGTAATCGTGGTTGTATAACCGGCCGGCGAACACGCGGACGCCGTGATCAGCCAGTTTAATCGGCTCCATCCAGCACCCCCTGGCTATTTCTTGACCCCTTGCTCTTTACGATAGTTCTTTATATCCTCGTAACTCGCCTCCAGGAAGGCTTTGTCCAGTTCAACAGCGGTTACTGCCCGCACAATTGCCTCCACTTCTTCTGGCCTGAACACCTTTATCCGGCTGGGATTGCCCGCCAATGGGGCATAGGCCTGAGCGATGGCCTGCACAGTTTCCGCGCTCAGGTCATCTTTGCGGTCATACAGTTCCAACGTGAACTCCAACGACGTAAGCACCTCTTCCCACCCGGCGACGATGCCAAAGATCGTGTTGCGCACATCCCCGCCGATGCGCGATTCCGCACCGTAGCTCTTGCAGGCCAGGATCGTTTTGATGGCCAGGACCAACTCACGCCAGGTTACGCTACGCAGGGTTACGATGCTGGGGAAAATGCTGGCTGGCGCAACGGCGTAGCGTGTTCCCAATGCCTGGCCGGTAATCTGCTTGTCGTCATTGATGGCGTTAAAGGTGATAGCCGTTTCAATATCCTCAAACGGCATCAGCGAAAAAGCCGTCGAATATTCGATCCGGTGCTTGATATTGGGGGCTTGCCCCTTGCCTGCCTCAGTGCTGGTCGCGCCGAACAGTCCGCAGCGTGGACACTCCAGACACAGGTTGTCTTTGAGGAAGCAGGGTTTTTCAATCTTGTAGCCTGCACTTTCGGCGGCAGTGCGCAGTAAGTACTCCAACTGGCGCGACTCGGCCGCCTTTTGCTTGGTTGCCAGGAACGCCACCCGCCGGACATCGCTCTCTTGCTGGATGGAAAGCGGCGTCACCACGGTGTTCAGTTCGCGAGTCTCCTCGGTGCGCAGCACGGTGTAGTCGTGGATCTCGCGAATGAGCAACAACTGGATGGTTTTGGCGCCGATCAAGGGATGCGGCTTCTCTTCCAGGTATGGCTGCAACAGAGCTAATCCTTGGTTAGACATTTTCGTCCTCCTCTTCACGAATGGCTTGATCTGGATATTGTTGCCAGAAGGCGTCAATATCGGCCTTCTTGCCCGGACTGGCCTTTTTGTAGGCCTCCGACTTGTCACTTGGGTAACGGACATCGGCAAAATCTGTGAGATCTTGAGTGTCCTTCTCACCCCAGGCTTTGACCAGTTCTCCGAAATCGTTATGGTATTTATCCTGCAAGAAACGGATGAACATCTGGCGGATCTTTTCCAACTACTCGATGCCTTTTTTGCGGCGCGCGTAGTAGAGGCTGTAATCAATGCGCTCTACCACCTTTGCCACCGCTGTCACCGGAATGTTGCGGCACAGTTCCACCAACTGTGCTGTACCCTCCTCCAGAGCCTGGAGTGCGGTGGGACTGAGATAGCCTTGCGCTTTGGGATTCATCTCGTGCACTCGCAGCGCATAGCCGGTGAGCGATTGGGCATCCCATTTGCGCGTCGCGGCCCGTTCCAAGATTTTTGCTACCGGACCCATCACCGCGTGCTTACTTTTGTCGGTTTTGACCGGATACTCGTCCAGGTACTGGTCAAACCGGGCGACAATCGCCTCGATCTGCGGCCGGACGCTATCCAGGTCAAACCGTCTCTCACGAACCGCAATCACTTTTCTCATCGTAACACCTCCTTCAGAGTTTCAAGATACTGTAGTTGTTGATAATTGACAGCGCCGCTTTCGCTGTTTTGCTCAATGCGGCGCAAAACATGCCCCGGCGTCGGCGCACTGAGAATTTGGTAAAGATTAGAACGCTCTGGTAAACCAGTAGCCTCGGCCAATAAACTTGCTGCGCCGATGGCTTTAAGCCACTTTTCGGCCTGATCCAGACTGACCCACTCACTGCCCACCAAATCCCGTAGCGCTGGCACTCGCGGGACCCTGGCTACGCCTTCACCTCCTTCAAAAGCGATGGTCTCTCCGCTCTTGAGGACGGCTACAGAGCAATCCAGAGCCAGTCCCAGGATAAGCAATGTGAATAACTCCCGGATTGCCCTGTTGACCTCGGCATCCTTGCCAACGGCCATCGGATACACCAGCGGAATGAGGATCATATGCGGCGTCTGACACACGATCCGTAGCGTAGGTCGAAGCTTGTACACATCAGCGCGAATGCTGAGCGCCGTATCATGAGTTACCCGGTGGGCAATGAGAGCCTCTACCGCCTCATCCCACGTGGCAAAATCGGTGTCCCAGGCCGCGTTCAGATCGTCCACCGTGTCACCAAACTCCTCACGCAGCGCGTCTTCTAATTCCTTCCGTGCTTTCTTTCGCGTTTTATCGGAAGCCTTGTAGGTGAACAAGTCCAGTAACTCTTGTGTTGAAAGCCGGAACACATCGTAGTCGGCTAATTTGCGCGCAATCATATGGGTCAGGGACAGACTCACATGCTCGTTGGGGTCTTGGGCATCGGCGGACATCAAAGCCATTGCCCGGTTGAGCAGTTCGTGTGCCTTTTGCACCAGGGCCGCACCGCTGCCCTGACCAATATTCATCCGCGGGAGCAAGACCAGCACCTCGGCAGGTTTACCGCCCAAAAGCAATTGCTGTATAAAACGTTCGTATTGACAAGCTGGACAAATCACAATGTAGCCAGGGCTACCATGTGACACGGCCCGGTTTGTATGCGATTCCGGATTACCCAGATAAGCGGCTTTAGCCGACTTTCCCACGCCAAAGGGGGTGTTGCAAATGGGACAGAAATGAGTTTCCCCCCTTGGATTCTTCGCCGCGGTTTTGGAGTTTTGATAGTTAGTCAACTGCTGCTCCACGAGTTCCATGAAATTCTGGTGTGTGGATGGATGCATTAAATCCAGCATGAAATGACGTGCAATCTCCCTGGCGCTGACGCGCACAGGACGGTTTTCTTCCGGCACGCAGGCATATACTCTTTGAGCAATTTCGGACAAGGTTCGGATCAGAGCGGCCTTGCGCTGTTCATCTGGTGCAAATTCCACTTTTTCAGTGGCCAGTCCGAACTGTTCGCCGGGTAAAGCCCAGTAGTAGTCTACAGAGAAGGCCATATCGCGAGCCGGCTGGAGGGTAGAAGTTTTTTGCAGTGCGTCAAAAGCGCCTTCTCCAAATACTGAGTCATACTCTATCCGTGCCACATCCTGTGGGGTCACCGTTTGTGCTTTTATGCCTTTTTTGGGCGGAATCCGTGCAGCATAGGCGGATTGCGCTTCTGGTGTGGTCACCTCGCCGATCATCTTCTCATCCAGCGCGGCTTTGAAGAACTTGAAAATGCACATTTCAGGATAGGCCCGACTGATGCGCTGACTTTCGCGCATCAGTGTGGCTTCGTCAACGCTGGTGACCTTCTCACCCAGGCGAAAATTGAAGTAGTCGCATATCATTTTTTCTACAGCGCTGCGGCCACTGGGAGATGCGATCCGCTTTCCAAAACGATTTTCTCCCCCGCTTACTCGCTGCCCTGCTTTCGTCAGGTAGGCCTCGATCTCACGGTAATCGAATAACGGCTCCATGCCAATGGCCGACGCACGAAAGTCGGTTGTAACGACCACATTGGAGAATTCCTTGCCCATTGCTTCTTCAACTAACGATGCCAGGCGTTCTTCAATTTCTTCAATTTGAGGCTCGTTTATCTGCTCGGCGCTGCCTGCCACATATAACGTCCCGTTGCTGTAATGCAACAATGGAGACCAACCAGCGGCCTCATAGGCCTCAATGGCAGCCCGATGCAGCAGGGTCGTGGAAACTCCGCGCAACTGTACCAGGTGATACGTCGTTTTAAGATGGTTTCCCAGCGGGGGTCTTTCGAGCGCTTGAATAGCGGCCAACAAGCCATTGGCCGAACACACGTTATCTATCTGATCCACGATTTTAGAGAGCGTCATCCACCGGTCGGTTTTGTCGCCTTTGTAAATGGCATCAAAGAGCAAACTGTCCGTTGTTTTGGTGGCCTGCATATGATAACGCACAAAGGCCTTGGCATTATCGCTGGAACCCTGTAATCCCAAATCTTCAAAAAGCTGATCTACTGCGGCCTGAGTCAAATCTTCAACCACGTGTGAGACATATACAGCCTGCCCGGGGGGTGAGAGGATGTAGGCTTGCCATTCGGGAGTTTCCTTGCCGATATCGTGGACCACGATTCCCACCACCAGGCTGGCCAAATCCATTTCGTTCAAGCCCCAACTTCGCGCCAGGATGGGCCAAAGCGTAAACAAGGCATCCAGTTCGTAGATGGAGTGTTCAAACAGGCTCTGATTGAAACCGCCGCGTTTGGCTGTCTTGCGCTTCCAGTCACGTGCCATCATCCACTCCACAACTTTCCGGCGAATTCCATCCATCTCCATTCCTACACCTCCAAAGGGCATATATTTGCACTGGCCGCCCGCTGATGCTCCTCCACCACCTGCTCCCGCAGCCATTCCGGCTCCAGGACCTGTACCCGACTGCCATAATACAGAAGCCAGTTCACCATCTCCGGCGTAATGCCCACATAGAACTTCACCAGCACGCGACCATCGGGTAACATCTCACTGATCTGGCTCTTGTGCCATATCTCCTCCGCCACCCAGCGGCCAGCCTCCGGCTCAAAGAGAAGCACCACCCGCTCAGGTTCCCTCGCCGCCCCGCGCATCAGCCCCCAGGCATCGCCCAGGTAGGTATCTATGTCAAAATCGGCCGGTATCGTGTAGGTCGTTTCCAGAAGTTCGGCCTCCTGTACCCGGTCTATCTTGAACTGAAGCACCTCCTGGCGTAGATGGTCGTAAGCAATCAGATGCCAGGAGCGGCCATAGGGCATAATGTGATAGGGCTCCACAACTCGCTCTTTCACTTCGCCGCCGCGGGAAGCTGTGACGTACCGGATTCGGACCTGTCGCCGTTCAGCCAGGGCCCGATGAAGAAGGGTTAACATTTCCTGCCGATGAGCCCGTACAGCCCGACGCGGCAGTTTCTCCAGCGCATCCCTCAGCAGTCGGCCCATTCCGGCAGGGAAAAGAGATTCCAGACGGGCAATCGCCGCTGCCAGTTCTGCTGAGTTGATGCCGGGAATCGCCTGGGCTGCCCGGGCAGCCGCCAGAAGAGCCAGGGCCTCTGAGAAAGAATACGTTGCGACAGGCAATTGGGGCAGTCGTTCAAAATAGTACGTCCCATCCTCGTGTTGTAAAGAAAGACCCAGGCGGTAACGGATGATTTCCAGGTCCTTCTGGATCATCCGCTCGCCGATCTCATGATAGTCGGCCAGTGTCCGCCGGCTCCAGTAGTGAGGGCGTGTAGCAATCTGCTGGATGATTTCCAGCACACGCGCCGTCCGCCGAATGGTGTTATCCCTTCCCTGACCCGGTATCTGGGCCATCGTCCCTCCTTTTCGGTTCAATGATAGCACACCCGCGAGAACCCCGCGATTCCCGCGCTGGAAATTTCTTACGGAAATTTGACCCAATTATAGCACATCCGCGAAAACCCCAGCATCTCTCTGCCTTCATCTGCGCTTATCTGCGTCCTACCCCTACATCACCCGCCCGCCCGGAATGGGCGGGCCACCAGCATAGACCTCCGCCACCGTCATCGCGCCCACGAACTGACCCAGAACCCGGCGGGTCCCCTGCCAGCGCCCTTTGGCCTGGAAGGAGACGATGTCCAGCGTCAGGAGCGAGGCGGCGACGGGAGCCCCCGCAGGCAGACGCGTCAGCCAGTCGGCGGAGAGGCCGCAGGCCCCCACCAGCGTCCGGGCCCCGACGGGCTGCAGGGAGAGGACCGGCGCCGTCAGCGGGACGCCGTCGTCGTCCAGAAAGGCCAGCACCCGCAGCGCGGTGAGGGCCCGGAACCCCTGCCGCACCGGAAGCGGCAGCGGGGCAGAACCGTTGGCCCCGGCGAACCGGGGGCCGGAGAGGCGGGCCAGCAGGTACTCGCCCAGGACCCGGGGCCGGGAAATCCGAAACGCCCGCCGGACGGCCCGGACCTGGACGATGCCTGCATTGCGGACGCCGGTGTAGGCGTTGTAGCGCAGGAGGTTGGTGTTCATCAGCGCGTCCACGTACGGGCCCGTCCGCTGCCAGCCCCCAAATTCCCCCTGCAGAATCCAGCCCTCCAGCGCGGGGGTGACCACCAGGATGCCGACGCGCGGGTCGGCGTCCAGGTTGCCCACCGACTTGCGGAGCAGGAAGTTGCCGAAGATGAGGCGGTCCGCCACATCTCCGGCGGGCATCAGCGAGGTACACGGCACCACGTTGGGGACACCGTCGGCGGAACGGGTCGCCAGGAACTTGGGGACCATTTCCTCTTTCAGAGCCTGAAGGAGCGCAGGGTACTGAGAAAGTACGGACATCACAACCTCCCAGGGAACGGTCGCAGGTCGCAGGGCGTAGGTCGCAAGTCGCAAGTCGCAGGTCGCAGGGCGCAAGTCGCAGGTCGTAACTACCTACCCGAATCGGTTTGCAGGTAACGTAGCGCAGGCTGTCAGCCTGCATGCAGGCCTGGCGGCCTGCGCTACAGGGGTCTGCTTGTGCTGGCGTCGTTTATGGTGTCTGCCCAGGAGCCCCTGGTAGGTAATTACCGCAGGTCGCAGGGCGCAGTGGTATCTCAGCGCGTGGCGCCGGACCAGCGGGCGACGGGCACCCACCGCAGGGCCAGCGCGTGGACGGCTTCCATTTCCTCCCGCGTCAGCAGGGGGACCCCCTCCAGTGCGTAGGGCCGGTCCAGGCGGTGATACTTGGGCTGGCCCAGGTTGGTGTAGGCCAGCAGGTCCCAGCGCTGGACGGTGGGGAGTTCCCGGGCGATGAAGGCCGCCAACGCGGCGATGTTGGCCTCGTCGGCGGTGTAGTTCGGGATGACGGGGGTCCGAATCCACATCGGACGGCCCGCGGCGGCGATGCGGCGCGCGTTCTCCAGAATCCGCGCGTTCTCCACGCCCGTCGCCGCCCGATGCCGGTCGGGGTCCCAGATTTTCAGGTCGTAGAGGACCAGGTCCACCCAGGGGAGCACCCGCTCGTACTGCTCCCAGGGCACGGCGCCGCAGGTGTCCAGGGCGACATGGATGCCGGCCTCGTAGCAGAGGCGGGCCACCTCCCGGACGAAGTCCGCCTGGCGCATCGGCTCGCCGCCGGAGAAGGTCACCCCGCCGCCGGAGGTCTCGTAGAACACCCGGTCCTTCTCAATCTCGGCCAGGAGCGCCCCCGGCGTCCACTCCCGCCCGATGACCTCCAGCGCGCCCGCCGGGCAGGCCCGGGCGCAGTCCCCACAGACCGTACAGCGCGCCCGGTCAATCCGCATCCCCTGAGGGGTCAGTTCCAGCGCGCCGACGGGACAGGCCCGGAGGCAATCCCGCGCGCCGATGCAGCGAACGTCGTACCAGACCAGTTCGGGACGGGGGGAAAGCCCCTCCGGGTTGTGACACCAGGCGCAGCGCAGGAGACAGCCCTTCAGGAAGACGGTGGTCCGGATGCCCGGCCCGTCCTCCGTGCTGAAGCGCTGAACGTTGAAGGTGATGCCGATGTTCATCCTGTCTTCTCTGAACCGGACGCGCGGTTTTTTGCTCACACCAAGACACAAAGACACAAAGAAGATTTTTTATAATTTTTTCTTTGAGTCTTTGTGTCTTTGTGTGAGTTATCCGCGCCCCACTTCATTCCAGGCCAGTTCGGGCCGACGGCGCGGGAGGACGCGGTGGAACCGGTAGCGGGGGTAGCCCAGCACCATCGCGATGACGGCCCGGCGGTCGGGCGGAAGGCCCAGTGCGGCCCGCAGGCGCGCGCTGCGGGCCAGCGCCACGGTGAAGTACCCGATGTGGCAGGTCCCCAGCCCGCGCAGCGCGGCCGCCAGCATCACGTTGTAGGCCGCGTACGTGGCGTCCTCCCGCCCGAAGTAGTCGTCCCGGGGGACGTGCGCGATGAGGACGACGGGCGCGTGGAAGAAAATGGGGTCCTCCCCCTGCGCGTGGCGCTGGGCCAGTCGTTCAAAGTCCGGCACACTCTCCATGCCCTTCCGCACCTGTTCGGCGCCCACCGTCAGGCGCAGCAGGAAGCGGACCAGGGGGTTGCGCAGCAGGCGCGCCGTCTGGGCCAGGACAGCGACGGTCTGCGCACTGAGCGCGGCGATGCGGGCCGGGTCGTCTATGGCCAGCCAATCCACCGGCTGGGCGTTGCTGGCGCTGGGGGCCCACCGGCCCACCTCCAACAGTTCCCGGACCACCTCTCGGGGCACCGGTCGGTCCCGGAAGACGCGCGCGGAGCGGCGGGCGCGCAGGGCCACCTCCAGCGCCTCCGCCGACGGCAGGCGGGTCGGGTCCAGGGGCGGGCAGTCCTCCAGCGGGTACTGGCGGTGGAGAACAGCGTCGGCGGGGCAGACGGCGACGCAGTGGCCGCAGAGCCAGCAGGCCGCCGCGTCGGCGACGACGACCCGGTCCGGCTCCTGGCGGAAGACGCGACCGGTACAGAGGGCCACGCACGCGCCGCAGCGGGTGCATCGTTCGGGCAGAACGGAGATCTCAGGCATACGGACTCCTACCTTCATGCGATTGAAATCGTCCTCCCCGGGCACTTCGTGCCGGTTGTCGGCCTCACCCCTCCCCCAACCCCCTGGTATAATAGCGAGTGGTATAATATGAGCGGGTGCGGCAGGCCGTTACCCCCCAGGTGATAAGACCGTAGGGGAGCAGGGTCGCCGTACCCTCTCTTCGGAACAGTCCGAACGGTTGCCA
>Ga0209809_1003061_pt1 | contig 10978 bp, 6 predicted proteins | sample YNPMSTMetaG_FD_186172 | JGI IMG/M metagenome (GOLD analysis project Ga0209809, IMG submission 186172) | Anoxygenic and chlorotrophic microbial mat microbial communities from Yellowstone National Park, USA - YNP MS-T MetaG (SPAdes) (version 2) ... | reverse complement strand
CATTGCCAGAAAAGAAGTTAGGTCAAAAACCGCCCAAAGGCCCAAATTCCATAACCCCCGCTCTAGTAAGCACTTACGCCAATCCCCTCTCCTAAACTCCCAAAAAATGCGCTATAAGAGAAAAAAAAAGAAACATTCTCGCCGACGGAAGCCAATTGCCTCTGCCTACCGTGGGAGAGGCCGACCTGCGCAGCAGGCCGGCTGCGGGGGCCATAGTGTCATCCCCGCGTAAGCAGGAATCCAGCAGGTGTCCTTCCTGCGTAAGCGGCAGTCCAGGCTTCTTTGCACCGCTCCCCCGTGTCCTTCCTGCGTAAGCAGGAATCCAGAAAACAAACAACAGGATTCCCACTTCCGTGGGAATGACATACAAGGGGAAGGATTGGGCACCACAAGTGCGCCCTTCATTCGGCTAAGTTCACTGTCTGACTTCGGATCAACTCCCCCTATCTGTCGGGGACAACCGATTTTTGTCCCTCTACCCATCGTAGGGGGCCGCCGAGTCGATACGGGCAAACTAACATGGTACGAAACTGTTTTTCCCCAAGCATGAGAGGAGAGGGTGTGTCGGACAAGTTATCTATGGTCAATGGCATGTCGGCCGCCCCGATTTTCCCAGAAGGTGCCGACGCTGCCGATGCCGGGCCGCCCGGCTGGGCCAGGTTGAAGGAAAACTTGCCGAGCCGGTTCTTGCGCATCTGCCGCCGGCAAGGCCGACGTTCTAAAGTGGCCGATTCGACCGGCATGGATTTGTCGGGCCTCGACCTTTTAATGCGGACGCTGCTGGTTCGGCGCCTGCTTCGTCGCCATGTATTGCGTCCGGAGGAGCAGACGGTCGGGATTCTGCTGCCGCCGTGTGTACCGGCCGTGCTGGTCAATGCCGCTTTGACCTTGGATCGGCGGGTGGTGGTCAATCTCAACTATACATTGCCCGCCGAGCTCCTCAATGAAGGTTGTCTCGCGCCGGCAGGCATCCGGCATGTGATTACCAGCCAAAAGATGCTCGAGCGATTCCCCCTCCGGTTAGAGGCCGAAGTGGTTCTGCTGGAACAGTTGCGGGAAAAACTTACCGCAGCGGACAAGCTGTTGGCGTATCTGGAGGCCCGGTGGCTGCCTCTGAGCTGGGTTGGCCGGCTTCTTCGGCTGGACCAAATCCGAGATGATGATCTGATGACCATTATTTTTACGTCCGGTTCTACCGGTCGGCCCAAAGGGGCTATGCTCACCCATGGGAATATCGGCTCCAATCTCGACGCCTTCCAGCAGGTGCTTTCCTTTCGATGGACAGACGTTCTTGTAGGGGTCCTGCCGTTTTTTCACTCCTTTGGCTATACGGTTACGCTCTGGACGGTGCTCACCCTGCCGCCGAAAGGCATCTATCACACCAGCCCTCTGGAACCCCGGGTCATCGGCGATCTGTGCCGTCAGCACCAGGCGACGATCCTTATTTCCACGCCCACTTTTTTGCGCAGTTATCTTCGCCGCTGCGAACCGGAGGATTTCAAAACCCTAGACCTGATCATCCTGGGCGCCGAAGCGATGCCCAAGGATTTGGCGGATACATTTGAACAGAAGTTTGGCGTTCGGCCGGTCGAAGGCTATGGCACCACGGAGCTGTCGCCCGTGGTTTCGGTGAACATTCCTCCGCATCGGGCCGTGGCCGGTCGCCAGGGTGCTCTTCGGGAAGGCACCGTAGGCCGACCGCTGCCGGGCATCTGGGCCAAAGTGGTGGATGAACAGACCGGCCAAGAACTTCCCACCGGCCAACAAGGAATGCTCTGGATCCGAGGCCCTAACGTGATGAAAGGGTACCTCAACCAACCGGAACAAACCGCCCAAGTCCTCCAGAACGGCTGGTATCAAACCGGGGACCTGGCCATCCTGGACCACGAAGGCTTTATCCGAATTACCGGCCGACGAAGCCGATTCTCAAAAATCGGCGGGGAAATGGTACCCCATCTGCGGGTCGAAGAGGTGCTCCGGCAGGTGTTGCACCTGCAAGACGAAGACAGGCCGCAGCTGGCCGTTACCGGAGTGCCGCATCCGACCAAAGGCGAACAATTGGTGGTCTTACATACAGGCCTTCCCCAACCCCCTGCAGAAATCTGCCGACTGCTGGCCCAAGCAGGGCTGCCCCCGCTGTGGATTCCGTCGCCGGAAAACTTCCGTCAGGTGGAAAGCATCCCGGTGCTGGCCACCGGCAAACTGGATCTTCGGGCCCTCAACCAATTGGCCCAAAACTTGCTGGTCCAAAACTAGTCGGCCCAACACCCATCGGCCCAAAACCTGCCGACATCGGCGGACGGCCCCGATACTGCCAACGCCACCGGCTCAGAGGCCGATTAACGATTCGGACCTACTTGCTCGGCTCCCCCGGACAAAACGGCGATTATCGGGTGATTGCAGAAGGCGCCCCTTGGCCAGTTTGGGTAAGCGGTGCCTGCCCGGCCAAAGCAGGTCCTCCCGACGTGGACCGGTCTGCGTTTGCCGAGCTGTGCCCCACCTGCCCAGCCCCTTGCTGCCCCAACCGCACCAACTCCTGACGCAGTTCCGGCGGGACCCCTTCCAGCCGGGATGCCAACCGCTCCAACTGCCCAGGATTCCGCTGCCCACACAACCAAAGCTCCTCTACAAACCGAGCCGTTTGCTTGAAGTTGTAGTCCGACACCCGGCCAATAAACGGATGCAAGGTTTTGGTCAGGACCTCAGCGGCCCCAGGCTCCATCTGTAAAAATGTATCCAACCGACAGGCAATCCAAGTCTTGCCATCCTCCTGCCGTTGCACCGGGCTGTGGAGCACCAGCAGCGCCCGACCGTGCACTTGCCGCTTCAACACAGGACCTTCGTAGCTCCCCTGCGCATAGATCAGATGGAGTTCCGGACTCCGAAACAGAAACTGCATTTCGCACCGGGTACCCAGTCCATCATCCACTTGGTAGGTACCTTGGGGGGTGGGATGGAGTTTCATTCGGCTCAAGCCGAGCACTTGCCAGATGTTAACCACCACCTCCGGATGATAGACACAAAAGAGAAAAAATTGAGGATGGCACTCAATGACTTCGACCGGCATCCGGCGGAAGATCGTGGCTCCGGCGACGACTTCTTCCGCTTTAGTGCGAGATGCCGCATCCAGCCGTTCCCACGGAATCGCCTCCAGCGCCGCATCTTGGGTTTGGCGACTGGTGGGCGGTTCCGGGGAGGTGTGTTTGGGGCGGAAAATGAGCGGCCCTTCTCCCGCCCACAAGAGACAGGCAATCCCTAGCTGCATTCCCAGCAGCCCGGCCAGAAACCACGTTCGGGCCGGAGCTCTTTGACCCAGTAACCACCTGATCCAGAGTCCCCAGAAACGCACCCCGGTTGGCAGATTCACAAAAAGGCCCTACCCAAGGTTTCCGAAGGGTGTTCTTTTAGAAATCTCAATTCCCGACTCTCGAGGGCCACCCGATACCGCCGGGCTGAGAGGCTAAAAAGGTTTTCCGACAGGGTTTTACCCAAGCCCACCTGTTTTAACTTAGCCAAGCCCCTCGATATTGGGGTATCGGCTAATACTTTTAGCGGTGGTCGAGGGGGCCGAAGACCACTGCCTTGCTATTTCCTCCATAGAAAGGCGGTTATGATTATTCGGCTTTTAGCGGGGAAAAATCTGAGAGAAAAGTTCCGGGGAGGGGTATCTGGTTGAGGACCCTGCGGGAAAGTGGCAAGCAATTAATTCCCATTGCCCATGAAGTGGGGGTTGGGCTGGTCAATCGATGGGGCAGGATGTTGGTTCTGTGGATATTTACTCTGCCCAGAATTGCTAACATGTACATTCTGCCTATTCTGTGTATATTATGTAGATATTTTATTTTCACAAAACGGCTCCGTTTGATGAAACCAATATCCCTTTGGGTAACATGTTAGCCGAATCAAGCGCCCCGATGCGCCCCTGCTATGTAACCCGGAATCCAGGTACCTTGTGCCCCCCAAATCCCCACACCCGGCCTCTCCCGCCAGAGGAGAGACGGATTGCTCCATTCGGCTAATTTGACTGCATCTCCCCCTCCGGCCCCTACCAGATAGAGGGGCTAATCGGATCGAATTTTCGCCGGGGAATAGACACACCCAATGTGAGTTTAGGCAATTTGGAAAATCTAGATAAATTCTGGCTAGAATAAAAACCGATCCGACTGGATTCCATGTTTAAACTGTTTCCCCAGCCCAGGCTCCCTCCCTTGGGAGGAGGAGCCAGCCGGGGAGATACAGTCAATTAAAATTAAAATGTTACGCTTTTGGCAGAAAAGTTTCTTTCTTAGAGAGCGGTATCTAATGGGTTCTCGGCTTCTGAAAAAGTAGCCTCAGGGGCCGAACCAGGCTTCCAAGACGGAAAAATACAATTCGCCCATCCGGGCACCAAAAGAGGCTTCCTCTTCCAGATGCAACGGCGGCACGACCACCCGGCCGGGAGTCCGCCGGGCTGCGGCCGGCAACCGAAGCGCTAGGCTTGGCTCCGGTACCAGCAGCAGTCCCGCCCCCACCGTAGTTTGCTCCACCAGGCCCTGAAATCGCCCGTCCCGGCCAGCAGCTTCCAATTCCGGCCCCCACACACTGATCAGATACGGCAGGCCCGTCTCCAACGCCAAACCCGCATGAATCCAGGCATACTGACAATGAATCACCTGGGGATCGAACCGCTGGAGTTCCTCCTGCATGGCTTGCCGAAAGCGGTTTTCATAAGATTGCCATTGATCTTCGCTCAAGCGACAAAAGTCCACTCTTTCCGGGCCTGGATCAAAGCAGGGTAACCGCATTGCAAGATCCGCCTTGGGATCCTGAGGCCGACATATCACCCGACGGACCGAAAAGCCCGCTCTGGTTTCCTCTTCCCCCGAGGAGTCGGTGGAATCGGCCAGCAGGACCCGAATCCGATGGCCCCCCCGGGCCAAACCCCGGGCCAGTCGAACTACTTCCTGACCGCCCGCCCCTTGCCCGAGCGGCTCATGACTGGTGAGCAACACACGTAGTCCCATCCCGGTCCCTTTTTCGTTGGCGCAGATCCACCCGGCCAGACACCTATGCCTTGGAAAGACGAAGAATCCTTCGGCCTCCCCTGATTGTGGCAATCGGTCCCGGCGGAACGGTCCTCTTAGCACCTCTCATGAAATGGGCAGCCCGGCGGTGGCGCCGTTTCTTTGCCCACCATTCCACTTTATCAACCTACCGTAGGATTAAGGTTTTTGCCAGTCTGGGGGCTAGCGGTTGATGGCCCCCACGGATTTTTCGGGAAAGCCTTTTAGCTCGACTTTTGCCCATTTTCGGTACACTTTAGCCGAATGAAGCAAATCGCCTCTCTCCTGGCCGTCGAGAGACCCGACTGAGCCTTCGGCTCAGCGGGATAAGGGGGGCTTTCGTGTTATCCCACGAAAGTGGGAATTCAGAAAAGGAAGAGAACTCCCCTATTGCTTGGATTCCCGCTTGCGCGGGAACAAGCCCGGACCGCCGCTTTCGCGGCGGTGACACACTGGTTTTAGCTCGCCGGGGAAAAGCCGAATTGTTTCATTCGGCTAAAATGTTCCACAAAAACTTATGGTATTCCCCGATTGGCGGCTGGTCTGACATGCCAAAAGCCAAGCTTAGGGGAAAGGTAACATTTTAGCCGAATGAAAAAGCCCTTGCAGCGACCTGCTTCGGAGGTCCGATCCTGAAAGGTATCTATCTTGGATCGCCGTTTTGCGGGCCCTGCCAAGCACGCCCCTCCGTTCGGCTAAGATGTTACGGGGAAAGATTTCTCCTGCCTGCTTCTTTTCCTGATTCTACTTTGATAAATTATCCAAAACAGCCTTGGCGGATTTGGTCCTTTTTTCGGGTGGATTCTGCGGCATGATCCTTTCCGAGGAGCACGCGAGATGGGAAGAAACAGAGGGGCTGCTTGGCGAAAGTTACGGATCTGGATTCTGTGGTTCGGAGGGATCGGGTATGGATTCTGCTGGCCGGTGGTTGGGGTGGCACTGGCCCAGGAGGCCATAGCGCCGGGGGAAGAGTGGAAAAGGCAATTGGCCGCTGTCTCGGCGCTGGCCGTGGAGGAACTGGGCCAGCCGGTTCGCACCACTCGACAAGGGATGCTCCTGAAAGCCCCCAATCCGGACGGGAAGACCTGGGATCTGGTGCAAATTTATTTCCCTAGGTATGGCGGGCCGAACACCTTGGTCCTTATCGACACCGGCACCGGCCAGGTGAAAACCCTTACCACCGAAACGGGCTGGAACTTCCATTTGTGTCCCAGCGTGGTGGCTCCAAATGGTAAATTGTTCATTTCTATCCTAGATGGTAAACTCCGGCAACGGCTATGCATTTACGATCCGGCCAGCAACCAGTTCCATCTGGATGCCGTGCGGATGCCGGAGGAGCTACTGGGCGAAACACACCCGCTGGTTTTAGGTACGGATGGAAAATTGTACGCCATTGGCGCCCATCCCAGTCGGGCTGCCGCGGCCGCTCGGATCGATCCGGACACCTTGGAGGTTACCTTTTACGGCCCGATCGGGCCCAGTCATGCGCCTCAGCCTTGTTGGGGCTATAGCGGTGGGGCAGACGACCGCTTCCTCTACATTGCCAGCGGCAAAGTGCCGTGGTATCTGGTGGCTTTTGATCGGCAGACGGGCCGATCCGAGGTGTTGGCTACAACCGGCCCAGTGGGCGGGTATGTCAGTGTGGGGCAGTTGCCCGATGGATGTACCGCCAGTGTAACCGGACAGCTTGGCACAGACGGCCAACGGATCGACTATTGGCTTCAGGAAGGCAAAGCCGTCCGCAAAACCGGCCCTCAGCAACAGCCGCCTTGGCCACGCCGAAAGCCCCTGGTCAGCTTACCTCCGGAGCCGGAGCTGAACCTGGCCTACGCCGAACCCGACCCCGAAGGCTGGGCGGAAATCCGCGTTCGGCTGGAGGGCCAATGGAAATCGTTTCGGTTTCAGGTACCGTTGTATCCGCTGGAAATTTATCGGCTTCGGGAGTTGCCGGATGGCCGACTGTTTGGCACCGCCGGCGCCTATGAGGGCAATTTCCTGGTGGACCCGGCTACCGGAAAAGCCCGGCAGCTGGGCAAAATCCCGCTCAGCCATTATGCTACGGCAGTTCATGATGGACTAATTTACATGAGCGGATACCCCTCCTCGCCCCTGTATGTTTATGATCCCCAAAAGCCGTGGACCACTGGGACCGTGGTGGCCGATCGGCGAATCGGAGAAAAAGAGCCCCAGGCTAATCCCCGTTTTCTGATATATTTGGGCGACAAGAAACTGGCCGGCACACACAAGATGTATGCCGCCGCGGTCGGCGCCAACGGCAAAATCTATTTTGGCGGTCGATGGATGCGAGACGGCCCCGCAGGCGGTCTGGCCTGGTATGATCCGAAAACCGGGCAGGCCGGCGGCACATGGCATCCGTTCAGCAATTATCAGATCCCCCACTTGGCAGCGGTCGATGCCGGCCGACGATTGGTCATCTCCACCGTGGCCGTCAGCGATCCGCTTCTCGGCAAACCGAAACCGGCCGAAGCGGCGCTGCTGTTCTGGGACGTGGAAAAGGATCAGATTGTCGGGCAATTTGTTCCGGTGCCGCAGGCCCCTGGGACCGGCCCGATTGTAGCGGTGGGGGAAAAGCGGCTCATCGGCTGGACGGTGGAACCGGGCCAAGCGGAAGCCAGTCGGCTCTACTGTGTGCACATTGCCGGTCCCCGGCTGCTCTGGACCCATCGGCTCCCTTGGCCGCTGCCGGTTGGTCTGGGGTCGAACCAACAAGAGGCATGGGATTTTCGGTTAGGGCCAGATGGACATGTGTGGACGTTTCTGGCGGGCTGCCTAGTGCGGATCGACCCGGCTAATGGCCGCATCCAGCCGGTCGGAAAACTCAGCCCCGGCGGCCCCCTGGCCTTTGCCGGTAAAGACGTCTATCTGGGCGGCATGGCCAGCCTCCGCCGCATCCGAAATCTGATGAGCGTATCTCCCTAGACGTTCCTGGGTCCTGAACGGAAAACGGCCTTTGGGCTACGACCGAGAGTGTTCGGCTGAAATGAATAAATATTTACCATATCCCATGTGGTGGAGGTTCTTCTCGGTTTTTCACTTCTGTGGGAATGATAGGGGAGGGTGTCCCACAGCGGAGAGAGGGAATTGGGTTGGCTGGGAGAAGCGTACAAATTTACAAGCTCCAGCCTTCCCGGTAGGGCCGATGAAGATATTGGTTGGCCGCATCGTCGCCGAGGCACTTCATTTCTGGGCCATTCCAGTAGATTTTTCGATCGGCTCGGAGGGCGACGTTGGCCAGCAGGGCGGCTTCGGTAAGCAGGCCGGCGTGATCCACGAAGTTGCTTCCGGCAGGCGGGCCGCCCCGGATGGCGTCGATCCACTCCTTGTGATGGCCGGGCGACCGCGGCAGCTTGCGCGGCGGCCGACCATAGGCTTTCATCTTCTCCTCCGGGATCAGGCGATGGTTCATCAGGGTGCCTTTCTCGCCGATGTAAATGACGTCGCCCATAGGTCGGCCAGCTTCCAGGTCTTTGGGCCGAGGCGGCTTTAGCCCGCCGTCGTACCACCAGAGCACTACCGGCGGCATATCGCCCCGGGCGGGGAACTCGTACCGGGCAATAACGCCCAATGGATATTGCTCCGGATGGTCTCGGTCCCATTTGGTGGCCGAGGCCTCCACGCTGCTGGGATACGTAAGCTTCAGGGCCTTAAAGACGGTGGAGACCTTATGGCACCAGAGATCGCCGATCAGACCGGTGCCGAAATCCCACCAGTTGCGCCAGGTCCAGGGGTGATAGCAAGGGTGATAGGGCCGATACGGGGCCGGGCCGAGCCAAAGGTCCCAATCTAAGCCTTCCGGCACCGGAGGAGTTTCCTTGGGACGGCCTTCCCAGGTTGGATAGGGCCAGAAGCGGGGACCGCTCCAAATGTGCACTTCTCGGACATGGCCGATCACACCGTCCAGGATATATTCCTGGACCAGGCGGGCCTCTTCGCTGGCCTGGCCCTGGTTGCCCAATTGGGTGGCGACTTTCATCTTTCGGGCCATCTCGGTTACCTGCCGGGCTTCATAAACGGACCATGTAAGCGGCTTTTCACAGTAAACATGTTTTCCTTTTCTCAGAGCGGCCATGGTGATGACGGCATGGGTGTGGTCCGGCGTGGCAATCATCACCGCATCCACGTCTTCTTTTTCCAGCAGTTCCCGGTAGTCCGCATAGGCGGCGCAGCCTTTCCAACGGCCGGATTGCTTTTGGGCCGCATAATGCTGTTCGACCATCCGGCGGGCGGGTTCGCGGCCTGCGGTTCGGGTTTCTTTCCCCTGGGACCAGTTCCACGACAGATACCCTTCCCGCTCCCGTTCCGGATCACAGACGGCGGTAATTTGGATTTCGGGAAACTCGGCAAAAATGGCCAGATTCTGGATGCCCTGGCCCCCCGTGCCGATGCCGGCCAGGGTGATCTTTCCGCTGGGGGCCACGTAGCCTATACCGCCCAAGACATATCGGGGTACGATCGTGCATCCAGCGGCCGCCGTTACAGCCCGCAGAAAATTTCGGCGGGAAACTGCCCCACCTTGCTTGCCCACCGGTTCTCTTCTGCCTCCGCCATAACCGCCATTCATGGAACAACCTCCTTTCGACAAGGGGGGTGAAATCCCAGAGAGTGGCGTCTCTTTCAAAACCCCCGTCTCCTTCTTCCCCGCTCCTGATACCAACCCATCCCCAGAACAGCAGGGGCCCCCAGAAGGACTAGACAAAAATTATGGGAACACTTTAGCCAAATGTATCACCTGGCCTATCCCCTGGCGCTCCAAACCCAGCGTGTCATTCCCGCGCAAGCGAGAATCCAGAAGGTATCCCATTGTTCCCACTTCCCCAGGAGGAACCCAGGAGCAGACACAAAGCAGCCTGGCTTCCTGCTTAGGCAGGAATGACACCATCGGCCCTCTCCCTTCGGCGAAAATGTTACTATGAAAAATTATTCTCTGCGGGCTTCCCCTGAAGAACGCTTTTGGAACATTTAAGCATGTTTTACGTATAGTCGGTCGGTTCTTTGCCGCAAATGTATTTCCGCCAGGCGTCCAAGTGTTCTTTCGGCAGGCTGTTTTCCCGTTGGAATTCGGTCTCAATTTGGGTATTCGTATTGGGCACTTCCACCCGGACTTTCAGTCGGCCGTTCGGGTGGTAGTGGAAATAGACATGCACAGGGCTTTTGGCGGGCAGTCCCGGCGGCAAGTTTCGCACCGAACATCGACCGATCAGCGTGCAGTCGTCCGCCGATGGGCTTTCCCCTTCGACCACCTCCACCAGGATGGACCGTTGATTGTCTTTTTGGGTGCGGAAGATGCGGCGGGCCGTGGTCGGCAGTGGTGTATTCCGTGGAATGACAATCCCGTTTCGCCGACGCTTGGTCAGCGGATCGATCCCTACCACGCCCAGACTATGGGAATTGACGTTTTTGATTTTGAAGATGCGAGGTTTTCCCTGGCTTTTGGCCAAAAGCAAGCCGGCATGGAGGGCGGCTCCGTGGGCCACCGCCTCGTCGGCTTCCACCGAAGCGTCCGGTTCCCGGCCAGAAAGTTTTCGGAGCATTTCCCGCACCATGGGCATGCGGGTGGATCCGCCCACCAGAAGCACTCGATCCACTTTCTCCCAAGTAAGTCCGGCGGCTCGCAAGGTCTGTTCCGTGGTAAAACGGGTTCGGTCCAGCAGGTCCTGAGTGGCTTCTTCAAATTGTTGCCGGGTTACTTCGATTCGGGCGGTTCGTCCCATAAAATCGACCGGCACAAAGGTTTTCGGCCGGACGGAAAGGGTTCGCTTGGCTTCTTCGCATTCTCGCCAAAGTTTGCCGGCCGCCCGGGGGTCTTCTCGGGGGTCTAAGAAGTGTTGCCGGGCAAAGGCTTCCGCCACCAAATCCACCAGGCGTTGATCCCAGTCAAATCCGCCCAGACGCACATCGCCGTCGATGGCCAAGGC
>Ga0209809_1003060_pt1 | contig 10978 bp, 8 predicted proteins | sample YNPMSTMetaG_FD_186172 | JGI IMG/M metagenome (GOLD analysis project Ga0209809, IMG submission 186172) | Anoxygenic and chlorotrophic microbial mat microbial communities from Yellowstone National Park, USA - YNP MS-T MetaG (SPAdes) (version 2) ... | reverse complement strand
CGCTCCAATACCCCGTAAAAAGCGGTATTCGGCGCGGGTTTCCAGATTCGGTCCTGTCACAGCCACATAGACCCCCCGATGGGCAACGAAATCTTCGCGTCGGGCTATGGCCAGGGCGCGATCGATGAGCTTGCGATCGTACGGTTCCGACATGTCGGGAAACCTCGGGCCCAGCGAATCGTCATTCGGACCAATCAAAGGGTTCCCGTTCATAAGGTTGATGTGATCCTCAATCACCACGATGTTGCCCAGGTCATAGTGGGGGTTCATGCCGCCACACGCATTGGAAACAATCAAGAGCTTGGCGCCCAAGGCCCTCATCACACGGACAGGAAAGGTAATCTGCTGGAAGCTATATCCCTCATACGCGTGAAATCGGCCTTCCATGGCCACGATGGGCAAGCCTTCGAGACGACCGCAAACCAGTTGACCCGTGTGACTTACGGTCGTTGACCGGGGGAAATAGGGAATCTCTTCGTAGGGGATGACAGCTTCCTGGGCGATTTCCTGAGCCAGAGTCCCCAGACCTGTTCCCAAGATGATTCCCGCATAAGCCTCCTTCTGCCAGTGGTGCCGGATGAACTGAACGGCCTCCTGAATTTGTTCCACAAGTGTTGCAGCCATAGTCATTCCAACGGTTCACTTCTGCCAAGACTTGTCAGATGAACGGAGACGTCTGCGTTTAACAGATGTTTGCCTCACCTATAGATCTTCGTCGTCGGATTCCGTAAAGTCTTCGTCCGGAAGATCCTCTCCAGAGAACTCGTCCGGCTCTTCCAGGGCCTTATCGGGTTCTTCGATCAACTCTTCCTCGACCTCCTCCGTTTCTTCAGGACTTTCATCGATTTTGTCAATTTCCCCAAATTCACGTTCGATTTCGGCCTCATATTCAGGCTCGAACTCGAAATCATCGTCAAAATCGTCGTCAAAATCATCTTCGTCAAACTCGGCGAAGTCGTCTTCTATCGGCACCGGCGGTGGGGGAGGTAGTTCGCCCTCCTCCTGATCACCATCTAGATCGTCGATCGGATCTTCACTCCATTCGGAAGACGTGTCTTCGTAATTCATCGGGTGTCCTCCCTGTCGAGGCTCGCCGCGTTAATGATTGAATCAATCCACGCCATTGACGCTCTGAAAATGAAAGGTTCTCGCGAGTGTTTTCCGCCCTGGGCAAAAGCAGGAAGCACATTCTTCAGCGAAAACTTTTAGTTTACCGCTCCACACCAAGGGTTGGTAGTCCACGTGGGTTTCGTTCCAATGCTGCTCAATGCTGCAATGCTGTGTTAACCGACCGGTACAGTTGGCTCGGCCACAAATGTCATTTTGTTCGGTCACGAGCACAATCGGGACGCTTGCCGCCGATACCTGGGCGGGGACGATCCGACTCACATGGATCTTTGACAGATCAACAAACAACGGTATCTGCGTCGCACACGGACGTAATGTCCGGGGTTGTTGCGATCTGGACCGTTCTCAGGTACTGTTCTTGTGTGGAAAGGGGGTGAGGCCATGAAAAACTTGACACGGCGTCGTTTTCTTCAGTTTGCTGGTACTTCTTTGGTCTCGGCAACGCTGGGGACCGAGTTCCATCATGCCTGGTCGCAGATTCCAGGGGAAAGGCCGCCGTCGGATTCGGCGGTTCGGGTGATCAACCCCCGAAACCGAGTTCCCGTTTCGTTGATCATCGATGATTCCACCTGTCTGGTGAATCTGGCCCATTTTGCGTTGCCACAATTCGCGGAGGTCTGGCCCCAGCGGGCGGAATATCAAAAGCCCTGGCGGCAATTTCCCCGCGAGATCCCTGACAGTTTCGTTCGACGCTTCATGGATTGGTGCCAGGAACAGGGCGTCAAAGGAAAATACAGTGTGGTTCCCTACCCCGCCTGCGTTGGATGGTTGGATCGTGACCTGCCGGGTTGGTCACATCAAGAACTTGTCGAGAGTCTGCGACTGGTTCGAGAACAGGTCATGCCCCGCTGGGACATCCATCCCGAGATGGTGACTCACACCTGGGTTATCAACACCAAGACGGGGCGACCCTACGAAGAACGCACGTCTCGTTTCATGGAGAACTGGGGCTGGAGTGAAGGTCGCTCCGTGGACGAACTGACGGACTATCTCGCCTACGCCCTTCGGATCTTGAAAAACGTCGATTTGCATTGTGAGGGGATCACCACTCCCGGTGGATTCGGCAGTCGTGCTCGACCACAACTCGCCCAAGCGACACTGGAAGCGTGTCGGGATGTGTTTCGAACCGAAATCCCCCATTATTTTCGGGACCTTTTCACGGACGAACAGAGCGTTGCTCCCCGTGTCGAATATGCATCGGGGCTGGACGGAGATGACCCAAAATGTGTCGTCTCGATTATTGGTTGCACGGGGGATTGGTTCGGCGGCTGGGATGGCGACACACTGGGATCTCCTGACAAGTTCATCACACCCGACCTGAACAAGGGCCGAATGGTCGAAGTGATCGATCGGGAAGAACCCGCCATCATGGTGGGCCACTGGCCGGGGATGTATTTCAACGGCCAGGAGAAAGGTTTCGAAATCCTTAAGGAAGTGGTGAAACGGCTTCACAGCAGGTTCGACAACCTCATCTGGATGAATCTGGCTGAGATTGCCCGCTATTGGGCTGCTCGCGAATTGGCTCGGGTTCAAAAACAGGGCGAAAGCGTCGTCTTTCGCGCACCCTTTGCGGCGCCTTTGTTCACGATTCAATTAACGTCTCCGGCGAATGGGACTCCGGCTATTCGGGGCAGTGACGGGGGTATTCGGCCATTACGGCGGGTTGGCCGGCTCCTTGATCTGGAATCGGGGACATTTTGTGAAGGAAGCAATCGAAACGGCATCGGCGAACCAACGACACTCTGTTTTGATCTGGGCAAAGGAGAGTCAGAAATTATTTGGATGAAATGAATGACGCACGGCATCGGGCACTTAACAGCGAAAAGAAAGGAGAAGCTTCTATGCGGTATGGTCTTTTGGTGTTTTCGGCAATCTATCTGATTGTGGCAAGTGGTAACATTGGGCTTGTGCAGGAGCAGGAATGGATCACGATCAAGCCCGAAGAGACGGAGGAGATCCTTGCCAACCCGGGCATGGGCTGGGAGACTTTTCATCACCCCGCCGATCAGGACCGGAATTTGCCAGACTGGATTCCTTCGACGGTCCAGTATGCCCGCTGGGGTTGGGAGGAACTTGAACCGCGGCCCGGCGAGATCAATTATGAGTTCCTCGACCGGATGCTCGCAGAATCGCGTCGCGCCGGCCAAAAACTGGCCTTCCGCGTGATGTGCTGTTCCACGACTCCTCGTCGTCCTTATCATCCCGGTTGGTTACGGGAGATTGGTGGTCGTGTGATCATCACCAGGTATGATACGACAGAGGGGCTGGAGGTTCCTGACCTGGATGATCCCGTTGTTCTGCGTGCCCACCTTGATTTCCTGCGTCGGTTAGCGGCACGCTATGACGGTCATCCTGATCTCGACCATGTGGATTTGGGTTCGGTAGGCTGGTGGGGCGAATGGCACATGAGCCGCTCCGATCCGGCGAAGATGCCTTCCGTCGAAAACCAGAAGGCAATCATCGACACGTACGTTACCTCATTCAAGAAAACACCCCTCTTGATGCTCATGGATGGCCCCGAGATGCTCCGATATGCAACGGAGCGCGGGACGGGATGGCGAGCGGATTGTCTCGGAGACATGGGAGGTTTCTCCCGCAACTGGTGCCATATGCGCAATGCCTATCCGAGTACCCTGACCGCAGCCGAGGCCCTCGATGTCTGGAAACGCGCCCCGGTCGCTTGGGAGACGTGTTGGGACTTCCGAAAATGGGTAGCAGAGGGCTGGTCGCTGAGGTACATTTTCAACTATGCCTTGGCCCTTCATGCCTCGTACATCAACAATAAGTCGGCACCATTGCCGCCGGGGGATGACGTCAAGGCCGAAGTGGAACGGTTTCTCCGTCGGCTGGGATACCGGCTTGTTCTGCGCGAGGTTTCCTATCCGCGGCAAGTAAGCGTTAGCGAGAAGCTGCCGATTAAAATGACGTGGCAGAACATTGGTTCGGCTCCCTGCTATCGCCCCTATCCTGTTGCCTATCGCTTCCGCGATGCGTCAGGAAAACAGTTTGTGGTGGTCAGCGAAACGTTGGTGGTCAGTCAGTTCCTGCCGGGTTCTGTCCCCGTTTTTACCGACGAATTTTTGAAAAACCCACCAGAATTGCCTCCGGGGGATCTCACCAGCATCGAAGACGCGGTTACACTGCCAGCAGACATGCCGAGCGGTGAATACGAAATGGCCATCGGCGTCGTCGAAAGCCACGCGAAACCGACACCGATTGTTCGTCTGGCCATTCGGGGCCGAGCGGCGGATGGTTGGTACCCAATAAGCCGGGTGTTCGTGCAGCTAAGAGAATAACTTTGACAATCGTATCCGAGGTCACGATCTCAGGCCATGTAGTTGTGCCTATCCCGCAACCGTTTGACGATTGCCCCTATGATTTTCGCTGCGGTTTCCAGTTCTTGCGAGGTTGTCTCTGGACCGAAGCTGAATCGGAGTGAACTTCGCACCAACTCTCGTGGGAGTCCCATGGCAAGAAGGGTCGGTGAAGGTTCTGCAGAGCCACTTGAGCATGCCGATCCAATCGAGCACTGGACTCCTTCGCTGTCTAATGCCGTCAGTAACAACTGATTTTCGATCCCGGGGATGGCAATACACGTCGTCTGCGGCAGACGCGGGGAATGGCAGCCGTGGATGAGGATGTCGGGGATCGCGGACCTTAGACGGGTTTCGAACTGCTCCTGAAGGATTCGCATGTGTTCCACGTTCTGGACAAGATCTCGCACGGCCAATTCGAAGGCGACCTCCATACCCACTGCAAGGGCCAGCGGCTCGGTTCCGGGGCGGAGTCCTTGTTGCTGTTCCCCACCATAAAGAATCGGTACGAGTGGACAATTATGACGAACGACGAGTGCGCCGATGCCGACCGGTCCTCCACATTTGTGAGCCGTGACGGTCATGGCATCGACGCCCAGCTGTTGAAATGAGACAGGCATTTTCCCGACAGCTTGAACGGCATCCGTGTGGACAAGCACGCCATGCGAACGGCAGACCGCGGCAATCTCAGCAATCGGCTGGATGACGCCTGTTTCATGATTTGCTAACGTCACACTGACCAGGGCGACGTCCGGGCCGAGCCAGGATCGAAGTGAATTGAGATTGACACAGCCAGCGCGGGAAACATCGAGTGTGTCCAGTCGCCAGCCGAAGTCAAGAAGGTGCTCTGCCGCTCGCAGAACACTCGGGTGTTCGATCGAGGAGACAATGATTCGTCCTGGGACGCCCCCCGTACGGGCCATGGCTAGACCGAGAATGGCAAGGTTATTGGCCTCCGTTCCGCCGCTTGTGAAGATGAGCCGATCTCCCTCGCGTCCAGCATTCGCACCTAGGAAAGAGAGGATTCGGGCTTGTGCCGTCGCCAGTCTGCTTTTGGCAGCCCTTCCGGAAGCGTGAAGGCTGGCAGGATTTCCCGGAAACATGGCCCATGCTTCCCCGATGGCGTCGATGACCTCTCTGCGAATCGGGCTTGTGGCATTGTGGTCTAAGTATATCGACATGGTTATGATTGCTTTTGCTCAATCGGGCGATTGTATCAATCATTCCGTTTGTTTTCCAAATAGCTCTCGGAGGGACGCGCTTGTCGCGTCCGCGTCTCGGAGGGACCTGCTTGTCGGGTCCGCTGGGCCACATTGGATTATCCATCTTGCTTCCGCGGACATGACAAGCATGTCCCTCCGATTCTGCTTTGTTACCTCTCGCTTACAAATTCGACGCACAAAGGTTTGTTTCCCATGGGGTTGCCGCGATCGGGCAACATTTCGGGCTAGATTTCTTTATAGCAGTGGAACCCGGTGGGTTGGAGCGGGAAAGGTGACTTGGCAACGATTTCCCCTGTCGAGAGCCGAGTTGAAGAATCGCGTGACAAGACGATCGGGATCTGGACGCTCCGAGTGCCTTCGTTGTGTCGAGGTAAGGTTATCGCGAAAAGGCCATGCGGCACGTCCACTGAGTTCTTGACGTGCTCGGAAAAAACAGCAACACGCCCATGCATACCAAATTCAATCACGCAATGTGTTTAATGATTGTCTGTCTCGCGGCCGAATCTCAGTCAGGCCTGGCCCAGCAGAGTCCTGCAGGTATCGGCAACAGGATGATCGGTTTCCGCGTGGCAGGTGAGCAGTACGAAGGTAAACTTCTTCACTGGACGCGAGACGAGATTTTCCTTCTCAAACAGGACGGAGGGTTGGCGCGGGTTGATCGAGCGGCTGCTGCCGATTTTCGCGTGGTGAGTGATTGCTTCGTGCCCGTCTCGGTGGATACGATCCGCGCCCAACTTTTGCGTGAATTCGGTCGTGAATACACTGTGGATACCACCACCCATTACGTCATTGTCCGTCCAATAGGTAAGGGTGAGTCCTGGAAAGACATCTTTGAATCGACCTATCGGAATGTCGAGCGTTTTTCTGCCCAGCGGCGGCTTCCCACGCGAAATGCAAGCTTTCCGCTGGTGGCGATTGTTCTCAGAACGCGCGAAGATTTTCTCAACTACCTGCGGGGTACGAAACGGAATGGAATTGAACCGGCCAAGACCCTGGGGTTTTACGATCCTGTTTCCAATCGTGTTATCACATTTGACGTGACGAGCAGCGGGTATCCGCGGGGAAGCCTTGATGACGGCGAGCGGGTTCGGAATGTTATCCGCCATGAAGCGTTTCACCAGGTTGCAGCCAACACGGATTTGATCAATCGATTTGCCGACGTCCCCTTGTGGTTTAATGAAGGTATGGCTTTGCTGTTCGAAAGCGAGTTCATTAATCCCCCATCCAGACCGCAAAAACAAGGCGGCTCGGGGGAGAGAAACCTCAAAATTCAGGCCAAGTTCCTGCTCGCCAGACAATCCCCTGGCTGGTTGCGACAACTCGTGCTTTCGGATGAGCTTTTTTCCCAAAGTCCAGAGATGGCTTACGGATTTTCATGGACCTTGGTCAGGTATCTCAGTGACAAACATCATCACGCGTTTGTGCGATATCTGATGACAATCAACCGCCTTTCCCCGTTTGAGTCCCTTTCGTCAGAGCGAAGACTGGCCGATTTTACCGATGCCTTCGGAGATCGCTGGGAGGTCCTTGAATCGTCCGTGCGAACATACGTGGATCAACTATGACGAAACGGGTTTAGGAAGGACCACATTCGTCTTTAGAGACGCACTTGAATACCAGCCAGTCGTGCCGCAATGCTGGGAATATCGGCTCGACTTGTCATGTCATAGACGGGCTTGGCGATGCAGACTGCCTGAAATCGTTCGTGAAGCTGGTCAATTGCGAGCTGCACGGCGTCTGTGATTTCGTATTCTCCGCGGGGGGAGGGGCCAATCCGGCGGCAGGCTTCAAAAATCATTGGGCTAAATCGCCAACAGTTCATCGAGAGCCAAAGGGGACGGGGGAGCGTTGCCAGGACATCCTGAGCGGGTTTTTCCAGGATTCTTTCAAGACATCCCTCACCATTGATGAGTCCAACCGCAAAACTAAGGATTCGCTCCGCCGCAATGTTACTCTCGGCAAGCATGACATTCTGTTCAAAAAGGGCGACTCCCGAGCCCGGCAATTCGCGGAGGGCAGTCAGGGCTTCACAGGGGTAATAATTGTCCGAATTGACCATAAGAAAAGGATCGTTACCAACAAAGTCCTCAGCGGCGGCCACGGCGTTGGCCGTTCCCAGAGCCCTTTCCTGAATGGCATAGCTGATCGACAACCGCTCTAAGCGCACTTCCCGACTGTAGCGCGACCGGAGTTCTTCGTGCTCCGGGGCAACAACAAGACAGACTTTGTCGATTCCCGCATCAGCCAGTGCCGAGAGGACATAATCGAGAAAGGGCCGACCTCCCGCCACAGGAATGAGGGCCTTGATACCTTTTTGTGCTACTTTCTCCTGTTCCTCATTCAGAACGACACTTGCGTCTGCCTTCCGCATCCGCGTTCCCAGTCCCCTGGCGAGAACAACGGCTTTTCCCACGGCCATGTGCTGATCTCCTTCTCCCACCATTACCACACAGTCCTGTTTTTGAATCTAAGCGTCAATTGTGTGCCTCGGTAGCCATCACAGCTCGCCGGTCTATCCGAAATAACCGATACAGAACCCATGATGTGATACAGAATAATTGTTTTTTGCGGGTCGAATAATCAATCTGGAACTGTCAAGTATTTCACGTTCCGCCGGCCTTCTCTTCCAAAAAATAGCACAAAACTGACACGAGGCTACCGCGATAGGTCCGTTCTCACGACGTCAAACCGCGAAATGATGAGGGTTTCTCTATTTACGTTCTTCACCCCAACACCCCCTTTGACTTCTCCGTAGGGTGTCAGTAACAATGATATCAAGGCTTTGACCCGAAGCGAGGGGTCCCTACAATGGGGAGCTGTGAACCTGGTCAGGGACGAAAGTCAGCAGCCATAAGCAGTCATCCTCATGTGTAGAGGGCCTCTCGCTCCGGGTCGAAGCCGGGGTGTGACTCCCGAAAATAGGCTGGATCATCAAGATGGCTTACCGCGACGGTGATTTGGATTTTCCTCCAGTCGTGCAGTTGAATGGGCGAGGTGGTCCGAAGTTCATTATGGGGAGATCCCAAGGGATGTCATTGAATGGCCGCTCGTTCCAAAAAATCCAAGTCGAGTGAAGAGCCGGCGTCCAGTCAGGTGAATGTTCCCAGCACTTCGACGGGATATTTTGTCGTTGCCCGTCGTTATCGTCCTCAAAGTTTCAACGAGCTTGTCGGGCAGGAGCATGTTGCCACCGCGCTGACGAATGCCATTCGCAGCGGTCGTGTCGGTCACGCATATCTCTTTACCGGGGCACGTGGGGTGGGAAAGACTTCAACGGCTCGGATCTTCGCAAAGGCGCTCAATTGTGTTAAAGGCCCAACTCCCGAACCATGCAACGAGTGCGATATTTGTCGAAGCATCAGCGCGGGTGATGACATCGACGTCATCGAAATTGACGGGGCAAGCAACCGGGGAATTGAAGAGATTCGGCAGCTGAGGCAAAACGTCGTGATTCGGCCAAGCCGGGGCCGACACAAGATCTACATCATCGACGAAGTCCACATGCTGACCAAGGAGGCCTTCAACGCCCTTCTCAAGACGCTTGAAGAACCTCCCGAACATGTCAAGTTCATCTTTTGCACGACGGAGCCCAACAAGGTCCCTGTCACAATTCTCTCACGCTGCCAACGGTTTGATTTTTCGGGAATTGAAACGCAGGCCATCATAGCACGGTTGCAACAAATCGTCGAAGCGGAAGGGGCGTCTGTCGAGGCCGGAGTGCTCGAACTGCTTGCGCGACGCGCCGCAGGATCGATGCGCGACGCGCAATCCCTTTTAGAACAGTTACTTTCATTCGCTGCAGACAAGATTGCGTTAGCGGATGTGCTTGAGCTTCTGGGCATGGCCCGAGCCGAGGTCCTGAAGGCAATTCTTAAAGCAGCTATGGAAGGTGACGCAGCCCAGGCCCTGGCCGCATTTCATCAGGCCCTTAAGGATGGAGCGGATCCTGCGCTTTTAATCGAGCAACTGCTGGCATATCACCGCGATTGCATGGTCGCGACATTAGGTTGCCCTGGAGAGATTCTACTTTCTGTGGGACCTGGGGAACTTCCGGCCCTCGCAGAGATCGGTAACAACTTGGGGCTTCCGCGGCTCCTCGCCGGGATGCAAATCCTCGACCACACACTGGCAAGGATGAGACTTGCGACACACGATCGGATTCTGGCAGAGCTGGCTATCATCAGGTTGTGTCGCCTGAGTGAGCTGACTTATGTTGCTAAGCTCATTGATAGCCTCCGGGAAGGTAAGCCCGTTGCACGCCCCGAAACTGTGGCGTCGACTCGCGGTGAAAGTCAAAGGCAGCCAGCCGCAAATGTCTCGTCATCACAACCATCACTCACAGGTGAATTGGCAGAGGTCCTCGGAAAAGAGGACGCTGGTCGGCGACAACCAGCGGTGGCTGGACCGCACGGGGTCGGAAGAGGGACCCGGGCTATCGAACAGGTAAAAGCGGAACTCCAGGTGCGAAAGCGGGACGAAGGAGTGCCTGCGCCGGATTGGAGGAAGACATCAGAACGAGGATTAGAGGAACCGCTCACACCTGAAAACGTCTCCAGCATTTGGGTCAAAGCGGCAGAGTCTGTCGGGGGACTGGCTGCCGATCAGGCCAAACAATTCGCCCGTGTCGAAGTCTCGGGAGGTCATCGGGTTATTGTGACCTTCCGCAGGGATAAGGCGTTTTGCAAAGACTATTGTTCTCAACCGGAAATCAAGGCCCGGTTCGAACAGGCATTACGTTCAATCACCGGTGCGAAGGTCGATCTTGAACTGACGGTCACCGATGCAGGCGAACAGCAAAAAACGGGGCCTGGCACGGGTGAAAGATTGCTTTTCGACATCCTTCAAGAACCATTTGTCCGAAAAACGGCTGAGATATTCGGTGCGCGTCCTGTTGCTGTCTTGCCACCGGAAGAACGAAAAGTTGCCACGGGTGGTGCTGAGACAGAAAAAGAGCCGACTGGCGAAGATGACGGCTTTTCGGAACCGGATGACGAAGACCTTTAGGTTGGCTTCGATATCGCGCGAGAGGGTTTCTCACAAAGGCCGACTATGAGTCCCGCACGATGCCCAATCGTTTGAGCTTCTCGAGACACTCATCCCGTTCACGGCATCGCGCTAGCTCCCGCCAAGTTGGATCCTGCGCTTCAAGAAAATCCTGTTCCTCGGCAGGAAGACGCCCTCGAGCGACAAGCCTTGTAATGACTTCACAATCGAGTCGTGTCAACATCATTCCCTCAATTCGGTAATCGAGGAACGCTTCCCACGTCAAGGGAAACAGCGGGGCTACGATTTCTCGACCGATGACCTTTGCGT
>Ga0209809_1003057_pt1 | contig 10985 bp, 6 predicted proteins | sample YNPMSTMetaG_FD_186172 | JGI IMG/M metagenome (GOLD analysis project Ga0209809, IMG submission 186172) | Anoxygenic and chlorotrophic microbial mat microbial communities from Yellowstone National Park, USA - YNP MS-T MetaG (SPAdes) (version 2) ... | reverse complement strand
GGCAACGTGGACCCCGTGCGGGTGCTCCGAGACGGCACACCCCAGGACGTTACGGCGGCCGTGGCAGACTGTCACCGGGCCGCTGGACCACGGTTCATTGTGGGTGCCGGTTGCGAAGTCCCCCGCGACACGCCGCCTGAAAACCTTCGCGCCATGGTTGCATACGCAAAGCAGCACGCACCATGAGCCACCTGTTCTCCGAAAAGACCCTACCCGCCCGTACAGGCGCATGCCTCGAGCCGGTCACGACCGAGCCCAACCCCAGTTCCAAGGGACGGCCACAGCGCCAACCGCACCAATGCTGGCCTTTGACCCTTGCAACCGGACTCGTCACAACCGCGCTCTACGCCGCCGGCCCGCTGGTCGAAATCGAAGAAGCCGTTTACGACTTCGAACCAGCCCGCAACGGCGCCGGCCCGATGTGGTGCAGTGGGTCCACCTGCCTGGTTCGGGTGGGCGACCGGTTGTTTGCCAGCGGATTGGAAACGCTGCCACAGTATCCCCCGCTCAACAACTGTCGCTGGCTCCTTTTCACCCGCACCACCTCGGGTTGGAAACAGGTGCAGGCCGATCCCTCGGGCCGAACCCGGGAACCCTGTCCCTTGGCCGTCCTCTCAGACGGTACCGTCCTTCTGTCCGCTAACCCCACCCTCGCCACCAACCCGGCTGCCACCGCCGGGCCGGCCCGGCCCGAGATCTTGGCGTTCCGAGCCGATGCACCCGAAGCACCTCCTCGCCGGATCGAGCCGCGCTGGGAAGGCCGTCCCGTCTTCACCGAACACTCCTATCGCAGTCTGGCCGCGGATGGCCCGGCCAACGCTTTTGTCCTTTTCCAAAATGCCGGCTACAACATCGGCTACACCCACGCCGAATGGGTCTATTACAGCCCCGCCGACGGATGGAAAGCCGGCCGCCTCCCCTGGCCGGAAGGACACGACTACCCCACCCCTCAACCCGTGCGCATCTGCTATCCCAATGTGCTGCTGCGCAACCGCGCCGTCTTTTTCTGCGGGGTCAGCGACATCATCGAGCCGTATCCGGAATGGCGCCGGTTCAAGAAAGAACTCACCGGACAGGACTGGGACTACGATTTTCGCCGACTGTTCTTCACTTGGAGCCCCGACCTGACGCGCGAACCCTTCCGTCCCTGGGTGGAAATTTCCAGCCGCGACCGCACCGCCGGTCGGATCCAGCCGGGCGATTTGTGGGTCGCTGCCGACGGGACCGTTCACGTGGTGTGGTATGAACGTGCGCTGGATGAACGCTTACGGCCGAAATTCTTCCCGGAGGCACGCCAAAGCCACGGCATCTATCACGCCTCGCTGCGGGACGGCCGGCTTCTTCACCGATGCACTCTTCACCTCGCTGAAGAAGGGGGGTCCCGGGAAATTTCCTCGCTACCCCGCTTTCACGTGACCCCGGATCAACGCCTGTGGGTGGTGTACTACGTCCACGGCACAGACACCACCGGCCGGCCCGTTTCCGAAAACCGGCTCGTCGAGCTCCGGCCAGCTCATGGGTCTCTCACCCCCGTCCGCATCCCGCTGCGCAGGCCTTTTGTGAATTACTTCACCGCCACGGTCCGAGCCGGTTCTCCCCCGTCGGATGTTCTCGATCTTCTGGGAATTCAGGAGGGCCGCCCTCAAACCGTGGCCCATGCCCGCATTCGTCTGCCGCCGAATCTCCCATGACCGTCGAGGAGCTACATGTCGTCACTGGCGCGTTCGGATACTCGGGTCGGTACATCGCAAGACGCCTGCTGGCCGCCGGCATTCGGGTGCGGACCCTCACGAACTCCGTGCCGCGGCCTCACTTGTTCGACCGGCCCATCGAAGTGTACCCCCTGGCCTTCGACGACCCCGCCGGTCTGGTTGCCTCACTGAAGGGCGCTACCGTGCTTTACAACACGTACTGGGTACGGTTCAACCACGCTGGCTTCAGCCTGGCCCGCGCCGTCCGCAATACTCTGCGACTGTTCGAAGCCGCTCACGCCGCGGGCGTGCGCCGGATCGTTCACATCAGCATCACCAACCCGTCCGAAGACTCGCCCCTGGAATATTTCCGGGGCAAGGCACAACTCGAACGGGCCCTGCGCAATTCGGGTGTGTCCTGGGCCATCCTGCGGCCGGCCGTTCTGTTCGGCGACGGAGACATCCTGATCAACAATATCGCATGGTGCCTGCGCCATCTGCCGTTCATGCCTGTCTTCGGCACCGGGCTCTACCGCCTGCAACCGATCCACGTTGACGACCTGGCCGCATTGGCCGTACAAGCCGGCCAAATGCAGGAGCCGTGCCTTGTCCACGCCATCGGCCCCCAAACATTCACCTTCCTCGAATTGCTGGAACAACTGGGGGAAATTCTGGACTGTCCGCGCCCCCTCATCCGTGTCTCGCCCGAGCTGGGCTGGTGGGGCGTGCGACTTTTGGGATGGTTCCTGGACGACGTCGTGCTGACGCGCGAGGAAATCGCCGGGCTGATGCAGGGATTACTGGCCGTGGACGACGCCCCGCCTGCAGGGTCGACACGGTTGACCGACTGGGCCCGTCAACACGCCGCGACGCTCGGACTCCACTATGCCAGTGAACTGGCCCGACGCAGCCGGGCTGCATCTGCGCCACCGGCCGTAACGGGTGCTCGGGCCTGATCCGTATGCCGCCCCTGCTCCGGATCCTCCTGATGCCTTCGGGCCGTCGGCTGGAGGTGCCCCGGGATGGTGCCCTGGCCGACGTTTTGTTTGCCCACGGAGTCGAATTCCCCTGCGGCGGCCGGGGGCGTTGTCGCGGCTGCCGCATACGCGTGTTGTCGGGTCGGTTACAAGAAACGGAGGCTGACTGCGAACGGCTCCAGCCGCACGAACGCCAGCAGGGCTGGCGGCTCGCCTGCCAGGCCCGAGCGGAAACGGATCTGGTGCTGGAGGTGGCACAATGGCAAATGCCGGTCCTGACCGATGAAACGCCCGTGCCATGGGAAGCCGCCGATGGCTACGGCGTAGCGGTTGACCTGGGCACCACCACCGTGGCGGCGCAACTGGTGAACCTTCAGAATGGCGAAATTCTGGCCGTACAAACCGCGCTGAATGCACAGGCCCGTCACGGCGCCGATCTCGTCAGCCGACTCGACTTTGCCCTGGCACCCAGCGGACGTGCCACGCTGACGGAAGTCTGCCGCCTGCAGATCTTCCAGATGATCCGCGCCCTTCTGCACGCCGCGGCCCTGGCACCCGAGGCGCTGCGGTCGGTCGTACTGGTGGGCAACACTGTTATGCACCACCTCTTCAGCGGCCTACCGATCGAATCCCTGGCCCGTTTCCCCTTCGAACCTTTCACCCGGGAGGCCCAGGGGTTCCGACCCGACCAGCTCGGATGGTCGCTTCCAGCCGAGGTCGATATTTGGTTCTTGCCCTGTCTGGGCGGGTTCGTGGGGAGCGATCTCCTGGCCGGATTGCTGGCCACGCCTGTGCACTCGGCCAGCGAAACCGAAGCGCTGCTCGACCTTGGCACCAACGGCGAGATCGTCGTCGCCCTCTACGGCGAGTTGCTGTGCACTTCCACAGCCGCCGGGCCCGCTTTCGAAGGCGCGCGCCTGTCCATGGACATGCGGGCCGCCTCCGGGGCCATCACCCGCGTCCAAGTCCACGAGGATGGCCTGACCTGCCAGGTCCTCGGCGGCGGACCGGCCCGGGGAATCTGCGGCAGTGGGTTAGTGGACGCCGTGGCCGCCGCGCTCGATCTGGGTTGGATCGCCCGCAGCGGCCGTTTGACCCTGGCCCCAACACTTCGGCTGACCGATTCCGTTTGCCTGACACAACAGGACATCCGCGAGTTGCAATTGGCCAAGGCCGCCATCGCCGCAGGGTTGCGTTTGCTGTTGCGCCAGCGCGACCTTGCCACCTCTGCGCTCACGCGCGTCCATCTGGCCGGCGCCTTCGGCAACGCGCTGGACCCGACCAGTGCCCACAGAATCGGGCTTCTGGAAGTCGCTCCGGACCGGATTGTGCCGGCAGGCAACGCGGCTCTGCGGGGCGCTCGAATCGCCCTGTCCCTGCGCGGCCCCAACCACCCCCAACTGGCCCGCCTGTGTTCCCGGGTCACACACATTCCGCTTCATACGCTGCCGGAATTTGAGGACACGTTTGTCGACTGCCTGGCCTTCCCCGCCAGGTGAGCCGGTCCCCAAAACAAACAGGGCCGTTCCCCAAGGAAACGGCCCTATCCCCAAACCCTCAGCAACCTGTACGAAGTCCCGAACCTCACACTGGCGCCCGGACACACCGGATCACTTCAACTCGGCCAGCACCTTGCGCGCCTCCGCCACAAAGGCCGCGTTCGGATCCAGGCTCACGGCTCGGTTCAGCGCCTGACGCGCCTCGTTGACCAGCTTGAGCCGTTGCTGGGCCAGGCCCAGATAATAAAAAGCCTCCGCGTCATTGGGATGCTGCCGCGTGTACTCGGTCAATGCCGCGGCGGCACGGGTGTAATCGCCCCGTTGCTGAGCGAGGACCCCCACCAGCCGCGCCACGGCCCAATCACTTCGGTCCGCCTCTCGCACGCGCTGGGCCAAATCGTAGGCCTTGTCCGGCTGCTTCAGCGGCCCCGCATACAGCAGGGCCAGCTCCCGCATCGCCGGCATGAAGTTCGGGAAAATACCACGGACCCTCTCATAGAGCTGCGCGGCCTCGGCGGCATTGCCCTGGCGGGCTTCAAGTGCGGCCCACGCCATCAAGCCCGGGACGTAATTCGTTCGGGTCTGCACCGCTTGACGAACCCGGGTCACGTCCTCAGCCGCCGTGGGCGGTTCACTGGCCCAGGCTACCCACCGCTGAAATTCCTCAATTTCGCGGGCCAGAACCGCGTCCGGTTTCCGGCTCTGCGCCTGGCGCATGGCCTCTAGGGCACCGCTCACCTGCCCCAGACTATAGCGTGCCCAGCCCAGGTCGTACCAAACCCGCGGCTCCTCCGGCATCCGCCGGGAGGCCTCCTCCAGTAGACTGGCTGCCCACTTCTGATCGCCCTTGCGCCAAACCAATCGGGCCAGGGTATGCGCTACCCGACCGTCATCCGGGGCAAGCTCCCGCGCGCGCCGGGCCAGCTCGATGGCCCGGTCGAGTCGGTCTGGGAACTCTTCCGACAGTTGAGCCAGCCGAGTCATGAAGACCACGGACCCCGGCGCGATCTTCAGCGCCTGCTCGTAGGCTTCCAGGGCACGTTTCCACTGCCCCTGCCGCGCGTAGCCCTCCCCCAGACGTGACCACAAAATCGGATCGCGGGGCTCCCGTGGGACGAGCTTTTCCAGCTCGCTGAACCGTGCGGGCTCCAAGGCCTCGGGGCGCAAATCCAGCAGAGCCAGCCTGCGCTGGGCCTCCTGGGCATGCGGGAAGTCCGGACGCAATTGAAGCGCGGTTTGGAGCGCAACCCGCGCCGGCCCCTCCTCGCCGAGCATGTAATGGGTCATGCCTAAGTGATATTGGATCTCCGGTTCCTCCGGTAACTTTCGGGCACTCTCCTGCAAAAGGGGCAGAGCCCGTCCGTACTCGCCTCGCTTGAACAGGATCCACCCTAGCGTGTCGGCCACGGCCGGGTCCCCCGGTTGCAGGTCCACAGCCTGCCGTGCCAGCTCATAAGCTCGGTCCAACTGACCCAAATTTTCCGCCAGCAACCATGCCAAGTTGTTCAGGGCGGGCACGTAACGCGGCTGAAGTTTCAGGATGCGCTCGTAGACTTCCCGTGCCGCCGTGTAATTGGTCAGTTCACTCTGGAGCAGTGCCAATTGCATGAGCGAAACCAGGTCCTTTGGATTGGCCTTGACCACGTCTTCGAGCCGCTGCACGGCTTCCTTCTGACGGCCCGTGGCCAGATAAATGCGCGCCAGTTCCGTGTGAGCGGGCCGATATTCCGGAGCCACTTCCACCGCCCTCAGTAGGGCCCGTTCTGCTTCAACCAAATTGGTACGATACACATGCACCTGGTACAGAAGCATCCAGGGCAACGGCGAATTGGTGTTGCGTTGGAGTTCGGCCTGCGCCCGCGCAAGGGCAGCGTCGAACCGATTCTGCAGCAGGTCCAACTGAAGCAGTTGCTCCACCGCGGGCAAATATCCCGGACGAATCCGAACCGCGTTTTCGAACGACGCCCGGGCCGCCTCCAGTTGCTGGCGTTGACGTTGCACCAACCCGGCCAATAGATACGGCGTGGGATTGGTGGGGAAATCGCGCGCCAGGCCCAGATACACCGCCAGGGCCTGGTCCACCTCATTCCGGGCCTGATACGCGCGCGCCAGCAACAACCGCGCCTGCCACTCCTCCGGATGTCGTGCGGCCAAGGGTGCCAGCAGTTGAATCGCGCCGGCCGGGTCTCCCCGTCGCAGGCGCAGCTCGGCCAGCAAAACCACCGCCTCGGTGTATTCCGGAGTCGCCTGAATCGCCTGCTCCAAGCTGCTCACCGCTCGACTCACATCGTTGATCATCAGCGAGGCCAGCGCCATCTGGTAAAGTACCCGCGGATGGTTCGGCACCAGCTTGAGCACCTTCTCCAGCTCGGTCACCGCGTTGGTGTACTGACCGCGGGCCACCGCCAGTTGCGGACGCAACAACAACGCAGGCAGGTTCACTGGATCCCGAGCCAACACCCTGCGCAGAGCCTGCTCCGCTGCGTCCCACCTCCGCTCCGCCAGCTCCAATTTGGCCAGCTCCGTCCACCCAGCCAAATAGTCCGGAGCCCGTTTCACCACCTCCTCCAGAATCGTCCGTGCCCCGGTACGATCCCCCGTGGCGGCCTTGAACTCTGCATAGCGCAAGTGGTATCCGGACCGGGGCGGTGCTAACTCGGCCGCAGCCTTGAATTCAGCCTCGGCCTCCCGAATCCGGTCGGCCCGTGCCAACATGAGCCCCCAGGCGTAGTGGGCGGCACTGGAACGCGGCTCCACCTCCAATGCCCGCCGAACCGCCGCCTCGGCCTGCCCAAGGTCACCCATTCGCGCATACAGCCCGCTCCAGGCCAGATGGTAACCGGCACAACGCGATCCCGGTTCCCGCAACTTCTCCAGCAACTGGCGCGTCTCGGGCAGATCGTTGGTGGTCATCGTCGTGTCCCACAACAGCATCCACGCTTCGCTGTTGGTCGGCACCCGTTGTACCACAAACCGGGCCTGCTCGCGGGCCTCTCGGAAATTCCCGGCTGCCAGAAGGGTCTGTCCATAAGCAATCCGAAGCTCGACATCGTTCGGATCTAACTCCGTCACCACGCGTAAAACCTGGTAGGCCTCCAGAACCCGGCCCTGCTGATGAAAGATCCGACCCAACTGTGCCAGCGCCAGCCGGTTGGTGCCCCCGTACTTGAGGGCATTGCGGTACTCGATCTCGGCTCGATCGTAATCGCCCGCGTCAAACAACGACTGGGCCCGCGACAAATGCCGCTCGAGCCGGGCTTCCCGAGAGCAGCCGGCTCCCAGCAGGCCCAGCGCCACCACCAGCCCCATCACCAAGCCCCAATTCCTCTCCAACCCACCCCGTTTCCGCATGCCTCGTTTCATGACCAGACTCTCTCCTGTCCACCCCTACTTCCATTCACCCATCGGAGCCGAACCCTCTGCGGTACGGTCGGCCGTCCGGCCCGCCGCTTCACCCGCCACCCCCATGCCTTCCGTCGTCCGGCTCCGCCGCTGGTCCGTGGTCCGCAGCCACCAGACCAGTGCCAAAAACGGAATCAGGGAAAGCCCAAAAAAGATCGGTCCCCCCTGACTGTGCAAGGGCGAATCGATCACCCGCGGGTCCACATGAATCGTCAGCAGCGAAATCGTCACGATCCGGAATGCGTTCCGTAAAATCGCCAGCGGCAACACCGCCACCACCAGGAGAAGACGCAAGCCATACGACCGCAAAAACCAATATCCGGCCACCCAGCTCACTATGAACAACACATACGTTGAACGCACCCCGCTGCACTCTTGCGCCACCAGGATGGTCAGCCCGGGCAATTGAAAAATGAGCCCCTCTCGATACACCGTCGTCCCCGTCAGCCAGAACATCCAAGCCGAGACCTCCGCGGAAGCGTGTTGCAAGAAGATCTCGATACCGTCCCGAACCGCCGAGGGCATCGGCAACACGAAGCCCAAAAACAACAGTGGAAACAAATAGGTCCGCACAAAGGTCGTGCCCAGGAAAGCCAGCACCCCGGCCCAGAGAAAGCAAACCCAGGCAACCACGGGCAGCAACAACTGGTCACACGGTTCCGGCAACAGTCCGTTGGCCCCCAGCCATCGGTGAGCCTGCAAGGCCGCCAATCCCATCATAGCCGGAACGACTGCAAGCACCGGCGCCCCGTTGACCCTTCGGGGTCGATGCGACCACCCCTGGCCGATCAAGTAAGCGGTCACGGCGGGAATGAGAAAAACATGGGAGTAGAGCTCGGTTTTCCAAGCAAACTGTGCGTAGTTCCACAGGGGCCTGCTGAACACCAGCGTCAAGGCGGCTACGTAAAGCGCCAACCAGCGCAACGAACGCTCCAAGGGCGCACCCTCCGCAGTGCGCCAAAACCGCGCCGTGTCCGACATGCGGGAAAACAGAGAAGTAAAACCGGAATCGCTCACCTTGTTTCTCCCTGGGTCCACCGTTGCCACCGTTGCCAAACCCAACCGGCCTGCTTGGTCCAGGCTTCTCGAACAGCCTGCAGACCCCGGAGGCTCCAACAGCTGCGCTGTGCCATTCGCGGCAGCAAACTCCTAGCCCTCACGGGCCACCCCCACGCCAGAGCCTCGGGGGTCCCCCAACTCCTGTGAAACGCATCCAACCCTTGGTTCCCCGTGTGCTTGGCGAGAGTCGTGGCATTGGGGGTAAAATGCCGTGCGTTAGCCAAAATGCAAGCCCCACGACCGTCACCACACCCCGAGACCTCAGCGCCCGGACTCCCGCAAGCCACACCCGCCTGCCGCGCAGCTTACCCCCACGACCCTGGGGCGCCCCCCGACCGAATAGAGAATCCAAGGCGCCGTTCTCTACCGCACGGCGTTTCTGCTGCGCACAACGCCGCGCGCAACCCGCTCGGCATGCGGCCCGCCGGGCTTGATTTGCCCCGGATCGACACCTCACCCTCAGGCCTTCCACACCTGGCCGGGGCGCGTGGGGCAGCCTTTCATCGCATTGCGCGTGTCCACAATGCACTCCGCCCAGTCTGCCAGCTGCCGATAATTCACACAGCTGTGATTCGTGGCAATCAGGACCACGTCGAAACTCCGAATGGTCGTTTCATCCCATGCCACCGACTTCTTCCCCGCCCAATGTGGATGTTCGCGCGTCAGCTTGATCACAGGTACGTAGGGGTCGTAATACTCGACCGTCGCACCCCGCTGATGCAACATGTCCATCAGCACATAACTGGGTGATTCGCGGTCGTCATCTACATTGGGCTTGTAGGCCAGACCCAGAATCAGAATCCGACTTCCCTTGATCGACCGAGATCGCTCATTGAGGGCATCTGCCACACGATGCACCACATACTCGGGCATCGAAGTGTTGATCTCACCCGCCAGCTCGATGAACCGGGTATTTTTGCCGTATTCCCGCGCCTTCCAGGTCAGATAAAATGGGTCGATGGGAATGCAGTGTCCCCCCAGTCCGGGCCCCGGATAAAAGGCCATGAAACCAAAGGGCTTGGTCTTGGCCGCTTCAATCACCTCCCAGATGTCGATCCCCATCGCGCTGTATACCACCTTCAGCTCGTTGACCAACGCGATGTTGACGCTGCGAAAGATGTTCTCCATGAGCTTGGTCGCCTCAGCGGCCCGGCACGACGACACCGGCACGATCGTTTTGATGGCCCGGCGATACAACGCGCTGGCACGCTCCAGGCAGGCCGGAGTCAGACCGCCCACCACCTTGGGGATGTCCGCCACCCGGCTCTGCGGATTGCCCGGGTCCTCACGCTCCGGAGAGAATGCCAGATGAAAATCTTCGCCCGCCTTCAAGCCCGAGCCGGCCTCCAGCACCTGACGCAGGTCCGTATCCGTGGTACCAGGATACGTCGTCGACTCCAGTACCACCAGGCTGCCACGCTGCAGATACGGGGCAATCGCCCGACCCGTCTTCAGGATAAACGAAATGTCCGGCTCCCGATTCTTGCTCAGCGGGGTTGGCACACAAATGATCACCGCCTCCACCTCCCGCACCTTGGAAAAATCCGTACTGGCGGCAAAACGACCGGCCGAAACCTGCTCGGCCACGGCCTCTGCAGCAATGTGATGAATGTAGCTGCGTCCGCTGTTCAACGCCTCCACCTTCACCGGATCGATGTCTAGCCCGAGAACCTTCACCCCCGAACGGGCAAATTGCAGGGAAAGGGGCAATCCCACGTAACCTTGACCGACAACCGCGATGTGCATGGAAATGATTCTGCTCGATCGAACGTCCTCATGGCAAGAAATGGGCTCTCCCCCGCCCGCCCTTTGCAATTCTTGTCACAAAGCAGCAGCGGGACCCAACCATCGATCCACCCCGGCTCAAAACTCCACGGCCTTCCCTACCCACGCCCGCCTTCTCCAGCCCTTTCCCTGACCGCGAACGATGCAGTTCTCCGCGGCTCCTCCAGCCACGCCCACAACTCGTCCCTACCCAGCCGGCTTTCCGCCCAAGCTCACATTGGGCCGTCCCCGAAGTCCGGGTGCCTGTGCATTCCCGCAGCCACCCAAGTTTCCCCCGATGCCACCACGCCCCGTTGAACCCAAGTTGTAAACGTTCCGAATGCCGCCGCCCCTCGCCCCACCGTCCCTGGGCCTTGGCAAAAACGGCCCTGCCGACCTGAGAACGGATCCAACGTAGACCGCCTCCGGACCGCTTCAGCTCTCGAACTCGTAGGAGAGGTAAACGCTCACCCCTTGCGAGCGCGCATACTCGCGCACCCCGGGCTCACTCACCATGTGCGCCACCAGCACCGGCAACACCCGACCCAACACCGGTTCCAATCGCTCCAACCGCCGCCGCACAAACCGATCCA
>Ga0209809_1003050_pt1 | contig 11023 bp, 10 predicted proteins | sample YNPMSTMetaG_FD_186172 | JGI IMG/M metagenome (GOLD analysis project Ga0209809, IMG submission 186172) | Anoxygenic and chlorotrophic microbial mat microbial communities from Yellowstone National Park, USA - YNP MS-T MetaG (SPAdes) (version 2) ... | reverse complement strand
ATAGATATTTTTTCTTGCTTGAAAGTCGTGGCTAGTTATAGACCTAAAACAATAAATATTTAAGAATGAAATTAATTTTTAGAGCGAGATTTATCCCTTTGCCCTCGATTTAAAAATCAGGACAATTATTGGTTTAATTAATAATAGAATTGTTTCATTGAATTTATGTGACTATGAAATAGATTTTATTCACTCATCATCATTTATGAAAATTTGGTCGGTTAGAATAATTGTTTAGATATATGTAATAGCCCCAAACTTTAGTTTGGGGATTTAAGATAATCAACAAACAAATTGGGCTTTAGCCCACAATACTATTTTGACTAAAGTCCAGAAATATTGGGTTTTGATTTTTTCCTGCCTGCTCCGACTTGAAAACTGGGGCAATTTTTGTATTCATTAAACTGAACTTGTTTTAATAGATTATATTTTTATTCATTCATCATCCATATTGATTTGTTTGATTAGTGTTATCATTTATAGTAGCGCGAATTTGTCACACTTCGACAAGCTAAGTGTGACAATGGCTAACTTTTTATCTTGTCCACTACTTTTTCTTCATCATCTTTTATGATGGTTTGTTTGTAAATGTATTGTCGTTTACGACAATGCGTGTCGAAATATTTTAGTTATGTATTTATGATAAAGCAATTGTTTCATTTTCCTAATAAAAGTTAATTAAGGCATCAACTAAGTTAATTTCTGTTTCAAACTCTGATTATCAGCATAAAAAATTTATTTCAAAAAATTTAAATCCAGTTAAAACTTACTTTTCACTTTGATAAATAATCATATAAATAATAATTTGAAATATGAACCAAGCAATTGAAAATGCAAAGTTTGTCGTTTGCGATGTTGAAACAACTGGTCTAAGTCCAGTATATGATAGAATTATTGAAATTGCTCTCATCAGAGTTGAGAATCTTAAAATTGTCGATAAATTCACAACCTTAGTAAATCCTGAAACTTTCATTCCGCCTTTCATTACGCAACTAACCGGAATTCGAAACGAAGATGTTTTTAATGCCCCAAAATTTTCTGATATCATCTTCAAAGTAAGAGATTTTCTTAAAGATGCAATATTTGTTGCGCATAACGCTTCATTTGATTATAAGTTTATTCTTCATAGCTTTCTTAGAGAAAATATTTATCCGCCTGAAAATCCAACTCTTTGCACAAAACTCCTTGCGAGAAGAATAATAACGGGACTTGGAAGTTATGGTTTAAGATCACTTACTGATTTCTTCAAAATCCACAATTTGAAAGCTCACAGAGCTTACGGTGATGCATTAGCAACAACTCATTTACTCTTCAAACTAGTTTCAGAAGGTTCAAAGCAATATTTGTTTGGTGATGTTGAAAGTCTTCTTTCACTTCAATTTCAACCTATTAAAAATATTATTAGCCTGAATGTAAGAGAAACTATAGCCGAACAAATTTCAAAACTTCCTCAGAAGCCAGGTGTTTATATTTTTAAGAACAAAAAAGAACAAGTAACTTATATAGGCAAAGCAAAAAATTTAAGAAGTCGTGTTTTAAGTTATTTTAGAAATGAAGATGCAAGAGTTACTAGAATTGTTCGCTCAGCTTATTATTTAGATTTTATCGAAACTTCAAGTGAACTCTCTGCTTTTTTACTCGAAGCAGAATTGATAAAAAAACATAAGCCAATACATAACAAAGCATTAAAAATTATTAGAAGATATTCATTCATTGCTTTGCAGAATGACCATCCTTTTCCTCGACTAGAAGTTACTTCTAAAATTTCATCCAATGGTGCGTACTTCTTCGGACCTTTTCAACATCGAGAAACTGCTGAGCAAGTTTTGGAGATAATTTCAAAATCGACTTTGCTTCGAGAATGTGACGATAAAACTTTTGAAAAAAATCGACCCTGCTATTTGCTCGATATCAACCGTTGCCTTGGTCCTTGTATCTACAAAAATTTAATTGATGAGTATCAAAAAGAGCTTGAATTTGTGAAATCATTTTTAACTGGAGATAATCTTTTAATTCTAAATCGACTGATTGAAAAGATGAAGGAGTATTCTGCAAAAGAAAAATTCGAAGAAGCTGCAAAAGTTCGTGACTCAATTCAAATGATTGTTAATAACATCGGCAGAATAAAAGTTCTAAAAGAACCAATCAATACTCTCAGTGCGATTATAATTATTTATGAAAAAGAAAAACCGGTCGAGATTATTGGACTTAGAGAAGGAATTGTAATTTTCATCAAAAAATTTGATGACGAACCAGATTTTTTAATCAATGTGTCTGAAGAATATTTCAACCATACAAAAATTGATTTTGATTTAGCTATAAACATCGAGAAGATAAAAATAATTTCTAACTTTCTAGTAAATAAAAAATCCATATACAAAATACTTTACACTTCAAATCTTGATAAAGAATCTTTACCAGAAAAACTTAGATTAACTTTGATGGAGATTTAATGAAACTCGAATCTTTCAATCCTAATTCTGGTCAAAAGATTGGTGAAGTTGAAAAAACTAATCCTTCGCAAGTAGAAGAGATTGCTCAAAAAGCAAAAGAAGCTCAATCAATTTGGGCTAAACTAAAAATTGATGATAGAATTAAAATTCTAAAAAATGCTAAATTAATCCTTTACAAAAATCGTGAAGCTATTGCAAGACTTATTACAGGAGAAAATGGCAAACCAATTTTTGAAAGTTACTCAACTGAAATAATTCCAACTCTCAGCATACTTGATTATTATATAAAGAACGCAAAAAAATTTCTTAAGCCACATTACGAAAGAATAAAATTACCTGTTATGATGCATAAAAAAAGCTGGATAGAATATGTTCCCTACGGAGTTGTTGGAATTATAAGTCCATGGAATTATCCTCTACTTCTCCCTATGGGACAAATTATTCCAGCATTGATTGCGGGAAATGCAGTTGTATTTAAACCATCAGAATGGACACCACTTGTTGGACAAAAGATAAAAGAAATTTTCGATGAAGCTCATCTACCAGAAAATGTTTTCAATATTATTTATGGTGAAGCCGAAGTTGGTCAAGCTCTTGTGCTTAGCTCAATTGACAAATTATTTTTTACTGGAAGTACAAAAGTTGGAAAGATTATTTCTTCTATTGCGTCAGAAAAATTACTTCCTGTTTCACTCGAACTTGGTGGCAAGGACCCAGCTATCGTTATAAAAGATGCTGATTTAGATAGAACTATATATGGAATTTTATGGGGAAGTTTAATGAATGCAGGACAAACCTGTGTCTCCATTGAAAGAGTTTATGTTGATGAAGAAATTTATAACGAATTTATTACGAAACTAATTGATGAAATTAAAAAACTAAGTAATTGCTTAGGCTCCGAATATTATGACTATTCCAACATCAAACTGCAGAAACAAGTTGAAATAATTAAAGAGCATATTAATGATGCCCACTCAAAAGGTGCAAAGATTTTATATGGTGGAAAAATTGAAAACAATTTTGTCCAACCAACAATTTTAGTTGATGTTAATCACTCAATGAAAATAATGAAGGAAGAAACTTTTGGACCCATAATTCCTATTATGAAATTCAAAACAATAGAAGAAGCAATTTCACTTGCAAATGATTCTGATTATGGACTCTCTGCATCAGTCTGGACGAAAAATATTTCACTTGGGATAGCAATCGCAAAACAAATTCAAGCCGGCTCAGTTTTGATAAACGATTGCATTAGTCACTTTGGTGCTGGTGAAGCGGTAATTGGCGGAATTAAAATGAGTGGAACCGGTAGAGTTCACAGTAGAAGCGGTTTAATGGAGATGGTTTACGAAAAATATTACAACTATGATACTTTGACCTGGCAGAAAAAAATGTGGTGGTTCAAATACGATAAAAATTCAACATCGAAAATTAAATTGGCAACAGAGTTTTTGTTTGATAAAAATTTATTGAAAAGACTAATCTCTGGAATGAAAGTTTTGCCAGCTCTTTTTAAGAGACATTGATTGAAATTTTTCGATTAACTCTAAAAATAGAACCACATAAATATTTATTATTAGTTAGTAAAACGAATAACAGATTTTCCTGCTTTCTTATTTTGTTATCAATAATTCAATTAGAATTAATTGTAAAATCACAGAGCATTTAATGATTGAATATATTCGATTATCTTGTGGTAATTCTGATTAATCACTTAATTACAAATATTGAGCATCTACTGTGTGCTTTAATTTTTATAGATAAATAATCCGCCTCTTAAATAAAACCTGTTCATAAAATATTTTTTTTCTTTTTAAACACTGAATTTTTTTTTAATTTAATTACGAATTTAGAGAATAAAAATGACTAAGAAAGTTTTTCAATCTCCATTGCTCGTAATTCCATCAATTGATATTAAAGATGGAAAACTTATTCGGATAGTTCAGGGAATTCCGGAGGTTGTACCTTCCGTATATCCAGATGACCCAATAGAAATGGCAAAAATCTGGAGAGCTGAAAATGCAAAGTGCTTGCATGTTGTTGATTTCGATGGAGCCTGGTTTGGTTCAAATAGAAATTTGCCCATCATTGAAAAATTGATTCAATCAGTTGTTATCCCCATTCAATTAGGCGGTGGATTAAGAACAATTGAAAAAATTCGTGAAGCATTCAAAATTGGTGCTTCAAGAGTTGTACTTGGAACTGTTGCTGTTACAAGTCCCGAAATTCTTCAACAAGCACTTGACGAATTTGGTCCTGAAAAAATTATCGTATCTTTAGATGTTGTAAAAAATTCAGTGATGATAAGTGGTAGGAAAGAGACATCAGCGTTAAATCCTATTAGTCTCGGTTTAAATATGAAAGTACTTGGAGTCAAGAGATTGATTATAACTGATGTTGAGCGGAATGGATTGATGCTTGGTCCAAATTTAGATTTACTAAAATTGATGGCAGAAAAAGTTGGATTAAAAATTACAGCTTCAGGTGGAGTTTCAGGTTATAAAGATTTAATTGAACTTCTTGAATTAACTCCAATCGGCGTTGATTCAGTTATCATTGGAAGAGCTTTGTATGAAAACAAATTTCCCTGCCAGCAACTTTGGCGAATAGCTGAATATGGTACAATAATTTGAGGTAATTCAAATGGAAATAGAAAACGAAAAAATTCAAGTTCGAAGTAGTCTCTGGTCAAATATATTCAAAGCAGAAAGCGATGAAGAAAAAATTTTTGACCTATTGAGAAAATTTCCCGCATTTGCCGATTTGAAAAAAAAAGAGTTAAAAATGATTAGGAAACTTGTTCATGTTAGAGAATATCTTCCAAATGAAATTATCTTTTATGAAGGTGATCCTGGTATTTCGATGTTTATTATTGAAAGTGGAAAAGTCGAAATCTCACATACATTCAAATCGGGAATTAAACAAGAACTTGCTTTGCTTTTTGCTGGTGATTTTATGGGAGAATTCAGTGCAGTCGTTGAAGGGCTAAGAACTGCAACTGCAACAGCATTAACAAATACAAGATTGTTAATAATTTTCAGACCAGACTTAATCGAATTGATTAATCGCGAACCAGATTTAGGTGTTAAAATTCTTCTCGGCTTTACAAAAATTTTTGTCGAGAAACTTAGAAATTTAAATAGAGATTATCTTAATCTTTACGAACTTTTAAATATCGAAAAGCAAATTGAAAAGTGAGGTGTATTATGGAACTGACAATTTCTAAAGTCTTAGTTCCAATTGATTTTTCTGAATATTCAAAAATGGCTCTGGATTACGCAGTTCAGTTTGCCAAACATTTCAAATCAGAATTAATATTAATATATGTAATTGAACCAATTGTCTATCCAAGTGATTTTGGTCTTGGACAAATTCCAATCAATCAAGTTGATTTCGAAATTCATTCAAGATCAGAAGAAGAATTGAGGAAATTAATCGAAGAGAAGATACCAGCTGAAGTAAAAGCCAGTCATATTGTTAGAACTGGGAAACCATTTCTCGAAATAATTAACACAGCACAAGACAATAACTGTGATTTAATAATAATTGCAACTCACGGTCACACAGGAATTGAACATATTCTTTTTGGAAGTACTGCAGAGAAAGTTGTGAGAAAATCGCCCGTGCCAGTATTAGTTGTGAGGGAAAAAAAGAAGAAAGATTAATTTTTACGGTTTAGAATAAAATTGACAAGATTAATTAAAGCTTGCTTACTCTCTGAAATGGGATATTTATCAATTTTTTCTATTGCCTTATTAGCAAATTCTTGAGCTTTTGCCCGGGCATAACCTAATCCATCATACCTTTCAACAAATTTAAGAATTGAACTAATGTCTTTGCTCGTTAATCTGCCTCGAATAAGATTTTTAATGTTTTTAGCTTCATTCTTTTCAGCTTGCTTTAAAGCATATATTATTGGTAGAGTTAGTTTTTTATCGCGAAGGTCATTTCCAATTGGTTTACCTAAAATGCTCGATGTCCCTTCAAAGTCTAAAATGTCATCTTTGATTTGGAATGCAATTCCAAGAAGCTCACCAAATTGTTTAAAATCTTCGATTACATTAGTATCATCTGTTATACTCATTGCTCCTATTGCCGTGCAAGTTGAAATCAAAGATGCAGTTTTGTCTGAAATAATTTTAAAATAAGTATCTTCATCATTGTTCAATTTTCTAATTTTCTGAATTTGCAATAATTCCCCTTCACTCATTCGTTTTACCGTATTAGTTATAACTTTCAGAAAATTAAATTCATTATTGTCAACAGCAATTTGAAGTCCACGAGCTAAAAGATAATCCCCCATTAAGACTGATATTCTATTTTTCCAAATTGCATTGATAGATGGTAAACCTCTTCGTGTATCAGAATTGTCAACAACATCATCGTGTACAAGAGTTGCCGTGTGTAACAATTCAACTAAAACGGCACCACGATAGGTATGCTCATTTACTTCTCCCAGAGTTTTTGCTGAAAGTAAAACAAGCGTCGGTCTAATTCGTTTCCCTTTTTGTCGCAAAATATATCTTGCAATTAATTCAACAAGTCCAACCTTTGATCGCAGTTGATTAGAAAAGAATTGATGAAATTGAAGTAGTTCTTCTCTAATCGGTTCTGTAAAATTTTTTATGTCTTTATCCTTCACTCTTCTTTCTCATTGATATTTTTGAAATCCAGATACTAATCTCATATAAAAGAAATAATGGGATTGCTAAAAGAGATTGACTAACTGGATCGACTGTTGGTGTAATTAAAGCTGAAAGAATCAGAATTATCACAATTGCATATCTCCAGTATTTTCTCAAAATCTTTGGGGTTAGTAATCCTAATTTAGTTAAAAAAAATGAAAGCATTGGAAGTTCGAAAACAACACCAGAAAGAATTATCATACTTATAACAATTGAAAGGTATTCATCAATTGCAAATCTGTTTTCAATTTCCTCTGTACCAAAAGTAAAAGCAAAATTCAATGAATAAGGCAACATAACAAAATAAGCGAACAATGCACCAATTATAAATGAAAGAGATGTGAATATTACAATTAACGAAACATATTTCTTTTCGTGTCTGTGCAAAGCAGGTTCAATAAATTTCCATATTTGATAAACAATCCATGGCAAACTCAAAATTACGCCACTCATAAGAGCGACCTGAAAATAAAGGAACAATTGACCAAATGGTTTTAAGTTTTGAAGCTTAACTCCAAATCGAACTGCTGGATATAGTAGAATATCATTGACAATTCGATCAATGAAAATCCAGCTTATAACTGCAGCAACAACAATTCCAATCAAAGATTTAATTATAGTCCATCGCAACTCTTCAAGATGCTCAAGGAAGGTCATCTCCTTGAATTCATCTTTGTAAGCAGTTTTATCAATTTTCTCTTCAAGCGACATTATTTTAACGAATAAAGAAGCTCGTTATAGATTGGAAATCGTGAACAAAGTTGCTTCACTTCATCTCTAATTGATTTGAGATAGTTTTCATCGTGCAAATTATTTAAAGCTCTATCGATAAAATCAAAAATCAAATCCATTTCATCTTCTTTCATACCTCGAGTAGTAACAGCTGGAGTTCCGATTCTAATTCCACTTGTGACCATTGGACTTTGAGTATCATAAGGAACCATATTTTTGTTTACTGTAATTCCAGCTACGCCGAGAGCATCTTCAGCTTGTTTCCCAGTGATGCCTTTTGATCTTAAATCAATTAAGATTAAATGATTATCAGTTCCGCCGGTCGTCACTTTGTATCCATTCTCAATGAATCTTTGAGCTAATCTTTGAGAATTTTTAATCACTTGTTTAGAATATTCAATAAATTCTGGTTGAAGGGCTTCACCAAAAGCGACTGCTTTAGCAAGAATTACATGCATTAGTGGGCCACCTTGAATTCCAGGCATTACATTAGAATCAACAATTTCAGACATCATTTTCAATCTGCCACTTTTTGGAGCTCGAACTCCTTCTCGGTTCTCAAAATCTTTTCCAATCATAATCATTCCACCACGAGGTCCACGCAAAGTCTTGTGCGTAGTTGTCGTAACAAAATCACAATAAGGCATAGGATCATTTAATAATTTTGATGAAATTAATCCAGCTGGATGCGCAATGTCAGCAATTAAATAAGCATTAATTGAGTCAGCAATTTCTCTGAATTTTTCATAATCCCAATCTCTTGGATAAGCACTTGCACCAATAACTATTGCTTTGGGTTTGTGTTGTCTTGCTAAAGCTTCAACCTGATCAAAATCGATTAATTGATTGTCTTCACGAACATTGTAAGAAATCACTTCAAAAAATTTTCCACTAAAGTTTACTGGCGAACCATGAGTTAAGTGTCCACCATGAGCTAAATTCAATCCCATAATTTTATCGCCGGGCTTCAGAACTGAGAAATAGACAGCCATATTAGCTTGGGAGCCTGAATGAGGTTGGACATTTACATATTCACAATTAAACAATTTCTTTACACGCTCTCTTGCAAGGTCTTCTGCCATATCAACATATTCACAACCACCATAATATCGTTTACCAGGATAACCTTCTGCATATTTATTAGTGAGAACCGAGCCGAGAGCTTTCAATACATCAAGACTTACATAATTCTCAGAAGCGATTAATTCAAGTCCCTCTTCCTGACGGAGAATCTCTTTGATTAAAATATCTTGTGTTTCAACATCATTTAATTTAATATTCAACATTTGTATTTCTCTTCTATGTTTTTAATTTTTTCTATTCTTTTTTCGTGTCGACCACCTTCAAACTTTGAATTAATAAAAGTTTCAAGAATTTCTTCTGGTTTATCTTGAAGTTTAATTCTTGCACCAAAAGCAATTACATTTGCATTATTATGTGATTTAGCAAATTGAGCCATTTCTTTAGAAGTGCAAAGTGCTGCTCTTATTCCAGGAACTTTGTTTGCAGCAATTGAAACACCAATTCCAGTCCCACAAATAATACAACCGAACTCACAATTTTTATTTTTTACTTCAAGAGCAACTGCTTCACCAAAATCTGGATAATCGGTGCTTTCTTCTGAATAACAACCTTTATCTAAAACTTCAAAGCCTTTCTGAGTAAGAAAGGCTTTGAGTTGTTCTTTTAATTTAAAACCAGCGTGATCTGAACCAATAGCAACTTTCATAAATTTTATGGAACTGTTATACTCTTTCCAATCCAATTATAGCAAGGACCTTCAATTTTTATTACAGTCCCCGACTTCAATCTCCTGAAGAAATATTCTTCTTTTGTTGGAACTGAATTAGCCAGTGACCTTATTGCATCATCAGCGATACTAGCAACACTTGGATCAATTGATTTTGCTCTTCTGTAAATATCCACTGCAAGCTGAAGAACAACTTTATCCATAAATTCAAATGTACCACATTTTTGAACTGCTGCTTGATACAGAGTTGCCTCATAAATGTATGGCAAGCCCCAATTCTTATCTACTTCCGCTGCGCGATAGAAAAAAGTTCTTGCTGTTGATAGTTGTCCCAATTCTTTATAGCAAATTCCCATATTCAATGGATATTCTCGAACCTTATTATTTATCTCAAAAGCTTTCTTATAAGCTTCAATTGCTTTTGAATACTTTTCCGTTTTTTGATAGCAGGTCGCAAGTCTTGACCAATAAGTCTCCGATTTTGGATCTTTTTTTACTAAAAACTCAAGGGGTTCAATAGCTTTTTCATACTCACCTGTTTGATATGTAATTGAAGCGTATTGCCAGGCTTTCTGCAAATTTTCTGGATCAAGTTTCCAAGCGTTGTAAGTAATCTCAATCAATTGTTCGATATTTTCTGCTAGAGATTTCATCCTTTCAAGAGGTAGTGGATTATTGGGATCTTTATTCGATGCTTCTTGATATACTTCAAAAGCTTTAAGTCGGTAGTTATTATCATCGTTTGCCAATTTAATGTAAAGAAGGCCTAATCTATCTACATAATAAAAATCTAATTCTTTATCCTGTTCATAAGCTTTTTCATAAGCTTTGAGAGCCTCTTCCTCTCTTCCATCATACCAAGTCTCTAAATAATATCCCATCTTCTTGTAATAATAAGCCGAATTTTCTGGTTGAGTTTTTATTGCCAGATTATAAATATACATTAAAGTATCTGCGTAAATTTTTTTTGTTTTTTCATCAATACTTGTTGAATCACGAAGATATATTAGGCAATCTTCCATTCTCAAAAAAATGGTTCTGAACTTTGCGGGATTTATTTCAAGAATTTCGAAGCCATAAGGTAAGGCTGTTTCGTAATCACCATTTTTATGATACTCAGAAAAAAGACTCCATTTTCGATAAATCTTCAATGTGTCAGGTTGAGGTGATAGCTGTGAATAAACTTCCCCAAAAGTTATCGCTAAAATTACACTTACTAAAATTAGAAATCTTTTTTTCATCACGAACCTCTTATGTTATTCTTCGTTTCTTATAAACCAGAATTCTGCAAGATTTATTCCAAACCATAGATTTAAAACTGATTCCTTTACTAAATTACCAGAATTTTTACCTCGCACTGAATATTGTAAGCCAAAATCTATCAAATTCAATTGATCAATTGG
>Ga0209809_1003049_pt1 | contig 11023 bp, 9 predicted proteins | sample YNPMSTMetaG_FD_186172 | JGI IMG/M metagenome (GOLD analysis project Ga0209809, IMG submission 186172) | Anoxygenic and chlorotrophic microbial mat microbial communities from Yellowstone National Park, USA - YNP MS-T MetaG (SPAdes) (version 2) ... | reverse complement strand
ATCCCAATTCTTTGATTAAAAATTCATAAGCATAATTTATAGCTTCTTTTTTAAAATATCCGCCAAAAGAAAAATTACCAAGCATTTCAAAAAAAGTTAAATGCGTTTCATCTCCAACCTCATCAATATCTGAAGTACGAAAACATTTTTGAATAGAAGCGGTATTTAAAGAGCCAAAATCCGCTAAAGCATTAAGCTCGCCAAGATAATAAGGCTTAAATTGTTGCATTCCAGCAGTCGTAAGTAAAACCGAAGGATCAGTTGGGATTAAAGAACTTGATGGTACAATGGTGTGATTTTTGTTTTTAAAAAAATTTAAAAATTTTTTTCTAATTTCTAAGTGCGCCATTTTTAAATTAATTCTTCAAATCCTTTTAATTTTTTAGCCTTGGGATGATTTTTAATTTTTTCTAAGGTTTTGGCTTCAATTTGTCTTATTCTTTCGCGCGTTACTCCTAATTTTTGACCAACTTCTTCTAAGGTATGCGTAACACCATCTTTTAAGCCAAAACGCATTGAAATAACTTCTCTTTCTCTTTCAGTTAAATCCTGCATAATTTCATTTAAAATATCTCTTAAAAAGGCACGTGTTGCTTGCTTTTCTGGAGAAGCGGTTTTATCATCACGAATTAATTCAGCTAAAGTTGAATCCTCATCATCTCCAATTGGAGTTTCAAGAGAAATGACTTCTTGCGAAATTCTTTTAAGATGACGTACCTTACTTACATCAATATTCATTTCATTTGCAATTTCTTCATCTAAAGGTTCTCTACCTAATTGTTGAGCTAAATCTCTTCTTACTTGAGAATATTTTGTTAAGGTTTCAACCATATGAACAGGAATACGAATAGTTCTTGATTGATCCGCTAAAGCTCTAGTAATAGATTGCCTTATCCACCAGGTAGCATATGTTGAAAACTTAAATCCTTTACGATAATCAAATTTTTTTACTGCGCGTGAAAGACCAATATTTCCTTCTTGAATTAAATCTAAAATGCTTAAATTTGGACTGCGATTAATATAATGTTTTGCAATAGAAACTACAAGTCTTAAGTTAGCTTTAATTAATTTTTGACGTGCAGATTCATCGCCCAAACTTGCTCTTTTTGCTAATTCTTTTTCTTCTTCTTTAGTTAAAAGCGGAGTTTTTCCAATTTCTTTTAAATAATGTTGAACCGCGTCGGGTAATTCGCCTTCAAGTCGACTTAATTCTTCAATTTCTTTTTGAAAATCAAGATCTTCTTTTTTTTCTAAAATTCCTCCAGATTCAACAACTTTAATCCCCTCCTTTTCTAAGGTATCATAAATATATTCAAGCAATTCAATATCTTCTTCAATTTTAGGAAAAAGAGTAATAATTTCATTATCTGTAACAAAACCACGTGGTCTTCCGCGCGCAATTAATTCTTTAATTAAAGCTTCATTTGCTTTTATTTTTGTTTTTTTGCTTTTAGAGCCTTTTGGTCTCCCTCTTTTTCTTTTTGGTGGCCGACCTCTTTTACTTTTTTTTATTTTTGGTCTCCCGCGCTTTTTAGTAACTTTTTTATTTTTAGCTTTAATTTTGCGCTTTTTTTTGCGCTTTGTGGTTTTTTTATTAGATTTTGATTTTTTATTTTTGGTAGACATTTTTTTATATTATTTTAGCATTTATTCTTGATTTAGCAACTGATAAAGCTCTTGAAGGGCTTGTTCTAAAGCATTATGATCGTTTTTTAACTCCGCTTCTTTTATTTTTGAAACTATTTCTTTTCTTTTTTCTTTAATATATTCTTTTTTAAGTTCTTTTTTAATTTTTTCTAAATCATAAGATTCAGGACTTGTTACTTTTAATAAAATTAAATCAATTATTTCATCTAAATAAGGATCTTCTGATTTTTTAATACCCTTAACTAATAAATCAAAAATTTTTTGATGTAGAGGTTCTAAATATATTTTTTCTTCAACATCCTCTTGAAGCTTTTCTAAACTTAAAAGAGCGGAAATAAATTCTTGACTTAACAATTCCCAGCGCGTAAATTTTTTTTGAGGCAAAACTTCATTTTGGTTTTCTGTTCCTTTTGGAAATGATATTTTTGTTTTTTGGGCTAATTTTTGCGCTTCTTCAATTAAAATTTTTTCATCAATTGAGGTTTTTTCGCTAAGTTTTTTAATCCAAAAATTTCTTTCTACTAGACTTTCAATGTTTAACAATTTTTGAAGCACTGCTTGAATTTCTTTTAAATATTCTCGACTAAATTTATTTTGCGATTTTAAATACTTTTCAAAATAAAATTCTGGCGCAGATAAAGCATTTTCTATCGCATCAAAAAGATTTTGAGGATTAGCTAATACCGCTTCTGCTGGATCTTTAAAATTACGAAAAACAACAATTTTCACATTAAAATCAAAATTTAAAGCCATATCAATTGCTTTTTCTCCTGCTTCTTGGCCTGCAGGATCATTGTCAAAAGTAATAATTAAATTATCAGTTAATTTACGTAAAGCGCTTAAATGACTTTCAGTTAAAGCTGTTCCCGAAGAAGCAACTGTATTTTTAATCCCTGCTTGCCAGCTTGCTAAAAAATCCATTTGACCCTCTACTAAAAAAACACTATTTTTTTCCCGAATAAAATTTTTACTTTTCCAAAATCCGTATAAAATTTTTGATTTTTTAAAAATAGGCGTTTCTGGACTATTTACGTATTTACCAACATCTTCGCTTTCTAGTTCAGGTAAAATTCTTCCAGTAAAACCCACAACTTTTCCTAAATGATTATGAATAGGAAACATTATTCTTCCGCGAAATCTATCAAAAATTTTACCTTGTTCGTTTCGAATAACTAATCCTGCCCGAATTAAATCTTCGGGAGTATATCCAGCATTAATAAAATAAATTGAAAGTTCATCTCCTGATAAAGGAGCGTATCCAATTTCAAATTCCGCAATTGTTTCTGGTTTTAATCCTCTACTCAAAAGATAATTAAAAGCTTTTTTATTATTTTCAAGTTGATTAATAAAAAATTTTTTTGCTAAATCATTTAAATCATACAAAAGTCCAACATATTTATATTCTTGTGGTGAAATTTTTTTTAATTCTATTCCTGCTTTTTCCGCTAAAATTTTTAAAGCTTCTCCAAATTCTAAATTTTCATATTTCATTAAAAAAGTAAAAATATCTCCGCTTGCGCCACAGCCAAAACAACGCCACGTTTGCCTTTCTGGAGAAACCATAAAAGATGGCGTTTTTTCTTTATGAAATGGACAAAGCGCTTTCCAGTTTTTCCCTGTTCTGGTTAAAGGAATATAACTTCCAATAAAGTCAACTATATCAATTTTTTCTTTAATTAAATCCTTTGGAGAATCCGCCATAACCCCATAATTTTAAAACAAAATTTAATTATTATCAATCCCCTACTCTAAATGCACTTTCTTTTTAAATTCTTCAAGTTTTTCTTTAATTTGTGGGTATTTTTGGAAAAAAGGATCTATTTTTATTAACCAATAAGCAGATTCTCTGCTTGCTTTTACAATTTCTTGATCTATTAATCCTTTTGCTCCTATATCTGGAAAACCTGTTTGTTTTTCTCCAAAAAATTCTCCTGGTCCTCGAAGTTTTAAATCAATTTCCGCTAATTCAAAACCATTGCGAGCTTTTACAATAGCTTCAAGTCTTTTTAAAGTATCGGCCGAATTAGAACCAGAAAACAAAAAACAATAAGATTGATAACTTCCGCGCCCAACTCTTCCTCTAAATTGGTAAAGTTGAGCCAAACCAAAACGTTCCGCGCCTTCGATCATCATAATAGTTGCGTTTGGAACATCAACTCCAACTTCAATTACTGAAGTTGAAACCAAAATATCAATTTTGCCCTCTGAAAAATTTTTCATTATTTCGTTTTTTTCTTTTGATTTCATTTTCCCATGAAGCATTGCAACTTTAAATTCGGGAAAAATTTCTTTTGATAATTTTTCATATTCTTCTTCAACATTTTTAATTTCCATTTTAGAAATTTCTCTTGGGGTTAATTTTCTAATTTCTCCTGATTTTATATCCTCAATTGTTTTTTCAATACGTGGACAAATAACAAAAGCTTGTCTTCCTTCTTTAATTTGCTGGCGAATAAATTCATAAGCTTTATTTCTATATTCTGGAGGAACAATTTTAGTAATAACTGGCTTTCGATTTTTTGGTAATTCATTAATAATTGAAATATCCAAATCACCAAAAATAGTAAGCATTAATGTTCTTGGAATAGGAGTTGCAGACATTGACAAAAAATGTGGTATTAGATAGTCTTTTTGAGAATCAACTGTATTTTTTTTAACCAAAGCGGAACGTTGAGCTACTCCAAAACGGTGTTGCTCATCTATTACTACCAGCCCCAAATTTTTAAATATTACATTTTTTTGAATTAAAGCGTGCGTGCCAATAACAATTTGCACTTTATTTTCTAAAATATTTTTGCAAAGTTCTTTTTTAGAAATTTTTGACTCTACATCTGTCTCATAAAAAATTTTTGCAGTTGATGAAGTTAAAAGTCCTAAAACTGGTTGATCTTGAATTTTAATATAATTAAATAATTTTTTAAAAGTTTCAAAATGTTGAATAGCCAAAACTTCTGTTGGCGCCATAAAAGCGGTTTGATATCCATTTTTAGCGCAAACCAATGCAGACAAAGCGGAAACAACTGTTTTTCCCGAACCCACATCTCCTTGAAGCAAACGGTTCATTGGTTTTGACTTAGACAAATCTTGAAGTATTTCCCATAAAGATTTTTTTTGAGAATAAGTTAATTCAAATGGAAGTTTTTTAATAATTTCTTTTATCCAATTTAAATCTATTTGCATTTGCGGAGCTTTTTCTTCAGCTAAACTTAATTTTTGTTTAAAATTATAAATTTGCAAAAGGAAAATTTCTTCAAAAGTAAATCTTTTTCGTGCTCTTTCTGCTTCTTCAATAGTGTTTGGAAAATGAATTTTAAAAAGTGCTTTATTAATTTCTGGAAATTTATATTTAGTTAAAATCTCTTTTGGAATCCATTCTTTTTGAGGTTTTATTTTTTTTAAAGCCAATTGAATTAGGTGTCTTAACATCTTAGAAGTTAAACCTTTTGTTTCGGAATAAATAGGAACAAGACGAGCGGTATGTTTTGTTGGAGTTGTTTTATCTACAATTTCATAAACAGGATGGCTTAAATAAATTTCGCCATTATCATCAATTGCGGTTTTACCAGAAAAATTTGCAATTTTTCCAATTTTTAAAACATATCTTAAATAAGGTTGATTAAACCACACAGCTCGAATACTTCCAGTATCATCCTCAATTTCAGCCTCAACAACATAAATTTTTCTTTGCCAACTGCGATGAATATTTAAAGATTTTATTTTACCTCTAATTGTGACGCTTTGGTTTGGTCCTATTTCAGAAATTTTATAAATATGCGAAAAATCTTCATATCTAAATGGAAAATGCCACAAAAGATCGTAAATAGTATTAATCCCAAAATTTTTTAATTTTTGAGTTAATTTACTTTTTTCTCCTGTTAAATAAGAAATTGGATTTGAAAGTTCAAGCATTTTAAAAATTATTCATTAAAATGTATTTTGTTTTTTGAATCAACAACAAAAGGAAGAGGTCTTTCTAATGCATATTCATAATTTTTATTATTTAATTTTAAAACAATGCGATATTTTTTACCGTCAAATATATGTCCACTAAATTCTGCTCCTTGTTGAATTAATTTTTTAATCTCAGAAAAAATTCTTTTTTCCTCTTCGCTATATTCTCTTTTTTCTGGCATTTTTTCTGGCATTTTGTCCGCCCACCAGGACTCGAACCTGGAACCATCTGCTTAAGAGGCAGTTGCTCTACCAATTGAGCTATGGGCGGATTAAAAATATTATACAAAATTAAAACATAAAATGCAAAAAAGGAAACCATAACTCTTAGATCTCAAATAATAGGAATTTAGAATCTTTTTTGGAAAATTATCAAAAGAGAATTTTTAACGAAATATTGCTTTAAAAATTAAATAGAATTCAATATTAAAATCAATAAATATATGTATTACTGCAAAAATAAGAAAAGACATACAAAGATAATGGTTGATAATAAATCAGAAATAACTACGCACTCACATTAAAATTTGTAAAATTTATATGGAAATAAAATTAACAATAGAAGCTTCTTAAAAAAATTTTAAATCCGTAAAATCATTAGTTGATTTATGTTTAAAATTTGATGGAAAATAAAAAGTTTGGTATAATTTTCGGTATGGAATATTTTATTCAAAAATATAAACAGTTTTTTCAGTCGTCAGCAATATTTCTCGGCTGGTTATTAATGATTTATGCCGGAATATTGTTTATCCCTGCTCTATTTCTATTTTATACTTCAGAAAAAATTTTAAGTATTAGTGCTACAATTACATTTGCGAGTTTATTTATACTTGGTCTTTTCACTGCTCGCGAGAAAAATTGGATCTTTACTGGATGGGTCGCTCTTACTATTGCGCTTGGTATTTTGGTTTTTTCTATTCCAAATGGGATACAATTAATATATTTAGCTCTAGTTACAGGATTAGTGGCAATTGCTTCTTACTATGGTTTTGCAAATCACCAAAAACCATTTTCTCTTGCCATGATAATAGCTGGTGTATTTTTTCTAGTAATTTTCGCTTCTCACGCCCTAATTCTTTCCAGTCCGCAGAAATTTGGTCTAGATATACAAGGAAACGAATTATCAACATTTACCAAAGAAGCTTTACAACGGGTATCGGAAATGGATCCTGTGGAATTTGTAAAAACTAATAAAGGTCGAGAAATAGCGGTGCAAATTTATGACACCTCTATTTTTATCTCTCAAGAAGAATTAGAAAGCATAGTCAAGAAAAATCCTGACCCCATCAAAAAATTTCAGCAATCTTTGTTATCTATAAAAATCCCGCTTACAGACAATCCCTATAGTTATATAATGAATATGTACACTCATTCATTAATTAATTTCTTGAGAGAAAAATTACAAAAAAATTAACAATAAATTATATGAATATTTTTATCTTAATCTTTTCCATAATTGCGTTTTTTTTAATGAGAAAAGAAAAATCCGCTGTTCCAGAAGGACAAATAGATGAATCTCCGCTGAATGGAAAATTACTTTGGTATGTATTCATTTTATGTTTGTTAAGTCCCATTATGGCGCAAGCGATTTTTTACTACGGCTGGAAAAAGCGATTACCCAAGAAGGCTCAAAAAGCCAACGACCTTGGATGGATAGCAATATTGATATGGATTGGGGGTTATATCGCAATTAAAGTCCTACTCTAACTTTAATTAAATCTTGTTGACGGGAAATGAAAATGATTAAAAAACTCCATAAGATTATGGTCTCATAGAGTCCAAGATGTATCTTGCATTATGCAAAATAAACCATAATCCGAATTATACAAATTTGTCCGAATTTGCGAATAATACGAATTAGAAACCAGAATGCGAATGACGCAAATGTGTGCGAATTTAGCGAATGATGATGCGAATAAAAATAAATCAAAACTCTCCTCCAGAGGAGGATCCGCCTCTGGCGGAAAAAATCAAAATGCAACCCCGTACCAGAGCATAGCTCGGTACGGGGTTGCCCCGAACCCCAATGTGGTTCGGGGCAAAATTTAGGAAGTTCAGCAAAAATTTCTGAAAGAAATTTTTACTGAACCACAATCATTTTTCCTCCAAAGGAGGATCCTCCTTCGGAGGAGATTTTTGAATTTTAAATTTTTATTAGGTGCATTATTCCCGCTATAGCAAATATAACGTCATTTTAAATTCTATGGAAGTTCTGTGGAAGTTGTTCTATGGACTCTATATAAGTTAAACTTCAATAAAACAATAAAAAATTATAATTTTAATTCTACTATCCTATTTCTGCGATCGTTCTGATAGGATAGTAACAATAAAAAAAATAAATTTAGACAGTATTTTAATTTTTTTATTTTACTAAACTTAAAATAACGGTCGTATTTTTAAATTTAGTAGATATAATTTTTAAATTTTAATTTGTATTTTTTAAAATTATCATCCAGAGGATGATTCCCTCTAGAGAAGAACAGTGCAGAACAAACGCTTCTGAAGAAAAACTTTAAACTTTTATTTTTTACTATTCCTAATTCCTAATTCATAATTCCAAAATAGTTATATTTTAAAACAAACATCGGATACCTTTCAATATCCGATGTTTAAAATATTAATTATAAGCTAATTTTAATCTTCTTTTTCAACTTTAATTTTCTTTTTTAATTCTTTTTCTATTTTTGGCAAAATAATGGTTAAAACTCCGTTTTTTACTTTAGCAGTAACTTTTTGAGGATCAATTTTTGCTGGTAAACTAAGTTGTCTTCTAAATTCTCCATATCCTCTTTCAAAACGATAAAACTTTTCGCCTTTTTCTTCCTCTTGTTTTTCAACTGACCCAGAAATTGTTAATGTATCTTCATTAACTTCGATTTCAATTTTATCTGGGTCAACTCCGGGAACATTTGCAACGACCTTTACTACATCTTCTGTTTCAGAAATATCAACACGAGGAAAAACGCCTTTTACAGGCAAGAAAGAAAACCATTCCTCTGGATCCCAAAGACTATCATTAAAGAACCAATTTAATAAATCTCGACTAGATTTTAATTCGTCGTCGCGTTTTATGATTTTCATGGTTTTATAAAGATTTTATTGCGACCTTTATTATATACATTATTTATTATAGCGGAATTAGCAATCTTGTCAAGACCTTGCTAATAATATTATTCTTTTATTTTATCAATAATATCAGGAGATAAAATATTAACTAAATAAATTTCTCTTTTTTTTAAAAAATCTTCAAATTCTTCTAAGGTACAAAAATCATTTATACTCTTATTTTTAATATATCTTAAAATTAAATCTAAAAAATTTTGATATTCATTTATTTTTTCTTCCAAATTATTAATTTTTTCTAATCCCCTTTTTGTTCCAAGTCCAACGGATTTTTCTAATTCTAAAACACCTTTTGCTTCTTTTAAATTCCCAATTTTTTGTTTTAAAAACAAAACTAATTCTTTAATTTGAACTTGGGGCAAAATAATATTTTCTTTTTTAATTTTTTCTAAAGCAATAAAAGTAAATCCAATAGAAATAAATTCTTGTTCTAATTCTTTATTTTTTGATTCTACTAGTTTAATTTTATTTTTAAATTCTTTATCTTCCATATTTTTATTCTACTCTTTTAATATTTAATCCCAATTTTTGTAGTTTTTCTTCTATTTTTTCATAACCTCTATCAATTTGATAAATATTATAAATTAATGATTTTCCACGCGCAATTAACCCCGCTAAAACAAATGCTAATCCCGCTCTTAAATCCGGACTTTCAATTTCGCGTCCACGTAATTTAGTTGGGCCATTTATAATAATACGATGTGGATCGCACATTATAATTTTGGCTCCCATACGGTTAATATCTTCAATATAATTTAATCTTCCATCATAAATTGTTTCAAAAATCATACTTTGGCCATAAGCTTGAGTCATTAAAACAACAAATGGTGCTTGTAAATCTGTTGGAAAACCCGGATATTCTGATGTTTTAATATTGCAAGCTAAAAGTTTTTTTGGTTTTCGAATTTCAAGAAGATTTTTGCCAATTTTAATTTGAACCCCCGCATCTTCTAATACTCCAATAACACTCATTAAATGTTCTGGATTACAATTTTTAATTTTTAAATAATTAGCTAAAGCGGAGCCTAAAATTAAAAAACTTCCAGCTTCGATTCTGTCCGGAATAATTTTAAATGGTTTTTTAGACTCTAAAAGTTTCCCATTTCTTCCAATAATTTCAATTTTTGATGTTCCCGCTCCGAAAATTTTTGCTCCTGATTGATTTAAGAAATCAATTAAAGCTAAAACCTCTGGTTCGCGTGCTGGATTCCAAATTGTTGTTTTGCCATATCCCAAAACCGCTGTCATAATTACTGATTCAGTTGCTGTTACAGAAGGTAAACGAAAAATAATATTTGCTCCTTTAATTTTTTTAGCTTTTAGACTAAAAATGTCGTTTTTTTCAGAAACATTTGCACCCATTTTCCCCCAAGCGGATAAAAAAATATCAATAGGCCTTTTTCCTATAACGCACCCTCCAGGATAAGGAAAAATAACTTGATTAAATCTTCCAAGCAAGGGCCCTGCTAAAGCAATAGAAGCTCTTAATTTTTTTGCGGTATCAAAAGATAATTTAAAATTTTTAACTTTTCTACCATCTAAAACAAGAGTATTTTTATTTTTATAAAAGATATTTACTCCTAAATCTTTTAACAACTCATTCATCCTAAACACATCCTCAATTTGAGGAACATTTTCTATTACTACAGGATTTTTAAATAATAAACTTGCGGATAATATTTTTAAAGCATTATTTTTTGAACCAGATACTTCTATTTCTCCAGAAAAAGTTTTACCTCCAAAAATTTCAAATTTCATTGGTTAATTTTTTCTTCAAAATAAGCCTTTAACTTATCAATTGGTACTCTAATTTGGGTGGTTGTATCTCTGTCTCTAACAGTAACATCTTGATTTTTTAAACTATCAAAATCTACAGTAATACAATAAGGCGTGCCTATTTCGTCTTGACTATAATAACGCTTACCAATATTTCCTCTATCATCCCATGCGGTCATAAAATGCGGTTTTAAATCTTTATAAATTTTATAAGCCAAATTAACTAATTCGGGTTTGTTCGCTAAAAGAGGAAAGACAGCAATTTTATAAGGTGCAAGTTTGGGATGTAATTTTAAAACAACTCTATCTTTATCTTCAAAATAAGCATCTATTAAAAAGAATAAAACCGCTCTATCAACTCCGCCCGATGTTTCAATAACATAAGGTATAATTTTTTTATTTGTATTTAAATCAAAATAAGATAAATCTTCTCCTGAATATTCAGAGTGTCTTTTTAAGTCCCAATTGCCTCGATGATGAATACCTTCTAATTCTTTAAAACCGCCAAATGGAGTGTTGTATTCTA
>Ga0209809_1003032_pt1 | contig 11058 bp, 7 predicted proteins | sample YNPMSTMetaG_FD_186172 | JGI IMG/M metagenome (GOLD analysis project Ga0209809, IMG submission 186172) | Anoxygenic and chlorotrophic microbial mat microbial communities from Yellowstone National Park, USA - YNP MS-T MetaG (SPAdes) (version 2) ... | reverse complement strand
GGGGAATAGTTCGCCATTGACGAACACAGTGCACGCGCCAAACTGGCCGCTCATTCGCAGAAGGGTCGGATGAAAACAATTCTTTTCGTTTGTACGGGCAATGTTTGTCGCAGCCCAATGGCCGAAGGGCTCTTCCGCCACGCCGTCCAGGGCCGCGGCGAGTATCGGGTCGTGTCGGCCGGCTTGGGTGCCGTGGAAGGTCAGCCGCCCAGCGCCCATGCCATTCAGGCCATGAAAGAGCTGGGCATCGACATCTCCGGCCAACGCAGCCGCATGCTGACGCCTGAGCTGGTGGAGGAAGCCGACTATATCTTCGGCATGACGCATGGACACGTCGAAAGCATTTTGCTGCTCTACCCACAGGCGGCGGAAAAAACCTTTCTTTTGCGAGAATTCGACGATTCGGTGGAGGGCTTTAGCAAGGACATTACCGACCCGATCGGCGGCTCGTACGAGGTGTATGTCCAGTGCCGGGACCAAATCCGGGACGCCATCCAAAGCCTGCTGCGGATCCTCGAGCAGGACCAGGCCGCCGCCGCTCGGGCCGCTGCGCACACAGGTCCCGTAGCCCTCGGGGCCGATCACGCCGGTTACGAACTCAAACAGGCGTTGGTGGAAGCCCTGCGCCAACGCGGCCTCGAGGTCCTCGATCTGGGCACGCATACCCCCGATTCCACCGATTACCCGGACTACGCCAAAGCCGTAGCCCGGGCCGTGGCCGATCACCGGGCCCGTTGGGGCATCCTCTGCTGCAGCACGGGTATCGGCATGAGCATTGCCGCAAACAAGGTCCCAGGCGTGCGTGCCGCCCTTGTCCACGACCCCGAAACCGCCGCCCTGGCCCGACGCCACAACGACGCCAACGTCCTCTGTTTCTCGGGCAAGCGCACCACGCCGGAACAGGCCCTCGCCATGATCGACGCCTTTCTGGAGGCCCGGTTCGAGGGCGGCCGACACGAACGCCGCGTACAAAAACTCGAGACCTGCTGCGGTCCCAACCTGCAGTTGCGTCACGTCGATCCGGCCGTGGCCGGTCTGATCGAACAGGAACGATTGCGCCAACAGCAAAACATCGAGCTCATTGCCAGTGAGAACTTCGCCAGTCCGGCTGTCCTGGAGGCCCAGGGCTCCGTGCTCACCAACAAATACGCCGAGGGTTACCCCCGCAAACGCTGGTACGGCGGCTGTGAATTCATCGACAGCATCGAACAACTGGCCATCGAACGGGCCAAAAAACTCTTCGGAGCCGAACACGCCAACGTCCAGCCCCATTCCGGCTCGGCCACCAACATGGCCGTCTATTTCGCTTTTCTCAAACCTGGCGACAAAATCCTGACCATGGACCTTAGCCACGGCGGCCACTTGACCCACGGCCACCGGGCCAATTTTTCCGGCAAGTTTTTCGAGGTCGTCCACTACGGAGTCCGGCGCGACGATGAACGCATCGACTACGACGACCTGCTGCGCCTGGCCCGAGAACACCGACCCCGCATGATCACCGTAGGCGCCAGCGCCTACCCGCGGATCATCGACTTTGCCCGGATGAGCGAGATCGCCCGAGAGGTCGGCGCCTACCTGCTGGCCGACATCGCGCACATCGCCGGGCTGGTCGCCGTCGGCCTGCATCCCAGCCCGATACCGTATGCCGACTTCGTCACCACCACCACCCACAAAACGCTGCGCGGGCCCCGCGGAGGCCTGATTCTCTGCAAGGAACGATACGCCAAAGAAATCGACGCCATGGTCTTCCCGGGAATCCAGGGCGGCCCTCTAGAACACGTCATCGCCGCCAAGGCCGTTTGCTTCCATGAGGCCCTGCAGCCGTCCTTCCGGGCCTACCAGGAACAGATCCTCAAAAATGCACAGGCCCTGGCCCAGGGCCTCTTGCGCAACGGATTCCGCTTGGTCAGCGGCGGCACGGACAATCACCTGATGCTGGTGGATGTGGGCGCCAAGGGCCTGACCGGCAAGGATTGTCAGGCGGCACTCGACCAGGCCGGCATCACAGTCAATAAGAACACCATCCCCTTCGAAACGCGTTCCCCCTTCCAGGCCAGCGGCATCCGCATCGGTACTCCGGCCGTCACCACCCGTGGCATGAAGGAGCCCGAGATGGCCGCCATTGCAGACATGATCAGCGAGGTGTTGATGGATCTCAATAACCGCGAAGCCATCTCCAAAGTGCGCGAACGCGTACGCGAACTGACGGCGCGGTTCCCTCTGCCCTATTAGCCCCGCCAGTCAATCCAAGGGCCGCGCCGGCTGTCATCCTCCCTTCACAGGGGGAAGGCCGTCGGAATTCCGCGTTCCGTGGTTCTCTGTAGCTTGCTGCGTGCTCCGCCAAGCGGGCAGTTCCTCAGTATCCTCATGGCCCCGCATCCCGTATGGTCTTCCAGCCAACGGCGTGCTCCCCAGGTCCGGCGGCTCACTTCCGTGCGCTCCACACGTTTTGGGGGGCTTGCACAACATCGATGGCCGCTTCCATGTAACTCCGCTTCTCCCCATACACCTGCAGGCCCTGTGGGACGTTCGCTCTCCAGAACCTCGGTCCATTCAGTGTACCGGACGTCTTGCGGGGTAGGATGCAGAAGCTTGAGCCACCAGCCCCGAGGCTCTGAAGCGGAACCATCCTGCCCTTGGGCTTGCTGCTCACCGAACCCATTCGGCAGAGTAACGCGTGTGATACGGCGGGCTCAGTTTCTGCGGCTCCTTGGGTGGGCCGGTCTCAGCCTGGCCTGTCAGGCCTTGCCGGCCAGGAGCGCGTCTCGCTCTGGCCGCTCTTCCCTGCCCTCCCCTGTCCGGTTGCGGGATTGGGCGCGCGCCGAGGGCCTGACCGTTCGGTGGTTGGAACCCAACCGCCGGCTCCAGCTCAGCAAAGGGGACCTACGCGTCGTGCTCCAGGCCAACTCCCGCGAGGCCACCATCAACGGGATCCGCGTCTGGTTGCTCTGCCCCTTCGAGTACATCAACCCCGCAGGATTCCTGGCCGAGGTGGATATCCAGCATACCCTGAAGCCGTTCTTGAAGCCGCCTCAACTTCCCCCGGGACAACGCCTCCAACACATCTGTCTCGACCCCGGTCACGGAGGCAAAGATCCAGGTTACCGCGTCGGCAACCTGGAAGAAAAACAGCTTACCCTTGCGCTGGCCCAGGAAGTCCGACGCCTTTTACAGGAGGCCGGGTTCCGTGTCACGCTGACGCGCACCCGCGATGTTTATCTCGACCTGGAAGACCGCCCACGAATGGCCAAACGCGTAGGCTCCGATCTGTTCGTCAGCCTCCATTTCAATGCCACAGCCGTGGGCGTACCCCAGGTCAAGGGGGTCGAAACCTACTGCTTAACCCCCACCGGCGCCGCCTCCACCGCCAATCCAGGACGCATCGCACCAGGCGGGCCATTCCCGGGCAATCAACATGACCCCGCCAACCTCCGACTGGCCTATGCGCTCCAACACGCCCTGGTCCATGGCTTGGCCGCCGAGGACCGAGGACTGCGCCGGGCCCGATTCGCCGTGCTCCGTGAGGCCACCATTCCCGCCGCCCTGGTTGAAGCCGGGTTTCTCTCCCATCCGGTCGAAGGCCGAAAAATCGGCGACCCCGCCTACCAAAAACTGATCGCCCAACAACTCTTCCGGGGTCTCCAAGCCTACCGCCAACTGGTGGAACCACGAGCATGATCCTCCTCCCTCAGATCCCCGCGGTCATCCCCACCAGCCCGCACCGGATCAGCACCGGCCCCATACACCCCCACTCGGCCGTTCCCCCTGAGTGCACCCGCCCCCGACAGGCGGCTGCAGCCCCCAAGCCCTTGCACACATCCTGCCCCAATCCGCGTCGAGCCCTCGCCGGAATCATCCTGGCCCTCGCCACCCTTGTCTCGATGGCCCAAGAGGCCGCCCCCGTCCGAGTCACGTCCAGTCCCCTGCCTCAGGGCTACGGCCTGGCCGCACGCTTTCCCCAGGATCGCAACCTGCGCGACCATCCCGACGTCCTCTTCGCCGACGACTTCGAGTCCGGGCCGTTGAAAGGGCGATGGCACGATGCGCGCAACCCGGGCGGTGTTGTGTTACAGTGGGCCCAACCCGCAGCCGGACAGGAGCTGGGCCAACGCTGCCTGCGAGTGGAAGCCCACCTGGACCGCGACACAGGCGGCGGGTTGACCCAGTGGTTCGAATCCGCCCACCGCATCTTTATCCGCTTCTACACGAGGTTCGTACCCCCGTGCGATTACATCCATCACTTTGTGACCCTCCGCGCCAACCGGGGCCTGCAAGGAGCCGACCGCTGGAGCGGTTTTGGCGGAGCCGGTAGCAAACCGCGCGGCGACGAACGCTTCTCCACCGCCATCGAACCCTGGGGCAACTGGGGCCGCTGGCCGGCCCCGGGTCGATGGCATTTCTACAGTTACTGGCACACCATGCGACCGGCCCCCGATGGGAAGTATTGGGGCAACAGCTTCACAGTCCCAGAAGCACCGCTCATCCCGAGCGGTGAGTGGATCTGTGTGGAATTCATGCTCCAACACAACACCCCGGGACAGCCCGACGGTGAACAAGCCTTCTGGATCAACGGAAAGTTGCAAGGGCACTGGACCGGTTTCAATTGGCGCACCACGGAAAAACTTCGGGCCAACGCACTGACCCTCGAGGCCTACGTCACCGATCGCTGGGCACGTCAACGCACGAACATCGTGGAATTCGACAACGTCGTGGTGGCCCGCCGTTACATTGGGCCCTGCTTCATCCCGGGCACATCCCCCGGCTCGGCGGTCCCGCCGTGACGGGGAGCGCGCAACCCCAGCCCAAACCTCCCCGGCCGCCAACGCCCGTCAGATGGCCGATCGTGTCTGCGGCTTCGCCTCCGTCAACAATGGCGGCACCGGACAATCCATCGCGTCTGCCACCGCCCTCAACAGTTCCGCCTCGGCCGCATGCAACCACCCGTCCGCACCCACCACCTCCACACAGGCCGCCAACAACCGCCGTTTCACAGCCGGCGACGCCTCCGCACAGCGGTTCAACGCAGCATCCACCGCCGCCAGATGGCACTCGGCCCGCGGCAACAACGGTGGAGGCGACTTTTCAGTCTCTAATTGCTGCCAACCAGCTAAAAACGCGCGGCCCGCCCTGTCCGGGTCCGCCTGCCCGCTCCAGGCTAGGGCGGAAAGCAATACCTGAGCGTCCCTCAGCAGTCCATTGACCGAGTAGTACTGCACAGGCCGGGGGCGGACGCGCCCGAAATGAGGCTCCAGATGCCGCTCGATCATCCGCTCCAGCGTGTACTCGAACAGATCAATCTGCCGGTCGCTGGCCACCAACCAGCGCAACGCCTGCCGGAACTGGACAAAAGATTCCGCATCCATCAGCCGCAACGACTGAAGGGCCAGTTGCACCAGCGGCAGTCGGGCCCCCTGCGGCACCGATTCCAACGCCGAAACCAGCGCGGTCAAGTGGCTGTACACCGCCCTAGGCAGTCGCGTCTGCAACCCCAGCAGTTGCTGGTGCCGCAACGTCTCCTCTCGACTGAGCACCAGTCCCAACACCCCCGCCTGTGCCCCGACCACGCTCTCCACGGCTCCCACCACCTCGTCCGGCACCGCCGCCCGAAGCTCACCAGCAAACTGGATCTGCCGAGGTCCCGGCCGGCCCACCCGCTCCAACACGGCTCGCCCGGGCACCGCCCCCTGCGCCAACTGCGCGGCCACCGCCGCCACGCCGGCCCGCTGCCGAGCCGGCCCAGCTCCGACACCCTCCGCCGCCACACCCGCTCCTTCCAGGGTCACTCGCGGAAATGTCCCGTCCCAGGCCGGGTCCAACCGTCGAATGCGCTCCGTCAACGGCGGGTGGGTGGCAAACCATTCCACCCCGGAGCGACGAAACGCCGAACTGAAGAAAAGATGCGCCGCCTCCATCGCGTGTGGATTGTCAATGCGCGACCCGTACACCAGGCCCCCAATCTTGCGCAACGCGCCGGCCAGCCCCGGCGGGTTGCGCGTGAATTGCACCGCCGCCGCATCCGCCAAAAATTCCCGTTGCCGACTCACCGCCGCCTGAATCAAACGCCCGAACACCACCCCGATCCACCCCAACACTATCAACAACAAACCCAAAATCGGCAGCGGATTGTTTCGGCCCCGCGTCCGCAACAACACCCGACCCACCTCGGCCAGACAAAAAATCCCAAAGATCCACCCGATCAACCGCAGGTTCAGGCGCATGTCGCCGTTGAGGATGTGGCTGAACTCGTGCGCAATGACCCCCTGCAACTCGTCGCGATTCAGCAAACGCAAACACCCACGCGTCACCCCGATGACCGCGTCGTGCGGCCCGAAACCAGCGGCAAAGGCGTTGATCCCCGGCTCCTGGTCTAGCACATAAACGGGCGGCACCGGCAACCCAGACGCCAGGGCCATCTCTTCCACCACGTTCAACAACCGGCGTTCCTCCAAATCCCGCGTGTCAGGCCGTACCAGCCGCCCACCCAACGCCTCGGCCACCACCCGACCGCCCGCACGCAGCGTCGTTATCCGGTACAGGCTGCCCAATGTCACCACCAACAACGTCCCTGCCGCAGCAAACCCGAACAATTGGGGATGCCACCAACGCCACGAACGCGTCGGACCGTGGCCGAGATCCGCGGAACCCACGCCAAACACCAACAGCAGGCATAAATACACCGCCACCGTGATCCCCAGCACCGCCAACGCGAAGTACACCAGCAGCCGCCGTGTCCGCCGACGTGCCTGCTCCTGCGCCTCGAAAAAGTCCATGACCGTCGCCCGCTGCCTTCCGCTTCAATCCCCTACAAGTAACTTGACTTCAACTGGCTCGACCCGACACGGGTCGAATGTGGGCCGGCCTTGCAGGTTACCCCCATGCCAACCCAACCTCAGGCAAACGAGACCTTCGGGGCTTCGCGTTCCTCCGGTTTCTGGATCTGGAACAGTTCGGCCGGACCAAAATTGAACATCCCAGCCACCAAATTGCTGGGAAACCGTTCCCGCTCTGTGTTGTAGGCCATCACCGCGTCATTATAGGCCTGCCGGGCAAAAGCCACCTTGTTCTCCGTGGAGGTCAGCTCCTCCATCAACTGCGACATCGTCTGATTCGCTTTGAGGTCAGGATAAGCCTCCGCCAAGGCAAACAACCGGCCCAACGTACCGGCCAGCGTCCCTTCGGCGGCAATCAGCGCCTTCATCGCCTCTGGATCCGCCGGGTTGGCACCCACACGCCCACTGGCCTGCAGCGCTGCGTTGCGCGCTGCAATCACCGCCTCCAACGTCCCCCGCTCGTGCTTCAAATACCCCTTGGCCGTTTCCACCAAGTTCGGGATCAGATCGTACCGCCGTTTGAGCTGCACGTCGATCTGTGCCCACGCATTCTTGAACCGGTTGCGCAGGGTCACCAATCGGTTGTAAATCCCAATCAACCAAAACACCGCTAGGGCCAGCACTCCCAGCCCTGCCAGCAATACCACCACAGGTCCGATCATGGGCGCTCCTTTCGCTTTGAGATTGCCCCACAGCTAGGCCAAACCGTCGCCCGTGGCAACAGCAAAACCGATCCCAAGCCCCACGCACTGAGGCCTTCCCCTCGGTTCGAGCACAGCGCACCCCAAGCCGAAACCGCAGCCATGACAGTGCATCCCTCCAAACCGATCAAACCGCTGGCTGAACCCTTGGCCGGCTGGCCGCCAGCCGCAGGTCCCTGCCCCGTGCTTTCCGCCGCGCTCTCACACTCACACGCACGAACCACCGCCCCCCACTGCGCACCCACCGATGAGCCCGGCAATTGACTGCGCATTTCGAGCGGTTCGACACTTCCGAGTGCCGCCACCCACCCACGGAGTCCTGTGAAGACTGCCCGCTGGCTTCCCTGCCTGCGCAGGACCTCTGCATGGCTTCCCAATCCCTGCCCTCTCTACCACCCCATCCCAAACCACCATGCCCTCTCCCCTTCCTTCCCCTTGGCGCCCGCTCTCCTGGAGCAAAGATCCTCTGCAGCGCCGCTTCGCGCGTTCGCCGAATCGTTTCCACATCGGCAGCCCCAGCACCGGCCCCCAAGTCACTTGACCCCGCCTCCGAATCATGCTTCATTCGGGCGTGCGCCGGATCCGGCTAGCAGACCGCATGCGCCGTACGCTGGGCCTCCTGATGGGGGCTCTGTGGCTTTGGATCCTCGCCAGCGCCGCCCTCAACAACCTCGGCGACCACCATCACGGAACCGCCTCGGGCTCCGCCGCCACCTGTGGGTCCTGCACCATCACCCTCGGGCTGATCGAATCTCCAGCCCCCGCTGCCACCGGCCCCACCCCGCAGTCTTTCACCCCGGCACCGCCCCACCCGCCCCTGACCGCGCCGGTCGTCGATCCCGTTCACCTGCCGCACAGTCGCGGCCCTCCCCCCTCCGTCTCGGCTTACTGAGCCGTCCCAACACGTACACCCCGGACCGATCTCCCCGGGGCCGACCACTGGTCCGTGTATGCCTCCCGGGCCCTCGTCATGGAGGCTCCAGAGCTAACTGCTGCGAACCGCTGCTAAACCATAAGAACTTTGCACCGATAGCTGAAAATGCTTATGAAATCACCCCTTGCTGCTGCGTGGACCTGCGCCGTTCTGTGGGCCGCAGTCCCCACCCTAACCGCGGCCGGCCCGGAAACCGACCGCATCCAGTCCCTGGAAACGCGCCTGCAGACCATGCAGGCCCAGTTCGAACAGATCATCCAGGAACAACGCCGACAAATCGAGACACTCCAACGCGAATTGGCCGCGCTGAAAAAGAGCGCCGCCGCGGAGGACACCACCACAGCGCCAACTGCGCCGCCTCCCGAACCCACGGCGCCGCCGGACGGTTTAGCTCCCCGAGCCGTCTCTCCGGCCGCCTCCCCCTGGCGGATCGGCAGTGGCACAGCCTTTGTGGACGTGAGTCTGGTGGGTACCTTTGCCGCCGGGACCTCCACGGCCCGGGACATCGAAGGCGGACTTCAACCGGGCGGACACGACCCCAACCAGCGCGGGTTCACCGTCCAAGGGGTGGAACTGAACCTCGCCGGAACCGTGGACCCTACTTCCGCGCCAACGCCAACCTCCTCTACAGCCTGAATGCGGAAGGAGAGTCGGAGTTCGAGCTGGAAGAAGCCTGGATGGAAACCCTCCACCTGCCGGCCGGACTGCAGATTCGGGCGGGCCAGTTCTACAGCCCGTTCGGCCGGATCAACGGTCAGCATCTGCACCAGTGGGGATTCGTAGACGCCCCTCTGGTCGTCGCACGACTCCTTGGGCCGGACGGCCTGCGCAATCCGGGCGCACGCCTTTCCTGGCTCCTGCCCACGCCGTTCTACTCGGAACTGTTTGTAGCAGTCCAAAACAGCCGCGGTGACGGAGCCGTGCCTTTCCGCGCCGGAGGACACGTCCACGGGCACGAAGCCGAGGAAACACTGCCCCTCGGCTTCCGACCCGCCGAGAATGACCGGGGCATCTCCGCATGGAACGACCTCCTCTGGACAGCGCGATACGCCGTTTCCACCGACCTAACCGATCAACAAACCCTGCTTCTGGGCACCAGCGCCGCCTTCGACCCCAACGCCAGCGGCGCCGAAGGCCAGCCCGACACCCAGATCTACGGAATCGACCTCTTCTGGAAATGGAAATCCCCCCGTGCCCACGCAGGATTCCCCTTCGTCTCCTTCCAGGCTGAAGGTCTGGTCCGGCGCTATCAGTGGGGCGCCTTCGACTGGGCGGAGCCCGCCGAGCACGGCCAGCACTTCCTGGCCGACGCCCTCACGGGCCAACCAGCCTTCCTTCCCCAGGAAACCGTCACTGACTACGGCTTCTACACGCAACTGCTCTACGGGTTCCGACCCCGCTGGGTGGCCGGCCTGCGCTTCGACTACGTCGCCGGCAGCCGCGGCGATTACGAAAAAACCGACTGGACCTTCGACGGAGAACCGGTGGGCCGCGACCTGTTGCGGCGCCAACGTTGGCGACTTTCCCCCAACCTCACCTGGTACCCCAGCGAATACTCCAAGCTGCGCCTGCAGTACAACTACGACAAGCGCAAGGACATCGACGACGATCACTCGATCTGGTTCCAATTCGAACTGTCCCTCGGCGCTCACGCCGCGCACTCGTTCTGACCGGAGGTTCTCCTATGCCTCGCAGCGTACTCCAATGGCTCTGCCTGGCGCTGTTGCTGTTCAGCAGCACCCTGCCACTGCAGGCGCGGCTCAAGGTGGTTGCCACCACAGCCGATCTGGCCGCACTGGCCCGGGCCGTGGGCGGCCCCCACGTCGACGTCCTCACCCTGGCCCGACCCACCGAGGACCCCCACTTCGTGGATCCGCGCCCGAGTTACTTGGTGCGGCTGTCGCGAGCCGACGCCCTCGTGCACGGAGGCGCCGGACTCGAATCCGCGTGGCTAACACCCCTGCTCCAACAGGCCCGCAATGCCCGCATCCTCCCCGCCGCCAAAGGCAACGTCGCCTGCTGCGAAGGGGTCACCCTGCTGGAAAAACCAGAACGACTCGACCGCGCCCACGGCGACGTTCATCCGGCAGGAAACCCTCACTACCTGACCGACCCGGAAAACGCCCGTATCGTCGTCCACCACCTGGCCGATGTACTCGCGGAATTGGACCCTGCCCACGCCGCTGACTACCGCGCCAATGAACAAGCCTTCCTGGCTGCACTGGACCAACGGCTCGCCCGGTGGCAAGCGCGGCTCCGCCCCTTCGCCGGTGCCCGCTTGGTCGCCTATCACAATGCCTGGCCCTACTTCGCCCGCCGATTCGGCCTGCGCATCGACCTGTTCCTCGAACCCAAACCTGGCATCCCCCCTTCCGCCGCCCACCTGGCCTCCGTCATCGCAGAAATGAAAAAAGACGACGTGCGGGTCATCCTGCTGGACCCTTACCAGGACCGGCGGACTGCCGAAACGGTGGCCCGCGCCACCGGAGCTCGGATCGTACCCGTCTCCCAATACCCCGGCGGCGTTAAAGGTACCGAGGCCGGGTACCTGGAGCTGATGGACTACCTCGTGGAAGCCATCGCTGCCGCATTG
>Ga0209809_1003021_pt1 | contig 11092 bp, 9 predicted proteins | sample YNPMSTMetaG_FD_186172 | JGI IMG/M metagenome (GOLD analysis project Ga0209809, IMG submission 186172) | Anoxygenic and chlorotrophic microbial mat microbial communities from Yellowstone National Park, USA - YNP MS-T MetaG (SPAdes) (version 2) ... | reverse complement strand
ACCAGTTGGTGTTGATTCGATAAGCTGGACAATGATTCGTGATGCAAATGACCTGAATATGAGAAAAGCTTATTATAACTATAGAATGATTTATGGTGACCACAGCTATGGTATGCATAATACTAAATTTACAATTGATGTATTAAGAAAATCGATTGCTATTCTAACTGGTGTTGAAGTTGCAGATAATAATATTCCGACTACTTATGATTTAACACAAAACTATCCGAATCCATTTAACCCATCAACTGAAATTAAATTCTCAGTTCCAAAGACAGAAAGAGTTAGAATAGCTGTATATAACTCGATTGGTAAACTTGTAAAGGTTCTGGTTGATGATAATATCACACCTGGCACATACAAAGTTACCTGGAATGGGGAGGATACTCGTGGTCAGAAGGTTTCGAGTGGTGTTTATCTCTATAGAATGGAAACTCCATCATTCCAGGCTACTAAGAAAATGGTGCTTTTGAAGTAATTCGTGGGGAGGTAAAGCCAGAAAGTCCCGCCCTTGTGCGGGACTTTTTATTTTAAATGAATTTAGATAAATAATTTTTGATGGGCGAAAAAGAATTTAGAGAAAACTGGTTTGGAAAGAAATTAGTTTTCATCAAATTATAAGTCTATTAAAATTAAACACTGCTACTTTGAGACCAATTTTTTCTATTGAATTTAATTAATTAGGAAAACTTTATTAATTGTATAGATTAACTTAATCATTTAAATTTGCTCTGAGTTAATTAAAATTCCCTCTAAAAATTTCAAGAAAGAGAAAACTATGAATAAACAGAAAATATATATTGAGACTTATGGTTGTCAAATGAATTTGGCCGATACAGAAATAGTCCAGGGTGTTCTCAAAAGAAATGGTTACGAATTCACAAACAATGCTGAGCAGGCAGATGTTGTTTTAATTAATACATGTGCAATTAGAGAACACGCTGAAGAAAGAATTTACGGCAGACTTGGTGCGTTCCGTGCAATTAAAAAGTACAGACCAAATCTTGTCGTTGGTATACTTGGTTGTATGGCTGAAAGATTACGAACTAAATTAATTGAAGAAGAAAAAATTGTTGACCTTATTGTCGGACCCGATGAATATCGCCGTGTGCCTGAATTGATTGATAATGCATTAATTGGTGAAAAAGGAATTGCTGTCCGATTGAGCAAAACTGAAACTTATGATGATATTGAACCATATCGAGAAGATGGAATTTCTGCATGGATTGCAGTGATGCGCGGATGCGATAAATTCTGTACATTTTGTGTTGTCCCATTTACTAGAGGTAGAGAAAGAAGTCGCCCACTTCAAAGCATTGTTAATGAAGTGAAGTTATTAAGTGAAAGAGGTTTCAAAGAAGTTAATTTGCTTGGGCAAAATGTTAATTCATACCGTGATGGTGATTACGATTTTGCTGATTTACTTTCTGCTGTTGCGAAAGTTGATTCTACTATGAGGGTTAGATTTGTTACTTCACATCCACAGGATTTCTCTGATAAATTAATTTATACAATTGCAGAATATGAAAACATTTGCAATTATATTCACCTGCCAATTCAATCTGGTTCGAATAGAATTTTAAAACTAATGAATAGAACATACACGGTTGAACATTACCTAGAACGAATAGAAAAAGCTCGTCAGATAATTCATGGTGTAAGTTTGTCTACGGATATTATTGCTGGATTTCCCACTGAAACAGAAGAAGACCATAAAATGACTTTAGATGTTTTACGCGAAGTTCGTTACGATGGTGCTTTTATGTTTAAGTATTCTGCAAGAGAAAGAACTAAAGCATACGAAATGGGAGATGATGTTCCAGATGAAGTAAAAACTCGTCGTTTGAATGAGATAATCGAACTTCAGCAAAAAATTTCCTATGAAATTAATCAGACTTTAATTGGCAAAAAATTTGAAGTCTTGATTGAAGATTACAGCAAAAAGTCAAATGATTTCTATATGGGAAGAACTGACACAAATAAAATAGTCATTCTTCCTAAAGATGGCTTGAAAATTGGAGATTACTGCCTTGCAACAATCACAAGAGCAAACTCAGCAACACTCTTTGCCGATAAAGCCACAAAGATTGAGAAACAATTCTCTAATATTTCCTCTTATGCGAAAAATTAATTTCAACACTTTTTTCGTTTTAATTTTCTTTCTTCTTTCAAATTTTTCTTTTACTCAATCAATTGATTTAAAAAAAGTTATCCAAGAAATTGAAAAAGGGGAAACTGAAAAAGCTCGAATAATTTTAGTTAGTCTTGAAAAGGATAATCCAAATTCATCAGAAGTAAAATATCTTAAAGCACTTTTAACTGAAGATGGCGTAGAAGCTGCCCGACTTTACAAGGAAATTGTCTTCTCTTCTGATAATTCTGATTTGAAAGATGATGCATTATTTAAACTCTATCAATTTCACTATTCGAGAGCTGAATTCAATGAATCTGATAAATATGCACGAATGTTAAGAGAGACTTTTCCACAATCTGAATACGTAAATTATCTTCAGAGGAAGAATTTATCCCAATCAAGACTTCAAGCTCAACAGAATTTTCAGCAGAAGATATTAATCGATACATCACAGAATATTACTCAGACTACGCAACAACAAGTTCAATCGAGTTCAACTTTAAACTTTTCAATTCAAGTTGGTGCATTTTCAACTTATTCGAATGCGATAAGATTTGCTTCCCAATTTCAGAATTTTACGACAAAAATTTCTGAGAAGAATTCAGGCGGGAAGCGACTTTTTGTTGTTCTCGTTGGAAATTATAAATCTGAATCAGAAGCAAAGAATGCACTTCAACTTTTGAAAAATCAATACAAAGTTGATGGGATTATTGTTGCCTCTCACTGAAAACAACACTTGAAATTAACCATACTCCAATATCAAAAGTACACTTATTTGTTGATTATATTTATACAAATATTGAATAATAAAAAATCACAGCAATCAAAATATTATGGTTGAGTTAATTGTGTAAGAAATGAAAAAAACTACTCAAAAAGAAAACGCTGAAAGAAATGTCTGATAGAAAGACAACTAAATCATTTCAGAAACACAAATGCAATGATTGTAAGGAAGCTTTGGTTAGTGAGTCATTTTAATTTTAGCAATAGGAGAAATCAAGATAATCATTAAAGTAATGGATTTGCGAAAGGTAATCAAAAAAATTTATGTTTTTAATTTCTGAATCTTGATATGAAATCTAATTTGGTTTTGAATATTAGAAATTTCCCTCACAAAGCATTATGACTTAAATCCAAATTCAATTATAGTATAATTCGAGTTCTACAAGTTCACAAATTATATGTTCAACTGTTAGATGCCCCTCTTGAATTCTCTGTGTATTTTCAGATGGAACTTTGATTAAAACATCACAAAGATTATTCATCTTGCCGCCAGTTAATCCACTTAATCCTAAGACATACATCTTTTTACTTCTAGCCATCTCGATTGCTTTAATAATATTTGGTGAGTTCCCACTTGTTGAAATTGCCCATAAAACATCTCCTTCATTACCAAGACCTTCAACATTTCGAGCAAACACATTTTCATAACCGATATCATTTCCACCTGCAGTCAAATTCGATGTATCTGTCGTCAGAGCAATAGCAGGCAATGCTGGTCTTTTAATGTGATGACTTAATCTAATCATTAACTCAGTTGCAATATGTTGACAATCAGCTGCACTTCCACCATTTCCAACGAGTAGAAGTTTCTTCCCATTCTTAAAAGCACTAACTAGCAACTCAATAGCTCGCAAAATATCCTGCTCACATTTTTCTAAAATTTGTTTCTTAAGATTTGCGCTTTCTTGTAATGATTCTTTGATGAATTTAGATTTATCCATTCAAACCTCAGTAGAATTTTTAACTTTATAATGAACTGCTGAAGTAAATTCTCTTAACTGACTAAAATTTTCTGGCTTATCGAAATGATTTCCAACTACGATAATTTTTGCACCAGCTTGGACTTTTCTTCTCGCTTCTTCAGGAGAACGAATTCCACCGCCAACAATCAAAGGAACTGAAATTGTTTTACTTACAAAAGAAATCATTTCTTCTGGGACGGAAAGGTCAGCACCACTACCAGCTTCTAAATACACTAATTTCATTCCAAGATATTCTGCTGCAAGTGCGTGTGCTGCAGCAAGGTCAGGTTTATGTCTTGGAATTGGTTTACTATTACTTAAAAATTCTGCAGTTGTCGTTTTGCCCGATTCAACTAATATGTAAGCTGTCGAGATTGGCTCCAAATTTATCCTTTTGATTAAAGGTGCAGCAATTACATGCTTTCCAATCAAGTTTTCAGGATTTCTACCGCTTACAATTGAAAGAAATAAAATCGCATCTGCATAAGGACTAACCTGTTCAATACCGCCAGGGAAAATCACCACTGGAAGCTTTGTTTTATTCTTAATGGACTTCACATATTCATTAAAATCAGAATCTAAAATCAAGCTTCCACCAAGAAGTAAGATATCAACATCAGCATCTTCAAAAAGTGGAATTAATTCATCAAGTTTTTCAACTTTAGTTTTATCAGGGTCAATTAAAAGAAAAAACAAGGCCCCTTTTCTGTCCAAATTTTCTATAATGTAATCGTAGACTTTAGAGTTCAATTTCCCACTACTTTTAATTTTGAATAAACTTCTGAACTATTTTGACAAATTGATTTAATGCTTCATTAAGCTTTGATATTTCTTTTCCACCGGCAGTTGCTAAGTGAGAACGACCACCACCGCCACCGCCTACAATTTTAGCGACTTCACCAACAATCTTCCCAGCGCTCAGTTTTTTATCTTTAATCAAATTATCAGTTACAACACAAACAAATTGTATCTTATCTTCTAACTTAGATGCAAGAAGTCCGACTCCACTTTTCAATTTTTCTCTCAATACATCACCTAATTCTTTCAATTGTTCTAGATTATCAACATCGACTATACCAGAAACTACTGCAAAACCATCAATTTGTTTTTTATTGGAGACAAACTTTTCAACTTCTCGAATTTTCTCCTGAAGTTTAAGTTTTGAAAGCTCTTTTTCAAGTTGAAGTTTTTCTTCTAAGAGTTTTTCATATTTCTCTGAGAGTTCACTCAGTTTTTGTAATTGTTCATCAATATATTTTTCTACGCCTTCACCAGTCACAGCTTCAATTCTTCTAATTCCACTGCTTATACTTCCCTCGAAAATAATTTTTAACAAACCAATCTCTGAAGTATTTGAAACATGAGTCCCACCACAAAATTCCATTGAATAATCACCAAATTGAACAACATTAACTCTATCGCCATATTTATCGCCAAAAAACATTAAAGCTCCCATTTTCTTTGCTTCTTCAAAAGGAATATCTCTGTGGTGAATTAATGGAAGTGATTCTCTAATTTTTTCATTTATTAATTGTTCAATTGCTTCAAGTTCTTCTTTTGAAAGCTTCTTATAATGAGTAAAATCAAATCTCAATCTTAATGGTTCGACGAGTGAACCAGCTTGTTTAACATGATTTCCTAAAATTTCTCTCAATGCTTTGTGAAGTAAATGAGTTGCAGAGTGATTCCGCATTATCGCTTTTCTACGAAGTTTATCAACCACAGCTTTAACCGTTTTATCCATCAATTCGAACTCAATTTCACTGACTTTATGAATTATTAAATCTCCCTCTCTTTGAGTGTCAATTACATCAATTAAATAATTATCATAGATAATTTTACCTGTGTCTCCAACCTGACCTCCAGCTTCACCATAAAAAGGTGTCTGGTCTAAAACTACTAAATCTTTCTCCTGAGCAATAACAATACTTTCAGAATCAAGTCTATCGTAACCAACGAATTCAACTTTTTGCAAATTGTTTGTATCAATTTTGCCAATAATGGCTGGTGCACCAAAAAATTTCTTCGTCTCTCGTGACCTTGTTCTTTGTTCTTCCATCAATTCTTCAAATTTCTGGCGGTCAACAACAAAATCAATTTCTCTTGCCATCAGTTCGGTTAAATCAATCGGAAATCCGTAAGTATCATAAAGTTTGAAAGCATCTTCACCTGAAATCACTCTCGAATTTTCTTTTTTAAGTCTTTTCACTATTGAATCAAATATTTCAAGTCCACGATCGAGCGTTTCCCCAAAAGTTTCTTCTTCTGCTTTAATTACTTCTTCAACTTGTTTTTGATTTTGCTTAATTTCAGGGAACACATCGCCCATTGTTTCAACTAATTTCGGGACAATTTTATAAATAATTGGTTCATACATCTCGAGTTTTCGTGCAAATCTCGACGCACGCCTCAAAATTCTTCTCAAAACATATCCACGACCTTCGTTTGATGGCAATGCACCATCAGCAATTGCAAAAGTGAGAGTTCTTATGTGATCAGCTATAACTCTCATTGCAATTTGATTTTCAGTTGAGTCGTATTTTTTGCCCGTTATTTCTTCAATTTTTTTAATCAGTGGAGAAAAGATATCTGTATCGTAATTCGAATTTTTATTCTGAAGAACTGCACATATTCTTTCGAACCCCATTCCGGTATCAACAAATTTATCCCTCAAAGGCTCTAATGAACCATCGGACAAACGATTGTATTGAATGAAAACTAAATTCCAGATTTCAATGCAATCGGGAGTTCCTGCATTAACAAGCGAAGTATTATCCGGGTTATCAGAAAGATTAATATGAATCTCCGAGCAAGGTCCACAAGGACCCGTATCTCCCATTTCCCAGAAATTATCTTTTTCCCCAAATCTCAGTATATGCTCAGGGTTTATATCAGTTAAAGTCCTCCAGCAATTAAAAGCTTCATCATCTATGTTGTATACTGTTGCATAAAGTCTGTCTTTCGGGAGCTTCCACACTTCAGTTAATAATTCCCAAGCCCAGAGAATTGCTTCTTTTTTATAATAATCACCAAAAGACCAATTACCAAGCATTTCGAAAAATGTGTGATGATAAGTATCAAAACCTACTTCCTCTAAATCATTATGCTTCCCAGAAACACGAATACATTTTTGAGTATTCGTAACTCGCTTGTATTCTCTTGTCCCAATTCCTAAGAATATATCTTTAAATTGATTCATTCCCGCATTGGTGAAAAGAAGCGTTGGGTCATCAAATGGAATTACAGGTGAACTTGGTACGATTATGTGACCTTTTCCTTTGAAAAAGTCTAAAAATTGTTGTCGTATTTCTCTTGATGTTAACATAGTATCAAATTTATTTCTTGATTGATGAGAATTATTAATCAAATATAAGTTTATGAAGAGTTTTATTCAATTTAAGGTTAGCTTACTTAATCCAGTGAAATCTTCAAATAAAAACTGCCAGATAGATTCACATCCATCTGGCAGTTAATCATTTTAGAAAAAATCTAAAACAGAAAAAATTTTCAGAAACAAAACTTGAGAGTTAGATTTTCACTCAAACAATTCCTGTAGAGCTACATATTTTTCGTGCATATCCTCAACAGCTTCTTTCATTATCTCGTCTTTTGCATTACACAGATTATTTACCGATGTAATCAACTCTTGAGCGAGTTTTTTAAATTCATCTGTTTTGCTCTCAAGTCTTTTAGGAAGTTTTGCAGATAGAACTTTCTGTGATTTTTCTTTTAATGAATTACATTCTTTTCTAATTTCAGCCCATCTTGCCTCAGGCAGATAACGATGATAAATTACATATAAAACTTTATGGAACTCATCAAGCTCTTTTACTATTGGACGAATAATCCGCACAAGGTTTTCGTATTTTGTGTGTAAAATTTCTGCCGCATCTAATAAAGCCTGGTCATCTGAACCCTGGACTGCTTCGTTATAATTTTCAACTGCTTTTTTGAATTCTTCAACTCCTTTTTTCCATTTTGCTTCCTTCTCGCGAAGGATACCGGGAAGCTTTACCATATAGATTTTTTCTGCTTTTTGATTCACATCTTCAACAAACTTTTTCAACATATCAATATCTTTAGATGGATATGCAGTATGCCAGATTGGATGCATCACTTCGTGAAATTCAACAAGGGCGGGAATGTTGGTATCAGTTTCATCTGCACATTCTTCTTCTTGAGAGAAAAGATTTACTGAAAAGAACAAAAAAAATATAATTAATGAGATAAGAATTTTTTTATACATTTTAACCTCCGAATTTTTTAATGGATATTTGTTTATTTCAATGTTTATGGTCCTAACCGTGATGCAATATAAAAAAAAATGCGAACTTAAATTGTATTTAATTTCAAGCTCTTTGACCAAACTTTTATAAACAAAGTTTAATAAACAGACCTTAATGATAATCCACGAAGATTATTTTCTATTTCTAAATTAAAATTGCTTAAATAAAAACTATACTAAACTTATGAAATGCACAATTAAAAAATTTAAGGAAATCTTTAAACAAAAATCCCCGACTTTCATCGGGGAATTTTTTAGAAATTAAATTCTATTTACTTCAATTCAGCTAACTTCTTAACAAGGTCAACTACTCGACAGCTATAACCCCATTCATTATCATACCAACCAAATACTTTAACCATATTTCCTTCCATGACCATTGTTGACTTTGCATCAAAAATACAAGAAGCTGGATGATGAACAATATCTGCCGATACAATTTCATCCTCAGTGTATTCGAGAATTCCATTTAGATAAGTTTCTGCTGCTTGTTTGAATGCAGAATTTACTTCTTCAACGGTTACTGATTTCTCAACTTCGCAAACAAAATCAGTAATTGAGCCGTCTGGAGTTGGGACTCTCAAAGCAATGCCATCCAATTTTCCTTTTAGTTCGGGAATAATCTTTCCAATTGTTCTTGCAGCACCAGTTGTTGTTGGAATGATTGACATTGCAGCTGCTCTTGCTCTTCTCAAATCTTTATGCGGTAAATCAAGTAAGTTTTGGTCATTTGTATATGAATGCACTGTAGTCATCAAACCATACTTGACTTTAAAATTATCGTGAATAACTTTCACCATTGGAGCAAGGCAGTTGGTTGTACAAGATGCATTAGAAATTAATTTCATATCGGGAGTGAGTACATCATCGTTTACGCCTAAAACAACCGTTGCGTCCATTTTACTATCTTTTTCATCAGCAGGAACTGTGAGAATTACTTTCTTTGCACCATTTTGTATATGAACTTTTAGTTGTTCTGGTTTTCTAAATTTTCCCGTTGATTCAATCAAAATATCAACATCATCCCACTTTAAGTTTGCGGGGTCTTTCTCAGCAAAGACTTTAAGTCTATCGCCATTAACGATTAAATCATTCCCATCAACTTCAACAGTTCCGTTGAATCTGCCGTGAATTGAATCATATTTTAAGAGATGAGCAAGTGTTTTAGCATCTGTTAAATCATTAACTGCAACGAAGTCGAATCCGCCGACTTCAAGAGCTCTTCGGAAAACTAATCGTCCAATTCTTCCGAAGCCATTTATTGCTACTTTTATTGACATAAATTTTCCTCCAGTTACATTTGTTTGAGATTACTTTGCAGCGTATTTCCACCAGTAAAAAAACTTAGTTTCTAACTCTTCTATTGTTGGCATTGGATAAAATACCATCTCATCACCATCAACAAACCAAAAACCATGACGAATTAAAGAGAACGAAATGTCTTTCAATACTGAACCGAGACTTATTGTCTTTGTAAGTTTTTCTGGATTTGCTCTTAATTCTTCAATGCATTCTTTGACTCTATATGGATTAACATTTGGAATTGCACAAGTAATTATAGCCTTTCCCTGGTTTTCTTCAAAAAATTTATCAATATTAAAATCAATTTGAGTGAATAAAATTTTCGGAGCTCCTTTTGATTTTGTTCCTCGTGTTATCCATTGACCAAATTCTCTCTGGTCTAATGTTGATGCAACTAAAGTTTCCAAAGGACAAATCTCTTGATAAATTCTAATTAATCCCGGTTGGTTAATTGCAGTGTATTCACCTTTTTCTAATGGAAGAACTTTACCATTTGGATGAACAAGATATAAGTTTTGTAATACATTTAGAGGAACATGTTCAAGGACGGCATAAGAGCTTATAAATTTCGTCCTTTTTGGTCTACCAGTTACAGGATGAGCTTTTGTTTCTTCAAGATATTTATCAATTTCAAAATAAGGTTCACGAAAATTGACATCTAACTCAACAAAGATTACTTTTCCACTATAATGTTTTGTACTTCCAACTGCATAGTGCATCCCAAAATCTTCTGGCTCAAGTTGAGATGCAACCAGAGCATTAATAGGAAATACAATCATATATAAATGTTTTGGATAATCAACCATAAAAAACCTCTTTCTAAATATTAATAAATCATTAATTTACTTTCACAAAATTACTGATATTGAAATCTTATATCAATTAATAAATCGCACTTATTCATCAGTAATTCACATGTTTTTTTATCTGTATTAATTGCTTTAATAAGAGTTTAAATTTAATTAGTAAAAATAAGTCTGTGAATTTGTAGAATACTTTAAAATCTTTTAATTAATAATGATTTTTTTATAAAATTTATCCACACTTTGATATGGAAAAGTTCTTTTAATTAACAATAAAATCTTTTTGATAAACATTAAACCAACAATCAACAACATATCAACAGCATTAGACATTTTATCAACATTGTTCTTAGTAAATTTCATTCCAAAAAATGAATTAAATTTGTAGTGAAATATTAATTCGATTATGAAAGATTCATCATTTAATTCACAGGGGATAATAAAAAACAAAATTAGGGAGAGGAAAAATGGAATACAGAATTGAAACCGACAGCATGGGCGAAATGAAAGTCCCAGTTGATAAGTATTATGGTGCCCAAACTGCTCGTTCTCTAATGAACTTCAAAATCGGCGGTGAAAAGTTTCCACCAGAGTTTATTCGTGCATTAGCAATTGTAAAAAAAGCTTCTGCATTGACAAATAAAGAGCTTGGAATTTTGGCTCAAGAAAAAGCAGAATTAATCGTCAAAGCAGCTGATGAAATAATTGAAGGAAAATTGAATGATCACTTTCCACTGGTTATCTGGCAGACTGGAAGTGGAACTCAAACAAATATGAATGTAAATGAAGTAATCGCCAATCGTGCGATTGAGATGGCTGGTGG
>Ga0209809_1003019_pt1 | contig 11099 bp, 9 predicted proteins | sample YNPMSTMetaG_FD_186172 | JGI IMG/M metagenome (GOLD analysis project Ga0209809, IMG submission 186172) | Anoxygenic and chlorotrophic microbial mat microbial communities from Yellowstone National Park, USA - YNP MS-T MetaG (SPAdes) (version 2) ... | reverse complement strand
CGACCTCCGCGTCCTCCGCCGCATCCGCCAATTGCTGGCCGAAGGCCGCTCAATCGGCGAGGCCGCGCTCATGGGGCGCCGCGAGCTGCTGCGCACGGCGCCGCCCGAGGAGCTGCCGGCGGCAGTGGAAGCCGAGCCGGAGCTGGCCCGCCACCGCGAGGCGGTCTTGCACGCCGTGCTGGCCGTGGACGCCGCCGCGCTGCGCCGGCTGCTGGATGAAGGCTTCGCGCGCTGGTCGCCCGAGCGCGTGGTGGAAGGCATCTTGGCGCCCGTCGCCTGGCGCATCGGGGAGCTGTGGACGCAGGGACGGTGCAGCGTGGCGAGCGAACATTTGGCTACAGAAATGTTTTCATCGCGGTTGCGCGCCCTGCTCGACGCCGCCGCCCCGCCCGCCGGCGGTCCCCTGGTGGTGACCGCCTGCTTTCCCGAAGAGCGCCACGAGCTCGGCCTGATGGTTGTGGGCTACCAGCTGGCCCGCCTCAGCCGCCGCGTGGTTCACCTGGGGCCGGCCATGCCTTTCGATGATCTGGAAAGGGCGTTGCCCGCGCTCCATCCGGACGCCCTGCTGCTGTCGGTCACGCTGCCCGAGCTTTACCGCAAGCATCGCGAAGGGTTGCTGGCGATCCTGCGCCGTCATCGGGGGCGGCTCCATTGCGTGGTGGGCGGGCAGGGCGTTCCGGAGCAGGACGAGGAGCTGACCGCGCTGGGAGCGACGTTGTGGCCCGCTTCCCGGCCCTTGTCCGAGCTCGCCAACCTGCTGGTCGGTTGATTGCGGGTGTGAGATGAATCGCTTTTTGCCGAGTGTCTGCCGATCACAATGGCATGCGGGAGGGCCGGGCGGCGGCCGGCGCGAAAAACTTTCAGGGCCTGATTTCAGGAACCGCCCGGCGTCTTCGCGCATCGTCATTTCTGTGGGAGCCGGCGTGCGGTACTTGTGGGCTTGCATACTGCTGGTGGCGCCCGCGCTCGACGGTCAGCAACCGGATCCGGTCGAGATTATCCGGCGCAGCGTCGAGAGAGACCGCCTCAACTTCGAGCGCGCCAACGATTACAGCTACGTTCAGCACTCCGAGCGGCGCTTTCTTGACAAGGATGGACGAGTGTCCAAGGTGGAGTCGCGCACCTACGACGTGATGGTCATTGACGGCGAGCCATACGCAAAACTTGTGGCGAAGGACGGCAAGCCGCTATCGGAATCCGAGGCGCGCAAGGAACAGGAAAAGCTGGACCGCGAACTCGCCCGTCGCCGCTCGGAGGATCCGGGCGAGCGCGCGCGCCGCCTCAGCGAACAGGAGAAGCGCCGCCGGCAGGAGTGGGAATTCATGCAGGAGGTTCCGGCGGCGTTCACTTTCCGTCTCGCCGGGCAGGAGATGATCGAGGGCCGTCCCGTCTGGGTCATCGAGGCCGACCCCAAGCCGGGATACAAAGGCAGAGCGAAGCGCGCGGATTTGCTGGCCAGGTTCCGCGGCAAGCTCTGGATTGGTCAACAGGATTACCAGTGGGTGCGCGTCGAAGCCGAGACGATCGCTCCCGTGCGCTTCGGCTGGATTCTGGCCAAGCTGGATCCGGGCGCTCGCCTGACGTTCGAACAACGCCGGGTACATGACGAGGTCTGGCTGCCTTCCCGCGCGCGCATGCAACTGGCTGGACGGCTCGCTCTGGTCCGCAAGCTGAACGTCGAGACCGAGGTGGTTTGGCGCGAGTACCGCAAGTTCCAAACCGATTCCCGCATCACCAAAGTCAGCGAAATTGCGCCCTCGCCTTGAATCGAGGCGGCTTGCCCGGGCGGGGAAATCCAGGTATCGCCGTAACGCCTTCCGGCTTCCACAGGGCGCCTGGCGCAGACCCACAGCCTGCCGCGACTAGGCGGGGCCCGCCGGTATCCCCAAAAAGCTGGTCCGAGACTTGCGGCTGGTCAGCCTTCGTAGTCTTCGGCCAGGCGCTGTTCGACCTGGGCCCGGGTGACGCCCAAGGGGCCCTCGGCTTCCAGCTTCAGGTTGGTGACTGCGGCCGCCCACAGGGTGGCTTTCCAGGGTGAGGCGCCTTCCAGCCGGCGGCACAGGTAGGCGGCGATGCAGGTGTCGCCGCGGCCGGAGCGCCCGCGCAGTTCGCGGGGACGGAAAGGCGCGGCGTGCAGTTGATCTTCGGCCAGCACGAGCACGCCGTCGCGATGGGTGATGACGATCTCGCGCGGGCCCCAGGCGGCGATGCGGCAGGCGGCCGCGGCCGGATCGCGCTCGCCGGTCAGCGCTTCGGCCTCGACGGCGTCGGCCTTGAGCACGTCGAGCTGCGACAGGACGGCATCGCGTTCCGGCCACGGGGTGACGCGGAGCACGCCGTCGGGTCCCATTTCGCGCAGGAAGGCCTGGAGATCGGCGGCCAGCAGCGCGGGCTTGCGGCGCAGCTCGGCGATCACTTCGAGCGGGATCTCGCCGCGGAAGGAGCCGTTGAGCAGGAAGGCGCGGGCCGAGAGTGTGCGGACCTGGTCCACGGTGAGGGGGCCGGCGGAGGCCGATACCGTGATGGTGCGCTGGTCGGGGTCGGAGGTGGGGTAGCGCAGTTCGAGGCAGGTGGACGCGGGGGTCCAGACGGGATAGACGTTCACGCCGAGCTGCTGGAGGCGTTCGACGACGCGGCGGTCCTCCTCGGCCAGGCGCGTGACGGCGGCGGTTTTCAGCCCCATCATGGCGGCCACGTGCGCGCCGTAATTGAAGCCGCCGCCGTCCACCTGCCGGATGCCGGAGGCGGAAACAATGGTATCTTTAGTGTAGTTTCCGATCAGGACGATGTCGTAAGTCATAGGGCGATCTGGTAAATCGAGTACTTACTCGGCCGGGCGCGCGCGCCACAAGGAAGTAGCCAGGATCAGGGAAACCACGGAAGCGCCGATCCAGAAAGTAACTGCGGCCGTGAAGTCGTAGTGGCGCACGCCCTCCACGAAGTAAGTTCCCCGCTGGATGAGGTAGCCGCTGATGCGCTCCTGGATGGCGGCGCCGAGATAGCCGAAGATGCCGAGCACGCCCATGACCGCGCCGGCCGCGCGTTTGGGGACGATGTCCACGGCGAACAGGCCGCCCAGCGAAGTGATGAGGCCGTTGATGGAAAGGCCGTAGACCAGGAAGGCGGCGGTGAGCACGAGCGGGTTGTGGGCGGTGAAGATCACCACGAGCGAGCCGATTTCGAGCAGGCCGCAGATCAGGTTGACCGGCGGTCGCCGCGCCTGGAAGAGTTTGTCGGAGACGAAGCCGTAGGCCACGCAGCCGACAATGCCGGCCAGCGGGTTAAGCGCCAGCAGCGCGCCCGCCTGCAAGTCCGAGTAACCCTTGGTCTCCTGGAAGAAAAGCATGCCCCAACTGTTGACGCCGTAGCGGGTCATGGTCATGGTGGCGCAGGCCAGCCCGAGAACCCAGACGGCCGGGAGCTTGAGGATGGAGAGCTGAACCTGCCAGGTGGAGCGGCTGCGGGTTGTTTCGAGCACCACGCCGCGTTCGTTCTTCCACTGGTTGACCGGGGGCAGCCCGAGCGTCTCCGGCCGGTCGCGCATGGTGACGTAGAGCGCGAGCGCCACCAGGATGCAAAGGAGGCCGGGGCCGATGAAGCCGCCGCGCCAGCCGAACCAGGTGACCAGGGCGGCCAGGCCGACGAAGGTGAGGCCTTCGCCCAGCGAGTGCGCGGTGCTCCAGATGCCGTAGATGCGGCCGCGTTCGCTGTGACTGAACCACTGGGTCATGGAGACGACGCCGGAAGGCGCGCCGAAGCCCTGGAACCAGCCGTTCAGCGCCCAAAGGGCGACGGAGATCCACAGCACGGTGGACCAGCCCATGGCGACATTGAGCAGGGCCGAGATCAACACGCCCGTGGGCCAGAAGATACGGATATTGGCGTGATCGGCCAGGAAGCCGTTGATGCACTTGCCGAAGGCGTAACCGTAGAAGATGGCGGAGCCGATGATGCCCAACTGCTCGGCGGTGAAGATGCCGCCGTCGATCAGGGGTTTCTTTACGACGGAGAGGCCCAGGCGGCAGGTGTAGGCGATGCCGTAGCCCAGGGTGATGGAAAGCAGCACGGAAAGGCGCGCGCGGCGATAGAGGCGATCGATCTGGGCGGGGTCTTGCAGGCGCGGGCGCGCAGCGCCGGGAGCGAAGATGCGAAGAACCGAGGTCATGGCGAGGCCTGCTTGTTCGACCCGCGCTCAGGCGGGGATTTCTTCCAGCTTCACCGGCCGGCGCTCGCGTGCCGAAAGCGCGGCCGCCAGTGCGATGCGCACGGCAGCCAGGCCGTCTTCGCCCGTGACGGGAACGGGCTTGTCGTCGAGGACGGCGTCCACGAAAGCCTGCATCTCGCGCAGGTAGGACTCGGTGTAGCGTTCCATGAAGAAATGAAGCGGCAGCGAAGCGTGAGCGCCGGTGCTGTCGTAGAGCACGTGGGTATCGGGGGTGTTGTTGGAGACGGCGACCATGCCCTGGCTGCCGAAGACCTCCACGCGCTGGTCGTAGCCGTAGACCGCCTTGCGGCTGTTGTCAATGGCGCCCAACGCTCCGCTGGCGAAGCTCAGCAGGGTGACGGCGGTGTCCCAGTCGCCGGCGCGTTCGAACATGGGATCCACCAGCACGGCGGCGCGGGCAAAGACTTCGATGACTTCGCTACCGACAAGGAAGCGGGCCATGTCGAAATCGTGAATGGTCATATCGAGGAAGATGCCGCCCGAGCCGCGGATATAGCTTTCCGGCGGCGGTGCGGGATCGCGGCTGGTAATGCGCACGAGGTGGGGCACGCCGACCTTGCCCGCCCGCACCAGCTCGTGAACCTTGGCGAAGTTGGGATCGAAGCGGCGATTGAAGGCCACCATCATCTGGACGCCGCAGGCGGTCACGTGTCGGTTCACGTGGCGGATTTTTTCGATTTCCAGCTCGACGGGTTTTTCGCAAAAGATGTGTTTGCGAGCGCCGGCGGCATCGAGCAGGATCTGGTAGTGGGTGTCGGTGGGCGTGCAGACGGCGACGGCGTCCACGTCGGGCAGCTCGAGCGCCTGGCGGTAGTCGGCGTAGGTGCGGCGGATGCCGAGGCGTGCTGCGGCGGCGGCGAGGGCGTCGGGCACAGGATCCACCAGGGCGACGACCTCGGCCCGCGGGATGCGCGTAGCCAGGTTGGCGGCGTGGATGCGGCCGATGCGGCCCACGCCCAGGACGGCGAAGCGAAGCTTTTCCTGAGGCATCGTTTTATTCTCCTTTCTGCGCAGCGGTCAGTCTGTCAGAGAGAACTTGCACGGTGCGGATTCCCTGCTGCGCGGCGGTGAGGGGATCGGGAACGGGGAGAACCTCGAAAGAAAGGAAGCCGCGATAGCCGGAGCGCGCCAGGGCGGCGAGGATGGGGGCGAAGTCGAGGTGGCCGCGGCCGGGAGCCTGGCGGTTGGAATCGGCCAGATGGACGTGACCGAGGCGCGGGCCGGCCGTGGCGAGCGCGGCCACGATGTCGGTTTCCTCGATATTCATATGAAAAGTGTCGGCGAGTAACTTGAGGTTAGGCGCGGCGATTTCTTCGGCCACGGCCAGGGCGTCGCCCAGAGTGTTGAGATAGTCGCACTCGTAGCGGTTCAAAGGTTCCAGCAGGATGGTGACGCCGCGGGCGTGGGCGTAGCGGCAGAGTTCGGCGAGAGCTTCGAGCGCGGCGGTGCGGCGCCGGGGGCGTTCGGCCTCGTCGGGACCAATCCGGCCGCTGACGCTGCCGACGGTGACGGCGGCGCCGATCTCGGCGGCCAGATCCACGTGGGCGCGGAGGCGCTCGAGGGCCTGGCGGCGGATGGAGGCATCGGGATGAGCGAACGTCAGTCCATCGAGGGTGGCGGCCATGCCGGTGCCGATGGTGGGCACGGCGAGTCCGTAGTCGGAGATCCAGCGCTCGAGCGTGCCGGCCTGGACGTCCGAGAAGTGGCGGAGGTGGACTTCCAGGCCGGCGCAGCCGAGTTCGGCGGCCGTGCGGAAGGCGCCCGCGAGGTCGCCGCGCAGCAGGATGGGCGCGGAGCGGACCTCGGCGGGCGTGGCCGTCAGGGCGACAGGGAAGATCCAGGTCACGGCGTCAGACGTCGAGGATGGGCGGCAGGCCGTAGACGGACTTCCAGCCCGGGCTCATGGGTTCGCGCAGGTAAGGCTCGAGCTCCTGCGGGTCGCGGAGACTGACGTCGGCGGTCGCGGGAACCTTGCCCGGCGGGAAGGCATCGAGCCACTCCTCGATGAGCAGGGTCAGATAGCGCAGGATGGCGGCCAGGGGGCGCTTGGCCTTGCGGGCCTCGCCGAGAGTGGGCTTGCCTACGACGCCTTCGGGGGTGCCGGAGATTTCGAAGGCTGCGTGACCCTCGCTCTCCGACCAGCGGCTGGGCCGGCTGAAAGCGTCCACGGCGGTGTCCATGTGGCCGCCGGGCAGCAGGGCTTTGGGTTCGGTTTCGACCGCGCGGCTCATGTCCACCATTTCGGGGAACAGGAGCAGGCCGACGGAGGTTTCGGCCTCGTCGGCGTGGATGAAGTTGGTTTCCCAGTCTCCGCCGCGGTCTTTGGTGCGCCACATTTCACGCACGGCGCGGTGCCAGTCAATGACGCGGTAGATGCCGGGCAACTGGTAGCGCTTGACGAACTGCTGGAGGGCGGCTTCCAGGACCCAGAGCTGGCCGTGGTTGTTGAGGATGATCTGTTTGCGGAAGCCGTCGTTCCAGAGGCCGAGCATGACGTCAATGAGCAGTTCGCGGGCGACGTTTTCGCGCACGATGACGGTGCCGGGCATGCCGATGTGGTGAGCGGGATGGCAGCCGTACATCAGCGGGGGCAGGGCGAGGGCGACGGGGCGGTCCTGTCGGGCGAAGTAGCGCCGGACGCCCTCGGCGATCATGCTGACGAAGAGGGTGTCCATGGCGGAGACGGTGTGAGCGCCGTGCAACTCGGTGGAGCCGACGGGAATGATGACGACGTCGTTTTTGCGGCGCTGCTCCTCGAGCTGCCAGCGGATGGTGGTCTGGAGGTAGGCGCCGGGTTTGGCCCATTCGCAGCCGCCGGGAGCGGGGATGCCGTACTCGGCCAGGATGGCGTCGAGTCCGGCCTCGTCGGCTTCCCAGATTTCCTTTTTCATGCGTCCGACGGGGGTATCTTCGAAGTAAAGGTCGGGCTGAGTGGTTGTGAGCCATTTACTCATTTTTTGTAACTCCTTTTCGTTTCCGGATCCGGTTAACTTAACTAACTTACTAAAAGACGCAGGTGATCTTGCAGTGCGTCTTGTCGGTTTGCAGCAGGACGATGTGGTCGGGCACCTCGTCCAGGCCGATTTTCTTGGTGATGATGGGGGTAATGTCCATGCCCGTGGCCATGCAAGAGATGACGCGCGGGAAGGTGCCGTAGCCGGAGTGGCCCTGGGCGCCGGCGATTTTCGCCTTCTTGACTTCGTAGACCTCGCAGTTGATGGGCGGGTTGATGGGGGCGCGGGCGACCAGGACGATTTTGGCGCCGATGAACTTGCCCAGCCAGATGGCTTCTTCCATCTGGGGGATGACCTTGTCGGGCAAGCCGGTGGCTTCCAGGTAGAGGGCGGCGCCGAGGCCGCCGGTATACTCGAGGACTTTCTCGGCGAAGTTCTCGGTGATGGGGTTGATGACGTGGTCGGCGCCGAGGCGACGCCCGAGTTCCGCGCGGGATTCCGAGGGCTCGCTGAGGATGACCTTGGCGGCGCCGGCGCGCTTCATGACGGCCACGGCGGCCAGGCCGATGGGGCCGCCTCCGCAGATGACGGCGTGATCGCCGGGACGGATGCCGCCGCCGCATTCGATGACCGCGTTATAGGCCACGGAGGTAGGTTCGACCAGGCTGCCGGCCAGGAAGAGCTCGTCGCCGGGATAGCGGTCGCGCAGTTCGGCGAGGCTCCAGAGGTAGCGGGCGTCGAGGGCGATGTAAGGAGCGAAGGCGCCTTGCACGCTGAAGCCCATTTCTTGCAGCAGCTCGCACTGGTTGGGGTTGCCCTCGGCGCAGGGGCGGCAGTACGAGCACCAGAACATTTCCTCGGAGCAGACCGGCTCGCCGGGCTCGAAACGGCGCCCGGTGCGCTTGTTGTAGGCGCGCTCGCCGGCTTCGACGACCACGCCCGACATCTCGTGTCCCAGCACGACGGGGAAAGCGGTCAAGCCGGGATAGAGCGTGTAGCCCTGGTCGTCGGTCTGGGCCATGTGGACATCGGAGCCGCAGATGCCGCAGGCTTTGACCTGGACCAGGCACTCGGTAGGACCGATTTTGGGTTTCTCGACTTCCTGGACCGACAGCTTCGGCTCTCGCCAGACATAACTGCCCAGGTAAGTGAGCTTGCCGTCAATATCCTTGGGGCCGAGCCGGAAACCCGGCTTGGGTTCCCATTTGGCAGACAGGACCACAGCCTTCATCGCAAAGCCTCCTTGGGTGAAATCAGAGAAAGACGAAAAACTAAGGCGGCGAACCGGCCGAGCGGGACACGGGGACGATCAGCGCAGGAATTCATGGGCGTTCTCCCTTGTCACCAGGCCGGTGCCGATATCAACGAACTTTTCCACGGGCCGGCCGCGCGCGGCCTTGACGGCCTCCTGGATGGCGCGCTCGCCGATGCGCTCGGGGAACTGGGCGACGACGGCGTCCATCCGCCCGTCCATGACGGCGCGCACGGCTTCGCGGCCGGCGTCGAAGCCGACCAGGACGATCTTTCCGGTGAGGTTCCGGGCGGCGATGGCCTCCATGGCGCCCAAGGCCATTTGGTCGTTGGTGGCGAAGACGCCGCGCAGGTCAGGGTGGCGGGTGAGCAGGTTTTCCATTACGGTCATGCCCAGGGCGCGCTCGCTGTTGGCGGGCTGGGCGCCGACGAACTGAACGCCGGGGACCTTTTGAATGACGTCGAGGAAGCCGGCGAGGCGGTCTTCCTGGGTGGCGACTCCGAGCACGCCGCGGATGACGGCGACCTTGCCGCGCCCGCCGATGGCGCGGACAATGAATTCGGCCGCCATGCGCCCGCCCAAGCGATTGTCAATGCCCACGAAGCCGGCGCGGTGCGGCCAGGGGATGTCGGTATCCACGATGAGGACGGGGATGCCCGCGGCGCGGGCCTTCTCCAGCACGGGGATGATTTCGGCCACGCCGGCGGGAGCGACGGCGAGGGCGGCCACGCGCTTGAGGATCTGGTCTTCGAGGATGGCGACCTGCTGGTCAATGTTGATTTCGCGTTCGGGAGCGAGGACGGCGAGGCGGACTTCGGCGTCCTGGCGGGCGGCCTGTTCGGCGCCGGATTTGAGCCGCTGCCAGAACTCGGAGTCGAGGGCTTTGGTGACCAGAACAACATCGAGTTTTTTTGTTTTGGCGGAGCGGGTGCAGGCCGCGCCGGCGAGGACCATGACGAGCAGGAAGGCGACGAGTCTTCGGTTGCGCATGAGTCCATCATCTCCTGAGGGCGGCCCGCTGGCGCACGACGTCCACCCAGACGGCGGCCACGATGACGGCGCCGATGACCACGGTCTGCCAGTAGGCGGAAACGTCGAGCAGGTTCAATCCGTTGCGCAGCACGCCCATGATGAGGGCGCCGACCAGCGTGCCCAGCACCGTGCCCACGCCGCCGAAGAAGCTGGCCCCGCCGATGATGACGGCCGCGATGGAGTCCAGCTCCGCGCCCACGCCGGCCAGCGGGAAGCCGGAGTTCATGCGGCCGGCGAGGATGACGGCGCCGGCGCCCGCCATCAGGCCGCTGAGCGAGTAGGCGAGGATGAGGCGGCGATCTACGGGAACGCCGCACAGCAGGGCGGCCTGGCGGTTGCCGCCGATGGCGTACAGGTCGCGCCCGGGCGTGGTGCGGGTGAGGAACAGGTGGAAGAGCAGGCAGAAGAACAGCACGACGATGACCGGCATGGGGATGCCGGCGACAGCGCCCGCGCCCCAGAAACGAAACGGGGAAGGAAGCTCGGAAATGGGGAAGCCGCCGGTGAGTACCAAGGCGAGGCCACGGGCCACGTTCATCATGCCGAGGGTGGGGATGAAGGGATGCGGCAGGCGGAGCTTGGTGAACAGGATTCCGTTGAGCGCGCCCAGAACAGCGCCGGTGGCCAGCGCCAGCAACACAGCGGCGGCGGAAGGGACGCCGGCCTTGAGAGCCATGGCGGCCAGCACGCAGGAGAGGCCGAGCAGGGATCCGACGGAGAGGTCAATCCCTGCGGTGATGATGACGGTGAGCTGGCCGAGGGCGAGAAGAGCGTTGACGGCGGACTGACGGAAGACGTTGAGGAGGTTGTCCAGGGTGAGGAAGTGTTCCGAGAGCAGGCTGAGAGCGGCGGCCATGAGGAGGAGGGCGAGCAGCGGTCCGAAGCGGCGCAGGGCTTCGGAGGCGGCGCGGGCCAGCCAGGCAGGCATTGCCGTCACGCGACACCTCCGGTAGCGAGGCGCATGACGGCTTCTTCGGTGGCCTGCTCGCGGGGCAGTTCGCCCGCGACGCGGCCGCGGTGCATGACGAGGATGCGGTGGGCGAGGCCCAGGATTTCCTTCAGCTCGCTGGATACGAGCACGATGGCGGCGCCGCCGGAAGCCAGGCGTCGGATCAGCTCGTAGACTTCGGCCTTGGCGCCGACGTCAATGCCACGCGTGGGTTCGTCCATCAGGAAGATGGAAGCGCGGGCGAGGAGCCATCGGGCGAGGACGACTTTCTGCTGGTTGCCGCCGCTGAGCGAGGACGCGGGTTGATCGAAGCCTGCCGCGCGGATGCGCAGCTCGCGGGCGATGGATTCGGTCTGGGATCGTTCTTCGGCGGAGCGAATGAGGAAGCGGCGATGCGAAGGGAGGACCACGTTCCAGATCAGGGGCGCGCCGAGGATGAGGCCTTTAGCCTTGCGATCGTCGGGGACGAGGGCCATGCCGAGGCGGATGGCGTCGAGGGGACTACGGATCCGGGCCGGGCGTTCATGGATCCAGAGATGTCCGCTGTCGGCGGGGACGGCGCCGAAGAGGGCTTCCAGCAGGTCGGTACGCCCGGCGCCGACGAGGCCGGCGAGGCCGAGGATTTCGCCGCGGCGGACGGAGAAGGAGACGTCGTGGAAGCGGCCGCGTGCGGAGAAGTTCTCGACG
>Ga0209809_1003011_pt1 | contig 11119 bp, 10 predicted proteins | sample YNPMSTMetaG_FD_186172 | JGI IMG/M metagenome (GOLD analysis project Ga0209809, IMG submission 186172) | Anoxygenic and chlorotrophic microbial mat microbial communities from Yellowstone National Park, USA - YNP MS-T MetaG (SPAdes) (version 2) ... | reverse complement strand
GTAAGCCAAGTAGCATCATCACTAATTGTCCATGTTAATGTAGAACCAGATACACCAGAATTGGTTATTGTAAATGTTTGACTCGCTGGATTACTTCCACCTTGAATCGCTGAAAAATTGAGAGAATTTGTTGAAAGAGAGATACTCGGCCGTGCAATTACATCGGGTGCATCTAATTGAGGTGTAGGTGTTGCTGATGCATTTAAAGCATCATATGCTTCAAAATAATAAGTATAATCAGTGCCAACAGGAAGTGTCGTTGAGTAAGAATAAATTGCACCGGAACTATAACTTCCTGAGACATAACTCATTGTAAATGGACTTCCTGAAATTTCAACTCCACCCTTAAGAATATGCACTTTGGGATACCCTGAAGCAGGAGTATCACTATCTGCATCTATGTATTTTATACGATAGATAAATAATGTGGAAGGATTTCCTACTTCTGGATGAATACCATCTGAGGTATAATTTGTTTCCCCTGTCCAAGAAAGTGAAGGTGAAGAATTACCAACATTTGGACCAGAGCCATATTTATTAGTAGCAGATAGGTTGTTTATATCTTTTGCCTCAAAATAATAGGTATAGTTTGAACCATCAGCAAGTCCGGTTTTTGAAAAAGAATAAATTGCTCCTGTGTTGTAGTTTCCTGATACATAACTCATTGTAAAAGGACTACCATTTATTTAATACCCACCTTTTAGTATATGAACCTTAGGATAACCAGAAGCAGGTGGGTCATTTTCATAATCAATATATTTAATACGATATACAAAAGTATCTGTGGATAATCCTCTCTCAGGATGTAGACCATCGGAAGTATAATTCGTTTCTCCTGTCCAGTTTAAAGTTGGGGATGTATTCCACCTCGCATATTTGAGGTCACCATTTGTCCAATCCCAATAAGAAATATGAGGACAACCATTTGTATCAAGCGCTATGGAGGTACCACCTCCTACCACACCTTTTGAGTCAACTGTTTCAATTAACCAATCAGCCCATAAGAAACGGTAGTTAATAATTAAATGAAGAGTGAATAATAAAGTAGCAAAAACAAAAGTTTTTTTCATAAGCTTTGTGATAATATAAAATACAAAAAAATATTCTTTTTTCAAGATGGACATAAAAAATATTTTGAAGATTTAAATTTTTGTATTCTCTGAATGATTACTAACACAAAATTTCCCAACTTGCGCGTAATTTTAGCTTTCTAAATTATCTCCGAATTTTAATATTACAAGTACTGAAGCAACTACTATTAAATACTGGATATAATTTGTATTAGCTATCCTTACACCTTGCCAGATTTGTTTATAAAGTTCTAAAATTAATTTTTCTTTAAGAGACATTTTATTAACCTTAAGATTTAATTAATTGAAAAAGTAAGACAAACTTTGAAAAAGTTAGGTTATTATATCTTCATACATCATTTTACCAACAAAATTACCTTGTTCATCCCATCCTATTAAATCACCACTTTTAAATTTGACACCATTAATAGTTATCTCTGATGCATTATCTAAAGGATTTTGATAAAACATTCCTGCTTTAATGTTCCCATTTTTATAAAAATAAATATCAGATAATTTAAAATTCCCTGATGGTGTAGAAACAATTTGTGGTTCTGCAAAAATTCCGCCTTTTATTTGACCATTTTCATAAAAAGATAATTTCAACCTTCCAATTACAGGTCCATAAAAAGTTTGTTTATTTTCAAGATCTTTTAGGACTCCATCTTCAAAAATTTCAAATATGTAAGAATCAGCTGCAAACTTTAATTTACCAACCGGTGTGTTAACAATTTGTGCTTCTGCAAGACCACATTCTTTAATTACTCCATTTTCATAAAAGTAAATATTTCTTATTTTTAACTCGCCTACTAATGTTTTAATGTACAAATTTTCTGCAAGTTTACCACCTTTTATTCTTCCATTTTCATAAAAAGAAAGATAAGTGTTTTTATCAAATTTTAATTTTCCTAATGGTGTAGGAATTTCTTGAGGTATCTCAAGATTTATTGATCTTATTTTACCACTTTCATAAAAATTCATTTCTTTTGTTTCAAACTTTTCTCCTGATATTTCAATTATATAAGGCTCTGCAAGTATTACATTTTCTATTTTGCCGTTTTCATAAAAAAGAATACTTTTTAATTTAAACTTGCCAATCGGAATAGAAAATTCTGATGGTGTTGCTAATATCCCACCTCTTATATTACCATTTTTGTGAAATAAGATAGTAATAAATTCTAACTTTCCAACAGATGTTGTTATTGCAGAAGGTTTTGCTAAACCTCCAAATTCTACAACCCAATTATCGTAAAAAACTACATTACTATTTTTAGCAAAAGTTAGTTTACCTACAGGAGTAAGTATTTCCTGGTCCTCAGCAAGCATACCTTCCTTTATTACTCCGTTTTCATGAAATGCAAGATAAGAAATTGCTATTCCACCAATAAACTTTAGTTCACCAACAGGTGTAGAAACAACTTGATTTTCTGCAAGACGTCCTTCACATATATTGCCGTTATTATAAAATGAAATCTTGCTACCTTTAGCAAATTTTAATTTACCAACTGATGTATCAAAAAATGTATCTTCTTTGAGTTCAATAGATTTCATTTTTATTCTCCTAATGAAGATTATTTTTTTACTTTCTGATTAACAATAAATTGTTGAATTTTGTTTTTGTCAATTTCTTCTTTTTGTTTAAGTAGATTTATCTCTTGTTGCAATGATTGAACAGTTTCAGTAAAATTTGGTATTTTATCTTTGTCAGCGTTTTGTATTAACTGGTTGTAAATTTTTTCTTTTATAGTTCGTTCTACTGTAGCATAACTGTACAAAATTTTTGCATAATATCGTTTCTTTTTTTTATCAAAATGTTCTAAAATAAAGAATGGTGGTGTAATTTGTGTGTCAACAGAAATGTTTTGGACAACTTTTATTGTTTCTTCATTTGAAACAGTTGTCGGTTTTTTAGAGTATTTTTGGATATCACTCATTGTTCGTTCAGTAACAGATTGAACTTTTGTTTGTATCTTTCTTACAAGGTCTGCTTGTGCTAAAGATATTGCTGTTTCTTTCAAAATTGTGTAATCTGGGATACCTTCTGCTACACCTATACCTGAGATAATTTCTCCTGTAAGTTCTGCAAATACAACCACCAACACACCTATTGGGTTTAGTTTTGTGTTACTCATAGTTTTTATACCCCCTTTTTGTAAAAATTTCATTTATACCTCACTACAACTTTGTCTCTGTTACCAATAAATTTTGGAGTTTGTTTTCTACTATACATTTTGCGTGCTAAAAAACTTACATTTTCTTTAACATAATCTTCTATTTCTGCAAAATTCAAACTTTTATCTTTATTTTTATCAGCTTCACCTTGAAGTGCTCACAAGAAAAAGTATGTAAACAAACTGTGATTTTTTTCAGGATACCATGAAGAAATTTCATCACCAGAAGATGAAGTAAAAATATTTATGTTCTCAACAAGTTTACCTGTAATTGACACTACCATTAACGGACTTGCTTTTGCAATTAACATCCCTTTTTCAGAACCACCACTAAAACACGCATCTATTATCACATTCATACTTTTTGCTGGAAGTTTACTCAAATTTTCATAAAACAAATCTAATGAATATCCATTTAATTTAACATAATTCGGATGACAATCTGATGGAACAAAATATGCTGTTTTTGTTTCTACATCAGGTGCTCCGTGACCTGTGTAATAAATAAAAACTTCTGACTTATTCGGCTTTATATAGTTATATAATTCTCCTTTATAATCATCTTTTATCCCAAAAACACGTATGAAATCACTCTGTGTTGGATTTTCAATATAAATAATATTTTCTTTTGGTATTCCTAAAACATTGATAAAATACTCTTTAACTAAACTTGCATCTTTCAAAGCATATTCTACTTCAGGGACATCTTTATGTTTATAATTTTTTATCCCAATAATTACACCTACTGCATCTTGTGAAACAACAGGTTGTACTGCAGGCAAAGTTAACAACTCATCACCAAAAGTTGGGATAACTACTGGTTTCATTTCTGTTTGTTTACCTTCAATTTTTACAACTTCAATTTTTTCATATATCTTACCAAGAGTTAACTCAAAAGGTATTTCAGTAGAAAACCTTTCTCTTTCATCTAATATTTTAAGGTTAAACTTTAGCACATCGGAACCTGTATAAGTTTTTGGAATACTAAATACAAACTTTATTTCCCTCCACTCGCCAGGTTTAATATCTCCTAATTCTAAATCAGCAATATTTGACCTAAAAGTTACATATCTTGAGTAAGAGATAATCCTTGTTGAACTATTTTTTGTATTACCTAAGCCTTTATTTACTACCGTCAACATAACTTCTACTGATTCACCAGGTTGAATAATCCCATCACCATTACCAACACTTAATTTGTCTTGGCTATCAGGATAAAACTTATCGTCTATTTCTATTTTTGCTATTTCTAACTTAGGTGATTTTATTTCTTCAGTTTTAAATACTATTTGTTTAGGCTCAGCACCAAATCCTGTTGCTTCATCAACTTTTAGATTTAATACTACATCGCCAGTAGGAACATCCATACCAGCTGATACATTTATCTCAACAGATTTTTTCTGACCAGGTTCTATATCACCAAGTTTAATCTTTTTATCAAATTCAATGTCAATATCTTTAGAGGACGACACATTAACAACAACACCATAACCTTTCCCTGCGCCTGAAGTATTTTCTATATCAAAAACAATCTTCCCCTTTTCTTCAGCAGATAGTATTTTGTCACCATTTGTGTCTATAAAGGTTAGATTTGTAATTTTCAATAATGGTGGTTTCCCTGGTGGAACAACATAGAAAAGTTTAGGGACACTACTACCCCCATAAGTCCTTACTTCTACTTGGACAGGACCAATTTTTGATATATTAGGAATCCTGACTAATAACCTGTCTTTTTTTGCTTTTATAACTTTTGCTGGTACATTATCAAACAATACCTCATTCGCTTCTTCATCTAAGTCAAAATTATCACCAATAATTTCTATTTCTGTCCCTATCGGTGCTCTTGTAGGATTAAACGATCTTATACTTGGAGAAAAAACTAATTTATTATCATACATTTCTTTTTTCTTTGATATTCTTGCTAATGTGAGCTGTTTTTGTGCTTCTGTATTTGTTGGATCCAATTCTAAAACCTGCTTCCATAATTTTATAGCATTATCCCAATTTTTATCTTCAGTTGCATGTCTTGCTTTTGATATCAGTACTGATACAACTTGTTTTTGTGCTTCAGTATTTGTAGGTTCTAACTCTAAAACTTGTTGGTATAGTTTTATAGCATCATCCCAATTCCCAAGTTCTGCAGCCCATTGTGCTTTTCTTAAGTATTTTTCAATAAGAATTTTCTTTTCTTCATTTTCTTTATTTATCTTTGCTTGAACAAATAACTGTAGTGCATCTTGATTTTTAGGATCATAACTTAATGCTTTTTCAAATTCTTTCATTGCAGATGACCAATCTGAACTATCAAGAAATTCTTTACCTTTTTGAATATATTCTTCAGCAATTTCTTTACTTACTTTTTCAATCTTTTGTTGTGCAACAAAATATCCACTGTCTTTTGGTTCCAATTGTTTCCACAAAACATACGCTCTCTTCTTCATACCTTTTTTGTAATATCTATCAGCTATATCGTAAATTTTCATAGAACCAAATTTTAAAGATAATGAAATATAATGTGATATTTCGTCAATATAAGACAAAGGAAGATACGCATAATCCAAACAAAGAGAATAAATGTTAAAACCAAATCCTAAACTTATCGTATTAGGTGATGATGTCTTAGAACCTATCCTTAAATACGCAGTTTTATATAACTGAGTTTCTAAACCAAAATTATATAAATCAGCAGGTTCATTATCTTTTGTACTTTTTTTCATATCTGCTGCAAAGAGCAACGAAAGTTCTCTATCATCTATTAAACGAAATGCTAATCCAAGTTTTAGATTAGTAGGAAGTTCTTCAGTAACATCTTTATATTTCAACCCAGGACCAAGATTTTCTATAGATAAACCAAACGAAATCTTGTTATCAATACTGCGCATAAGAAAACCTAAATCTGAAGCAATTGTAATTGGTTTATACTGTTCAGCTAACTGACTGTTAATAAATTTTAAATTTATTCCATAGAAAAATGTTTCACCTGAATTATTACCATAACCAAATGAAACAACAATATCTTGTTCTAATTTAATCTTTTTATTTTCGCCATCAAGATAATTAACTTCAATATCTCCACCATCAAACATTAATCCTGTGATCCCTATACTACCACGTTTCATAGGGTATAGAAATCCAACAAAATTATAGTAGCTGTCCATAAGTCCTTTTCTATACATAAAACTTAATTCTGGATATACAACATAGTTCAACACAGCAGGGTTAACCATCACCCCACTAACATCATCAACAACACCACAATATGCACCTCCAAGCGATGTTTGTCTTGGGCTTGTATATTCTTCTAAAAACCTTACATTCGCAAAATTTATACAAACAAAACCAACCAAAATAAGCACTGATTTTAGTAAGTTTTTCATAAATTATTTTATAACCAAAATTTTTTTCTTATCTCTAACATTCCCTATGCAAGTATATATCAAATATGCTCCTGTTGGAACAATATTGCCATTATCGTCTTTACCATCCCAATATAAATCAGTATAAACTCCTGCGGACTTTCTACCTTTATATAAATTCTTAACTTTTTTCCCAGAATAAAAATCATATATTGCTATTTCAACTAAAGTATTATCTTCTGGAACTTCATATCTGATATACATTTTTTCGTTTTTTAAAGGGTCAAACAAGTTGTTGTAAACTGTAGCTTTAGGAGATGAAGCAGGTGTTATTTTAATCGGACCAGCAACAGATGGTAAAGATAAATTACCACCTTTGTCTGTTACAACAATTTCTATTGTAATACTATTCACAAGAGGATAATTTTTAGTAATCTCACCAATTTGTATTTCCCCTTGAATATTCCCATCTTTATCAACAGATATATTTGAAACATCTATATCTTTAGTCAAAATATTGCCATTTTGATCTTTAACAGTAATAGAATAAATATTTGTCCCGGGTTCAGATTTTGCCGTAAGGTTTATAAATGTATCTGAAGAAGTTATACTGCTTTTTCCTGAAGGTAAGGAAATAGAAATTTGGTTAGGTGATGGAATTACTCTTCTGGTTACCACAAATATTATATTGCTTGGGTTCTGGTTTATTACACCATCAGCATTGTAGCTTTTTATTCTATACCAATATTGTGTTTTCTGTGACAAATTTGTATCAGTAAAAACTGGGTTCACTATATTATCTGCCCAAGTAGCAACATACTGCCAATTAACTGGTTCATCTATCCCAGTTGACCTCTCTATTGCATATCTTGTTGCTCCTACATCGTCCCATCGTAATGTGACCGAACTTAAATATACACCTACTGCTAATAAACCTTTAGGCGACTTAGCTAAAGTATAACAAGATGCTGTATTTGATGCTGGTGATTCTCCTGTAGCGCATTATACGCTACAACATACCTCGTATATTGTGTATTCGGCTCAAGGTTGCTCTCTAACCAAAAGGTTGTATCAGAGGTTAATTCTGTTATAACACCACCTGTTGCTGTTTTAACTCTAAACCCTAACTCACAGTTAGAATTATCTGTCCATTGCCATAATATACTACTTGAAGATTTTGCTTCACCATATATACTACTCGCTGCTAACGGTAATGTAATAACTACTACCACATTGCTCGGATCTGACAATCTAATTTCCGCATTATAACTCCTTATTCTATACCAATATGTTGTCTCAGATAACAACTCTGTATCTGTATAACTCGTCCTTGTTATATTATCAGACCACTGCTTTATAACCTGCCAATTAACTGGTTCATCTATCCCAGTTGACCTCTCTATTGCATATCTTGTTGCTCCCACATCGTCCCATCGTAATGTGACCGAACTTAAATATACACCTACTGCTAATAAACCTGTAGGAGACTTAGCTAATGTATATTTAGAATTTAAATTTGATGGGTCTGAAAAACCAATTGTGTTATATGCTCTAATGTATCTTACATACTGTGTATTAGGTAATAAATTTGTTTCAATCCAATATGTTGTATTTGAAGAAACAGTCCCAACTATACCACTAGTTGATCTAAAGATATAAAACCCATCTTCATTAGGAGAATTATCTATCCATGACCATATTATTGTAGTAGTGGAAACTGCTAATCCTAAAAACTCTGTTGGTCTTGAAATAACAAACCGATGAGCATATATATCCCAATTACCACTACGATAATCCTGCCATGTAATAATAGCACCACCTAAACCATCACTTAATATTTCACAGGATTCCATTGATCTCCAGAAGCAGTACATATTGAAACACCATTCGTCGTCCACAAAACTACTCCTGTTGAACTTACCCTCTGAGCGTAAATGTCATAATTACCACTACGAGAATCCTGCCATGTAATAATAGCACCACCTAAACCATCACTTAATATTTTAGGATACGATTGACCCCCAGAAGCAGTACATATTGAAACTCCATTAGTTGTCCATTCCCACTGAGTTAGTCCAATTTCATTTAAACAAACCACAAGAGTAATTATATATACTGTATTATTAAAAATTTTTTTCATAATATTAACAATCTTCTCTCAACATAATTCCAGACAACCCATCTTGACTTTCTTGTTGTGATACTGCTTTTATTTGTTCAGGGACTGCTTCAGCAAGTATCTCGTATATTATTCTTGCAACTTTTTTGTCTGAAAACAAATCTTGCGGTGTATTATTTTTGTTAAGTCGTTTTTCTATCCATAAAAGTTCATAAACACGCCAAATGTCATCTTTTGTAGGACGTGATTGCCTATCTTTAATTATAATCTCATTACTTGTTACATCTATAATTTCGTTTTTTTCTTTTTCTTCAATAGTGTAAATAATCTTTCCTTTTAATTTTTTAATTCGTTTCCATAAACGCGTTTTTGGTTAACTTTTTACAGCATTTCTTCCATTTGTTTTTTATGTTTTTTAACCCACAATAACGAGATATTTGAATACAACTAAAAATAAACACTATTCCAAAAACTGTTATCCAGAAAAATTTGTTGATAATATCTATCCAGGGTGATATTATAAAACTGAGTAGTATCAGCAATGATAGAATAGAAATATCAATCCAATCTATTCCTACCACACAACATTTTAGTTCCGCTTCTTTAACTTGAGGACATTTTGTTCCTTCTTTCTCTTTTTCGTTCTTATCCATTTCTTCCATTTTACTTTTAACCTCCAGATAACCTCTTTTTAATTTACATGGATAAATATTGTGCGCTAATACTAAAGCTATAACTACAACTACTACAGCAGTTAAAATAACTATATTTCTATAACAACTATTCGGCACAGATAGATAAATAATTCCTAAACCAAGTATTGCAACTGATAAAATAGCAGCATGAACTCTTAAAGCAGAAGGTGCTATTTTGAAAGTGTAAAGAATGTTAGTATACTTACATTCTGGGTCTGGATCCCAATCTGGAGTAAAACTTGATAAACAAATCCTTTTTTCTATTGCCCAAAGCACAATTGTTAAATACCTATACACATAACTTAAAGCAATAGTATAATACAGTCCCCAACCCATAACAAGTATTCCAGCAATGGCAACAGTAAAAAACAACCATTGTTTAGCAGGATTTTCTAAATATTTATTTAATGCCCAAGCGAATCCACCAACTGCTGGAAGTAAAACACCCAATAACTGAATAACAATAGATTCCAACTTTCTTAAACTTTCAACTTGTATATTATGATATTCTTTTGCAGCTTCAATAGTAATGTTATTTTGTTGTGGTTGTTGAGATGTATTTGTCATACTGATTTATAATTTCAATCTTGTTTATAACTAAAACAAGAAATTCAAAATTTTTAACAGGATTTAGATTAGAATAACCATCAACAACTTTGTGGAAGTTTGTTTTGGGATGAGAAATCTGAACATTTATCTTCGCAATAAAAGATAAAAATGAAAAATTTTTTTGTTCCATAACAAAATAAAAAGTACTAAATTTAATCTTTTGTGTCAATAGATTGAACAAAAATATTTAAATTTCATAATTTATAGAACTTCTCCCCGCCAGAGGTCCCGCACTCACGAAATGTGAGTGCGGGATTATTTTCTTCCGTTACCGTTTGTGATGAGTTGTGAGGCTAATGATACATCTAAATCGTAAAAGAATCAACACCAGTAAGTTCGCAGACTTTTTGTGGTGAATGGTAAGTATTAATCTAACATGGTCAAAATCTAAACCCTAATGACAGACGATGTACCTGTGAAAGATATATGGCAGGAATATAAGAATAACTTATATCAAACTTTTCATGAATAAACGATAGTCCAATATTAAATACTCCTTCTTCTACATTTATTCTATATCCAAAGAAAATACTAATTGGTAATCTACCGACTTCTACACCTATTGATGGTGCAACACGTTGTTCATCTATAATATATGGTATATCTGCTCCTACAACATAATAAAAATTTTGGCCAAGTGATGATATCATACCTGAATAACCAACTGCAGTCCATATTGACGCAGGCAATTTTTCTTCTTTATCTAAAAACTTTGTCGAAAACCCAAGGTTTTGTCCTGCTGCTGAAACTACTAAGTTGTTAGTTAAATAATAAGACAAACCTAGATCTATAGCATACGCCATTGCAGTAGATGTTTCAGCAATGTTAGATGTAGCAAATTTTGTTGTAGCACCAATATGAAGTTTATCTGTAATTTTTCTACCATAAGAAATAATACCAAGAAAATCATTTTGTGCATTAACCTCGCGTTCTTTTTCTTGCCCATCTTCAATCCAGTATAACGACATTTTACCTGCATTGTATGTTAATATACCAACAGATAACGCTTGGATTTTACCTAATGGTTGACCATATATAACAGCAGCAGTTTTATCTTCTGTAAGACCAACTTCTGCAATCGTGAAAATTTCTCTTTGTT
>Ga0209809_1003003_pt1 | contig 11132 bp, 5 predicted proteins | sample YNPMSTMetaG_FD_186172 | JGI IMG/M metagenome (GOLD analysis project Ga0209809, IMG submission 186172) | Anoxygenic and chlorotrophic microbial mat microbial communities from Yellowstone National Park, USA - YNP MS-T MetaG (SPAdes) (version 2) ... | reverse complement strand
TTCACAAATGCTAAGGAAGTTTTTTCAGAGACCTTTGCTTTATCTGCTGGCGATAGTAGTTCACAAGTAGTTAATAAGGCAATTAAACTGAGTAATGGAAATATAGTTCTTCAATTTACATTGAGCAAGATTTGTCCAGCTACCTGCACTCCACCCTTTACAGATGTTCCCTGTGACCATTGGGCAATTAACTACATAAAGGCAGTAAAGGATGCAGGGATAACAAAGGGATGTAATCCACCACAGAATGACAGATTTTGTCCAGAGGATGTAGTAACAAGGGCACAGATGGCAGCGTTTATCATTAGGGCGATAGAAGGGGAGCCTACGAACTACAACGGGACCTCATATTTTGCCGATGTTCCTCCTACGCATTGGGCGTTTAAGTATGTGCAGAGGGTGAAGGAGAGGGGCATAGCGCAGGGGTTTCCAGGGACGAATTTATACGGACCTGAGGGCAATGTGACGAGGGAGCAGATGGCGAAGATGCTGATAATGGGGTTAGTGTCGCAGGGGAAGATAACGGAGCCACCGAGTGATTATTGTGCGAGCGGTAGTACATTTAGTGATGTAGACTCGAGCAGTTGGAGTTGCAGGTATATAAAGAGGTTGAAGGAGCTTGGGATAACGCAGGGGTGTAATCCGCCGGCGAATGATAGATATTGTCCGCAAGATGTAGTGACGAGGGCGCAGATGTCAGCGTTTATTTATAGGGCATTTTCATCTTCGAATATACAAACAAGTCTTTCAGGAACTGCAGCAACAGGGAAAGCTTTAGCTTCAACTGGTATTTATTTAAAAGATGCTCAAGGAAAAATTAAGTCAACCATTACGGATGCCAATGGTAAATTTACTTTTGATACCTCGGACTTAACTCCGCCGTTTTATTTAAGAACGCAAGGCTTTGGACTATTTTCATATACTGAGCAAAAGAATGGGACAGCTAACATAACACCTCTTACTACCGCAGTAGTAGCGATTGCAAATAATGGTAATCCGGATATATACAACAACCCATCGCCCCAGTTAAATTTAGATAATGCCAAAAATTCTCTTAAAACATTCCTTGCACCTGTTTTACAAAAGTATAATGTGCAAAATGCCGACTTTATATTCACTCCCTTTGAAGCAAACGGACAAGGAATGGATGCGCTTATGGATAGTATAGTAATTTCAGTCTCACAAGATAGTAAAACTATAGAAGTAAAAAATCCATTTACAGGAGAGACTATAGGCACGGGGATATTTAACAATGGTTCTATTGCTGTAACTGAACCAATTACTGATGATGAAACTAATAGACTATCGCAGTCTCCGATCCATAGAAAATATTTCGCTTATATAAAAGACAATTATGGTTCACCCCAAGATGGACCACGTATGGTGGATATTGTTTATAATATTGACGGAAAAATATCAGTAACGATAACAGCTACCGAAGGGGATACAGGAGATATCTTTTTTATTTATGGAAACGGGCAAAAAACCGGAAATAGTATTAGCTTTACAGCACCTGTAATTATGTGCCATGCTACAAATGAAAATGGGACAGGAATTGCAGAATTTGTGGGGACAATAGATAGTAATGGAAACATCTCGGGAACATTTAGAAATACTTTGTCTGCTGGAGATACTTGCAAAGTAAATAACAGTAATGTTTATGAAGGAACATTTATAGCGGAGGATGTGACCGATGTGCCTTCTATTAATGTTGCAGGGATATACGATGCATACGCTTCCCCAATAGAATGGCCTGAAGAATATCCAGCAACATTAGAGATTTCTCAAAATGGTAATAGTATAAATGTATCAATCACAGCTATTAGTGATGAAGGGCAAATATTCACACGTATAGGTTTAGGAACTGTTTATGGAAATTATTTGATATTTAGGGTCCCAATTATTTTATGCCATGATACATGCAGAGATTGTCCAGCTGACTTCGCAACATTTTTCGGTAAATTTGATAGTAATACAAACACTATAAGTGGAATTTATGGAGATGGTGTGCCAGATGGCGATTACTGTAAAGCTCCGGATTATGATAAAACTAAAAGAACAACATCTGCAGAGGGATTTTGGAGAGCTGTTAAAAGATAATTGAAATTTTTTTACTAATTTAAAATAGGGTGAGCTATGATTAAGAAGAATTTTGTAAATTTTTTTGTTTTGTTGTTAATTATGCATTTTACAGTGGATAGAGTCATAGCTGATGTTGGAAATTGTAGTCAGCCGTTTATAGATGTTTCCTGTGACCACTGGGCGATTAACTACATAAGTGCGATAAAAGGATGCTGGGATAACGAAGGGGTGTAATCCGCCGGCGAATGATAGGTTTTGTCCAGAGGATGTAGTGACGAGGGCGCAGATGGCAGCGTTTATATACAGGGCATTTGGACAGTAGAAAGTTTATGCTTGAAAATTTTATCGTTTTGGAGAAAATATGAAATAAATCTATACCAATTCTATAAAACTTAGGAGGTGCAAGATGATGAAGAAGTTTTTTTTATCCTTGATCTTTTGGTTACTTAGTGTAGTGATATTTTGGTCATATGCCTTCCCAGCCTCTTTTTTGAAAATAGTTGGGAAGCCTAATGTGTCAGACTTATTTGGGTACAGTTCTATAACTAATGATAACAATATTTTGCTCTGTCGGGGACTTTTTCCGTATTGTTTAAAATTAAATCGTAATGGAGATATTTTATGGAAGAAAGAAATAACTGGATTAACTTTGGCAACAGGTAGCATTGGACAATTAAAAAATAATTTTTTTGTAGTTGAAGGTCAAGCATTCGCACTTGGGGGTCAACATCTACTATCTATATTAGATGATACTACTCTAACATCTAAATGGATCAATATTTTCCCAGAGCTCACATCAGATAAAGAAGGTGTTGATATAATAGATGTTATTAATGATAATTATCTTCTAATGATAACTAAAAAACGGAAAAACACAGAAGATACATTTGACATATTAATATCAGAGATAAGTTCTACCGGAAATTTGATTTGGGTAAAAAAAATATTGATGCCAGATGATTTCTATCCATTTGGTAGTGTTCAGAAGACAAGTGACGGTAATTATATAATAAGTGGAGGATTAAATTATTCATCGTTTTTTTCTTTGATTAAAATAAATAAAAATGGCGATATTCTGTTTAGTAAGAAATATACTGGTGATGGAACGATAATAGTAGATTGGGCTAATGGTTTAACAGCGTTAGCAGATGGAAGTTATATTTTAGTTGGAACAGCTTCATTGCCTTCTGGTAAAGATGGAATCTTATTACTTAAAGTAGATCCAAATGGAAATTTAATTAAGGCAAAACTTTTGTTACATAGTGATTATTTAGATTCATATAAAGTATCATCAGATTCCACAGGATTTATAGTGGCTTGTAGTGTAGACATAAATGACAATAGTTATCCTTGTTTAATAAAGATGACTAATAATTTGGATCTACAATGGAGTAAGAATTATTCAAATCTTCCAGGCGAATTTAATACTGTTGATTATATTCCAAATGAAGGATATGTTGCTGCGGGAAATGTAGTAGTTTATGGAAATATACCCAAAATGAAGTTATTATTAGCTAAGACAGATTTAAATGGTTCAATAGATAATTGTTCATCTATTTCTGACATTAATCTTCAGGTGATGGATGTTACTTCTAATATAAAAACAGAAAAAATGAATTTGAGTGCTATTAATTCTAGCTTACAAGTTAAACGCTATTCAGGCACGATAAGTCTGTCTAAAGATGTGGATCTTGATACAACCGATGTATGCTATGCTAATTCACCAACCCCTCCTACACACTCTTCGCCCTTTACAGACATACCAAGTGATTTTTGGGCGATAAATGAGATAACTTGGGCAAAAAATAGAGGGATAACGAAGGGATATCCAGATGGGACATACAGACCTTATGAGCCGGTAAAGAGAGATGCGATGGCCGCCTTTATTGTGAGGGCTTTATTTAGTGACAATCCTACATGTCAGGGAGGAGTTCCTTGTGAAAGCACACAGCCTTATTTTAAGGATGTAGACCAGAGTCAGCCGTTTTTCAGGCACATACAGAAGTTATATGAGGCAGGAATAACGAAGGGATATCCAGATGGGACCTATAGACCTTATGAGAATATAAGGCGAGATGCGATGGCAGCCTTTTTGATAAGGGCATTAGGGTATGGAGATAATCCGATATGTAGTGGAGGTGTGCCTTGTGGGAATACTCCGCCATATTTTATGGATGTAGCACCGACGCATCCATTTTATAAGCATATACAGAAGTTTAAGGAGTTAGGGATAACGGGGGGATGTAGACAAGATCCACCGATGTATTGTCCGGATAGTTATGTGACAAGGGATGCGATGGCCGTGTTTTTGTACAGGGCATTTTCAAATAAGTAGCTTAAGGTCGATACAAGCTCCTCTACAGTAAGGGATGGCTGTAGAGGGGCTTTTTTCAACTTTAGGACGAGCTGTTTTCCCGGTAATAAAAAGAGGAAACTTTTGTTTCTGATTTCACCAAGTATTCCCAAGCGAAAGCGAGGGTCCCCACCCTTCGGTCGCGTCAGGGGTCTCTTCACTGCGTTTGGAATTAAATGTGAAATTTCAAAATAGTAATAACATATATTTTTGAATCTTCTTGACATTTTTAAATTTTAATTTAAAACCTTCGAAAAGGGAGGTGATAAATAAAGACTTTAAGGGCAAAAATGATGATAAAGAAAATATTTCCAACTTCTTTCTTAACTTCTTTTAAATCTTGATTCTATTTATCTTTTTAATATTTTCTTTATCATCATTTGAAATTTAAAAAATTAATCTCAAAAGGAGGTGTGTTATGATTTTAAAAAAGCTTTTTATTATTTTGATTTTCTTATTCATAGGGTTAGTAGAAGTTAAAGCGAATGCTGATACTGGCAATTGCACCCCACCCTTTACAGACATACCCTGTGATTTTTGGGCGATAAATGAGATAACTTGGGCGAAAAATAGAGGAATAACGACGGGATATCCAGATGGGACATACAGGCCTTATGAGCCGGTAAAGAGAGATGCGATGGCCGCCTTTATTGTGAGGGCTTTGTTTGGTGACAATCCTACATGTCAGGGAGGAGTTCCTTGTGAGAGCACGCAGCCTTATTTTAAGGATGTAGACCAGAGTCAGCCGTTTTTCAGGCATATACAGAAGTTGTATGAGGCAGGAATAACGAAGGGGTGGCCTGATGGGACATATAGACCTTATGAGAATATAAGGCGAGATGCGATGGCAGCCTTTTTGATAAGGGCATTAGGTTATGGAGATAATCCGATATGTAGTGGAGGTGTGCCTTGTGAGAATACTCAGCCATATTTTATGGATGTAGCACCGACGCAACCATTTTATAAGCATATACAGAAGTTTAAGGAGTTAGGTATAACGGGGGGATGTAGACAAGATCCACCGATGTATTGTCCGGATAGTTATGTGACAAGGGATGCGATGGCCGTGTTTTTGTACAGGGCATTTTCAAATAAGTAGCTTAAGGTCGATACAAGCTCCTCTACAGTAAGGGATGGCTGTAGAGGGGCTTTTTTCAACTTTAGGACGAGCTGTTTTCCCGGTAATAAAAAGAGGAAACTTTTGTTTCTGATTTCACCAAGTATTCCCAAGCGAAAGCGAGGGTCCCCACCCTTCGGTCGCGTCAGGGGTCTCTTCACTGCGTTTGGAATTAAATGTGAAATTTCAAAATAGTAATAACATATATTTTTGAATCTTCTTGACATTTTTAAATTTTAATTTAAAACCTTCGAAAAGGGAGGTGATAAATAAAGACTTTAAGGGCAAAAATGATGATAAAGAAAATATTTCCAACTTCTTTCTTAACTTCTTTTAAATCTTGATTCTATTTATCTTTTTAATATTTTCTTTATCATCATTTGAAATTTAAAAAATTAATCTCAAAAGGAGGTGTGTTATGATTTTAAAAAAGCTTTTTATTATTTTGATTTTCTTATTCATAGGGTTAGTAGAAGTTAAAGCGAATGCTGATACTGGCAATTGCACCCCACCCTTTACAGACATACCCTGTGATTTTTGGGCGATAAATGAGATAACTTGGGCGAAAAATAGAGGAATAACGACGGGATATCCAGATGGGACATACAGGCCTTATGAGCCGGTAAAGAGAGATGCGATGGCCGCCTTTATTGTGAGGGCTTTGTTTGGTGACAATCCTACATGTCAGGGAGGAGTTCCTTGTGAGAGCACGCAGCCTTATTTTAAGGATGTAGACCAGAGTCAGCCGTTTTTCAGGCATATACAGAAGTTGTATGAGGCAGGAATAACGAAGGGGTGGCCTGATGGGACATATAGACCTTATGAGAATATAAGGCGAGATGCGATGGCAGCCTTTTTGATAAGGGCATTAGGTTATGGAGATAATCCGATATGTAGTGGAGGTGTGCCTTGTGAGAATACTCAGCCATATTTTATGGATGTAGCACCGACGCATCCATTTTATAAGCACATACAGAAGTTTAAGGAGTTAGGGATAACGAGGGGATGTAGACAAGATCCACCGATGTATTGTCCGGATAAATATGTGACAAGGGATGCGATGGCAGTGTTTATATACAGAGGGTTTCTATCCAATTCAAGTAATTCAAGCGTGGGTGCGATGATGCTATCTTCAGGTCCCTTTGGTGCTATTATGGTTGGTAAAGGTGGTGAAGTTCTTCTTCCCATTGTTGAACGGGATGCTTCAGGTAATCCTGTGAAAGTAACAGGAGCTCTATACATGAATGGTGAAATTGGTAATAATCTATTAGTATATTTTGATAACGATGGGAGACCAGCAAAAGCATTTATGGGTGATTTTATTATTCTTTATTCTAATTGGAATGCTGATAATAACACGGTTGATATTGCAATTATTTACATTCCTACAGATTATATCGAAATAATGAGAGGGGTTAAAGTAAATACCAATTCAACTATGAAAAATTCTTCAGCCTTTTTACAAAATTTTTCACAATTAACAACTAATCTTAGTAATGATACAAGTAGGCAATTAGCAACTTGCTTCCCTGTTTGTGATACCTATATTAAGACCTTATCTGAAATGTTAAAAATAGCTGGATTAGGAATTTCTCTTAGCTCTTGTTTAGGCGCAGCTCTTTCTAGTGCAGGAACACTGACACCACTGATAATACCATGTACTGGTTTCGTAGTATCAACAGCAACTTTTTTAATGGGTAATGAAGCATGGCTTGGTCTACAAGGTTTAGAAGCTGGATTTTCTGCTAATGATGGATTTGAATGCCTCGGTGGGAAAATATTGAGTTGTGTTTCAAACATTTTATATGTAGGTTCTGAATTATTAGATAAATATGATGAAGTTAGTAATAAAGAAAAAAGTTACGATATTATGGCAGCCTATAAGGCTTTGTATGCAGGAAATAGTAGTGGTATAGTTCAATTAGGAAATGGAACTCCGCCAGTTTTGCCACCAAAGTATGAATGTATACCAGGGGGTTCAATGGATTGGGTGCCCTGTCTTCTTGGCGGTGCAAGAAAGTGTCAGCCAGATTACACTTACGGACCATGCATGTGTAACAACGGGACTACGCTTTGCGAATATTGCGGGGATGGACGTTGTAATAAGCTGCAAGGTGAAAATAGTATAACCTGTCCAAGCGACTGCCCCCCTATATGTGGAAACGGAATATGTGAAAAAGGAGAAAAGGATACTTGTCCATCAGATTGTCCTCCTTGCGAGTTAAATCGTTGTTATGACCTTTGTCTTAACGATTTGAATAAGTGTTATGATTATTGTAATAAAATATATGATCCAATAAATCAAACAATTTTGGTTTTGCAATGTATGAATCAATGCGATAAAGCATATTTCAATTGCCCATCATATACTGATCCAGAAACATGTTCCTGTGTTAATTATTATAAATAAGAGTAGTAACAAAGTTAGAGATGGACGGAAATTCCCCGCCCCATTTTTTATTTCTTTTGAGCAAAAAATTTTTCAAGCAATTCTTTATTAAAACCATAAAAATTAGTGCCGCCTTCAAGAATTACAAAAGGGGTACCAGTTAGGTATAATGACCTTGCAAGCTCAGAATGTAGAAATAAGGTGATTGCTCAATATATTCCACCGTGCTATAATAAAGCATGGGGGGTGAAGAGGTAGTGTCTCATTAATTGTGTAAAGACTTGAGAGGACAGGAAGGGTATGGTAGCTTCCCCAAGAAATACTAACCCAAAATCACCAAAAAGGAGGGGAAGCTACCATGAAACAACCAAACAAATTCAACTCCCAACTCCAACAAGAAATTTTAGGCTCCTTCCAACAGTTAGTCAAGACATTAATTAAAACACTATTAGAAGCGCTTATGCTTGAAGAAAGAGAAATTTACCTCGAAGAGACAGAAGATTATGCTAACGGTTTTTATAGCAGAGATTTACTTACAGCTTTAGGAGAGGTTAAAGGGTTAAGGGTGCCTCGGGTAAGAAAAGGAAGTTTCCGCCCTGTCATACTTCCAGAAAGAAGAAAAGCTGGATTAGACCTTGCTGAAGTTGTTATAAGTCTTTATGCATCTGGGATAAGCACGAGGAAAATTTCTAAGGTTTTGGAAAATATTTATGGAGCATACTATTCTCCTCAGAGTATTTCACGGTTAATTAAGGTAACAGAGGAAGAGATAAAGGCTTGGAAGGAGAGGGCACTTTCAGAGGAGTATTTTGCGGTTTTTTTGGATGGGACTTTATTATCCGTTCGTCGTAATGGAGTGGAGAAGGAGCCAGTATATTTAGCTTTGGGGATAAAATTTGACGGAAGTAGGGAAATACTTGGATTTTGGTTATTTGGTTCTGAAGGGGAGAGTGCTAAGAATTGGGGAGAGATTTTAAGGGAGTTAAGCCGTCGCGGAGTAAAGAAGGTTCAACTTTTTATTACGGATGATTTACCTGGTATAGAAAATGCCATAAAGATGGTTTATCCTGGTTCAGAATGGCAACTTTGTGTATTACATACTGTAAGGAATTCTTTAAATAAAGTGCGGGTAAAAGATAGAAGTTTATTTGCAGAAGATTTAAAAAGGATATATAGAGCAGAAACAGAAGAAAAAGCTAAGGAAGAGATATTAAGATTAAAGGAAAGATGGGGCAAGATATATCCTAAAGTAGTGAAAAAATGGGAGGATAAAGCGTATGCCTTATTAACCTTTTTGAGGTATCCAAAAGAGATAAGACAGTTTATTTATACAACTAATCAGCTTGAAAGATTAGCGAAAGAAATAAAAAGGAGGATAAAGGTAATAGAGGTATTTCCGGATGAAGGATCAGTGGAAAGATTATTATATTTGATCTTGAAAGAGATGAATGAGAGGTTAAACTCAAGGAGATTAAGGGGGTTTAAGGAAATTGAATCGGGGAACTACCATGCTCTTCCTGGAGAATTTTTTACTCAATAAAAGGGACACTACGTAGCTAATGATGAGAAAGGTTTCAATCCACCAAAGAGGAATTTAAACATACAAAAAAGCAAAAGAAACTGAAAATATTTTTGAGTTTCAATCCACCAAAGAGGAATTTAAACTTGCCAATACGCAAGGATAGACGATATAGACTACAGAGTTTCAATCCACCAAAGAGGAATTTAAACTCGCTGAGCTTGTGCGAGTTTATAAAGTAAATAATCCTGTTTCAATCCACCAAAGAGGAATTTAAACCAATATTAGGCTTACCATTACTCTATCTCAATCCGAGTTTCAATCCACCAAAGAGGAATTTAAACCAAGCGGGTCGCAAAAATCCCGATGAAAGCCTACCTTGGTTTCAATCCACCAAAGAGGAATTTAAACTTGCCAATACGCAAGGATAGACGATATAGACTACAGAGTTTCAATCCACCAAAGAGGAATTTAAACACCTGAAGAATATCCTCTCCTGTTTGCTCAATCTTGTTTCAATCCACCAAAGAGGAATTTAAACACGGATACTTTCCAAGCAATATTTTAAGACAGCTTGCGTTTCAATCCACCAAAGAGGAATTTAAACTAGAACTCAGCTAAAGAATCAAGGTATTGTCCTTTTGGTTTCAATCCACCAAAGAGGAATTTAAACCTCATGAGCTATTAATACTCTGTTATTACAAAAACTGTTTCAATCCACCAAAGAGGAATTTAAACTTAATAGATTTAGTAAATAAGATGTATTTTGTTTTTGTTTCAATCCACCAAAGAGGAATTTAAACTCTCATTCGGAAAATATGTCTTCCACTTCTTCTCCTCGTTTCAATCCACCAAAGAGGAATTTAAACTTAAGTAAGATGTTTGCCCCAGCAACGAGATAGGGAGTTTCAATCCATCAAAGAGGAATTTAAACTCGCATTTGCTACCGCTTGATCACCTCCAGCTACTGTGTTTCAATCCACCAAAGAGGAATTTAAACGTTGAAGAAATACGAAGGGTCAAAGTTGAGCCTCATGTTTCAATCCACCAAAGAGGAATTTAAACTATAAATCAGGAATCTCCTCCATCAATAACTCCCTAGTTTCAATCCACCAAAGAGGAATTTAAACTCACAAGGAACAGGGACTTCAAGCTTGTCGTGATTTGTTTCAATCCACCAAAGAGGAATTTAAACATAAATACTTTCCTTTGCTGACCCTTGAAGATTCGCGTTTCAATCCACCAAAGAGGAATTTAAACGATTATGGTGACATAACGGACTTGGAGAGGGGCAGGGTTTCAATCCACCAAAGAGGAATTTAAACTGATTACCAAATGCTTCTACTGGTTTTGAATTTCTAGTTTCAATCCACCAAAGAGGAATTTAAACACTTGCATTCGTCAATGCCCCACCTGTAATATCACTGTTTCAATCCACCAAAGAGGAATTTAAACTCAATAACTGAACCTGCTCCTTCAATAGCTGATTCTGTTTCAATCCACCAAAGAGGAATTTAAACGGGTAGTGGTATTGACGAGCAGAGACTATAGGTTTGTTTCAATCCACCAAAGAGGAATTTAAACTGTGCTAAGAGGGGTTAAGCTGGTTGATTTGGCCAGGTTTCAATCCACTAAAGAGGAATTTAAACTCAATGCTTGTCCCAAACTCATC
>Ga0209809_1002991_pt1 | contig 11166 bp, 8 predicted proteins | sample YNPMSTMetaG_FD_186172 | JGI IMG/M metagenome (GOLD analysis project Ga0209809, IMG submission 186172) | Anoxygenic and chlorotrophic microbial mat microbial communities from Yellowstone National Park, USA - YNP MS-T MetaG (SPAdes) (version 2) ... | reverse complement strand
TCCGAAGCGGCGACAGTTGCTGCTGAAGCGCTTTGGGTCACTCGAAGGCATTCGCAACGCCACCGTCGATGAACTCGCCGCCGTGCCGGGCATGACGCGCAAAGCCGCCGAAGAGTTGAAGAGTATGCTGTAGAGTTGCCCCCTGCGCTCGTGCCGCCCTGCTCCGACGCTTATGAAGATGGAGAGTCAGGTCTGGTATGCCGAACCAGCCGTGGAGCTAAATCCCCCGTCCAGGGGAAGCGACGCAGCCGCAGCCGCAGCGCCGCCCGCCGCCGTCGCTAAATCCCCCGTCCAGGGGAAGCGACGCCAGCCTGTGCGGGCTGGTGTACGCCGTCGGGGTCAACCCCCTGGCCAGGGGAAGCGACGCCCGCCTGCGCGGGCGAGAGCGGAGGAATTACTCAACAACTATAAGCCACCGGCGATCCCTTCGCAGGCGCTTACAGGGGCAGGTTTTCGGGAAGCCCTTGCATTCCTTCTCTCGTTTTGGGCTTCAAGATGCCCAGACGCCCCCTTCTCCCCGTGTGGGAGAAGGGGGTTGGGGGGATGAGGGGCAAACGGGCGCCGCAACGGAGTGGTCGTCATCGCGGGACGACCGCGTTTCTGGCGCTCCTTCTCCGGTTGCAGGCATCTCGCCGGGTGCGCGCCGGAGGCGCGCGCACCCAGGGCATCTCCGCTTCCAGCGGCAGGTTTTTTGGCAAGCCCCTGTGTGCCATCTCCCGTTTCAGGCAGCAGAACGCCCAGACGCCCCCTTCTCCCCGTGTGGGAGAAGGGGGTTGGGGGATGAGGGGCAAACGGGCGCCGCAACGGAGTGGTCGTCATCGCGGGACGACCGCGTTTCTGGCGCTCCTTCTCCGGTTGCAGGCATCTCGCCGGGTGCGCGCCGGAGGCGCGCGCACCCAGGGCATCTCCGCTTCCAGCGGCAGGTTTTTTGGCAAGCCCCTGCGTGCCATCTCCCGTTTCAGGCAGCAGAACGCCCAGACGCCCCCTTCTCCCCGTGTGGGAGAAGGGGGTTGGGGGATGAGGGGTCCAAAGCGCACGGGAAAGTTGACTTACCCCTTCACCGCACCACCAGCGGCAGGTACACCTGTCGCGGTGACGGCAGCATCAGCGGTATGGTGGGTGTGACCGACGGCGATAAGGAGGGTGTGCGCGTCGGGGTCGGGGAGGGGGTGCGTGATGGGGTCAGAGAGGGCGTGACCGATGGGGTCAGGGTCGGTGTACGCGTCGGGGTCGAGGAGGGCGTGACCGATGGGGTTGGGGTGGCGGTATTGTTGTTTGTTTGCTGCACCACGATCGTATCGCTTGCCTCGTAGATGGTCGTCCCGCGCCGAATTTGCACGAAAACGGTGCGCTCCCCGTTTCCTGTCGCCAGCGTCCAGGTGTAATTGGTGGCATATGGTTGCCATTCCGTCCAGTTGACCCTATCATTGCTCAGCCGCATCTGCTCCGCCCACCCCGCACCGTAAATGTACAGGTTCACCGTCGGCGAAGTCGTGACGGCTGCCTCGCCGTTGATCACCACCGGGTAGGTATTCCAGCGGCAGCCGAAGGTCTGCGACCAGAAATGGCCGTAGGTCGTGCCGCTCCGGTAGGTGTAACCAACGCCAATTTCGCACAAGCCAGTCCGTAGGATATTCGCTCGATGACCGGAGCTATTCATCCAACCCTCGATAGCGGTCTCAGGAGAGGCATAACCGCCTGCCAGGTTCTCAGCGGCTATGGAATAGGCATAGCCAAAATCCTGAAAGCGCCGCCCCATATCGCGCCCAAGACCGTCGGTGTGCGACAGGGTATTCCGGCTGGCGTTGTCCTCCACGATGTAGACCGCTGCCTGCTGCAGGATGTCGTTGCGTTTCAGCGGCGACAGGCCATTAGCCATCCGTACCTCGTTTGTCAGCTCAATAACCCGTTGCATCGGGTCGGTTTGCGCAAGAAGTGATTGTGTCAATGGCGGAGCGTTGAGAACAAAGAGAATAAGACTGAGGCAAATCAGAAAGCTTATAATGCGGAGACATCGGATTGACACGGGTTGACCTCCCCATTATTTTCCAGAATGATCGACGTTTGTGCATGCATTATGGACTTCTGGCAGCCTCACAGTCTGTCCTGATACCTCGCGTTGCGGAGGTGGCGCCGCGAGGCGCGACGGGCAATGCTTGCGATGGGTATATCACCCTCCTTTTCAGTTTTTTGTTCTGCTTATCATCATCAGATGAAAGATAATGTCATCTGCGCGCGCTGCACGGCGCCGGTGGCGAGGTGATTGTAGCGCTGTATATAAAGACATTCGTGGCAACCCGTTCAATCTGTGGGTATCTGTGGTTTATTCCCAAAAAGCGCACAGCCAGGCGCCGGTGTTATTGCTTGCCCCGTTAACTATCGTCCGCGTCTGCTGTGTCGCGTGAGGCGCCTGCTTCCAACAGCATCAACGCGGCGCTTCCGTCATTACTTCGGCTGCGCGTTTCGCATACGCGGCAAGGTCGTCCCGTCCCCGCTCGCGCCAGGCATAGACCCAGATAGCGAGTTCTTCGCGCACTTCGGACGCCTGATCGAGGTGCGCCAGCATCCTGGCGCCCCGATCCGGTTCGCCATGCCACACATACGCCATGCCGAGCGCCTTGTGGGTCGCCTGATCGGCGGCGAACCATGTCTGCGCCCGTTCGAGCGCATTGATCGCCCGTGGATAATCCCCCAGATCGAGCGCCAGCATGCCCAGCCGTTTCTGAACCAGCGGCGAAGCGGGGGCGATCTGCAAACCGTAGTTGATCCACGTCACAGCGTCGTGCATCAGCGTGGTGCGTTCCTTCTGCGTCAACTCGTCGGCAAGCATCGCGCGCGATTGGAGCCAGGCGGCATAGTTCACGGCGCCAGCAGCCGCGAGATGCGGTCCACTCACGATCAGAACCAGCGCGACCGCAGCAATCGTGATCCCGACCTGCCTCCGACGGTGTGGATTGGGTCGCCGGGCGGCGCGCGCGGGGATGTCAACCGGTTGGTGCGGTGCCGCAGCCACGATGCTGAAGAGACCGAACGCCAGCAGCATCGTGGTCCAGGACGTGTCGTACTGTGGCGCATCGGAAAGCCCGTGGATCAGTAGAACCACGCACCCGATTGCTGCGCCCTGAACCAGCGGCGTTTGTGCGTGCAGTATGGGTGCAGTTCGCCGGAACGAAGCGATGAGCAGCCAGGCGAAGCCGATCAGCCCGACAATGCCTTGCGCCAGCCAGACGCCGAGAAACAGGTTGTGCGCATAACTGATGAACGTGGGAAGAATGAGCAACTGAAAGCGCGAATACATCGGACCGAAGGCGCCCGGTCCGATGCCGCTGAACGGAAAGTCGAGCGCCAGAAAGAAACTGTTGCGGTAGACTGCCAGGCGATCTGCGGCACGCAGCGCAGCGGACGCAAGTGCATCCTGAGTCGACGGGAGGTTGACCAGCAGCACGATGAGACCGATGCCAGCAGCGCCGGCAACAACCAGGCTGCGCCAGATAGAGCGAGGGATGCGCACGCCGGAACCCTGCGCATATCTCTGGAAGCAGACCAACCCCCAGAGTATGCCAGCGGCAATCAGCGCAACGAACGCACCACGCGAAGATGTCAGCAGCACGCCGAACGCCACCAGAGCGGCGCCGACGCTCCAGGCTTTGCGTTGTGCGCCACGGACGCTCAGCGCTATGCCGACGATCAGCGGGAGCGCTGGTGCAAGAAACGATGCCGCTGCATTCGCATCGATGAACACCGGCGTCACATCTGGGAAAGGTGCACTGGTCAGTCGCCCCAGCCAGACGGACAGCCCCAACTTTTCGTGAAAACCAAGATGGCGATACTGCACCGCCAGCAGCACACCGTAACTGATGCTCCAGGCGCCGATTCCCGCAGCGACGCTCATCAATCGGTTGCGCAGGAACGTCACAATCCCCAGATAGAGTATTATTCCCAGTGTCAGCGTCAGCATCCACGGCAGGCTCTGCTCCGGATCGTATGCAACGAGGGTTCCCAAGAGACCGCCGGTGACAAACAGTATCAGTGGCATCAAAAACGGAACCGCGTTCAACTGTTTCATGGACTCTCCTGTGCGCATATCACTCCATATAGTACACGCTCAGGCGGGCAGACTGATGACAGAAGCGCTGCTGAGGATGAGAAAAGTATCATAATTTACTCTGTAGACCGCCTCAATCATATGCACATCCCAACCCGCTACCGCCTTTCACTCTACCTGTTGCTCACGCCATTTCTTGCTGGCATCACGCTGCTGGTCGTCATTCCGGCAGGATTATCGTTCGCGCTGGCGTTCATGTCCTATGATGCACTCTCACCGCCGGTGTGGCGCGGAGTGCAGAACTATCGTCATCTGCTCGCCGATGATCTCTTCCGGCGTGCAGTCGTGAATTCACTGACATTTCTGGCATTGACCGTACCGTTGCGCACGTTGATCACCCTGGGACTGGCATTGCTGCTCAGGCGTCCGCGACGTGGCATTCGCCTCTACCGCGCTGCGGTCTACATGCCGACCGTCATTCCCGGTGTAGCATATGCGCTGATCTGGCTCTGGATTCTGAATCCGGTCTACGGACCGCTCAATCTGGTGTTGGGGGCGCTCAATCTGCCGACGGCGGCATGGCTGGTCGATCCGCGCACAGCGCTACCCGCACTGGCGCTTGCTGCCCTGTTCCAGATCGGTGAAGGCTTCGTCGTATTGCTCGCGGGGCTACAGCACATTCCCGACGATTACTACGATGCGGCTGCGCTCGATGGCGCCGGGCGGATGGCGCTTTTCCGACACGTGACACTGCCGCTGCTGGCGCCATGGCTGTTCCTGGTGATCATTCGTGACATCATCGCCAGTGCGCAGAACACGTTTACGCCCGCCTTACTCATGACCGGCGGAGGACCGTACTATGCAACGTTGTTTTTGCCGCTGTTGATCTATCAAACAGCATTCGACCGCTTTCGTTTCGGCGAGGGCGCAGCAATGACCACCCTGCTCTTTGCAGGCGTCGGCGGGTTGATCATGCTTGTCTGGCGTATTTCTGGCGGATGGGGGTATGATGATTCGGTCTGAACGAACACCCTGGCGCACTGCCGGGTTTCACCTGACAGCGCTCAGTGTTTCGCTGATCTTTGCTGTGCCTGTGATCTGGGTGCTGGCTGCATCGTTGCGTCTTCCCGGCGCACCGCCGCCAACCGACCTCGAACTGCTCCCCGACCCGATCATCTGGTCGAACTACGTCCAGATCTTCGAGTTGATGCCACTGGGTCGGTACCTGCTCAACTCATTCGCGGTTGCTGCGCTGGCAGTTCCGCTCACGGTCGTGGTTGCGTCGTGGGCGGGGTTCGCACTGGCGCAAGTGCCGGAACATGTGCGCGCTGCATTTCTTGCCCTGGCGATTGTGGTGCGCATGACGCCGATTACGGCGCTCTGGTTGACGCGCTTTCTGGTGCTGAACGAACTGCGCCTGATCGACTCGTATGCAGCATTGCTTGCGCCGGTATGGTTGGGTTCCAGTCCGCTGTTTGTTCTGATTTTCTACTGGAGTTTTCGCCGCATTCCGGCGGATGTAATCGAGTCGGCGCGGCTCGATGGTTTGGGGGCGCTGGCGATCTGGAGACGGATCGCGCTGCCGCTGGCGCGCCCGGCAATTGGCGCAGTGAGCGTTTTGACGTTCGTGCAGTACTGGAGCGATTTTATCAATCCGCTGCTCTACCTCAAATCCGAGTCGCGCTATACCCTTCCGATCGGGTTACGCCTGTTGCAGCAGATGGACATGACCAGCTGGCCCCTGCTCATGGCGGGTGTCATGGTCATGATCGCGCCGATCATGATCCTGTTCGTGCTGGCGCAGCGCGCGTTTTGGGTCGAGGTGCGCTCATGAAGGGCTGCTGCGATGCTGTGACGGGCGACACGTTGCTCCTGCTCCTGCCCTGAACAGCGAGAAGCTGGAGGAGATATGACTCTGACTTGCAGATATGGCTTGTTTGCGCTCTTCGTTGTTGTGCTTGTCGCCTGCGCCGCGCCGTCGCTGGCGCCAGCAAGGGCAATTACGTTCATGGTATCTGGCGATGCCGCCGAAAAAGCCGCATACGAGCGCCTGGTGGCAGCATTTCGAGAACGCCATCCCACGATTCAGGTGACGCTCATCCATATTCCAGGGCAGAGCGACTATCGGAAGCGACTCGGCATCGATTTTGCTGCGGGCACACCGGCGGATATCGTCCTGATCAACTACCGGCGCTACGCTGCCTTCGCCGCCAGAGGCGTCCTCGAGCCGCTCGGTCCGTACCTGGCGCAGAGTGCAGTTATCAGCACAGACGACTTTTATCCCGAAGCGATGAACCCCTTCATCTGGCAGGGCGTGATCATGTGCCTTCCGCAGAACCTTTCCAGCCTGGTTGTCTACTATAACCGCGATCTGTTCCGCGCTGCCGGGCTTCCTGACCCGTCGCCGGATTGGACATGGAACGACATGCTGGAGGCGGCGCAGCGGTTGACGCGCGACACCAACGGTGACGGCGTGGTTGATCAGTATGGTCTGGGAACGGAAGTGTCACTGTTTCGGGTAGCGCCGTTCATCTGGCAGAATGGCGGCGATGTCGTTGATGATCCGCAGACGCCGACTCGTCTGACGCTTGACACACCGGCGGCACGCGAGGCGATCCAGTGGTTCGTCGATCTGCAAGTCAAACACCACGTCGCGCCCGATGCGGTGGCGGAGGCCGCCGAGAACAGCGAAAGCCGATTTTTGAACGGTCGTCTCGGTATGTTTCTGAACAGTCGGCGTGGCGTGCCCACGTATCGAACCATTACTGATTTCGATTGGGATGTCGCCCCGCTGCCGCGCGGGAAACAGCGCGCTGGCATTCTCCACGCCGATGCCTACTGTATGGCGCAGGTCAGCAAACAGAAGGAAGCAGCGTGGACTTTTATCGAGTTTGCCAATTCCGTTGAAGGGCAGCGCATCATCGCCGCAACCGGTCGCACCGTGCCATCGCTGCGTGCGGTCGCCGGGTCGCCGGTCTTTCTCGATCCACAGACCAGACCGGCGAACAGTCGGGTGTTTCTCGATGGCATTGCGTTCATTCGTGCAGTGCCGGTTATGGAAACATGGGTGGACATCGAGGATATGGTGGCGGAAGAATTGAAGCGCGCCTATTATGGACAGGCAAGCGTTGATGACGTGATTGAAACGGCAATCACCCGGACGCGCCCGTTTTTTACCCGGCGCGATAGATAGAGCATCACCGTGGGACAGTTTCGTCGCATACCGGTTCAACGTCTCGATTGGACGCTCATCGTTCTTGTGATCCTGGCAGTTCTGGCGCCTGGATTTGCCGCCATCGATGCAACGCTGCCACTCTCGTCGGGCGCGTTCTTCTGGGGCGGCATCGCAGGATCAGGACTGGGTGCAATGGTCGGGTATCGCGCTACGTCTTCCGCTTCGCGTCGGGCGCTGCGCATTGCGGCGTTGACCCTGATCTGGTTCATTGGTCTTGCCCTTCTGCTGCTCAGCATTGGTCAGGCGTTGCCAGCGCTCGACGTTGCCGCTGCTGACATATGTGCTGCAATCTCGTGGGCATGGAAGGCAGTATGGCGCGATCCAACCGCCGGTGAACCGCCGCAGACGCTGACACTGGCGCTCTGGCGTGTTGCCCTGTTCCGCTTCCGTGACCAGTTAATCGCTGCGCCAGCTGGCGGAGAACGTGGCGCTGCGCTCATGCTGTCGGTCGCCGGCGCAAGTCTTACCTGGAGCGGTGCGTTTCTTACCGGCATCGCCATTCGCGCACGCCGAACGACGTTGACATATGGTTTGCCCTTGCTCATTGCGCTTGGGATCGTGGCAGTCCCCGGCGGCGGCAGCGGCAGCCCGTTGATTATCGGCTCTGGCGTCTGGCTCGTGCTTGCCGTTGCCAGTGATTTTCGACAACGTGAGACGCTGTGGGATGCTGCCGCCATCGACTACTCAACCGAACTGTTCCGCGATATGGTGATCTGGGGCGGGTTGCTGACTGCCGGTGCGCTGTTTGTCGCATGGGCGCTGCCGCTCTGGCCCGGCAACCCGCTGGCGCGCATCTTCGTCCGTGACGACGCGATCCCTTCCGGTCTGGCGGTGCTGGAGCGTTCGATTCAGCGCCCTCTGCCATCGGGCGGAGTTGCAGACATTGGCGTACCGGTTTTTGCCGAACTTCCGCTTGGTCTCTCGCTCGAGCAGGGTCCGCCGGATCAACTGGCGCTGCGCGTGACGTTGAGTGCGCCGCTGCCGCCTGCGCGTGAGCCGCGCTACTGGCGTGCGCGAATCTTCAACCGCTACACCGGCGATGGGTGGGGCAGCAGCGCGCGCGTCGCCGATGAACCGCCGGTTGCCTTTCCGAATGAACCTCTGCCTGGAACGATCATGCAGTACGTCGAAGACCTGCGGCCACAACGTGCCACGCTGGTTGCGCTCCCCGACCCGCTGTTCGCCGACATACCAGCCCGCGCCGAACGATTGCGCGATGGATCGCTGATGGCGCTCGTTCCGGTCGGCGGCGGTGCGCGCTACCGAGTCATGTCGCGGTTGCCTGAACAGGCGCCACCCCCGGAGAGACGCCAGCCGGGGGGCGAGGCAGTCGATCTCGGACCGTATCTGGCGCTCCCCACGAGCCTGCCGATGCGGGTGCGCGACCTTGCCGTCGTCATTGCAGGCGATAGACAGGGGGACGAAGCGCGCGCACTGGCGCTGGAGCGCTACCTGCGCAATCTCCCCTACGCCTACGAAGTCGAGCCGCTTGCTGACGGCGTTGATGGCGTCGATCACTTTCTCTTCTCGATGCGCAGCGGCTACTGCACCTACTACGCCTCCGCAATGGCAGTGATGGCGCGTGCGCTGGGCATCCCCTCGCGTCTTGCGGTCGGATATGCGTCGGGCGAATATGACGAACGTGCTGGCAGTTACCTGGTGCGCGAAGCCGACGCGCACGCCTGGCCCGAACTCTTCATCGCCGGGCGGTGGGTGGCGTTCGAACCAACGCCGGTTCGTCCGCTTCCGGATCGCGGCGCCATTGCACCCTCACCAGCTCCGGTTGCAACGCCGGTCGAAGCTGCACCGCCTGATCGGATAAGAGGTGTGCTCATCTGGCTTGCCGTCCTGAGCGGTGTGGCCACCCTGACCGCTGGCGGATTCCTCCTCGGTCGGCGTCCACCGCGCGACACGCCGCTCGCGCGCGCGCAGCGCGACCTGGAGCGGTGCGGCGCCCGTGCAGGTGTCGAGTGGTCTCCAGGCGCAACGATCCACGAATACGCAACGCTGGTCGCGCTGCGCGCGCCGGAGATCGCTGCCGACCTGATGACGCTGGCGGCAATCCTGACCGAAGCCCGTTACAGCAACCATCGTCTGGACTCTGCGGCGCTGGCGCAGATTGAGCGGGCACTGACGCGACTGCGATCCTGGCGTCCAACGCGCAGGTCGATTCGGTCATGATGCAACATCAGGCAATAACCAGCGTATGATTCTACAGGTATGCAGATGCGCCAGGTGCGCTAGAGGGGAGCATAGCAATGCAGCATCAGCCCATTGTCATCGAGCAGCGCAGCGGACCAAACCTGTTGATCCGTGCGCTCTACTTTATCGTCTTTGGATTGTGGTTCAGCAGCATCTGGGCTGCGATCGCGTGGGTGTTGTGCATCACCGTCATCGGTCTACCGCTCGGATTATGGATGCTCAACCGACTGCCGCAGGTTGTGACGCTGGCGCCGCAGCGCAGCGATCTGGTCATTGCCAGCGGTCGCGCCTATCGCGCGGATGTGCCGCAGCGACCGTTTCTCCTGCGCGCCGTCTGGTTTGTGTTGATTGGATGGTGGCTGAGCGCACTGTGGCTGGCGCTTGCCTGGGCGTTGTGCGCTTCCGTGATCGGGATGGTCGTTGCGTTCTGGATGTTCGACCGTGTGCCGGCGATCATCACGCTGGCGCGTCGCTAGCGCCCGGCACGAACTCATATCCGCCTCTGGTCGGGCGAAGCGAACACCTTCGCCCGATCTCCATCTGGCGCCTTTCCTCACCAACGTGCAGCAACAACGTCGCTGTCCCCTGAAGCGCAACCTGTGCGTCTGTTCGACCTTGCAGCCGCCAGACAACGGAACCTGCCATTGCCGCGCAACGTCTCTATCCCGTGGCATTGCTGAGCATGAAGCGGGCTAGACCGAATCTCATCAGGCTCATCATGCCCTCAGACACCCTGCCTCTCAGGAGTAGAGTTCCTGGGAGAGATGCGCGGTTTTCTGCATTCCCGTGCGCTTTTGCCCCTCATCCCCCCCAACCCCCTTCTCCCACAAGGGGAGAAGGGGGAGTCTGGGCGTCCTGAAGCCAAAAACGAGAAAAGGAATGCAGGGCTTCCCGGAAAAACCCAACCTTTCAAGGATGCCCTCGTCCTCTGGAAGCGGCGCACCCCTGTGCGGCACGCGGGGAGCAGCGGTATATGGTCTTTGAAGAAATAATCCGGCATAGCCCGCGCAGGCGGGCTTCGCCCTGGATAGCCGAGGGGTTCACCCCGACGGCGCGCCGTCGTCCTGAAGGGCTCGGCGAGCAGGGCAAAGGCCGCTGACGCGGCCTGCTGGCAAGCCCGCGCAGGCGGGCTTCGCCTTGCATAGCCGGGGGCTTATGGTCTTTGAAGAAATAATCCGGCATAGCCCGCGCAGGCGGGCTTCGCCCTGGATAGCCGAGGGGTTCACCCCGACGGCGCGCCGTCGTCCTGAAGGGCTCGGCGAGCAGGGCAAAGGCCGCTGACGCGGCCTGCTGGCAAGCCCGCGCAGGCGGGCTTCGCCTTGCATAGCCGAGGGCGTATGGTCTTTGAAGAAATAATCCGGCATAGCCCGCGCAGGCGGGCTTTGCATTCCATGCCGAGGGCTAATGGACTTTGAAAAAATATTCCGTTATACTGATATCCATCCGTGTCAAGCCTTTCTCAGGAGGTTGCGATGCCGGCACGCCGGACCCTTCACGTGTCCGTCGAGGAGCGGGAGGCCCTCGAAGACCTGCGCGATCACGCCCCCAAGCCCTATTTGCGTGAACGGGCGGCAGCGTTCCTGCTCATCGCGTCCGGCGTGCCGCCCGCTGTCACGGCGCGCGAACGCTTGCTGCGTCCGCGCCATCCGGAAACCGTCTCTCGCTGGCTGAATCGCTGGGAAGC
>Ga0209809_1002983_pt1 | contig 11197 bp, 8 predicted proteins | sample YNPMSTMetaG_FD_186172 | JGI IMG/M metagenome (GOLD analysis project Ga0209809, IMG submission 186172) | Anoxygenic and chlorotrophic microbial mat microbial communities from Yellowstone National Park, USA - YNP MS-T MetaG (SPAdes) (version 2) ... | reverse complement strand
TATCAATTTTTTAAATACTTTTTAAAATTTTTCTCTTAAAGCAATCGCCTCAATCTCAATCAACGCTCCTTTTGGTAAAGATGCGACACAAACCGTGCTTCTTGCTGGTTTATGAAAAGAAAAATATCGACCATAAATTTCATTGACTTTTTGAAAATCATTGATATTAGTTAAAAAAATGGTGGTTTTTATCACTTTATCTAAAGAAGAACCGGCTTCTTTCAAAATATTTTTCAAATTTTCTAAAATTTGTTTGGTTTGGTTTTCAATGCCTTGGACTAAATTAGAGGTTTTTGGATCAATGCCAATCTGACCGGAACAAAAAACAAATTCACCAACGACTAATGCTTGTGAATAAGGCCCAATTGCCGCCGGTGCTTTTTTACTGTTAATAATTTTTATTTTTAAATTGTCATTTTGCATTTTGAGTTTTGATTTTTAAATTTATAAAGTATTATCCATTACTGCTCCATAATTGGCACTTAAAACATGTTGAGCATATCGACCAAGCCAACCACGGCTGACTTTTGGCTTAAAGGGCTTTAATTTTTTCATTCTTTTTTCAAACTCTTTTTTTGAAATTAAAAGATCAATGGTTCTTTTTATGGCATCAATTCTTATTCGATCACCGTTTTTTACAATTGCAATTGGCCCACCGGAGGCGGCTTCGGGTGAAATATGACCAACACACAAACCCCTTGTTCCACCAGAAAAACGACCATCAGTAATAAGCGCCGCTTTTGTTCCCAAACCTTTTAAGGCTGACGTTGGTGAAAGCATCTCTTGCATTCCCGGACCCCCCTTTGGCCCCTCATAACGAATAACCACCACATCGCCATCTTTAATTTTTCTTTTTAAAATAGCATCAAGAGCCTCCTCTTGAGAATCAAAACAAACTGCTTTGCCTTCAAAAACCATCATCTCTTTATCAACACCAGCAGTTTTGACCACGGCCCCATCTGGGGCTAAATTTCCATACAAAATCGCCAGCCCTCCTTTTTTAGAAAACACATTATCTTTGGTTCGAATCACATCTTCATCAGGTTTTTTGGCTTTTTTAATATAGTCACCAATTGTTTCACCCGTGACTGTCTTTTTCTCAAGATGGAGGGGAGCATTGGATGATTCAACTACTGCTTTTAAAACTGAGGCCATCCCGCCTGCGCGATCAACATCTTCCAAATGAATTTCTGGTCTTGATGGTGAAACTTTACAAACATTAGGAGTTTTATCGGCTAAATAGTTAATTCTTTTTAAAGGATATTTGATTCCCGCCTCATAAGCTAAAGCCAAAGTATGTAAAATAGTATTCGTTGAACCACCCATGGCCAAATCTAAAATAAAAGCGTTATCAATTGCTTCTTTAGTGACAATATCCCGCGGCCGAATTTTATTTTTTATTAAATAATCAATCACTTCAACCGCTTTCTCAAAAAGAGCTATTCTTCTTGGATTAATCCGCCATTTACCTTTTTCTTTATCCACCCATTCTGCCGCAGGAATCGTCCCATTACCAGGAAGTGCCAAGCCAATCACCTCTGATAAACAGTTCATTGAATTGGCAGTAAACATCCCAGCGCAACTGCCACAAGTTTGACAAGCAGATTCCGTTAATTTAACTAATTTTTCATAAGAAATTTTACCGGCAGCATATTGACCAACACCTTCAAAAACGGAGATTAAATCAGTATTTTCTTGACCAGCAAGCATCGGACCACCAGAAATGTAAAGAGAAGGAATATTTAATCTTACCATGGCATTAAGCATAGCAGGAACAATCTTATCACAATTACCAATCCCAATCCAAGCATCAGTGGGATGAGCACCGATAATCGTTTCAATTTGATCAGTAATTAACTCTCTTGATGGTAGCGAATACTTCATCCCAAAATGACCCATGGCAATTCCATCATCAACTGCTCCACCAATATTACAGTACCAAACATTAAAACCTTTCTTTTTTAACATTTCAACCAATTTTTCGCCAAGATATTGAAGATGAGTATGGCCGGGAATATGAGTCGTATGGGAATTAATCACAGTAATAAATGGTCTGTCTTTATCAGCTACATGTTTAAAAATTCCGGCAGCAATCATCAAAGAAACTGCCGGAAGCATATGATATCCTTGGGTGATAATTTTACTTCCCTTCTCTTGAATATTTTTAATCCCTTCGTTAATAAAACCTTTGTTTTTCATAAGATTAAATATTTATACAAAAGATCATTGGAACTTATAATTTGATAATTAAATTGATGTTTTTTAAGATTTTTAATAATTTTATCAAAATCATTTTTATCACTTAACTCAATCCCCACTAAAGCCGGCCCTTTTTCTTTATTGTTTTTTTTAATATACTCAAAAAGAACAATATCATCGTTTGGGCCCAAAACATTATTAACAAATTTTTTCAGTTGGCCTGGTTTTTGAGCAAATTCAATCAAAAAATAATGTTTTAATCCTTGATAAACTAAACTTTTTTCTAAAATTTCTGGATATCGAAGTAAATCAAAATTACCACCGGAAATCACACAAACAACATTTTTTCCCTTAATCTCTTTTTCTAAAAAATCTAAAGCAGCGATGGTGGTTGCCGATGAGGGCTCAATCACAATCCCTTCATTTTGAAATAAATCAATCATCTCGGTGGCAATTTTTCCCTCTTCAACTACCAATGTTTTATCAACAAATTTTTTGGTTATTTCATAGGTAATTGACCCAACTTTTTTAACCGCAATCCCATCGCAAAAAGGATCAATTGATTCAAGAGAAATGGGAGAATTGTTTTTTAAAGCTAAATTCATACTTTGGGTTCCTTTTGACTCAACCCCAACTACCTTAATATTTTTATTTTTACTTTTTAAAGATAAAGAAATCCCAGAAATCAAACCACCACCACCAATGGGAACAATCACATAGTCAATCGCCCCATTAAGCTGCTCATAAATTTCCTCACCAATTGTTGCTTGACCAGCAATTACCTTTTCATCATCAAAAGCATGAACATAAACGACACCGGTTTTTTTGGCATATTCTTTGGCGAAAAAAGAAGATTCATCATAATTTTCTCCCTCTAAAACCACTTGAATATAGTTTTCTCCAAAATATTTAACTCGGTTTATTTTTTGAAGGGGAGTGGTTTTTGGCATAAAGATTGTTCCTTTGATTTTAAGATAAGAACAAGAAAAAGCCACTCCTTGAGCATGATTACCGGCTGAGGCAGTCACTACTCCTTTCTTTCTTTCTTCATCATTAAGTTGAGATATTTTATTAAAAGCACCTCTTATTTTAAATGATCTTACCTTTTGTAAATCCTCTCTTTTAAAATAAATATTTGCTTGGTATTTTTTTGATAATCTGTCACATAATTCAAGGGGTGTTTTTTTAACCACTTTTTTAAGATTATTTTTGGCAATCTCAATTTCTTTTAAAAAATTTTTCATATTTTATTTTTGATTTTCTGGCCGCAACTCTCTAACTTTAGCCCCTGCCTGCCACATCTCTGAATTTCTCATTTTGGTTAATTCTTTTTCCAACTTTTGACGATAATTTTTTTGACGGTTTTTTCTTATTACTCGTCTTGCCTCATAACCTGAAGCCACTTTTTGATAAAGTTCTTTAAAAACTGGCATAACTGCTTTTTTAAACTTTCCTTTCCAATCTAAAGCTCCCCGTTGCGCGGTTGTTGAACAATTGGCATACATCCAATCCATTCCTTTTTCCCCGACCATCGGCATCAAACTTTGCGTTAATTCTTCAACTGTCTCATTAAACGCCTCCGATGGAGAGTGTCCTTTTTTTCGAAAAAGCTCATACTGCGCTTCCATTATCCCAGCTAGTGCTCCCATTAAAACTCCCCGCTCACCCACCAAATCAGAATAAACCTCTTTTTTAAAGGTGGTGGGAAAAAGGTAACCAGCGCCAACTCCAATCCCCATCGCCAAAACTCTATCTTTTGCTTTGCCGGTGGCATCTTGATAAATGGCAAAAGAAGCATTAATTCCCCGTCCGGCCAAAAAATGTTGGCGGACAGAACGACCAGCGCCTTTTGGCGCAACTAAAATTACATCTATGTCTTTTGGCGGAACAATTCCTGTTTCTTTTGAAAAAGTAATTCCAAAACCATGAGAAAAATAAAGTGCTTTCCCTTTGGTTAAATATTTTTTTATTTTTGGCCAAACTTCAATCTGACCAGCATCAGAAAGCAAAAAACAAACGATGGTTCCTCTTTTGGCGGCTTCTTCAATTTCAAATAAATTTTTTCCCTCCACCCAACCATCAGCTAAAGCTTTCTTCCAAGAAGATGAATTTTTTCGCTGGCCAACAATGACATTAAATCCATTGTCTTTCAAATTTAACGCTTGGGCCGGTCCTTGTACACCATAGCCCAAAATCGCAATCACCTCATCTTTTAAAACTTCCCATGCTTTTTTTAGGGGGAATTCTTCACGGGTAACAACTTCTTCAATAACACCCCCAAAATTAATTTTGGCCATATGTTTAATAAATTTAACTGATAACTAAATAATTAACATCAATAACTTCGATAATTTTTTTTATTTGTTTGGCAATGGTATCAATTTTTGATTCTTCAATATTAGTAGTAAAATTAATTGTTGATATTTTTTTACTATCGACGGGATGGGCGGTTAAAGTCTCAATATTAATCTTTCTTTTTAACAAAATATTAGCCACCCGATATAAAACTCCCGGTTTATTTTCGCAAACAATATTGTATTGAACAGTTTTTATCATATTTTTTAAACAAACTTTTATTCTAATCTTACTTCATCAACCGCTGCTCCTTGAGGTACCATGGGAAAAACATTATGTTCTTTTTCAACAATAACTTCTAATAAATAAGCGCTTTTTTCATTAATAAATTCTTCTAAAGATTTTTCCAATTGAGAAAAATCATTTACTCTTTTTCCCTTTATTCCATAACCGGAAGCGATCTTTAAAAAATCCGGATTTTCCATATAAGTAAAAGAATAACGCTTGTCGAAAAATAAATCTTGCCACTGACGTACCATCCCTAAATAAGAATTATTTAAAAGAAGAATTTTTATTGGTAGTTTTTCTTGCATTATCGTCCCAAGCTCTTGAATGGTCATTTGCAATCCACCATCGCCACAAGAAGCAATGACTAAATCTGTTGGTTTGGCCAATTGGACTCCAATAGAAGCCGGAAGAGCAAAACCCATTGTTCCAAGACCGCCTGATGTAATATAACTATTAAATATTTTATACTGATAATATTTAGCGGCAAACATCTGGTTTTGACCAACGTCAGCCACAATTATCGCTTTGCCGTTTGTTTTTTTTGATAAAATTTCAAAAACTTTATCCATAGTAATTTTATCTTTAAACTTTTCTTCCCGTTTTTGGTGAAATCTTTTTTCTCCTTTTCCAAGTTTCTCAAACTCAAAAAACCAATCTTTGTGAGAATTTTTTTTAATATGAGGCAAAAGAGAGATTAAAACTTCTTTAGCATCACCCACCAAAGAAACCGTCGTTTTCACATTTTTATCAATTTCTGCTTCATCAATATCAATATGAATCACTTTTGCTTTTGGAGCATATTTTGACAAAACGCCAGTTACTCGATCATCAAAACGCATGCCAACCCCAATAATTAAATCCGCTTGATTGGTAAGTTTATTGACAGCATAATTTCCATGCATGCCAACCATTCCAACATACAAAGGATGGTTAACAGGAATAGTACTTAAACCATGAAGAGTAACGGCAATTGGTAAATTGGCTTTTTCTGCTAGTTTCAAAAGTTCGTTTTGAGCGAGACTTATAATTACCCCATGACCAGCGATAATCAATGGTCTTTTTGATTGATTAATAATATCGGCGGCTTTTTCAATTTTTTCTTGATTAAATTTGTTTAATTCTTGATATTTTTTTAAAGAAAAATTTTTAGGATAAGAAAAGTCAACTTCTTCAAACTGGGCATTTTTTGTAATATCAATCACCACCGGTCCCGGCCGACCAGTTCTGGCAATATAAAATGCTTTCGCAAAAACATCAGCAATTTCTTGAGCTGATGTTATTTGATAATTCCATTTAGTAATTGATGTCGTAATTCCAATAACATCTGTTTCCTGAAAAGCATCAGTACCAACAACAGAAACTGGCACTTGACCGGTAATACAAACCAAAGGGACTGAGTCCATCATCGCATCAGCAATTCCGGTGACTAAATTTGTCGCACCAGGGCCCGAGGTAGCAAAACACACCCCCACTTTTTCCGAAACTCGAGCATAGCCTTCGGCGGCATGGGCCGCTCCTTGCTCATGACGGACTAAAACATGACGGATTTTATTTTGATAATCATATAAAGCATCATAAATTGGCATATTAGCTCCGCCTGGATAGCCAAAAATCACCTCTACCTTTTCATTAATTAATGATTGAATTACCGCTTGAGCACCAGTTATTTTCATATATTTTTTTTAATCACTTCTGATAATCTTTTAATAGCCTCACTGATTTTTTCTTCAGAAACATTGGTAAAATTTAAACGAAAAGTATTTTTACCCTGTCCTTTTTTGACAAAAAAATAACATCCTGGCACATACGCTACTTTTTTCTCAACTGCCTGCCAATAAGTTTTTACGCTATCAAAATTTTTTGGTCCCTCAACCCAGATAAACATTCCCCCCTCCGGCTTAGTCCAAGAAAAATCTTTGGGAAAGTATTTTTCTAAAGCATCAAGCATCGCTTTTTGGCGTTTTTTATAAATTTCAATAATCTTTGGCAGATGGTTCTTAAAATCACCAGTTAACAGATACTCAGCGGCAATCAATTGTGAAAAACTGTTGGTGTGAAGATCAACGGTTTGCTTGGCAATATTAATTAAAAGAAAAACTTCTTTTGGAGCAACATAAAAACCAATTCTTAAACCAGGTGATAAAATTTTGGAAAAAGTAGAAAGATAAACGGTTTGTTTTGGGGCAAAAACTTGTAAAGGCAAAGGTGATTTACCAAAGTAGCGCAAACTTCCATAGGGATCATCTTCAATGGTTAATAAATTAAATTTTTTAATGACTTTGGCTACTTCTTTTCGTCTTTTTTCACTCATTGTTCTTCCGGTTGGATTTTGAAAAGTAGACACCAAATAGAGAAATTTTACTTTTTTTTGTTTTAGTTTTTTTTCTAAGTCAGAAGGGATAATCCCCTCCTCATCAGTTTTAATCTCTAAAAACTTTGGTTGATAAGGAGAAAAAGCATCAACAGCACCAATGTAAGTTGGCGCTTCAACGGCAATATAATCAGCTGGATTAATAAAAACCCGGGCGATAAGATCTAAAAACTGTTGACTACCAGAAACAATACCAATATTTTCAAAAGTTGTTTCAATTCCTTTTTCTTTCAAAAAGGAAACCAAAGCCTTCCTTAAAGGTTTTAATCCCTCAGTCGGCCCATATTGAAAAGCCAAAGAACCATATTTTTTAATCACGAAACTGGCTAACTTTTCAATTATTTTTGTGGGAAAAGTTTCTTTTGCTGGTAATCCTCCGGCTAAAGAAATCATTCCTGGTTGATTAATAACGCGAAGAATCTCCGCAATTGCGCTTTTTTCAATTTTTCTTATTGCCTTTGATCTTAGTTGGTTAAAATTTTGATTTTTCATATCTATAACAAAAAAACCCGCCTTTTTGGCGGGATTAATTTTTGTCAACAAACTTTTATCCCGCCTATGGCAGGTTAATAAGGATGTTGACAATAATTAAATTTTTATTGACACTTTTCATAAGGATGAAAATGTATATTACACCTTTTTTAAATAATTTTCAAGTTGATTTTTTATACCATTTTTTTATTCTTTCGGCTGCTTCTAAAATATCTGTACCCATCATCCTCTGAATTACCAAAACAAAACTGATTTAATAATATGGAAAAACATAAAGGTTCAAATAGAAAACAACCCTAAAGGTTGAAAAAATTGATTAACTGATTTATTAACTGAGTATTTTTGAATGGGCATAGATTTTAAGAGGAAAAATTATAATCTTTAAAGACATAAAAAGCTTGCTCATATAAGTCTTTAGTCAAAGGTTCTATCTCGGTAGTTTTGATATTGTTTTTAAGAAGTAAAAATCTTATCTTATCGCGAATTCTTGCTTTTATAATCTCATTATTAGTCCAGTCAATAATCAAATCACGCCGAATTTCTCTCACTAAGTCTTTAATAATCTTTTTTAATTTCTCATCTTCAAAAATGTTTTTTTTACTTTTTATTGCATCATAAAAAACCAACTCTTCTTCAGATAAGCCAATATTTTTTACTTCATCATCAACCTTTCTTATTTCTTTGGCTAATTCAACCAATCTTTCTAAAATTCGACTGGCGCTTATTAATCGATTTTCATAACTTTCAATTAATTTTTGCAATGACTCCAAAAGTGAATAATAACGGAATCTATTTTTTCGAATTCTTATTTTTAACTCATCCTCTAAAATTTTTCTTAAAATTTCAATTGTTAAATTTTTGTATTTTAACTCTTTGGCTTTGTTTAAAAATTTTTCATCCAATAAACTAATATCCAATTTTTCTTTTTGTTCAAAAGAAAAGATGTCAATAATTCCCTCAGCGGCAATACTTTTTGAGACTAATTCTTTTAATGGTTCTTCCAATTTTAAGTCTCCATCAAAAATCGGTGTTTTTACCTTTATTTTTTTAATCAAAGCCGCTCTTAAGGTTTTAAAAAAATCCACATCTTTTTTTATCTCATAGGCTTCTTTTGCCGGCATAACAAAATTGTGAAGTTTAATCAAAGCGAGACTTTCCTTTAAAAAACTTTCTTTTCTTTTTTCATCAAGATTACCAGTCTTTGGATCAGTGACAATATGATTAAGGCTTTTTTGAAAAAGTTGAGCTAATTTTTCTCCGGATAAATAATTCCAGTTTGAATAGTCAATTCCCTCAAACATTGATTTAACAATATCATATTTTTCATACATCTTATTCTTTATTTCCTCAATTGAAGTTAAAGCTTCATCTTTGAATTTTGAGTCAAATAAGTTTAATGCTTTTCTTAAATCATCGGCAATACCAATATAGTCAACAATCAACCCGCCAGTTTTATTTTTATAAACGCGATTGACGCGAGCAATAGCTTGCATTAAAGTATGATTTTTTAATGGTTTATCAAAATACATTGTGGTTAAGCTTGGGACATCAAAACCAGTAAGCCACATATCACAAACAATAACCATTTTCAAAGGATCATCAGGATTTTTAAATCTTTTTTCAAGTTCATTATTATCAATTTCCTTTTGAATTTTATCTTTAAACTCTTGGGGATTTGAAATGACAACCGCCACTTCCGGTGAATTAGGAATTTTTTTGATTAACTGATACATCTTCACCGCCACATTGCGACTGATTGTGACAACCATTGCTTTTCCTTCAATTGGTCGATTATTGTAGTGATAGACGATATCATTGGCTATTTTCTCTAGTCTATTATCAGCCATTATCAATGATTCCAACTTAGTTATTTTTTTCTTTAAAGTTTCTTTTATTGGATAATCTACCTCTTGGGTTAAGTCTTCAAACTCGTCATCAATAAAGTAATTAGTAAGGTGTAAAGGGACTAATCTTCCCTCGTAATATATCTTAACCGTTGCTCCATCAGCTATTGACTGACTGATGGTATATTTGTCAATATAATCACCAAAAACATATCTTATATTTCTATCATTATTTTCAATCGGTGTTGCTGTTATTCCAATAAAAGAAGCATTAGGTAAAGCTTTTCTTGCTTTAGCAGCAAGAATGGCATATTGAGAACGATGGGCTTCATCAGCAATGACAATAAAGTTTTCTTTTTCAGAAAGAACTTCATCAATATCAGCAAATTTTTGAATGGTGGTAAAGATTATCTCATTGCCAGGATTTTTTAATTTATTTCTTAAATCTTCAATAGTTAATGCTTGTTTGGCAAGATACTGATAACCAGTTCTTAAAAATGTTTTGTAAAACTGACCATCTAAGTCATTTCTATCAGTTAAAAATAAAAAGGTAGGACTTTTTAACTCTTTTATCTCTCTTATTTTATTGACATAAAAAACCATCGACAAAGTTTTTCCACTGCCTTGGGTATGCCAGAAAATACCAATTTTGCCATCTCCTTTTGGTCTAATTTTTTCAAGGGTTTTTAAAATAGCTTTATTGATACCAAAGTATTGATGATAAAGACATATTTTTTTGGTATATTTTGATGTTTCTTTTTCGCTATCAGCCTCAAAAACAATAAAGTTTTTGATAATATCCAAAAGTCTTGATTTTTGAAAAATGCCGTTAACTAAAACCTCAAGTTCGGAAATACCTTCCAATTTTTCATCAGGATTGTCAATCCCGCGCCATTTTTTAAACCACTCAAAAGATGAAGAAATCGTCCCATACTTTGCTTCAACTAAATCAGAAATGACTAAAATCTGGTTGTATTTAAAAATTTCTGGAATGTCTTTTTTATACTCTTGAAGTTGGTTGAAAGCTTCTTTTATGGTGGCTTCTTCAATCGTTGGATTTTTTAGTTCAAAGATGGCAATCGGGATACCATTGATAAAAATTACCACATCAGGCCTGCGGATTTTTTCAAATCCTTGGACAGTAAACTGATTAACAACTAAAAAGTCATTGTTTAGGGAATTTTCAAAATCGACAATCTTTGCAAACTCGCCCTTTAAATTACCCTCTTTATCTCTTACATCAATTCTAACCCCATTTTTTAATAACTGATAAAACTCTTTATTGGTCAGCTCTATATTGGAAAAGTTTATTTTTTTAATCTTAAAAATTACCTCATCAATGGCTTTTTCTATAAGCCACGGATTTAGTCTTCGCAAAGAAGCCTTCAGTCTATCCTCAAGCAAAACCTTTTTAAAATCATCTCTTTCCACCAAAACCCCGCCCGGTGAAATATCCGGTCCAAACTTATACTCATACCCCAACTTTTTAAACCACTCAATCACAGGTTGTTCGGTTAAATTTGTTTCATTAAGATGTGTCATAAATTTATTTTATTTTAGGATAAATGGTGTCAGTTAACTCGCCATTTACCACTGCTCCAGTCAGAATACCAATATAATAATTACTTTCTAAATTTAATCTCTTAAAAAGATACTCAGCATTTTTATCCCATTTATCTTTATCATTTAAGCATATCATAGGTTCAGA
>Ga0209809_1002981_pt1 | contig 11202 bp, 9 predicted proteins | sample YNPMSTMetaG_FD_186172 | JGI IMG/M metagenome (GOLD analysis project Ga0209809, IMG submission 186172) | Anoxygenic and chlorotrophic microbial mat microbial communities from Yellowstone National Park, USA - YNP MS-T MetaG (SPAdes) (version 2) ... | reverse complement strand
CGTTGGGCGTAGACATGGTGACAGACCTCCTGTATGCGAGATAGGGACTCCCTATCTACATACCATCTGTCACCCTTTCCGTCAAGCTCGCCAGGGCATCAGGCCCCTAATTTGGGCGAAAATTGGGTAACTACCTACCAGGGAGCCCCCGGGCAAGCGCTATCAAAGACGCGGCGAAGGCATACCTCTGTAGCGCAGGCCGCCAGGCCTGTATTCGCAGGCTAAAGCCTACGCTACATTATCTGCAAACGATTCAGGGTAGGTAATTACCAAAGGGGACTTTTTCAGCGCTCTCCAATGGGGGTTTGGGGGCGGCGGCTTCGCCGCCGCCCCCAATCCCTCTTCGTTTACGGCGCGTACCGGAAGGGATGGCGCGCCGACGCCTTCTCCTCAAAGAGTTGCTCCAGCGTGGGCCGGCCCTCTATGGCCTTCCGCAGCGCCTGGACCGTGGCCTTGTAGTTATTCAGCATCACCCGCCGCCCGATGGACGCGGCCGGGTGGACGAAGGCGTTGATGATGAGGGCCAGGTCGTCCAGCGCCGCCTCCGGCAGGAAGCCGTTCTCTATGTTCTGGCGGACGGCCATGAGAATCCCCTCGGCGGCGAAGTCGTAGAAGAGTTGCCGCTGGCGGGGGGTGCGGAGGGTGACCGTCGGCACCAGGAGGATGAGGGGGCGCTCGGAGATGACCTTCAAGCCCCGGTCGGGGCCCCAGCCTGCCAGGGCCCGGGCGACCGCCCGGCCCACCGGCCCGTCCCGCCGACCGATGAGCAGGTCCACGTGCGCGATCTCGTGGAAGGGCGGACCGGCGAACCCCTCCCCCACCCGCAGGGTCCAGCCGGAGACGTGGCGGGGGGTGTGCGGCGTGGCAGCGACCCGCGTCGTCACCTGCCGACCGCCCAGGTCGTAGACCACGTCGGCCGGGGGGATTTTGTCCAGGATTTCCAGTTGCATCCGCAGTTCCTCGTAGTCCTCCCGGCGGAAACTCCCGCCTCGCAGGATGGGGTGCCGGGAGACGCCCACCGGGACCCCTATCATCTCCAGCCCCTCCTTGACGGCCTGGGTGGGGCCGCAGGTGGCGACGATGCGGACCAGTTTCTGGATTTTCGCCTGCCACTCCTGCGCGGTCGCCAGGTCGCCCTCCAGCGTGGCCCGGTAGATGGTCTGCCAGATGTCGGGGATGAGGTTGGCGGAGGCCAGGATGGCGCCGTCGCAGCCCGCGGCCAGCGCCGCCTGGACGATCTCGTCGTGCCCGACGAAGATGCCCACCTTCCCCTTCACCTTCTCAAAGAGCGCCTCCAGGAAGGGCATGTCCCCCGATGAGTCTTTGATCCCCACCACGTTCTCCAGGTCCAGGAGCATCCCCTCCGCCGTCCACCAGCGGAAGTGGGTCCCGGCGCACTGAGGGATGTTGTAGATGACGATGGGAACGCCCAGAGAGTCCAGCGCGCGGAAGTGGTCGTAGACCTCGTTGAAGGTGGGCTTCAGGTAGTACGGGGCGACGACCAGGACGCCGGTGACGCCTGCGTCCCGGGCCCAGCGGGTCAGTTGGATCGTCTCCCGGGTGGAGGGGCAGCCGGTGCCCGCCAGGACCGGCACCCGCCCGTTCACCTCGTCCAGGCAGACCTCAATGGCCCGCTGTCGCTCCTCCAGGGTCATGTACGAGAATTCGCCCGTGGTGCCGCAGGGGACGACGCCGTTCACGTGGGGCAGGACGTACCGGATGAGGCGCCGGTACGCCTCCTCGTCCAGCCGGTCGTCCCGGGTGAAGGGGGTCACCAGGGCCGGGTAGATGCCTCGGAACCAGTCGGTTTTGTAGCCCATGGGGTACTCCTTTGTGTTCTTTTTTGCCACGAATTGCACGAATTTCACGAATTAATATAAACAAAAATTCGTGTCCATTCGTGAAATTCGTGGCCGATTTCTTCACCGGGCCGGTCCGTAGGCCTGCTCAAGGGCCGCGCGGGCGGCCTGGTAGACGTTCCGGTAGAGGGCGTGCCGGTCCAGGGCCTTGGGATGGACCGTCGCCAGGACGATCATCACGTCCTCATCGGCGGCGGAGGGGGGAACGATTCCGGCCTCCAGCGCGTCCACAATGGCCCGGGCCAGCGCGGCCTGGGTGGGACCGTAGATCATGTTGGCCTGGCGCAGGTTCTTCTGGGGGAGGGTGGGCAGGAGGAGCGTCGCCGGGCGGACGGTGAGGCCCGGCTCCAGGATGGTCGTCAGCGCCTCCCGGCCGTGGAGCGGGTAGGTGAGTTGCAGGGCGTAGGCGTCCCCCAGCGGGGTCTCCTTCCGGCCCGCCACCAGGTCCAACTGGACCCGGTTCACTCCCTCCCCCGCGGAGCCGGTGCCCAGCCGCAGGCCGTGGGCGCGGATGGCCTCCGGCGTCAGTTCCAGGTCGCCGAAGCGGGCCTCCAGCGGGCCGCCGGGGTACTCCACGGGCTCCTCCTCAGCCCGAATCTTCCCCAGTTTCTCCAGTTCCAGTTGAATCTCGGCCCGGGTCTCGTGGATGAGCGCGCCCCCGGCGCTCTTCAGGGGCCGACGGGGCGGCCCGACGGGGATGCCGATCATGTTCAGGGCCGCCTTCACCGCCACGCCGCCGCCGTGGCGGCAGAAAATGCGGGAGAGTTTCTGCACCCTCCGCTGCAGCGCCCGCGCCTCCTCCAGGCGTCCCTCCCGCACCCGGCGGTAGACCTCCCGCCAGATTTCCGGGTAGACCTGGGCGCTGGCCAGAATCATCCCGCTCACCCCCGCTGCCAGCGCCGCAATCACCACCTCGTCGTGCCCCACCAGGACGTCTATGCGGTCCCCGGCGTACTCCAGAATCTCCAGCGTATAGGTCAGGTCGCCGGAGGAGTCTTTCAGGCCGACGACGTTGGGCAGGTCCGCCAGGTCCTCCACCACGTTGCGGGGCAGGACCGCGTCCACCACCTGGGGGATGTTGTAGAGGATGAGGGGGATGTCCACCCGGGTGGCGATGTCGTAGAAGTGCTGGTAGACCTCTTTGTCGGACGGGTGGAGGAAGTAGGGGGTGACGACGAGGATGGCGTCTGCGCCGGCCTCCCTGGCGTCCTGGGCCAGAGCGAGGGCCTGCGCGGTGCCCGAGGCGCCGCATCCGGCGATCACCTTCTTCTCCCCCACCTCTTCGCGCGCGATCTCCACCAGCCGCCGTTGCTCGGCGCGGGTCAGGTAGGGGAACTCGCCGGTGGTGCCGCTGGTCACCACGCCGTCCACGTAGGGCAGGACGTGCCGGATGAGGCGCCGGTAGGCCTCCTCGTCTATCTCCTCCGTTTTGGGGTCAAAGGGGGTCACCAGCGCGGGGAAAATGCCGTGCAACCAGTCCAGTCGGGTACCCATGTAGCCTCCTTATAGGATCCACGAAGGACACGAAGGTTTTTGATATTTTCGCGGTGACTGTTCAGCGCTGACTGAAGGGCCACGCCGAGGCTCGCCCGAGGCGTCACCCTTCCTGGGCCTGCGGCCGATGGTCGGCCTTCGCCGCCCTCACCCCACCCCCGGCGGCTGCGCCGCCACCCCCTCCCCTCTCCCGCCCGGCGGGAGAGGGGAGGGGGCAGGGGGAGGGGTGAGGGCCGAAGGCAAGCCCCAATTGCTCCACCGCTGAAAAGCCTGCACTTTCGTGAACTTCGCGTCCTTCGTGGATAGAATTCTTCCGGCTGGAATTGTATCACAGATTGGGGAATCCGAAAATCGGGGGCTGGAAGTGTGATACTTTGGGGTGTTCAGCGTATAATACTATAGAGACACCAGCATGCCCATACGGAAAGACTCCCGGGAGAAAGGCCGAAGCGACGGGGTGGACTGGGAGGCGGTGTACGCCGGGTACCTGCCCCGGGTCTACAACTACTTCCGCTACCTGGTCGGCGTCCAGGCGGTGGCGGAAGACCTGACGGCGACGGTCTTTGAGAAGGCCTGGCGCCGCCGGAACCGTTATCGCTCCGACGTGGGGGCCTTCTCCACCTGGCTGTTCACCGTGGCGAAGAACGTCGCCCGGGACTATTTCCGGCACTGTCGGCAGGAAGTGCCACTGGAATGGGCCGGATCCCTGGCGGACCCTGACCCGGTGGAGGAGGTGGTGGCGGAGCGGGAGGAGCGGGACCGCCTGGCGGTACTGCTGGCCCGGTTGCCGGCCCGGGAGCGGGAACTGATCGCGCTCAAGTACGGCGCCGGCCTGACCAACCGGGAGATCGCCCGCCTGAGCGGGCTCAGTGAGACCAATGTGGGGACGATTCTGCACCGGACCGTCCAGCGATTGCGGGAAGAGTGGGAGGAATAAGATGAGCGATGAGTTCTTGTACGAATGGCGTCAGATGCCGCGTCCCGAATTCGCGGAGGCGCTGAAGGAGCGGATTTTTCGGAAAAAACTTTTTACACGATCCAAAAGAGGAGGTGCTGCAACGACCAATATTAAACATATTTTAATAGTCTTAGTTAAGGGGTTACTCGCATTACTTTTAGTAGCCATTGTGAGCATTCCAGCGACAGCACGCAACCTCCCTTTACCCTCTTCACCTAACAGGGGCTGTACACCATCTTTCGACGATACTGGTCCGAGCTACCCCCTTGGGGAAATAACCATCCAGCAATCGGAGGAGTTGCTCGGCGTAAGGAAGACCCTTGCAGTACGCAAGGTTTTGCAGGCGCCCGATGTGCAGAATGTGCTGAAGGGGCCTTCTCTGAAGAAAATGAACGTTGCCAACGCTGTAGCAGTATTGCACACCCTGGAAGGGGATAATACCCTATTTGTTGTGGTTATCCCAAGGACAGAGAAAGAGGCCCTGATCTACTACGAATTGGCCCGGCCTCTACTGGAGAAGAACCCAGCAGGGGAAGGATACAAGAGCATCTACAAGAGTCAGGCGATGATTCTGGCGATTGAAGATCAGACCGTTAAACTGGTCTCAACCAGTATAAACGGTCGCTTGGTCTCTCTTGTTCCGCGTCCCCTTAGCAGCTCTTCTTGCGGTGGATGCATCAGCATCTTTGGGCCGTGGGCATGGGACTCTCGCCAATGCACCTCTTGGGATAACAACTGCATGATAGGTTGCGGACTGGGATGTGGCGGAGCTGCGGGTGCCTGTATTACTTGTATAAGTACGGGTAACTGGGGAGCATGCGTGAGTTGTATTAGTGGTGCTTTTGGCTGTGGGTGGTGTGTAACCGGCTGCTGTCGGAGTTGGATCCCAATATGTGCTTCATGTGGCCCACTACCCTAAAGGCTTGCGGCGTGGAAAGCCTAAAGTAGAAGGATGTAGGGGAGGAGTTCCCCTACACCATTATTTTCCCAGAAAGGAGAATTGTGCTGCAAAAAATCGGCGGTATTATATGCGTTTTGTTTGGCCTTGCCTACTTAGCCTTCTCCCTTTTCCGCCCTCAGCATAGTCCCTTCAGCCTTTACGCCAATCTCGTTTTTGCGCTTAGCATTATGGCATTGGGAATAAACGTTTTATTGAAAAGGTTTCTACAAGTGCTTCCTGGCCCGGTTCTCATCCTCATCGTTGTTCTCTGTGGCATCCTGTTTTTTAAGGATATAAACAACCTTAACTTGGGCAGCATCTTTCTATTTCTTGCCGCATGTGGGGTGTTTGGAGGGATGATGTACACCAAGTTTTGGAGAAAAAGATGGTAACTGTTCAGCAGTCTGTCCAGGCATTCCGATTTCCCAGCAAATTGAATCATCCCATTCGCAATGATATGGGCGCTCGCGCCGAGGCGTGGCGCTTCGTGGCTTACTACAAGCTTCTCAGACGAGCTCTTATCGGGACCGGCGGGCCAGCATCAGCACCGCCAGCAGCAACGCCCCGATGCCCGGGCAGAACCCGCCCCCCGGCGCGGGCGGCGTCGGGCCGGACGGGGACAGGGTGGGGCTCGCCGCCGGGCCGGGCGTCGGCGTCGGTGGCCGCGTCGGCGGGATGACCACCGGCCCCGCCTCCTCCGCCGTCACCTCATAGGCTGTCCCCTCCGCCACGAAGACCACCCGATCCCCCAGCGCCAGGTACGGCCCCCACTCCGGCCGCGCCGCCAACAGGTCAAAGTAGGCGTCGCTCCCGAACTGTACCCGCACCGGCGTCATCCGCTCCGGATCAAACTCCGCGTCGGTCCAGACCCCCTCCCGCAGGAAGAAGGTCTTGCTCCCCACGTGCCGCACCACCTGCGCCGCCTCCTCGGGCATCGGCGCGCCACCAATCCCGCCCATATCCCGTAACCCGGCCTGCTCCTGGGCCAGTTCCACCGCGGGCGCACCCGCCGCCGGAGCCGTCGGCAGGGCCTTCAACTGCTCCGCCGCCTCCTCCCGCCCCGCCTCGGTAAAGACGTCCTCCTGGACCAGGAACGACGTGTAGGGCGTGATGATGCCGTAGCGGACGCTCAGGTCCACCACCGCGTCCACCCACTCCTCCCGTTCCCCGTAGAGCCGAATCTGGGTGAGCAGGTAGCCGATTTTGCGGGCCGCCCACAGGCGGGGGATGAACTCGTCGCCCCCTTCGGCCCGCAGCGTCCCCTCGTAGACGAACTCCCGCCGTTCTCCCTCCGTCTCCCCGACCAGGCGGACGCGGACGGGGCCCCCTCCCCGGTAGCGCCCGACCAGGATCAACTGGGTCCCCGCGAAGAGGTCCGGCAGCGGGCGCGGGTAGACGTCCTCCACGATGACGTCGCCGAAGTCCAGGGAGATGTCGGTGAGGACGGGGGCCTGGACCCGCGCGTAGAACGCGGCGACGGCCTCGTCTATCCGCTCGCCGGGGCGGACGTAGGCCGGGGAGCCCCGGTGCTTCTGGGCCAGGGTGTCCAGCAGGACGGTGTTGACGTCGTCGCCGACGCCGAAGGGGAAGAGGCGGACGTTGGGAGGGGCCGCGCGCTCCACCGCCTCCAGAATCCGGTCTATCTCCACCACCCCCTCGGTGGGCTGGTCGTCGGTCAGGAAGATGAGGACGGCCGGGCGCTCGCGGTCAGCCTGGGCCAGCGCCTCCAATAGCGCGCTGTGGATGTCCGTCCCGCCCGTGGCCCGCAGGTTCCGCACCCACTCCCGCGCTCCCGCCGCCTCCGACGCCGGCCGCAGGCCGCGCGCCCAGGAACGGACCCCCGTGGAGAAGGCGATGACGTTGAAGCGGTCCTCCGGGTTCAGGTGGTCCAGGACGTACTCCAGCGCGGCCTTCGCCTGCTCTATTTTCTCCCCCTGCATAGAGCCGGAGACGTCCAGGACCAGCAGAACGTCTTTGGGCTGGACCCGTTCCGCCCGGAGCGGCGGCGCGACCAGGAGCAGGAAGAAGCCGTCGTCCGGGGGCTGGCGGTACGCAAGCAGACTCATCCCCACCTCCTCCTGGCCGACGGTGTAGACCAGTTGGAAGTCCCGGTCGGGCCGGATGTTCGTTTCTTCATAACTGACGGTGGCCCGATAATCGTCCCGGTCAATGTAGACCTGGTCCTGATGGGTGGGGGAGTAGACGGCCTTGATGGGGACAGGGGACCGAATGTCCACGCGGATGCTGACGTCCTGAAGGGGGCGGGCGGAGAAGCGCTCGGTGTTCAGGGGGTAGACGTAGCGCACCATACCCCCCTCCAGGGGCAGGACCTGGGTGTATTCCAGTTGGATGCGGCGCTCGCCGCCGGGCGGGATGGGGAAGATGCGGGCCTGGACGATGTCCCGGCCCACGTATTCCAGCAGCGCCGGATCGCGCCGGCTCCGGACAATCTCCTCGTAGATGGCGCGGGCCTGATCGGCGGGGAGCACCTCCGCTTCTACGAGCTTCCCGTCCACCCACATCACGAACTGGCCCACCGTCGCGCCGGGCGGCAGGGGGAAGATGTAGGTACCCTCGGCCTCCCAGTCGTGCTCGTTGACGAAGACCTGGTCCACGCGGGTGGTGGCGACCTGGTTGTCTATGGTGACGGTCACCCGATGATAGCGGATAGTGAGCCAGACCGGTTCCGGGGCCGGGCCCGGGGGCCAGGGCGGCTCCGGAATGATGATGCCGTCGGCCCGCGCGGGGGCGGCGGTGGCCAGCAGGAGCATAACCCCCAGCAGGGTGAACAGATACCGGTGTCCCTTCATGGCGCCTCCTTTTTTCTCACACAAAGACACGAAGACACAAAGAATTTTTTATTTTTCTCACACAAAGACACGAAGACACGAAGAATTTTTTTATTTTTCTCACACAAAGACACGAAGACACGAAGACTTTTTAATTTTTAATTGTTAATTGTTAATTTTTTAATTTTCAACCTTTGTGCCTTTGTGTCTTTGTGTGAGGCCCATATGTGAGTCTTATCTTCAAGACGCCCGCAAGGAGCCGGAAGTTCCAGTTGACGTTCCGCCATAAACGGGTAGAATATCCCCGATGACCATTCTCACCTTGTTAACCGATTTCGGCACCGAGGACGAATATGTCGGCGTGATGAAGGGGGTCATCCTCTCCATCGCGCCGGACGTCCGACTGGTGGACCTCTCCCACCAGGTACCGCCCCAGGACATCCGGCGGGCCGCGTTGCTCCTGATGAACGCCGTCCCCTACTTCCCGCCCGACACGGTCCACCTGGCCGTCGTGGACCCGGGGGTGGGGACGGCGCGGCGACCGGTGGCCATTCGTACTCCGGCGGGGACGTTCGTCGGTCCGGATAACGGCCTCTTCTCCTGGGTGCTGGCGAGAGTCCCGGAGTGGACGGCGGTGGAGATTCGGGAACCGGCCTACCGGTTGCCGCTGGTCAGTTCCACCTTCCACGGGCGGGACGTCTTCGCGCCGGCGGCGGCACACCTGGCGGCGGGGTTGCCCCTGGAGAAACTGGGGCCCCGGGTAGAGGACCCGGTCTGGCTCCCCCCGCCCCGCCTGGAGATGGACGACGTCGCGGCAGAGGGGGAAGTCCTCTACGCCGACCGCTTCGGCAACCTGGTCACCAGCATCGGGTATCTGCAACGGGAAAAGGACGCCATGGTGCTGGCGCCCGCTTTCGGGCCCCGGGGTGACTGGCGACTGTTCTCCGCCAGGGCCGCTGGCGTCGTGGTGGGGAACGTCCAACTGCGGGGCATCCGGCGGACCTACGGCGAGGCGGCGGTGGGGGAACTGCTGGCCCTGGTGGGGAGCAGTGGGTTTCTGGAAATCGCGGTCCGGCAGGGGAGCGCGGCGGCGGCCCTGGGCGCCGTCCCCGGCACCCCGGTGACCCTCGTTTTCAGGCGAAATCGGGGATAGGACGCGGATAACCGTGTCTATCCGTGAAACCCGTGTTCATCTCACGTTTCACGCATCACGTTTCACGACTCACGTTTCACGCATCACATTTCACGCATCACGCGGAGGTTTGACTGTGGACGAACTCATCATTGAAGGGGGCGTGCCCCTGCGGGGGACGCTGACCCCCAGCGGGAACAAAAACGCCGCGCTGCCCGCGCTGGCCGCCTGTCTGCTGACCGACGAGCCTGTGATCCTCCACAATCTGCCCGACATCCAGGACGTCCACACCATGCTGGACCTGCTGGCGGACATCGGCGTGCAGGTGGAGCGGCTGGACACCCACTCCTGGCGGTTACAGGCGCAGGAGATTCGCCTGCCGCCCTTCGCGCGGGAGAAGTTCCGCCGCATCCGGGGCTCCATTCTGCTGGCGGGGCCGCTGCTGGCCCGCATGGGCTGGGTGGAGATACCGCCCCCCGGCGGCGACGTCATCGGGCGGCGGCGGGTGGACACCCACTTTCTGGCCTTCCAGGGGCTGGGCGCCGAGGTGGACGTGAACGACCTCTTCCGGCTCAACGCCCGGCAACTGCGCGGCGCCGACATCCTGCTGGACGAGGCGTCCGTCACCGGCACGGAGAACGCGGTTATGGCAGCGGTGCTGGCGAAGGGGACGACCGTCCTGCGCAACGCGGCCTCCGAGCCCCACGTGCAGGACCTCTGCCACCTGCTCAACGGAATGGGCGCCCGGATTGAGGGCATCGGTTCCAACGTCCTGACCATTCACGGCGTGGACCGGCTGGGCGGCGGGGAGTTCACCATTGGCCCGGACCACATAGAGGTGGGGAGTTACATCGCGCTGGCGGCGATGACGCGCGGGGAACTGCGCATCCGCAACGCCGCACCCCACCACCTGCGGATGATCCGCCACGTCTTCTCCCGCCTGGGGGTGGAGATTCAGGTGAACGGAGAGGACGTAGTGGTGCCGGCGGAGCAGCCCCTGGAAGTGGTGCCGGACATCGGCGCGGCCATCCCCACCATCGCCGATGCCCCGTGGCCGGCCTTCCCCGCCGACCTGATGAGCATCGCCATCGTCCTGGCGACGCAGACGACGGGGACCGTCCTCTTCCACGAGAAGATGTTTGAGAGCCGCCTCTATTTTGTGGACAAGTTGATCTTCATGGGCGCGCGCATCGTCCTCTGCGACCCCCACCGCTGCGTCGTGCAGGGGCCTTCCCGTCTTCAGGGGGACGTATTGGTGAGCCCCGACATTCGGGCCGGTATGGCGCTGGTGGGGGCGGCCCTCTGTGCGAAGGGACAGAGTATCATCCGCAACGTGGAGCAGATAGACCGGGGGTACGAGCGGGTAGAGGAGAAACTGCGCTCCCTGGGGGCGCGGATAGAGCGGGTAAAGAGATAAAAGAGAAAAAAGTGACGGTCACCTTTGAGGTGACCGTCACTTTTTATCAGGTTATCAGGTGGGCCCGGCAGGATTCGAACCTGCAACCAACCGGTTATGAGCCGGTCGCTCTGCCGTTGAGCTACGGGCCCGGCTGAAGACCGCGAACGCAACCAGACAAACCGAATCGTCACGCTTCATAGATTACTCGCAGGTCGCGTCGGATTTCCTCCCGAAGGTAGGGGCTGATCGCTGCTTCAGTGAGCAAGTCCACCCTTCTGCCTAACGCTTCTGACAGTTGCCTCTCCAAAGCGGCAAATCTCAGCAAACTGATTCGTTTAGAGAACTCCACCACCAGATCAATATCGCTCTGCTCTTCGGCATCCCCACGCGCCGCAGAGCCGAAAAGGGCGATTCGCACCACATTGTTCTGACGACAGAATTCTATCAGTTTTTCTACAAATGGCAAACTCTCTACCATTACTCAAGCGCCCAACGACAGGTACGTCTCGTCTCATCATAGAAAATTGCCTTGTCCTCAGGGAAGATAATAGAAGCCGTGCTCAGAATCTCTTTGCGTCGTATCCAGTTCTGACTTCGTTCAATGGCGCGCCTTGTCACCAGGTCAACATCC
>Ga0209809_1002979_pt1 | contig 11206 bp, 6 predicted proteins | sample YNPMSTMetaG_FD_186172 | JGI IMG/M metagenome (GOLD analysis project Ga0209809, IMG submission 186172) | Anoxygenic and chlorotrophic microbial mat microbial communities from Yellowstone National Park, USA - YNP MS-T MetaG (SPAdes) (version 2) ... | reverse complement strand
TACATCAAGACATGCGCACCCTTGCCGCTGTAGCTTCAGCTCTCTGCCCTGACGAAGAAGGGATTAAGACTTCCCGCGCGCGGGCAACGTGCGCCCGTGTCGCGCCTTCAGCTCTCTGCCCTGACGAAGAAGGGATTAAGACGTGGATTCAGGCCCATGGCAGAGGCGAGGCGGCGCGCCTTCAGCTCTCTGCCCTGACGAAGAAGGGATTAAGACGGTAGCATGTAAGCTTTCGACATGGCCGCTTCTCTTCAGCTCTCTGCCCTGACGAAGAAGGGATTAAGACCGGCCGACCGAGCCGGGGTTAACGGTCTCCCCCCGCTTCAGCTCTCTGCCCTGACGAAGAAGGGATTAAGACAATAGATCTCTGTCATTGTTCGTTTCTCCTCATCTCTTCAGCTCTCTGCCCTGACGAAGAAGGGATTAAGACCGCACGCCAGCCCATAGGCCGCCCGCGCCGCGGCCTTCAGCTCTCTGCCCTGACGAAGAAGGGATTAAGACGGGCGCGGCCAGCTGGTCGCGATCCACTCGGGTGACTTCAGCTCTCTGCCCTGACGAAGAAGGGATTAAGACCTTCGTCGACCGGCACTTTTCCGATCGCAGCAACTTCAGCTCTCTGCCCTGACGAAGAAGGGATTAAGACACGGATCGGTCGCGACCGCGTAGGCCGCGCTGACTTCAGCTCTCTGCCCTGACGAAGAAGGGATTAAGACACGATCACGCCGCGGGTGCCGCTGGGCGGCACGCTTCAGCTCTCTGCCCTGACGAAGAAGGGATTAAGACATCGCTGCAGTGTCAAGGTTTTTCGTCGTTCGTCTTCAGCTCTCTGCCCTGACGAAGAAGGGATTAAGACCCCGGCGAGGACGAGAGAGCGCGGAGCCACGCCTTCAGCTCTCTGCCCTGACGAAGAAGGGATTAAGACGAACCTCCGCATCGAAGCCGCTCGCTTTGCGGCTTCAGCTCTCTGCCCTGACGAAGAAGGGATTAAGACGCTTCTCGGCGACCGGGTCGGCGCCGCGGTAGATCTTCAGCTCTCTGCCCTGACGAAGAAGGGATTAAGACAGCCCGATGCCGGGCAGGATGACCTCGCGCATCGCGCTTCAGCTCTCTGCCCTGACGAAGAAGGGATTAAGACCCCTCTCACGCTGAGAGCAGCAGCGGCGCGGTGTCTTCAGCTCTCTGCCCTGACGAAGAAGGGATTAAGACACGCGGGCTGGCGGGGGTCCCAGATTGGCTGGCCTTCAGCTCTCTGCCCTGACGAAGAAGGGATTAAGACTGATTTTCATGGTTAGCTTCCCTTGAGCCACTCCGCTTCAGCTCTCTGCCCTGACGAAGAAGGGATTAAGACCCTGCGCCAGAATAAATTTCCATCATTCCCGACCTCCTTCAGCTCTCTGCCCTGACGAAGAAGGGATTAAGACCCGCCAGCGGTGTTCGGGGGCTTTACGGCCGCCGGCCTTCAGCTCTCTGCCCTGACGAAGAAGGGATTAAGACCGCGGCAGCGGCGGAAAGCTCCGGGTGCCTTACTCTTCAGCTCTCTGCCCTGACGAAGAAGGGATTAAGACGTGCCGTCCGGCGCCCGGCGGACGGCGTAGCCCGGACTTCAGCTCTCTGCCCTGACGAAGAAGGGATTAAGACGCAGCTCCATCTCGGCCCGCTCGATCGCGCGGCCCTTCAGCTCTCTGCCCTGACGAAGAAGGGATTAAGACCCGCTGCAGCGGGTCGAGACCCGCCGCGCGGCAGTACTTCAGCTCTCTGCCCTGACGAAGAAGGGATTAAGACTCACACCGCCGTCAGGCTCGAGCAGAGCGGAGAGCTTCAGCTCTCTGCCCTGACGAAGAAGGGATTAAGACCGTCGAGCCGGTGGGGGGTCCAATTGAGGATCGTCCTTCAGCTCTCTGCCCTGACGAAGAAGGGATTAAGACCCTTTGGGGAATTCAAGTCGAGGGCCGAGGCCAGCTTCAGCTCTCTGCCCTGACGAAGAAGGGATTAAGACCAGTTACCCCAGACGGGGTCACGAGAGTAACCTCCCTTCAGCTCTCTGCCCTGACGAAGAAGGGATTAAGACTTGAGGAACTGCTCGATGATCCAATGCAGCGCGCTGCCTTCAGCTCTCTGCCCTGACGAAGAAGGGATTAAGACGCGGCTTCCGAGAAAGATCGTGACCATTCCTTCCCTTCAGCTCTCTGCCCTGACGAAGAAGGGATTAAGACCTTTGATGAGGCCGAACACGTCGACCCCGCTCTTGCCTTCAGCTCTCTGCCCTGACGAAGAAGGGATTAAGACCCCGCTCTTGCGCGCCGGCCGGCGCGCCTCAAGTGCCTTCAGCTCTCTGCCCTGACGAAGAAGGGATTAAGACCGGCAAGCTTCATGATGACATTGGCCATTTCCCGACTTCAGCTCTCTGCCCTGACGAAGAAGGGATTAAGACGCGCCTTCGGCCGCCGCGCTTGCAAAGCGGCGGCGAGCTTCAGCTCTCTGCCCTGACGAAGAAGGGATTAAGACCGACGCGAGCTCGCGAATCAAACCGAACGCATCCACTTCAGCTCTCTGCCCTGACGAAGAAGGGATTAAGACCCCTACTCGGACGATGCGTGGCACGATGCCTGGCTTCAGCTCTCTGCCCTGACGAAGAAGGGATTAAGACGTCGATGGACGCGGCCAGACGCCGCGCCGTGCACTTCAGCTCTCTGCCCTGACGAAGAAGGGATTAAGACGACGGCCTGCTCCGGCAGGTCTCGGCGGCGGCCCTTCAGCTCTCTGCCCTGACGAAGAAGGGATTAAGACCCTGGGTGATCGGGATGCCGTCGATAGCGCCGACTTCAGCTCTCTGCCCTGACGAAGAAGGGATTAAGACGTAGACCGTCCCTTTGTCCCGCCCGATGATCCGGCTTCAGCTCTCTGCCCTGACGAAGAAGGGATTAAGACTGCGCGATCCGCTGTCAACGGACGCGGCGGGGGCTTCAGCTCTCTGCCCTGACGAAGAAGGGATTAAGACCAGGTCAGCTCAGTGACATCACCCTGCCGAAGGGTCTTCAGCTCTCTGCCCTGACGAAGAAGGGATTAAGACCGGCCGCGTTGCCGCGGCCGGCTCTCGCCGCCGCCCTTCAGCTCTCTGCCCTGACGAAGAAGGGATTAAGACCGATAGATCCAGTAAACATCATGTTGGTAGTGCCTCTTCAGCTCTCTGCCCTGACGAAGAAGGGATTAAGACTCGGACAGCCGGGATCTCCCGGCCGTCCGAAAGCTTCAGCTCTCTGCCCTGACGAAGAAGGGATTAAGACGCCGATCAGGGGTTTGAGGGTGTCGATCTCGCGCCTTCAGCTCTCTGCCCTGACGAAGAAGGGATTAAGACGGATTGGCTCCCCTCCGAGGGTCTCGAGGTGGTAGACCTTCAGCTCTCTGCCCTGACGAAGAAGGGATTAAGACGCTCATTCGCCGGCCCCCTCTGCCAGGGGGGAGCCTTCAGCTCTCTGCCCTGACGAAGAAGGGATTAAGACCGACCTCGCTCGGCCGATTCAGATCAATGGCCGCCTTCAGCTCTCTGCCCTGACGAAGAAGGGATTAAGACTTGAGCGCGGCGTCCAACCATGCCGGCGCGGCCCTTCAGCTCTCTGCCCTGACGAAGAAGGGATTAAGACTTGCGTGTGCAACCGGCCTTGATGCCGGCGAGTTTCTTCAGCTCTCTGCCCTGACGAAGAAGGGATTAAGACGCCGCGGCCGGCTCGAGTTGGCGCCGCGCTTACTTCTTCAGCTCTCTGCCCTGACGAAGAAGGGATTAAGACCCTCGCCGCGCCGAGTCTTGCCGGCCTTCAGGCCCTTCAGCTCTCTGCCCTGACGAAGAAGGGATTAAGACAAGAAGACCCCGGCCCTTTCGAGCCGGGGTCGCGTCTTCAGCTCTCTGCCCTGACGAAGAAGGGATTAAGACCGCCTCGCTTCGCCTCGCTTGCCTCGCCACCGCCCTTCAGCTCTCTGCCCTGACGAAGAAGGGATTAAGACGCCTGAACGGCCGCGGCGTCGAACTCGCCGGCCCTTCAGCTCTCTGCCCTGACGAAGAAGGGATTAAGACATCGCCGCCGTGAAGGCGCCGTAGGTCGATGACTTCAGCTCTCTGCCCTGACGAAGAAGGGATTAAGACCTCCCCCCAAGACCAAGGACGTCCGACGGCCCGCCTTCAGCTCTCTGCCCTGACGAAGAAGGGATTAAGACCTCGTGGGAACGCGAGCGTTTGTTGAACGAAGACTTCAGCTCTCTGCCCTGACGAAGAAGGGATTAAGACCGCGCGCACGAGCCGAGCGTAGCCGCCGGCATCCCTTCAGCTCTCTGCCCTGACGAAGAAGGGATTAAGACTGGGATGTTGATTGATGTGAACCACTCCGAGGTCCCTTCAGCTCTCTGCCCTGACGAAGAAGGGATTAAGACCTCAAGGGCAGCCAGGGCCTCCTCGATCGAGGAGCTTCAGCTCTCTGCCCTGACGAAGAAGGGATTAAGACGGGTAACCCAAAGGACATCCTCGCCGGTCTGGGCCGCTTCAGCTCTCTGCCCTGACGAAGAAGGGATTAAGACCCGTCTCGCGGAGGTAGTCGACCAGCCCCTGGTGGCTTCAGCTCTCTGCCCTGACGAAGAAGGGATTAAGACAGCGGCGGCCTCATCCACAGCGGCAAGCTCCTTGAGGCTTCAGCTCTCTGCCCTGACGAAGAAGGGATTAAGACTCATGGCCGGTCCCTGCCTTCGGGCATCGCGCCGCCTTCAGCTCTCTGCCCTGACGAAGAAGGGATTAAGACTCGACGAAACCCAAGACGCCCACGATATCACCGCCTTCAGCTCTCTGCCCTGACGAAGAAGGGATTAAGACTCCAGGTCAGCTCCGCATCCCCGGAGCCAACCCCTTCAGCTCTCTGCCCTGACGAAGAAGGGATTAAGACGTCACGACGTGGCGACGGCCGTAGCCGTCCCTGACTTCAGCTCTCTGCCCTGACGAAGAAGGGATTAAGACCTCGCAGCGCACCGGCCCCGCAAGGGCGAGAACTTCAGCTCTCTGCCCTGACGAAGAAGGGATTAAGACGCTCCTCTCCTCACAGCTTGACCCGGACGTTGCCTTCAGCTCTCTGCCCTGACGAAGAAGGGATTAAGACAGAATGATGACAAGGTCTTGACGTACGCCAAGTTCTTCAGCTCTCTGCCCTGACGAAGAAGGGATTAAGACCCCCCTGCCGCAGGACCACGTAGGCCCCGCGGCCGGCTTCAGCTCTCTGCCCTGACGAAGAAGGGATTAAGACCAAGAGCCGTAGGGTATCCAACCCATCCTCATAGCTTCAGCTCTCTGCCCTGACGAAGAAGGGATTAAGACCTCCCACACCAGGGCTTTGCTGGCCTGTTCGGCCACTTCAGCTCTCTGCCCTGACCAAGAAGCGTCCGAGGCCCGCGCGGCGCGCGGAAATCGCCGGGAGCACATGCCGCTCCGCACCCGATCGGCCAGGCCGGTCTCGCCACCAGCTCCGCTCCCGGCCCGCGCCAGGACGCTCGCACCGCGCCCTTGACGGAGCCCCGCCGCCCGATATCCTGGCCTGTTCGTCGCCCTCGCGAAGAACCATCGATCGAACGACTTCCACAGGGCAAAGAAAACGATGGCGATCCTCTGCATTCCGCTCGAACGGGCCGAGAAGGGCTCGTTTCCCGACGACACGCCCACCTGGCTCCGCGAGGTCCTCCGCGAATTCGCGCAGGACGTCGCCGCCTCCGCCCCGAAGCATTTTGTGGCCTACGATGGTCCGGCGAAGCAGGTCGAAGCGTCGCCCTTCACGCTCGACGCGGACGGGAACCTCCAGTGGACCGTCTACGAGTTCGTCGAGCCGCCCGAGGCAGCGGTCTTCGACATCGCCGAAACCGCCGAACTGGCGATCCGGCTCGTCCAGTGGCGGGCCGACCTGATCACACGGCGCGCCGAAGCGATGCGCCGGTGGGACGAGATGTTCCGAGCCGGACTGATCGCTTCCGCGGAAGAGGACGAACTGCTCGACATCGAGGGGACCGGGCTCCCCGAGCCGCCCGAGGGCGCGCCGTCCGCGTAGCCGCGGCGGGTCGGCGGCCGGGCCCGGCTCGCCGGGCCCGGCCCGATCGGGCCCCGCGCCTTCCGCCCCGGCCGTGGCCGCAGCCGACAAGCTTGTCGCCCGCTGCGCCGCACCGGCTCGATGGTAAAGGCCGGCGCGGAACCGTCCGCCGCCGGGAAAGCCCGTTGAGCAAGCGCCTCCTCTACCTCGTCTGCTACGACGTCCGCTGCCCGAAGCGCCTCGCCCGCGTGCTCAAGGTGGTGAAGGCGTGGAGCACGGGCGGGCAGAAATCGGTCCACGAATGCTGGCTCACCGCAGCCGAACTCGCCCGCCTCGAGCGCGAACTCACGGCCGAGATCGACCGCCACGAGGATTCCCTCCTGATCCTCCGCCCCGACCTCTCGGCCGGGGTCCGCACCCTCGGAATCGCCCAAAAGCCGCGGGATCCGCGCTTCCTCTACGTGGGTTGAGCCGGACACGGCCGATGCGCACGCTCTACCTCGACCGCAAGAACGCCGTCCTCGAGTACGATTCGGGCGCGCTGCTCGTGCGCATCCCGGGCGAGCGGCCGGCGCGCGTGCCGCTCGTCGGGCTCGAGCGCGTGATCGTGAAGGGCGAGGCCAAGCTCTCGAGCGGGCTGCTCACCGCCCTGCACGAAGCCGATGTCGGCCTGCTCGTCCTCTCGGGCCGCCGCTCGGAGCCAAAGGCGACCCTGCTCGGCCGCCCGCACGCCGATGTCCGCCTGCGCCTCGGTCAGTTCGAGGCCGCCCGCGACCCGGCCCGCCGCCTCGCCCTCGCCCGGCCGCTCGTGCTCGCCAAGCTCGCCGGCCAAACGCGCCTGCTCGCCCGCGCCCTCGAGGCACGGCCCGACCTCCGCCACCCGCTCACGGCCGCCCTCGAGGCGATCGCCGCGCGCAAGGAGCTCGCCCGGACCGCCGACCTCGCCGGCCTCCTCGGCTGCGAGGGCGCAGCGGCCGCCGCCTACTTCGAGGCCTTCGCGGCCCTCTTCCCGCCCGCCCTCGGCATGCAGGGGCGCAACCGCCGGCCGCCCAAGGACCCGGTCAACGCCGCCTTGTCGCTGGGCTACACCCTCGCCACCCACGCCGCCGTCCGCGCCGCGGCGCAGGTCGGGCTCGACCCGCTCCTGGGTTTCCTCCACGCCCCCGCCTTCGGCCGGCCGGCGCTCGCCTGCGACCTGGTCGAGCCCGTGCGCTGCCACGTCGACGAGCTCGTCTGGCGGCTGTTCGCCGAGCGCCGGCTGCGCCCCGAGGGCTTTCGTAGCGAGCCTTCGGGCTGCCTCATGGGCAAGGCCGCGCGCGAGACCTTCTACGGCGCCTTCGAGGAGGAGCTCGCCGCCTTGCCGCGGCTGTTGCGGCAGATGGCGTCGGGCCTCGCCCGCGAGCTGCGCGCCGTGCCTTTGCCGGAGTGGCTCGGATGCTGATCCCGGTCCATCTCGACGGGGTCGAGACCCCGCTTCTGGTGGCCCTCGACGGTCCCTCGCTCCTGGTCCGCCGCGCCGGCGCCGCCGATCTGCGCCTGCCCCTGCGCCGGCTCGCGCGGATCAGCGTGCGCGGCCCCGTGACCTTCGCCGCCGAGACCTTGCCCGCCTGCCTCGCAGCCGGCGTGCCGGTCGCCTTCCTCGACGGCCAGGGCCGCTCGCTCGGCCAGCTCCTGCCGCTCCACCGTCGCCACCAAGACCTCGCCGCGCTGGTCGACGAGGCGGTCGCAGCCGGCCGCTTCGCGTCCCTGCGGGCCGATTGGCGGGCGGCCGTCGAGCGCCGCGCGATCGTCCGCGCGGTGACCGCCCTCGGCCTTCGGGTCACGGACCTCAGGCCGCGAACGGTGCGGCTCGCCGCGGCCCGCGCGGTCGACCGGCTCGGTGCGAACTGGCCGACCGAGGAGCTCGAGGGGCGGCTCGAGGCCCTGCTCGACGGGCTCCTCGCCGAGCGGCTGATCGAGGAGGGCGCCGGGCTCCGCTTCCAGGGCCAGGACCCCGACCTCGACCTGGCGGCCGATCTGCGCGCGGCCCTCGCCTTCGAACTTTGGCCGGTGACCCGCGACCTCGCCCGCTACCTCGCCCGGCACGGCGCCAAGCATCGCCGCGAGAGCGACCTCCACGCCCGGATCGTGCGCCGCTTCGAGGCCGCCCGGCCGCGGCTCGAGCGGGCGATGGCCGAAGCCTTGGCGATGCTGCGCCGATGCCTGCGGGAGGTCGTCCATTGAGTCGGCGGACCGGACAGTGGCTCGTGGCCTACGACATCGCCGATCCGAAGCGGCTCGCGCGGGTGCATCGGCTGTTGGTCGCCTGGGCGCTGCCGGCGCAATATTCCGTGTTCCTGCTGGTCGCGACCCGCGAGTCGGTGGGCGTGCTCGTGGGCGAGCTCGCTCGGCTCATCCACCCGCGCCAGGACGATGTGCGGATCTTCCGGCTCGAGCCCGGCTGGCAGCGCAGCCTCGGTGCCAGCACCCTGCCGCGCGGCGTGCTGGCGCTCTTCGACCGTCTCGCCGCGCCCGCCGCACCGCTGCGCAGGCCTGGCCCCGGCTCTCGAAGTCGAGCGGGATGGGGTCGGGTCCGAGCCGTTCCGCCGGCTCCGCATCAGCCCGCCGCGCGCGCCGCGAGATCGGCGAGCTTGGATTTGAAGGCCGGGCTTTCGAGGACCTGGCGGTTGACCACCGAAGAGGGGGGCCGGCCGGCCAAGACGTCGAGCACGTGGCGGATGTCGGCAGCCCCGTTGCCGGCGAAGCACTGGTCGGTCCAGCAGAGCGCGTGCGGTGCGCAGATCACCGTGTCGAGCGACAGCAAGGGCTCGTCCGCCGGGCAGGGTTCCACCTCGAACACGTCGAGCCCGGCCCCGGCGAGCCGGCCCTCGACGAGCGCTCGGTAGAGGGCCTTCTGGTCGACCACCGGCCCGCGTGCGGTGTTGATCAAGAAGGCCCCGGGCTTCATGAGCGCGAGCCGCTCGGCGTTCACGAGGTGCCGGGTGGCAGGCGAAAGCGGCACCGAGACCGACAAGAAATCACTTTCGCGGAAGAGCGTCTCGAGCGAGACGAGCTCGACGCCGAGCTCGCGCGCCACGGCCGGGTCGACGTAGGGGTCGTGGGCGATGTGGCGCATGCCGAAGGGGGCGGCGAGGCGGAACACTTCCGCACCGATGTTGCCCATGCCGAGCTGGCCGAGCGTGCGGCCCACGAGGCCCACGCCCATGTGCTCGGCGCGCTTCGCCCATCCCTCCGGCCCCTGCCGGCAGAGCTTGTCCTTGATCAAGAGCTTCTGCGAGAGGGCGAGGACGAAGGTGAGGATCGAGACGGCGACCGGCCGGCGCACACCGTCCGGGGTGATGGCGAGCGCGATCCCGGCCTCGGTGCAGGCCTCGACATCCACACTGTCGTAGCCGACGCCGAAGCGGGCGACGAGTGCCAGCCGCCCGTCCTTCGGCACCGATTCGCGCGAAAAGCGCGGCACGAGCAGGATCAAGGCATCGCAGCCCTCGAGCCCCGCGGCCGGCATCACGCCGTCGACCGGGTCGACCCAGACCAGCTCGATGTCCGGCCGGCTCGTGAGCGGGGAGAGGTCGAACATCGGATAAGTGGGCGTGCCGTCCGGCTTCCTGAAGTCGCCGCTCAAGGCCACCCGGTAACGGGCCATGGCCGATCCTCCCCTCAGCTTTTCCTCGACTTGCCCCTGCGCCGCTCGGGCTCGGCAGGGGCCGGCTCCGGGCGCGCCGGCTCGGCCGCTGCGATGCCGGCGCGGATGCCCTCGATCCCGGCTCGGACCGCCGCCTGCAGCGCCCACACGTCACCCGAATAGCAGAGGAAATCGAAGCCGCGCCGCCAATAGTCGATGCCCGTGGCGACGTCCGGCACGAGCCGACCGCAGGCCTTGCCGTGCTCGCGGCAGGCGCGGGCCACCCGGTCGATCGCCTCCAGGAACGTCGGGTGCTGGAACTCGCCCGGGATGCCGAGGGCGGCCGACAGGTCGAAATGCCCGACCCAGAGGCAGTCCACACCCTCGAGCGCGGCGATCTCGAAGGCGTTGTCGACCCCGGCCGCGGTCTCGATCTGGCAGAAGAGGGTGGTCCGCTCGTTGGCCCGGGCGAGTTTCTCCAGGACCGGCCCGCCCGAATAGGCGTCGTGGGCGATGCCGAGGGCCACGCCGCGCCGGCCTTCGGGGGTGTATTTGAGGCAGTCGAGGATCCGCTTGGCCTCGCGGGCATCGTCGACCATCGGCAGCATGATGCCTTCCGCGCCCATGTCGGCCGCGCGGGCGATGTGGTGGTATTCCTTGGACGGCACCCGGACGATCGCCGGCAGGCGCGCCGCCTCGAAGTAGCGCAGCGCGCACTTCACCGTCTCGTGACCGAAGCCTGAATGCTCGCAGTCGAACAGCACGAAATCGCAGCCGGCATTGGCGAGGATGTGGCCGATCCCTGGCGTCGCGAACTCGACCACGAAATGCCCGAGCTTGGGCTCGCGCGAGCGCGTCATGGCTTTGAGGGTCATCGAGCCTCCCCGCCGTTCGAGCACGGCCGGATCGCGGTAGGGCCGGGCCCCGACCCGGTCAAGCGACGCGCCGGCAGCCCCGCCCTGCGCGACGGCTCACCCTGGACGGCGCCGCTGCGGCAGCAGGAGGTGGCGGATTTCGACCGACCCCCAACGATCGCGCAGATATTCGGCGACGAGCCTGCGGTGGCAGTGATGCGGCCTGTCCTCGCTGCAAAGGAGGCAACCCTCGTGAAGGTCCTCCGGCCGCAGCTTGTTTTCAATTTGCCGCTCTTTCATAAGGGCCAGGAAACGCCGCTCGTACTCGCTCCAATCCCCACCGTTTTTCCGGTAAGCGTCCAGCATGCCCTGTGTCGGGGCCAACTCTGGGCGGTGCACATAACGAATTCCGTGGAGCTCGCAGAAATAGGCGAGATCGTCCTTTTTGGCGAACCCGGCGAGCTGCGAGACGTTGTTGAGACGCACATCGATCAAACTGCGCACGCCACCTTCGCGCAGCAGCCGGAAAAAGTCCCGCGCGTTCTTCCGGGTGAAGCCGATGGTCGCGATGCGTGTGGTCAACGGAGCAGTCCCGAGCAACAGCGCACTTTCCGACCGCAGCGATCGATGGGCTCCCTGCAGAGCGCACCGTCGCGGGGCCGACCGTCGAGCTGGTC
>Ga0209809_1002968_pt1 | contig 11239 bp, 9 predicted proteins | sample YNPMSTMetaG_FD_186172 | JGI IMG/M metagenome (GOLD analysis project Ga0209809, IMG submission 186172) | Anoxygenic and chlorotrophic microbial mat microbial communities from Yellowstone National Park, USA - YNP MS-T MetaG (SPAdes) (version 2) ... | reverse complement strand
ACCTAAGATCATAGAGAGGCACGGGAGATCCCCCGAGCAGTATCCAAGATGGTGGTAAAATGCCATTATAAGTTGAAAGGACTGAGCTATTATCTATATTAAGGTTAACTTATCCATCAAATTTTAAATAATCACGTTCTTCGACTTCCTATTGACAATGAAGATATGGGTAGTGTATACTTTTAGCAACAATTGTTAATGTTAACACATAGGGTAGACCGATGGCTACAATAAAAGATGTTGCGGAAAAGGCTGGAGTATCTGTAATGACAGTCTCCAGGGTGATAAATAATAGTAGATATGTAAGCCAGGAGACCAGGGAAAAGGTGGAACGTGTAATGGAAGAACTTGGTTATGTGCCTAATGCTCTGGCTCATGGTTTAATCACTAAGAGGACTCATGTCTTAGGGCTTATAGTCTCAGATATCACGAATCCATTCTTTACAACAATTGCTAGGGGAGTAGAAGATACCGCTATAAAGAACGGATTCAATATTATACTCTGTAATACGGATGAGGATGTAGAAAAAGAAGAGAGATATATTGAACTTTTATTGAGAAAAAGGGTAGAAGGGATCATCTTAAGTCCAGCTGATTGTCGCAGAAAAAATGGTATAGAAAGGATAATATCAAAAAATATACCGATTGTTTTAATAGATAGACATATCAGGGAGTTAAAGGTGGATTGTGTATACAGTGATAGTATAAGTGGAGCTTACGAACTAACGAGATATCTGATTAATCTTGGACACAGGAGGATAGGGATTATAGTTGGTCCCAGGAGGATATCCACAGCAGTAGAGAGGGTAGAGGGTTATAAGAAGGCTCTAAATGAGGCACATATACCCATAGATGAATCTCTTATCAGATGGGGAGAGAAATATAGCAGAGCAGATGGATATAAGAATACCATAGAGCTCCTAAAGATAGACAATCCTCCTACAGCTATATTTGGAGGGAATAGGCTAATAACCGTAGGGATTCTCAAGGCGATTAGGGAGTTAGGATTAAAAATCCCTGATGATATCTCAGTAGTTTCCTTTGATGAGGTTGAAGACTTTTCAGTTGCGAATCCTTTCCTAACGGTGGTGAGCCAGAACTCATATATGATAGGTTCTATAGCTACTGAGTGTCTTATAAGGAGAATAAGGGGCAAGAGTGAAGTACCAGAAGATCCACAAAATATCGTACTAAAACCTGAACTAATTATAAGAGAATCCTGTCGAAGTTTAAATGGGGAGGTGAGAGATGTAGATCAATTAAAATGCGGATAAGATTAAAAAAATCTTAGAAAGAAGAGATAGTATTGGGGGTATTCTTTAGAAAAGGGGTTAAGGAGCTATATTAAAGGTAGGGCGAAAGAATTTTGAAATTTTGAAAAATTAGTTAATTTAAAGGAGGAGTGAAGAGGATGAAGAGATTTTTAGTATTAGTAGAGTTACTGGTAGTTAGTGTACTTGCTTTTAATTCTCTGGCTTTTGGCGCTAAAACAGAACTTACTTTATGGATGTTTAGTTTAACTCCTGAGACTCAAAAGTGGATGCAGGAGGAGCTGGTCCCTCAATTCGAAAAGAAATTTCCAGATTATACAGTGAGGATACAGTATGTCCCATATGAAGGATATAGGGAGAAGATTGGTACTGCGCTAAGTGCTAAGACTTTGCCAGATATATTTGAAGAAGGAACACAGTCTGCTGGTTGGATGGCTTCTTCTGGTACAGTCATTCCTGTAGATAAATGGGTAAAGAACTGGGCAGAAGTAAAAGATTTTTATCCTGCAGCGTGGAAGCAGCCACAGTACCAAGGACGACAGTGGGGAATACCTTTCTATATGCATCCATCCACGCTTCTATACTGGAAAGATGTCTTTAAAGAAGTGGGCTTAGACCCTAATAAGCCTCCATATACTCAAGAAGCATATTTAGAGTATGCCAAGAAACTACAGAAAGTAGAAGAGAATAGGACGGTAAGATTGGGAGCTTGGGCACCTGATGGTTGGAGAGCTTTATTCCAAGAATTTGAAGTTGTTATACAAAGATTTGGCGGAAAACTAGTCTCTGATGACTACACTAAGGTCTTATTCGACGGAGAAGAAGGGGTAAAAGCACTTTCTTATTTAGTAAAATTGCATCAAACAGTTTATTCTCCTGGAGTGGCTAAACTTCCTGAACAGACTCCGATTCCATGGTTTGCTCAGAAGGCAATAGCTATGCATTTTAGAGCTTATACCACCGAGGTCAAAAATGTACTTAGGTATAACCCAGAGGCTTTTAAAGATTTAGGATTTGGGATTCCTTTAAGGGCTGAAGGATATACGCGTAAAGTTTCTATTCAGTGGAGAAATTCTTTATTTATAAGTGTCAACTGTAAAAATCCTGATGTGGCTATAGAGTTTATAAAATTGTTTGTCAGTCCAAAGAACAATGTAAAATACTGCGACTTACAAGGATATGTTCCTGTTAGAAAATCTGCTCTATCTCTAAAGAGTGTTCAAGAATCACCCTATATGGGAAAGTTTATGACTCTTGCAGGACCTTATGGACATGACGTAGTTAGCCCACCATCTTACTTTGAGCTTAGACAAAAAGCAGGGATCTTCTTTGAGGAAGCTTCTTTGGGTAAAAGAACCGTTAAAAGTGCTATTGAGGAAGCTGCTAAAGTTTGGAGAGAACAACTACCAAAGGAGCCAAAGCCTGTAATTCCACCTGGGTACTAATAACAAGATTCTAGGGGTTAGCATAGGTGTAATTTCTATGCTAGCCCCTAAGAGGGAGGATTAGTATGAAGAAAGCTTCTAGATTAATGGTTAAAGAAGCTAGAGATGGTTATCTATTTGCATCTCCATGGATTATTGGATTCATACTATTTTACCTAGGTCCCATATTGGCTACTCTTTTCTTGAGTTTTACAGAATACAAAATTCCTTTAACTCCAAAATGGATTGGCTTAGAAAATTATTATTCCTTGTTTATGAAGGATGTGCAATTTAAAGTATCTCTATACAATACTGCATATTATACAATTTTTGTTGTTCCGCTATCTATCTGTGGCTCCCTAGCAATGGCAATGCTTATGAATAAAAACTTGAGAGGAATCACAGTATATAGGACTGCTGTATATCTACCAGCGGTTACCTCAGGCGTAGCTGTAGCATTGTTATGGATGTGGCTTTTAAACCCTAGTATGGGTATTATAAATTATGTACTAGGGAAGTTGGGATTACCTCAGCCCTTATGGCTTCAAGATGAAAAATGGGCTAAACCTGCTCTTATAATAATGCAACTTTATTACATTGGTGGTAACACTATGGTAGTTTTCCTTTCTGGACTTCAAGGGGTTCCTCAGTCTTTGTATGAGGCGGCAGAGATAGATGGAGCTAACTGGTGGCATAAATTTAGACATGTTACAATTCCTATGATTTCTCCAATCATCCTTTTTAATCTTATAATGGCAGTAATTAATTCTTTTCAGGTTTTTACTCAAGCTTTTGTAATGACTCAGGGAGGACCTAACAATTCTACTATGTTCTATGTGTATTATTTGTATAATGTAGCATTCTGGTGGGGTAGACTGGGATATGCAGCTGCATTAGCATGGATTCTATTTGTCATAGTTTTCATCTTAACTGTTATCCAGTTAAAACTCTCTGGAAGATGGGTTTATTATGCTGGTTAAATCAGAGAAGGGGTGAAGATTTATGAAGAAAAAGGAGTTTAGCTATATAGTAAATTCTATCTACTATATAGTACTTACCTTAATAGCAGTAATCTTTGTCTTTCCTACTTTTTGGATGGTTACAACCGCATTAAAGCCTACTAAAGATATATTTAAGATTCCTCCTGTATGGCTTCCAAAACCTCCTCATTGGGAAATATTTAGGGAGGCATGGCATAAAAGACCTTTTAATTTGTATTTGAAGAACTCTTTAATTATTGTAACTCTAGACCTTGTCGGAGTACTGTTTACTTCTTCTTTAGTAGCATATTCTTTTGCCAGGCTTAGATGGCCCGGAAGGGATATTTTCTTTCTTATAACCTTATGTACTCTAATGCTTCCATCTCAAGTTACTATTATACCTCTGTTTATAATCTTCAATCGATTAGGTATGGTAAATACATACTATCCACTTGTATTGCCTTCGTTTTTTGGGGGAGGAGCTTTTAATATATTTCTGTTAAGGCAATATTATAAGACTTTACCTACAGACTTAGATGATGCAGCTAGAATAGATGGATGCAATAATTTCCATATCTATTGGCAGATTCTTCTTCCTCTTATGAAACCTGCACTGGCAGCAGTAGCAATATTTACCTTTATGGGTCAGTGGAATTCTTTTCTTATACCTTTAATATATCTAAATGATGAAAGAAAGTTTACATTACCTTTAGGATTGTCTGCCTTTAGATATGAATTTGAAGTAAGCTGGAATCATTTAATGGCTGCTTCATTTCTAACTTTATTACCTTGCATAGTCATTTTCTTTATAGCTCAAAAATTCTTTATACAAGGAATTACTCTTACCGGATTAAAAGAATAATAAAACAGGTCTTGAAAGGAGTGAACCTTTATGTCTACCAAACCAAAAGTTTTATTGGCAATGCATAAGAACTTGGCGGAGCAGATTTTCAGAAAAGAAGATTTTGAATCCTTCAAGACATTTGTGGATGTCAACGAAATCGCTTCTCTCCCTGAAAGGGTAGATGAGGGATTCATCAGGGATAATATAAGGGGGATAGATATCTGTATCTCATGCTGGGGAACCCCACCTTTTACTAGAGAGATCTTAGACAATGCAGACAGACTAAAACTTATTGCACACTCCGCAGGTTCTGTAAAACCTATAGTAACCGATTATGTCTGGGAGAAAGGGATAAGGGTTACAAGCGCTGCTCCAGCAATAGCAGTTGCAGTAGCAGAGATGACGCTGGGGCTTATGATAATAGCATTAAAGAAGATATTCCAGTTCAATGAACTTACCCATAAAGGATTCTGGAAACTGGAAGAGGAGATAGCAAGATCCAGATCTCTTTACAATGTCACAGTTGGAATTGTATCAGCAAGCCATGTGAGTAGAAATGTGATAAGACTACTGAAGAATTTTTATGTAGAGATCCTCTTGTATGATCCATATGTGTCTCAGGAGGAAGCAGAAAAACTAGGAGTAAAGCTAGTATCACTGGAAGAACTTATGGCAAGATCAGATGTTGTATCTCTACATGCCCCAAGCATCCCTGAGACATACCATATGATAAACAAAGAGAACATAAAACTATTGAAGCCCGGAGCTATACTCATCAACACTGCCAGAGGTTCTTTAATAGATGAATCTGCACTTATAGAGAGGTTAGCCAGGGGAGATATCTTTGCCTGTTTAGATGTTACAGACCCTGAACCACCAGAGATCAATAGCCCCTTGAGGATATTGCCTAACGTAATACTTACACCCCATATAGCAGGGGGTAATTCGATAACCGATAGGTGGAGACAGGGAAGATACATTATAGAGCAGATATACAAGTTCATCACACAGGGTACTATGGATTATGAAGTTACTAAAGATATGTTACCAAGGATAGCATAGGAGGGACAAAGATGGAAAAGAGATATATCTTCTCAGTATTTACAAAGCCATGGCAGAAGATGCCTGTAAAGGAATTGGGGGAATTTATCAGTAGTCTGGGGTTTGATGCGATAGAATTTCCAGTCAGGCCAGGATATCAGGTAGAGCCTGAGAATGTAAGAGAGGGGCTACCCAGATTAGCCAGGGAACTTAAAGAGTTTGGCATAGAGATAGCAAGTATAGCAGGTCCAACAGATGAGACTACATTTATCGCCTGTCAGGAGGCAGGGGTACCAATAATAAGAGTAATGTATAGAGTTGAAGAAGATGGTTATCTGGCTTCAGAGAGAAGGGCAAGAGAGGACCTGGAGAGTCTTCTACCTCTCTGTGAAAAGTACAATGTAAAAATTGGAGTACAGAATCACTGTGGAAGATTCGTATCTCCAAACTCGGCAGGGCTTATGAGATTGGTGGAGAAATTTGACCCGAGATTTATAGGGGTAATCTGGGATGCAGCACACAATGCTCTTGCTGGAGAAGAGCCAGAGATGGGGCTGGATATAGTATGTTCACATCTTCTTATGGTCAATCTGAAGAATGGTTACTGGAAGAGGAAGACAGGTCCGGAGGCAGAAGAGGCTGAATGGGAGGTATACTGGACCAATGGAAGACAGGGACTGGCAAGCTGGAGGAGAGTGGCTAATTATCTTAAAAAGAGGGACTATTCTGGAGTTATATGCCTGACTGCAGAGTACAGTGCACATGATCAGGTAAATAGACTCATAGCCGAAGATATCAAATTCGCCAGATCATTGTTTGAATAGGAGTGATCTTATGGAGAAGGTCAGAATTGCCTTTATAGGTTGCGGAATTATGGCAAATAGGGTTCATTACCCATCTTTGGCTTCTTTTAGTGATGTTGAGATAGTCGCTATATGCGATATAGATAGAGACCGTTTAAATGCCACCGGTGATAGGTTTGGGATAGAAAGGCGCTATACGGACTACAAGAAGATGATAGAGGAGACATCTCCAGATGCTGTATATGCCATAGGACAGCCACATACTATGTACGACATATGGAAGTGGTGTCTGGAACAGGGACTCAACCTTTACATAGAGAAGCCTATGGGGATAACAATACATCAGGCGAGAGCTCTTACCTATCTGGCAGAGAAGAAGGGATGCATAACACAGGTAAGCTTTCAGAGAAGAGCGGTCCCCCTTCTGGTAAAACTGAGAGAGGAATGTTTAAAAAGAGGGCCAATAACCCATGCGGTGTGTGAGTTCTACAAATGCAACATAGAACCATACCTGGAAGCAAGGGATCATATGATGGATGACGGGGTCCATGCTATAGATACCCTAAGATGGATGTGTGGCGGAGAGGTGAAAAGGATCCATAGCGTTACAAGAAATGTCCTGGTTCCAGATATCAACTTTATCTCTGCAATATTAGAGTTTGATAATGGTTCTATCGGGGTTATGATAAATAGCTGGACAAGCGGTAGGAGGATATTCAGGGTTCAGATGCATTCACCTGGTATATGGGTGGAGGCTGACCCTGAATATAAGGGTAGGGTGTACGCAGATGGAGATACTGCAGGGATCGAATACGATACAAAAGAGGTAGCAGGAAGCAATGAATTCTATATCTATGCGGGATTCCAGGCTAAGAATAGAGAATTCATAGATTGTTTAAAAGCCAGGAAACAGCCGAGCTCGAACTTTTCAGATGCCCTCAAGACAATGGAGATAGCCGAAAAGATACTGGCAAAAGCACTCCTAGGTGATTAGATATGAGAGACTATGTCAAGCCGGTAAAGATAGAGATCTACTTTATACCAGTTATTACCAGGATACCCTTAAAGTTTGGACCAGAAGTCCTGACCTCTGTTACCTGCGCCAGGGTACATATGTTTGTAGAGGACAGCAGAGGGAAGATAACAGATGGATGGGGAGAAACACCTCTAAGCGTCCAGTGGGGATGGCCAAGCAGTATAACCTATGAGACCAGACACAGGGATATGAAGAATTTCTGTAAGATGCTGGCTGACGAATGGGTAACTTTTGATATAGAGAGCCATCCAGTAGATACAGGATATCTATTCATAGAGCATATACTTCCAGTAGCACTTACTAGATTCAATACAAGGATGAGAGAGAGTACAGAGGATATGCCATGGTTATCCGCATTGATATGTAATTCTCCGTTTGATATAGCATTTCATGATGCATATGCAAAGTATCTGGGATTACCTGTGTACAGGATATATGGCAGAGATTTTATGAATAAAGACCTCTCATACTATCTAAAGCCTGTAAATAACTCTCAAGTCTCCTTTGAGGGGAAGTATATAGAAGATTTTCTCAGGATTCCACCGAGAGAGAAACTTGCGGTCTGGCATCTGGTAGGTGGAACAGACCCTATAGATAGAGATGAGCTCACAGGGAACGAACCTGATGATGGATATCCGGTTTTACTCGAAGACTGGATAAGACAGGATGGACTAAAGTGTCTGAAGATAAAACTTAGGGGAAATGACTTTGACTGGGACTATCAGAGGATAGTAAGGGTAGCAGAGATAGGGATAAAAAATGGAGTACTCTGGTTTTCAACTGATTTTAACTGTACAGTAAAAGATACCGACTATGTGGTAGAGATGTTAGATAGGCTCTTATACGATGAGCCAGAGATCTATGCAAGGATACTCTATATAGAACAGCCCTTCCCATATGACCTGGAGTCAAGCCCAATTGATGTCAGACCCATATCCAGCAGGAAACCCATCTTTATGGATGAGAGCGCCCACGATTGGAGACTTATAAAGCTTGGTAGAGAACTTGGCTGGAGCGGGGTAGCATTGAAAACCTGTAAGACACAGACAGGGGCATTGTTATCATACTGCTGGGCTAAGGATTACGGTATGACACTTATGGTACAGGACCTTACAAATCCTATGTTAGCCCAGATACCACATGTATTACTAGCAAGCTATATAGATACAATTATGGGTGTAGAGAGTAACTCTATGCAGTTTTACCCGCTAGCATCAGAACCAGAGGCTAAGGTACATCCTGGATTATATAGGAGGAGAGAGGGGATGTTAGACTTAAGCACCATAAAAGGACCGGGATTTGGCTACAGGATAGAAGAGATACCGAGAGAATTGCCAGAAGCTGATTATATAGTATCGAGGTAGGAGATAAAAATATGTGGAAATGGACTTTGGTAGCTTTAATTCCTGTAGCCTTTATAGTTTTTCCTATATACTATATACTTGTAGGCAGTATGATGACTACTTCTGAGATATTTCGTCAACCACCATATTTGTTCCCTCCTTCTCCTACGCAAGCAATTACTAATTATTCTACAGCTTTTAGGATACTAAGCCATTATTCTTTAAATAGCCTTGTTATAACTTTTGGGGTGATGGCTTTGGTATTGTTACTAGCTCCAGCAGCCGCTTTTGCTCTGGCTAAACTCAAATTGAAGTTGGGAGATATTTTTAATTTCATCTTTGTTCTTGTTCAGATGCTTCCTATTACTGCCACGATTATCCCACTGTACCTCTTCTTTCGAGAATTCCACCTTACTAATATCCTGGGAGTAATACTAGCAATATCATCATTCTCTGTTCCATTTATAGTAATAATGCTTACATCTTATATGAGGGCTTTCCCAGTTCAATTAATAGAGTCTGCCCAGATTGATGGGGCTAGTCTTTCTAGGATCTACTGGAGGATAGTCTTACCTCTATCTATGCCGGCATTAACAACTGCATCCTTATTTGCCTTTTTGCAGGGGTGGGGAAATTTTGTATTTCCCTTGACTCTTCTCCAAGACGATAGGTTATATCCTTTGAGTATTCGTCTATTTACCTTTGTGAGTGAGTTTGGTGTCCAATGGAATTATCTAATGGCAGGTAGTTTTATATACTCCGTTCCTTCAATAATAGTGATATTAATAGGTAGTAAATTCTTGATCTCGGGCTTAACTGCAGGTGCATTTAAAGAATAATCTAGGAGGGTGATATTAAAATGAGTTTATTTAGAGTAGATGGTAATAGACTGATAAGGGAGTTTGACTACGAAAAGCTTTGGGTAGAACCCTGGGGTAAGGATAGTTTAAGGGTCCGTATAACAAAAGAATCAGAGATGCCTGATAAAGACTGGGCACTTCTGGAACAGCCAGAGTACAAGCCAGAAATAAAGATAGAAGATAACAGGGCAACTATTACTAATGGGAAGATCTCCTGCCATATAAACGAGTTTGGTGCAGTAAGATTTGAGAATGAGAAAGGAGAAGTTCTGCTTGTCGAAAAATGGCAGACCAGGGATGACCCTAATAATCGTATATCACTTATGATTCCAGGTAGGGAACTGAAGCCTATTATAGGTGGAAAATATAAGGCTACGGTAAGGTTCCAGGGTAATGAATCTGAAAAGATCTATGGCCTAGGACAACATCAGGAACCTTTCTTAAATCTAAAGGGGTGCAGTTTTGAACTGGCACAGAGGAATTCTCAGGTCAATATCCCTTTTGCTTTATCTAATCTGGGATATGGATTTTTGTGGAATAATCCAGCCTATGGGAGGGTAAGTTTATCCAGAAACTGTACAGAATGGTCAGCAGAGGTTACAGACATAATAGACTATTGGATTACTGCTGGAGATAATCCTGCAGAGATTATAGAAAAGTATACGGATGTTACAGGAAGGGTTCCAATGATAGCTGACTTTGCTCTGGGTTTCTGGCAGTCTAAACTCAGATATATAACCCAGGAAGAGTTATTGAATGTTGCCAGAGAATATAAAAGAAGAGGGCTTCCCCTTTCTGTCATAGTAGTTGACTTCTTCCACTGGACTATGCAGGGTGAGTGGCAGTTTGATCCCAAGTATTGGCCAGATCCAGAAGCTATGGTAAAGGAATTGAAGGATATGGGAGTAGAATTGATGGTTTCCATATGGCCTACCGTTGATACTCGCAGTAGATATTACAAGGAGATGAGGACTAAGGGATATCTCTTGAATACTGAGCGTGGGGTCCGTGTACATATGATATTTAGAGGGAACGAAACTTTTGTTGACTTTACTAATCCTAATGCCCAGAGGTATGTATGGGAGAAGGTAAAAGAAAATTATTATAGATACGGGATAAGAGTATTCTGGCTTGATGAGGCAGAGCCAGAGTTTAGACCATACGATTTTGATAACATACGTGGATACTTAGGGCCATGGCTTGAAGTTGGGAATATTTATCCCTTTATGTATGCTAAAGCCTTCTATGATGGTATGAAGTCTGAGGGTATAAACGATGTGGTAAATCTAGCCCGTTGTGCTTGGGCTGGAAGTCAGCGATTTGGAGTTATTATATGGTCTGGAGATATACACTCAAACTTTGAAACATTGAGGAAACAGGTTCCGGCAGGGCTTAATATGGGGCTTTCTGGAATTCCCTGGTGGACTACAGATATAGGTGGATTCTATGGTGGAGACCCCAATGATCCAAGGTTCAGGGAGCTTATAGTAAGATGGTTCCAGTTTGGAGCGTTCTGCCCTATATTCAGGCTTCATGGATATAGATTACCGGAAGGCAAAAAGGATGAAGATGCTGGTATTTGGGATCTGGAGACCTGTGGTCCCAATGAGATCTGGAGTTATGGAGAAGAAGCTTAT
>Ga0209809_1002963_pt1 | contig 11265 bp, 14 predicted proteins | sample YNPMSTMetaG_FD_186172 | JGI IMG/M metagenome (GOLD analysis project Ga0209809, IMG submission 186172) | Anoxygenic and chlorotrophic microbial mat microbial communities from Yellowstone National Park, USA - YNP MS-T MetaG (SPAdes) (version 2) ... | reverse complement strand
ATTTCTATCTTAAGATATCTTCTTTGCCTAAGGAAGTTGTTTCTTTATATTTTTTCTTTTTAGGAATAAAACCCGAAGATATTTTAAATAAATGGATTAAGGTAGATACAGAAGTTAGTAAATATTTTTTAGAAGATTTAGAAATAAATTTAGGAGATAATACTTCTACTTCTTTAAGTATTTCAGAGGATCAAAAAAGTAAAATACTTCAAGTGCTTAAGGAAATTAAAATATTTAAAATTTTAAGAAAATTACCTGATAAGAAAATATCAGACCAAGATGTTTATCATTACAAAGTTATTTTCGATAAAGATGAAATTTTTAAAGCTGTAGTCCAAATAAACGAAATTTTAGAAAATAGAAAGTTAACTCAAAGAGAAATTAATCAAATAAAATCCGGAATAAATAACTTATTTAAGGCAATAGGTAATTTACCAGCTGATATTTGGATATCAAAACAAAATCTTATTCCTTATAAATATTCTCTTCGTTATTTATTAAAGGATCCTTATAAACTTTCAACTTATGGTAGAGGAAATTTATTATTGGAGTTTAAGAATTTTAATGCTGATTTTAATATACAAGCGCCTTCTAATTTTAAGAATCTTGAGGATATCTTAAAAGATTATATGAAAAGTTTTAATTTTTCTACTGAAAATACAACATCTTCTTTTCAATTTCAATATTAGCAAACATAATTTTTCTTTTATTATATAATCTTGACACTTATGATATAATATAATATAAGATTTTAAAATTATCACTTCATCTTTAAAAATGATAATTTAAAGGTCGCTAGTTAATAATTTTAATTTGTTTTAAAAATGAATCTTAAACCATTAAATGATTATATTTTAATTGAACCCTTAAAAGAAGACGAGGTTACAAAAGGAGGAATTGTTATCCCAGAAACAGCAAGAGAAGAAAGAGCTATAAAAGGTAAGGTTATAGCAGTTGGCCCGGGAAAATTGAATGATAAAGGAGAAAGGGTTTCCTTAAATGTCAAAGAAGGCCAGGTTGTTATTTTTAAAAAATATGCTCCAGATGAGGTTAAAATAGACGATAAGGAATATTATTTTGTCAGAGAAGATGATATTTTGGCTATAGTTGAGTCGTAATTTAATTTTTTTTAAAAAATATGGCTAAACAAATAATTTTTGACGAAAAAGCAAGAAAAAAGCTTTTAAAAGGAATTAATAAACTGGCCAATGCGGTTGTAGTTACTTTAGGGCCAAAGGGTAGGGCCGTTGTTTTAGACAAAGGATATGGCTCTCCTACTATTACTAGAGACGGAGTTACTATTGCTAAAGAAATTGAACTTGAAGATAAGATAGAAAATTTAGGTGCTCAACTTGTTAAAGAAGTTGCTGAAAAAACAAATGATATTGCTGGTGATGGAACAACTACAGCAACTTTATTGGCCAAAGTTTTAATTAATGAAGGTTTAAAAAATGTTTCAGCAGGAGTTGACCCATTAGGTATGCAAAGAGGTATGGAAAAGGCAGTTAATTTGGTTGTTGAGGAATTAAAAAGAATTTCTAAACCAATCAAAGACAAAGAAGACACAGCTCATGTGGCTACTATTTCTTCAAGAGATCAATCTATCGGTAATTTAATTGCTGAAGTTATGGAAAAGGTTACAAAAGATGGAGTAGTTACAGTTGAAGAATCTCAAACAGTCGGTCTTTCTTATGAAATTGTTGAAGGCTTGCAATTTGATAGAGGATATATTAGTCCTTATATGATCACTAATCCAGAAAAAATGGAAGCAGTTTTAGAAAATCCTTTAATTTTGATAACTGACAAAAAAATAAGTTCTATACATGAATTAGTACCTCTTCTTGAAAAAATAGTTCAAAGTGGCAGAAAACAAATTTTAATTATTTGTGAAGAACTTGAAGGAGAGGCGCTGGCTACTTTGGTGGTTAATAAATTAAAGGGTATTTTAATAGCCGTAGCAGTTAAAGCTCCTGGTTTTGGAGATAGAAGAAAAGAAATGCTTCAAGATATTGCTATTGTAACTGGAGGTCAAGTCATATCTGAAGAGCTTGGTCTTAAATTAGAACATACTGATTTGCATCAATTAGGAGAAGCACATAAAGTTATAGTTAATAAAGATACGGCCACTATTGTTGGTGGCAAAGGAGATAAAAAAGAAATTGATAAAAGAATTCAACAAATAAGAGTTCAAATAGAAAAAACTACTTCTGAGTATGATAAAGAAAAACTTCAAGAAAGATTAGCTAAGTTAGCGGGCGGAGTGGCTGTTATTAAAGTTGGAGCAGCAACAGAGGTGGAACAAAAAGAAAAACAACACAGAATTGAAGATGCTATTTCAGCAACAAAAGCTGCCCTTGAAGAAGGTATAGTTCCTGGTGGTGGAGTTGCATTACTAAGAACCTTGCCCAAAATTGAAGAATTAGTTGAAAAATTAGCAAAAGAAAATATAGCAGAATATGTTGGAGCAAAAATTGTTCTTCAAGCAATAGAAGCCCCTATTCGACAAATTGCTCATAATGCAGGAGTTGATCCATCAATTGTAGTTGATAAAGTAAGAAATGAAAAAGAAGGATTTGGTTTTAATGCCTCTAATCTTAAATATGAAGATTTGTATGCTGCGGGAATTATTGACCCAACTAAGGTAACAAGAGTTGCTCTTGAAAATGCTAATTCTATTGCTAGTTTGCTTCTTATTACTCAAGCAGTAGTATCTGATATTCCAGAGAAGAAAAAAGATGCAGTTTCTCCTGAAGATTTACCAGAAGAAGAATATTAAACAGAATTTTTTTAGTTATAATTTTTAAATTTGTATTTTAAATTTTTATATTTAGTAATTATTTTGGGGTTGTTTAATATTGGATCAATTTTTATCAGATATATGATATAATTTAAAATTATGGCAAGAGTTAAAAGAGGAAAAAATAAAAACAAGAAAAGAAAAAAAATATTATTATTAACAAAAGGATTTAGAGCTCCTTATAGTACAAAGAAAAAATTCGCTAAAGAAGCCATACTTCATGCTTTTAAATATGCTTATCAAGACAGAAAAAAGAAAAAGAGGGTCTTTAGAAGACTTTGGCAAGTGAGAATTAATGCTGCTTTAAGAGAAAGGGGACTTAAATACAATAGTTTTATTCATAACTTAAAAAATAAAGATATTAACTTAGATAGAAAAGTTTTAAGTTCTTTGGCTAAGGACTATCCCTTAGTTTTTGATAAAATTGTAGATTTTGTTAAAAGCGGAGAAAATTAATTAATGCTTGCTGGTGCTCATTTTTTAATTGGTTCCTCTATAGCTGTATTGTATTCTAAAAATTATTTATCTGCATTTTTAATGGGGCTTGTTTCTCATCATTTGATGGATAGACTGCCTCATCTAGATTTAAATATTTTTAAAAAAGACGATGTTTTATTTAAAGATAAAAATCCCAAAGCCTGGATTTTAACTATATCTGAATTTATTCTATTTCTGCTTTTAACATTTTATTTGCTTTCAAGATTTGATTTCACGGTTCAAAAAATTGCTGTAATTGGTGGAATAGGAGGTATTTTACCGGATATTTTGATTTTGATTTTTACAAGGATTGCTTTCTTAAAAAGGTTTTTTTCTTTTTATATAACTTTCCATAAAAATTTTCATTTTCGATTAAAAAATAAAAATATTCTCTTTCCTTTTTTAGTTCAAACATTTTTTATTTTACTAGCTATATTAATCTTGTCTAAAGATATAGGTTATTAGGCATTATATATAAATCAGTCCCTATTTCATATATTAAAGTATTATCGCCTTCGTCATTTGAAGTTTTATCTTCTTTACCGTTCTGTTTAAAGTCTTCAAATTCTAAATTAGCGTTTAATTCAAATGTTGAACTTGATCTTTTAAAAACATAAGAATAAAAAAGTTTTTTGTTGTAAGAATTTGTTGGATCAGCTGGTAAAGAGTAAATTGAAGGAAAAATTAAAGAAGCAAAATTAATAGGTATCCAACCATTACCGTTATTTTTAAAATTTTCAGTTGAACTTACTTGTGAAAAATAATAAGTCTTTGATTGCCATAACAAAGTATTTGATCTTACATCTTCTAAATCAAAAGGTACTGAAATAAAAATTGTACTGCTTGCTTCATCTACTGCTTTGTTTGTTGGACCAAGACTGGGCGATGATGTTGATTTTAAATAAATAGAAATAGCCATCTCTAAAGCCTTTAAATCAGATATTCTTTTTATATCCCTTGCTTTTTTGAAATAATTGGAGACTTTAAAAGCTTGAGAGAAAATGCCCACTAAAACAAGAATTAAAAAAATAACAATTAACATTTCTGTGAGAGTAAATCCTTTAGATTCTTTTTCAAACTTATTTTTATGACTTATTGTTTTCTCCTTCATTTTCTATTTTAAGCTTTATTAAAATTTAAATTTTTATTTTTCAATCCGCTGTTTTTAAATTTTTTAAGTTTTCTTATAAAAAATTCAGCATCTTTAAGATTGTTTTTGTCTTCTTTGTAAGTTAAAAGATAAAGAGCTTGTTTAAATGGTAACCACACATATCCTTTGTGTTCATCCGATAAAATTACTTTTCGTGTTCTAGCTTTGGCTAGGTAAAAAATTACTTCTTTGATGATAATTTCTCCTCTGTGTTTAAAAGAATAATTTGTTTTTCTTTCAAAACCTTTAATTATTTTAATTTCAAGTCCTGTTTCTTCTTTGACTTCTCTTAGGGTTGTGATTATAGGGTTTTCGCTTATTTCAATGTGTCCTTTTGCAAAGCTCCAATGCCCACCTAAATAATTTAAAAGTAAATATTCTCTTTTACCCTGGCTTTCAAAAAAAATAATAGCACCTGCTGATCTTTCTTTTCTCATTTTTAAATAGGTTTAGTTAATTTTTAACTTTGATATAATTATAACAATGAAAATTTATTTTTTCGGTGGGGTTCAAGAAGTTACAGGATCCAATTTTTTACTAGAAAGCAATGAGGGGAAAATTTTAATAGATTGTGGATTAATTCAAAAACAAGATGTTTGTTCTATTGAAAATTTTTTGCCTTTTGAATATGACCCATCTTCTATAGATGCGGTATTTATAACTCATGGACACCTTGATCATGTAGGTAGATTGCCCAAACTTTTAAAAGAAGGATTTAAGGGATATATTTATTCTACTTTGCCAACAAAGGATATAGCTAAAGAAATTTTAATTGATTCTCAAAAAATTATTCAAGAAAATTGTATTAATTTTAATCAGGAAAATTTATATCAGCAAGAAGATATTGAGAAATTAATGTCTAGGTGGCAAGCTCTTGATTATTATGATATTTTTAAAATTAAAGATTTTGAAATTACTTTTTTTAATGCTGGACATATCTTAGGTTCTGCCTTTTTAAAAATAAATAATTGTATTTTCTCTGGAGATTTGGGTAATGAGGGCAAAAGTCTAACTTATAAATTAGATAATTTGCCAAAAACTGATTATTTGGTTTTAGAATCAACTTATGGAAACAGGCTCCATGAAGATTTAGATAAAAGAAAATTGATTTTAGAAAAAATACTTGAAAAAACTATTTATCAAAAAAGGATTCTTATTGTTCCTGCTTTTGCCGTTGAAAGAACTCAAGAAATTATTTTTGATATTCAGTCTTTAATTAAAGAGAAAAAAATACCTCCAGTAAGTATTTTTTTGGATAGCCCTTTAGCTTTAAAAATTTCAAAAATTTATGAAAAATATCCTGAATATCTTAATCCGCAATCAGCCAAAGAAATTTTATCTTCTGGTATTTTTAACAAGCAGTATTTGAAGATAATTCGAGATTTTAAAGATGAAAAAGAGATGTTTTCTTACTCACCTCCTAAAATTATTTTAGCTGGATCAGGAATGATTACTGGTGGAAGGATTTTAAATATTTTACAGAAATATATTGAGCTACCCGAAACTACTCTTTTGTTTGTAGGTTATCAAGCTAAAGGTTCACTAGGAAGAAAAATACTTGACGGAGAAAAAAAGATTGAAATAAACGGTAATGATTGTAATGTAAAAGCTGAAATTTTAACACTTTTTTCTTATTCTGCTCATCCTGATCAAGAAGCTATTTTAAACTGGATCAAGCCTCAAAGGTTTAAAATTAAAAAAATTATGCTAACTCATGGAGATATAGAATCAAAAGAAGCTTTAAAAACTAGGATAATGGATGAATTAGCAATAGAAACTATTATTCCTCAATATAAAGAATTTTTTGAATTTTAAAACCTGTGGATAAATTTTTTAAATTTTATGATAAAATTAAGAATATAAATTAAGTTAATTAAAAATTATCTAACTTATGGTCGTATTTAAAAAATTAAAATAAAAATTAAAAATGAGCACTAAAAAACAAGGTTTTACATTAATCGAAATGGCAATGGTTTTAGTTATTATTGGAATATTGGTTGGTTTAGTCTTAAGAAACTTAGGAGGTCAAACTTCAACTGCTAGAGATACAAGAAGGGTTGCTGACTTAGGAAATGTATCCAATGCTTTGTCTCTTTATATGACAAAATTTGCAAAGTATCCTACTACTTCTGACTATACTACTTTAATGCAGGAATTGAGAGAAAAGGGTATATTGTCAAGTGAAATAAAAGATCCTGGGCCTGGTAAAAGATATGGATATACAGCATGTTCTAGCACGGGAGCTGGAGAAGGAGCTCATTTCATTCTTGCAGCAGTTTTGGAAAATTCAACATCTCAGGCTCCAAATTTATACTCAAATGCTTTAAATCCAGTTCCAGGAGGCTGGTATTGTAATATTGGCAGCCAACAGTTAGGTGGGGGTGTAACATGGAACTCTACAAGTCAATGTGCTACTAATGCAAATCTTTTATGTATAGGTAATTAAATTTATATTCATAAAATAACTTTATATTTATAAAAGTTAAATAAAATAGTTTAGAAGAAGTTTAAAATATAAAAGAAATCACAAGAAAACAAACCAAAATAGTTAAAATAACAAAATTTTTAAATGATGCTTCAGAAAATAAAAGAGCAAAATATTTTTTTAAAATTATTTTTAATAGTTTTGTTGGCTGGAGTGATTTTTAAGGTGTTTGGTTTATCGCCTTTTTTTGTTGTAAACAAAAATAGTGAAAATAATGATAAAAATAGTAAAAGTATATTAAATAGTTTAATTAGTGGCTGTGGTAAAGCTTATGCGCAAACTAATCCAAACCTTGTTTGTCATCCTTACTATGCTATTGCTTCAAGTTCAGGAGATACTATTAATCCTTTTTGGGCAAGCGATGGTTCTGGGAATCAAATAACTAGTAATTTGACATGGGAAGTTATTACAACTACCCTCGTTAATGCTACTCCTACAACAGGAAGTGGCGCAACTTTCATGCCGAAGTTTATGATTCTGTCACCACCTACTGGTCGTACCGCTTCTGCAACTGTTCAAGTTAAGGTTTCACTTCGATATGATAATAGTTCTATTAGTTCTTTTTGTTGTGTGGCTATACCTGATGGAGTAAGATACAAATGGGGAGGGCCTCCTAGGTGTGCATGTCTTAAATTTATTCCTGGATCACCAAGATGGGATGACCGTACTGATCCTCAAGAATGTGAGATAAATATAGGTCCTAATCCTAATATTAATTGTAGATCAAGATAATTGTCTATTATTATTTTATTTATTGATTATTTTTATAAATTTTATGATTTTCAAGATAGAACTATAATATGACTTAAAACTTTTTCCTTCTTAAATATAAAAATTTTTGATAAAATTTTTATATGAAGGCTTTTACTATAGTAGAAGTAAGTTTTGTTATTTTAATAATTTTAACATTATTACCAGTTTTTTTTTCTATTCAAAATATTACTTTTGATTTTTTTTATCCAAGGGAAACTTTTAAAAAAATATCTGAGTCCTTAAGTATTTCAAGCAATATGTCTCTTTCTATTTTAAAAGATCCAACTAATCCTGATTTTAATATTTGTGCTTACGGAGTGTATTTTGAAAATAGTACATCTTCTAAAACTCTTGCTTTCTCTTCTTCAACGCCTTATTGCAATGATATAAACACTACAACTAATAACTCTATTTTTCAGTTTATAGATGATAATTTATCTTCTACTCAAAAATTTGTATTTAAAAATCTAACAATTTCTACTTCAGATAATCAATATTTTTCATTAAATATTAAATTAAAAGACGGGTATAGATTTATTTTTTCTAATTCAAGTGACTGTTCTTCTGTTTTCCAAAAAATTCTTATATTATACTTTTTGAAAGTAAAGGATGCTTTATTTTTTAGTTATGATGATAGTAGGAGTTCTTGGCAAAAAATAAACGATAACCAAGTTTATATATGTTTAGAAACTCCTGAAAATGAGAATTTTAAATTAAAAATTAACAAATTGGGACAAATAATTTTTCAAAGATGAAAAAAAAATCTTTTAGCATTCCTGAAATTTTATTAATCTTTTTTATTATAAATACAACTTTGATAGTTTTTTTAAGATTATCATCAGATTATTTAAAAACCTTAGTTTTTTCAAAAGAACTTTTTATTTTAAATTCTGCTTTAAATGAAAAATATCAAATGGCAATTGCTTATAAAAACTTAGCTTACGCAGATACAAATACAACTTCTTTAGTCTTTGACACAGGTACAAATATAAATTATTGTTTTGAATTTGATACTTCAAATTATAAAATTATAACTTCAACTGCTTCAGATTATTGCGAATATAAATTTTTAAATGGAGAAAAGCCAGGAATAAATTATAAATTAAATTTTACAGATTATTACGAAGAACAAGCTTTTGATTATTCATTTTTTATTCAAATTCTTCATCTTAAAATAACAGGCTTTTCTCCAAAAAATAATTTGGTTAAAGAAATATATTCGTCTTTAATCTTAGGGATTTAGCCATTAGTTCCGTAAAAATTATGTTAAAAATAAAGAAAAATTACAATAAGGGATTTACTTTAGTTGAAATGTTAACTGTTATGACTATTTTTATGATTGCTATTTTAGTGATTGTAAATATTTTCGTTAATTTAGTTAAATCGACTCTTATTGCAAATGATTATTATCAAAGTTTAGAAAATATTAAAATAGGAACTGATAAAATTTTTGAGATTTTAAAATATGGTTTTTATTTCAAGGTTTTAACTACTTCTACTTTAGAATTTAAAGATATAGATTGTGTTACAACAACTATTTCATATAATCAATCAAGTAGGAGTTTAGAAATTACAAGAGATTCAGAAATTATGGAAGTTTTTGATAATAATCTTGTAAAAGTTAAAGGAATAGTATTTGCAACAGATAATCCTTCTGATCCCAATTCTAGCGATTATAGTAAAAAATCTAATAAATTAATAATAATATTTTATGATTTGGAAATTTATTCAAGATCTGGTGTTACTTCAACGTTGAAGTTTCAGCAAGCAGTCGCTCCTTTAAATAGTACAGTTGCTAATCCATCTTGTAGGTAATGAATAATACTTTTTTAAAAAACAAAGGACAGATTCTTATACTTGTTGTTGTCATAATGTTGACCTCTTTAGGTTTTTTGTTTGCTTTTTTAATGCCTATAAGTTATCAAGTTGTAAGAATTTCAAATATATTAGATTCATTTCAAGCAAAAGCTTATGCTGAATTAGCTCATCAAATTTATGTTGATGTCTACGTAGCTGCTTATAATATATCATATGATAACCCAGAGGAAAGTGCTTTTGAGGTTTTAAGAGATCAAGTTTTTCCTCATTTTTCCGGGATAAGTATTTCTTCATCTTCTTGTGGAGTTTCTTGTACCAAATATACCGTTACTACTACTGATAGGTTTAATAATTGGCCTCAGGGTTCTTCTATAGAAATTAAATGGAATGTTTCTAGCACCCCTGGTGATAATTTATCTTTTGGAATTTTTAGAAATTCTAGATATGCTTTTTTTGCTGGTCGATGAACTTATCTTGATATTTTTTTGCTTATAATTTAAAATTTTATTTGTTATATAAATTTATTTTTGCCCAGGTGGCGGAATTGGTAGACGCGCAAGACTCAAAATCTTGTGTCCTTTTAGGACGTGTGGGTTCGAATCCCACCCTGGGCACTTTTATATATTTCTCCATAAATTTTCAACTCCTAATATCTTTTTATATCTTTTGGCTTCTTTTTCGCTGAATTCCTTTGGTAAATTAGATTTGAAATTAGGATTATTAATAATAATGAGAGGAACAGGTCCCCATAAGTGCTTACCAGTTTTAGAGTCTGTAATATGATCACAAGTAATTATGAAACTAGGATTAGATTTAAGATTTGTCATTAGCTCTCCGAACCATTTGTCAAAAAATTCAATATACCATTTTTTCTTTAGGAAGTTTTTATCATGGCTTGCTTCATCTGCTTCTTTAAGGTGAAGATAAATTAAGTTATATTTTTTTTCATTTTCTAAGATCTTTTTTTTGTAAAATTTATATCTTTTTTTAATATCTTTTATCTCAAATACTGTTTCCTCTTTAAATCCGGCTAGTTTACACGTTCCTTTAAAAGCACCATTTTCAGCAATAACTAATCCGTTTTTAATTTTAAATTTTTTAAAAAAATTTTTTAGTTTTGGCAAGGAATTACCAGCTTCTCGTGTCAAAAGATAATTAGCTTTTGGGATACCAAGTTTTTGTCTTTTTTTATTAATTGGATGATTTTCTAAAAATAAATGAGTCTTATTTAAAAATTCTTGAACTAATTTAGCTGTTTTTAAACTTAATGAGTTTTTTACTGTTGTGGTTACCTCAACTACTTTTTTATTTATTTGGTAAGGATCTGAATCTTTAATATTTGCTGATAGATGCTTTTTAAAAATTAAAACTCCTCTGTGACCATAGACTCTCTTTAGATAAAAAGGAACATCAAAAGAAAGAGAATTAATATCCTCGGTTAATTTATCTAAACCATATGTATTTCTTCCAGCTCTTCTGTCAATAACTTTTAAATTTTTATCAACTGTTGAAAAATCTACTCTTAAAGCCAAATATCCATTTTTAAATTTTATTCCTGAGCCTATTGCTTCAAGTGGTCCTCTTTTAAATTTTTTTAAATTTTTATATCCTAAAATTCCTAAATTAGCCAAAGGAGTCACGCTTCCTTCGCCTGTTTTAGGCCAATCTTTTTTAGAAAGAGGAAAAATTTGCGTTAAAAAGCTCTTATTTAAAAGCTTTGAAATATTTACTTTTTTTGCACTTTGAAGCGGAGTATTTATTCCTTTATCTGCTAAGCCGTCTATT
>Ga0209809_1002957_pt1 | contig 11277 bp, 11 predicted proteins | sample YNPMSTMetaG_FD_186172 | JGI IMG/M metagenome (GOLD analysis project Ga0209809, IMG submission 186172) | Anoxygenic and chlorotrophic microbial mat microbial communities from Yellowstone National Park, USA - YNP MS-T MetaG (SPAdes) (version 2) ... | reverse complement strand
CCATTACGGTTTCCGGGCGGGGGGACCATTGTGATTCGTTCCGGGCGGCCTTACACGCTTCAACGGGTAGTGGATACCGCCGGTCGGGAGATGCTTTACATTCTGCGACTTTATCTGCCGCGGTTTGCCGACCTAAAGTTTCAAGAAAAAATGACGACCCTTGTACATGAACTTTGGCACATTAGCCCGCTTTTCAATGGCGACCTCCGGCGTCATCCGGGCCGCTGTTACGCCCACGGTCGATCGCAGAAGGCCTACGATGCCCAGGCCGCCCGGCTTGTGGAACGATACCTGGCCAAAAATCCACCTGCCGAACTCTATGACTTCCTCCACTATTCGTTTGAGCAATTGCAGGCGCGGTATGGGGCTGTCTATGGTGTGCGGGTCCCCCGCCCCCGTCTCATCCCACTTCCTTCGTTTCCGATCTGGTAATGCCGGGAAGATCGTGCTGCTCATGCCGGGAAGATCGTGGGAACACCGTCATGGGAAAAAATATGAAAACGGGTAGCACTTTTGTCCAATGAAGGGTACCATTTTAGCCGAATGGAGGTGTCATTCCTGTGCACGCAGGGATCCTGCCCCTTTTGACGCCGAATTCCCCTCACCCGTCCAACCGATCGGTTGACCGGTCTTTCCCTCCCGAGGAGAGGCAAATTGCTTCGTTCGGCTAAAATGTTACTCCTGGCTTAGTTTCTACGGGTAAATGGAGCCGTACCCACCTGTCCAGGTTTCTCCTCCATGGAGGAGCTAACCAGCGCTCGGAGTTGCCAAGTGGGAATAATGGCGATCCGTGGCCATAGGGATCATGTTTACATTTCTTTTCGAAGGACCAGGCAAGATGCTTCAAATCGAGGAAGACCTTCGTCCGGTGGACCTGCTGCCGGCCATCCGGCGGATGTGGGAGCTTTCGGCGGAGAAAATCCGGGCTATAGAGCGGGGGTGGGCTGCTCGGCACGATGCCCCCGTTTTTACCCTCGCTGGAAAATACACCAGCCAGGCCTGGACCGACTGGACCCAGGGGTTTCAATACGGCTCGGCCCTATTGCAGTTCGACGCCACGGGCCAAGAGGAGTTTTTGCACTTGGGCCGGGAGGGAACGCTCCGCAAAATGCCGCCCCATCTGACCCATACCGGAGTGCATGATCATGGGTTCAACAATGTCAGCACCTACGGCAATTTGTGGCGGCTGATGATCGAAGGACGTCTGCCCGACAGTCCCCTGGAGCGCCAATTGTATGAACTGGCGCTGAAGGTTTCCGGAGCGGTGCAGGCGGCCCGATGGACTCGGACAGCCGACGGCCAAGGATACATTTATTCCTTCAACGGTCCGCATTCGCTTTTTTGCGATACGATCCGGTCCCTGCGGAGCTTGGCCCTGGCCCACCAATTGGGCCACTGCCTCTGTGGGGAAGAGGATCGGCGGATTACGCTGTTGGATCGGCTGGTGCAACATGCCCGCACCACGGCCCGGTACAACGTGTATTACGGCCAAGGCCGGGATATTTATGATGTGCGGGGCCGGGTGGCTCATGAAAGTCTGTTCCATCCGATCAGCGGCCAATATCGCTGTCCCAGCACCCAGCAGGGCTATTCGCCTTTTAGCACCTGGACGCGGGGGCTGGCCTGGGTGATCCTCGGCTATGCGGAACAGTTGGAATGGCTGGCCACCCGCCCGGAGGAAGAACTTCAGCCTTTCGGCGGTCGGGCAGAACTGGAGGGTTTTATGCTCCAAGCGGCCCAGGCCACTGCTGATTTTTACATTGAACATACGCCTACCGACGGCATCCCCTATTGGGACACCGGTGCACCGGGCCTGGTGCATCTGGGCGATTACCTCCAGCGGCCCGCCGATCCGACCAACCCCCATGAACCGGTCGATAGCTCTGCGGCGGCCATTGCCTGCCAGGGCCTGCTTCGGCTCGGACACTACCTAGCCCACAAACACCCCCAAGACGCCGCCCGCTACTTCCAGGCCGGGTTGACCGTGCTACGCACGCTATTGGCCGAACCGTATCTGAGTACGCAGCCGGATCACCAGGGTTTGCTTCTCCACGCAGTTTACCATCGGCCCCGGGGGTGGGACTATGTGCCCCCGGGCTGCCAGACGCCGCATGGCGAGTCCTGCATGTGGGGCGATTATCATCTCCGGGAGGCGGCCCTTTACGTCCAGCGACTGGCCCAAGGCGGCCCTTATCTGACGTTTTTCGGCCCTCCTCGGTAACCTATCAGAGATTCAAACACCTGCTTCCAGCAGCCTTGTCCGTAGCCCCGTGGGTTAGACGGCAGACCGGTCGTCGATGGGCAGTCAAGCCGGTCGAACAGATTGGGTTACTATCCAGTAGGGTTTTGGAAGCAAGCCAGCAGCAGATGGTTACCCACCGAAGGTCCTCCCCAATCCTATTCATCTTCTTCATCTTCGCAAAACCAAGGGACACGAATGTGCTGGGAAACTAGGCAGTTGAGCGTCTCTACGTTTTGCGAAGATCAGTAAGAGACCCATTGGGGGGTTCCCGCGACTGCTACAATGGCTAAATAAAGGATCGGTTTTTTCCTGTCGCTCCGAACCGGCGGCAAGCTGGCCGGTTCGGTCTTCCTTCATCAAGGAGAGCCTAGATGGAAAGTCCGAGCTACAAAAAGTTCGAAATCGTGGGCACCTCGCCCTTGTCGTTAAGTGAGGCCATTGTGAATGCGGTGCAGAAGGCGGCTCAGGTGGAGCCAACGGTCTCCTGGTTTGAGGTTGCCGAAATCCGAGGCCGAGTCCATAATGGCAACATCGAACAATTCCAGGTTACGCTCCGTATTGGGGCGAAATTGGAATAGCCGGGAAGATCGAGACTCTTGGCGATTCCACTTCGGGTAACATTTTAGCCGAATGAAAAAACCTTGGAGGGACCTGCTTCGGAGGTTTGGCCCCGTGGTGGTATCTGCCTTGGATCACCGTTTTTGGGGGCCTGCCAAGCACGCCCCTCCATTTGGCTAAAATGTTAGCACCTTGGATGGCCCTTTTGGGAAGGGAGCCAACCAGAGCGATGATGCCACGGGAGCGTGTCCTGGCTGCCATAGCCCATCAAAAGCCGGATCGGACGCCTCGGGATTTCTGGGCCGAGCTGGCGACATGGAACCGGCTGTTGGCCTACCTGGGCCATCAGGACAAAGAGCAGGTCCTTCGGGAGTTGGGCATTGATATTTGGCACCTGGAAGTGCCCGGCCCGCCGGAAATCCATGTAGGCGGCGGCGTATATCAAAACTTTTGGGGCGAGCGGTACATCTATCGGCAGACTCCCTGGGGGCCGATGCGGGAGGACACCCGGGGCGCACTGGCCGACGCCCAAACCTTCGGCGATCTAGAGCGGTTTTCCTGGCCCTGGCCGGATGTGTTTGACTATTCGGAGTTGGCGGCCGAGTGCCGGCGGCTGGAGGAGTACGCCCTGCTGTATGGATTTGCCGATGTCTGGCAACGCCCGGCCCTGGTCCGGGGATGGGAAGGAATGTTCATCGATATGGTGGAACGGCCCGATTGGGTCCATTTCCTTTGCCGAAAGTTTACGGATTTCTATAAAGAAGATTACACCCGGGCCGCCGAGGTAACCAAAGGCCGGATCGACATTTATCTCCTTATTAGCGACCTCGGGAGCCAAACCGGCCCGCTCATTTCCCTGGCCATGTTCCGGAAGTTTGTGGCCCCGTACATTCGGGAAATGGTTGACTGCATCCACGGTTTGGGCGGCAAAGTGCTTTTTCACAGTTGCGGCATGATTGCCCCGTTTATTCCGGAACTGATCCAACTGGGCATTGACATTTTAGACCCGATTCAACCGGTGGGGCCTTCGATGGCACCGGAGCGGCTTCAGGCCCCATTCGGCGGGCGCATCTGTTTCCACGGCGGGATCGATATGCAACGCCTCTTGCCCCAGGGCACACCCGAACAGGTCCAAACGGAAGCCCGGCGATATTGCGAAATTCTTAGCGCCGAAGGCGGGTACATTTTGGCCCCTGCCCATCTGTTCCAACCGGACGTACCGCCGGAAAACATCCTGGCCATGTACCAATAACCCCGCTCCGTCTAGACTGACTCTCCTCAGGCCTCTTTCAGAAAGCATGGTGGTCAAGAAGCAAGGGATTTTCTGCAAACAGCAAGCCCGCTCCCATGGGGCGCTTTGGTAACCCGGAATGGTCCCGGTGCATCTTTGCAAAAGCACCGGACACAAACGTGCTTGAAAACCCCAACGGTGGGTGCTTCGACAGTTTCCGTAACCCTTTAGCCGGAGGAAGCCCTGTTTTTCCCTCTCCCCTGGCAGCAAAGGGGAGGGAGAGGGGGAAATAAATAAGTGGTCCATCGTCTTCTTTTCTCCCCCTCAGCTGGCTTCTCCCGCCAGGGGAGAAGCGAATTTGCTTCATGCGGCTAAAATGTTACCGATTTTCGAACATCCATAAAACCGTTGGCCGGGAGCAACCCGGACCACCTCATTAGTTGGCCCAGGTTGCCTGCCCCTCTAGCCAGCAGGAGTCTTTTACCTGTAGAATCAAAAAAATGGATATCTCAACAAGGTGTTTTTTTCAGGTTGGGGAGACTGTTCCATGCCGGTACAGATGGAACTGGCGAGGATTATCATTAGCGAGATCAACGATCAGCAAGTCATTTATTTAAAAGAGGTCGGCGGCCAGCGGACATTTCCGATATTGATCGGCATCTTCGAGGCCACCAGTATCGATCGGCGGGTCAAAGGCATCCCTTCGCCCAGGCCGCTGACGCATGATCTGATCGTGAGCGTCGTAGAGCATCTGGGCGGCCAGCTTCAGGATGTGCTGATCAACGAACTCCGAGAACACACCTATTATGCGAAACTTCGGGTCCGACATAACGGCGAGTTGATCGAGATCGACTCTCGGCCTTCGGACGCCATTGCGGTGGCCGTTACCTGCCGGCCTCCGTTACCCATCTATGTGAACGAAGAAGTACTGGAAGAAGTCTTAGGCTCTTCGTAGGGGTGGTTCGGCTGGAAGGGTGTCCCGAAATTGGCACCTGGGCGGCGGCCCCAACCGTTTCCAGACCCTTCCGGTTTACCACAACGCCCGTTTTATGGGAGTTTCTGGGAGTCCGGGGACCGCCGGTAGGTGATCTATCCGGCTAAAAATAGAATTTTGAGACACTCTCGAGGAGGATGCGGGTAAGATTCTGCCGGTTTGGCGGTGAAATATATATTTGTTCCTCGCTGGAGAGTTTGTTTGGCGCAGGAGGGGCATTTGGATGGCGGTTTTACGAGCGGTCAAAGGGCTGACCCCGGGGCAGATATTTCCGTTGGAGCGGCCCAGTGCCGTTTTGGGGCGTCATCCCAACTGCGATATCGTCCTGGACCAAAAAGCCGTCAGCCGACAACATGCCCGCATTGTGCGGATTGACGGCAAGCACTACATCGAAGACCTTCGGAGCCGAAACGGAACCTTCGTCAACGATCAGCTCGTGCAAGGCCGACATCTGCTTCGCGACGGGGACCGAGTGCGGATTTGCGAGGTGGAATTCGTCTTTCACGAAGGTTCCCCGGAAGACGCAGCCGCCGCCTGGGAACAAGAAGAAGGCCTCCAAACCACCGCTATGGTTATCGACGACCAGCAGGCCCAGGCAGCCAGTTCGGTGATGTCCCGGGTTGATCTGTCCACCGGCCCGAGCAGTTTACGCCTGACGGTCCAGCCGGAGGTCAAACTCCGGGCACTTCTGGAAATCAGCCAACAAGTGGGCAAAGCCCTGGGACTGCCAGAAACATTGTCCAAACTACTGGAAACTTTGTTTACCATTTTTGTCCAAGCGGACCGGGGCATCGTACTCCTCCGGGATCCCCGGACCGGCCGACTGGTCCCCAAAGCCGTCCACTGCCGGCAACAACCGGCCGAAATGCCTATCCGGATCAGCCGAACTATCGTCCAGCATGTCTTGGAAACTAAACAGGCCGTCCTTTCGGCCGATGCCATGACGGACACCCGGTTCAACCTTTCCGATAGCATCGTGGATTTCCGGATTCGATCCGTCATGTGCGCTCCAATGGTCAGCTCGAGCGGGCAGGCGGTGGGCCTCATCCAAATCGACACCCAGGACCCCCGCCAACGGTTTTCACCGGAGGATCTGGAGCTGCTGGCCAGCGTGGCCTGTCAGGCTGCCGTGCTGGTGGAAAACGCCCAACTGCAGGAAATCGCCCTCCAGGAGCGAGTCTATGAACGGGAACTGGCCGTGGCCCATGAGGTGCAACTGGGCTTTTTGCCATCCGGTCGGCCCCAAGTCCCGGGATATGAGTTTTTCGATTACTACATGCCGGCCAAGCAACTGGGAGGCGATTATTTCGATTATCTGGAGCTTTCCAGCGGCCGGGTGGCCCTCTTTGTGGCGGATGTGTCGGGCAAGGGTGTGCCGGCGGCCCTTTTGGTGGCCCGCCTGTCGGCCGAATTACGCTACTGCTTGGCCATGGAAACGGACCCAACCCATGCCTTGGGCCGGTTAAATCGGCTGTTCTGCGAGCAGCGATGGGAAGGCCGGTTTGTTACCTGCCTGTTGGCCATTTTGGATCCGGCCCGGCATGAACTCTGCCTACTCAATGCGGGGCATTTGCCGCCGCTTTGTCGTCGGGCCGACGGACAAGTTCGCCCCTTGGCCCCCGAAATTGCTCAATTGCCCTTGGGCGTCGAATGCCGCACCCAATACGCCAAACAGATCGTGCCGGTCCACCCAGGCGACCTGGTGTTGATCTTTACCGATGGCGTCCCGGATGCCATGAACGGGGCAGGAGAGTTTTATGGGCATGATCGGTTGGTACAGGCCGTGGCCTCCGCCCCGCCCTCCGTCGAGGCTGTGGTGGAGGCAGTTGTGGAAGACGTGCACCGATTTGTCGGCCCTCAGCCTCCTACCGACGACATCTGCATGACCTGCTTCGCCCGATCGGCAGAATCCGGCCCACCCCCCAAATGATCGCCCACCGAAACTTCCCCGACAGCTTCTCAGCAGTTCGAACGGTTGGACGAAAATGGCGCCTTGGCGTTGGAGTACCAAGTGCAACTCGAAACGTCATCGCAGCGGTTAGCCCGGCCACCCGAAATACGATCGAGCACTGATTCCCACCAAGCAGTGCCACAAAGGACACGCAAACCCGAGATGCCGAAGTCCGCCGCACGTGCGAAGCTGTACGCCCCTCGTCAGTGGCGGGAGACATACTTGCCACAGGAAGGAGTCAAACCAACACGCCCCACTACGGTTGGTGCTCGGGCGGGCGAACATTCATGGCCTCATGCATGGGCACCACGCCCAGCGTGGCCGCCGGCAGAACCGATCATGGAGAACATATATCTAGCCGTATGAAGTAACTCCACTCTAAATGGCAATGCCCCTTTTTGGCCATAACTTATTGCAAAATAAGGAGTTAGTTATATTCTGCTAGGAAATCGACTCCTTCACTTCAAGAAGGCCGAAGGAGGCATTTTCCCCCGTTTTCGGCGATGTGAGCCGGTTTGATTTACCGTTTGAGAAGTAACCCAAGCAATTTTTTGCGTAACCGTTCATGGGGGCGCCGGGGGCACCACGGAGGACAACCGAAAGGGTAACCGTTCACGGGGGCGCCAGGGGGGAGCACGGAGGACAACCGAAAAGGTAACCGTTCACGGGGGCGCCGGGGGAGCACGGAGGACAACCGAAAGGCAGGGAGCGTGGGATGCCGTTAGGGGCCGGACGGCAACAACGACCGCTGGATCGTCTGGAGCGGGTTGTCCGTCAATCTTTCTGGAGGTCTTCAGCCGCAGGAGCGCTAGTCATCTGACGCCGCTGGATCGTCTGGAGCAGCTTGTCCTCCAGCGTCGCCACCCGTTGCGCCCGATGCTCCCCGTTCAGACAAGGGATTGCTTCCCGCAGCTTCCTAGGGCGGGAAGATACCCATTCCCATTTCAGCGGTGGGGCACGCCGGCACCGCGGGTTGCTTCCCGCACCTTCCTAGGGCGGCAAGCAACCCATTCCCCGCGGCGGGATCAAGATCCATCGGCTGCCCGCTGAAGGCAAGAATTCTGGAACAATCTTGGGGCGATTGACAAGGAGAAACCCGCTGTTCAAGAGGGCGCTAGTCGGGCGAAACCCGCTGTTTAAGATCGGGCGAAAGCCGCTGTTCAAGATCGAGAGAACCCCGCTGTTTTAGATCGGGCCAAACCCGCTGTTTAAGACCGCAGTTGCGTGCCTGCTGTCGAGGGGTTCCGGCAGGCATGGCAAAGGCAAGAACCCCGTGAACGGTTACGGTTTTGATCTCCCCCTCGTGATGCGTTCGGAGCCAATCTTTTAACCCGTAGGGTTCAGGGGTAAAAAGGGGTAAAAAGGGCTTTGGGGGACCTCCTCCGACACAAGCGGTTCTTACTGGCCGTTGGCCGAGCCGCCTTTTGGTCCGGAGGGGCCGGAAGGGCCGGGGATCACAGCCGATGGATTCCTGCATTGCTTTTTTGGGGGGCCCCCTAGCCGTTCGGCGGTTCGCCTTTTGCCCCAAAGAGGCCGAAAAGATCGGGTTTTCCATCGGCTCTCTCTTTGGCCCAGAGGATTTCCTCGTCTTGTTGGGGTTCGGCCAGGCCTAGAAGGTCTCGAATATCTCGGCCCCGGATTTTTAGCCCCATCTCATAGGCCATCCGGATAGCCCGTAACCGCTCTTCGGCGTCCGGTTTTTCCGTTTCGATCACCAGGCGGAGGGGGAGGCGGAGGAAGCGGAGGGGTAGGATCAGGCGGAGTAGGCCCAGGCTGGGGCCGATACGGTTGGGCCGACCAGGTGAATTTCTGGACCTGGAGTTTGCCATCCACCACGGCGGCCACCAGCACCTGGTCCCCCAAGAGAATCCATTGCTGTTGTTGGGCCTTGGCCCGGACAGTAAGCTGGCCATCCCCAGCCAATTCGAACTGCATGCTCTGCCCAATAGCATGGGCCGAAAAACACAAAAAGATTCCTATTGCCAAAGGCAACCGTTTCATCGATTTTCCTTTCTCGAAAAAGGGTTCCCGACTCTAGGCGGATTGCTCTGCCTTTGTTTCTGCCTTGGAAGCTTCACCGATAATCAAGGGTAAAACCAAGGCAAGTACATCAGCAAACTCCCGAAAGATTTTTACTGCCTCCCGAAGGCTGATCCGGCCATCCTCCAAGGCGTCCTGAATCGCCTGTTTCAGTTCCTGGATTTCTTTCAGAAGGTCCATCGCAAAACTCCTCTTTCAAGAGGTTCACGGAAACGAAAATTACCGTTGTTTTCGCAATTGACAGGCCAGACACGGCGGCACGCTCAATGCCCCGCATTCCGGGCACCGCCGTACTACCTGGACCGTCGGAACAAAAGGAATCCGCCTTTGACTGAGGATTCTGGCCACCGTTCCCCGATCTAGATGAAATAGCCGAGCCAGCATTCGCACCGGCAAGCCCCGATAGCGGGCCAGATGATAAATCGCTTTCTGATACACCGGACTTACCTGCATATTTCCAATGTAACAGAGGCCCCTCCGCCAATACGGCCATTTGAGGCAAAAAAGAAAGGGGCAAAAGCTTCCTTCCTGAAAGCTTTTGCCCCTTTTTGGGAGGGACACGGCAGATCGCATTCTAAAAATTATTTTTGCCCGATCAGCCGATCATAGATGGCCACGGCCAGATGCGGTAGGTCCACCAGCCGTACCACCACGTATTTTTCTTCCGGTAAAAGCTCTTCGCCTATGAGGACAGCAAGCCGCCCTCCCTGATAGGCCAATTGCACCGATTGGGCAAGATGCGTTGTCAATTGCGGCAGCCCGCTTACCGGGAAAAATACCCATGGCTTCGGCGGAGGGGTAAGGATCTTTTCTACCGCCTCGATGTCCTTCCACGTGATCAGTTCACGCATCGTTTTTTGGTCTTTGTGGACTGGGTAAAAATTACCACCAGGATTTTCCCGCCCGGTTTCGGCGGCCCCCAAGACAGAAAAAGCTCTTTCACCTGGGCGTCATCTTCCATGATACCGGCTTTTTTTAAGGCGTCTATAATCGGCTTGGCCAGGTTATCCAGATCCCTCCGACGCCGATCCGGCGGATGCGCTGTGATCTCTAACCGACAATGCTTGGGGCCGATTCCCTGAAGACCCGCCTGGATTCGCTGTTCCCACCAAAGCCCAGCCACTTGCTGCTCATACGTTCTGGCCTCCGGCGAAAGCACCTGTCGGCCATGAAACCGACGCCAAAGCCGGTTGCCTGTAGGCGGATAGGGAAGTTCCAGTTCTAAAACTTGTATCTGTATCTAGCCGGGGATCGGGCGGAGGATCATGTGGCCCATGCGGCCTGGAATATTCTGGCCGCCTGCCATATGGAGGTAGAACAACCGGAAATGGCCCAGGTTATCCCCCAAGTTCCATCGGATTCCCCCTTTTGGACTTGGAGTTTGAAAAGCAATCGGTAAAGGCAGAAAAGGTGTATTGGTGGGAAGAGAAAACGGATCAGCCCCCGGTTCAGGCGTAATCTTGTGGCCATGATGGATTGTGTTCCGGTGCCATTGCATTTGCTTCAGAGTCCGGCGTGGCGGGCCATGTCGGAATCGGCCCGTGCATTGTGGTTGGACTTGGCCGGTTTGGCCTGGCAAGCGAAATATCGGGGCTTTGTGTGTGATTCCATGGGAAGACCCTGGAGTTTGGAGGCCATTGCTCAGCTTACCGGCAGGAGGCCCAAAGAGGTTCAAAAAGGGATCGAGCAATTGATCCAGGGAGGATTTTTGATCCAAACCCCCGATGGGGTATTATTTATCCCCGCATTGGTGGAGCGGGCTGGGTTGAGCAAGAAACGGCAAGAGGCGGCCAGGAAACGCTGGCATAGCCCCCAAGAATACCCCCTTCTGGGTATGCAAACGATGCAAAATGCTATGCAAAATCGATGCAAACTGGTATGCAAAACCGTATGCAAAACGGGTAGCGGTTCACAGTGGACTGGTCCCGCCGCCACAAGGCAGCCACTTGTGGTATTGTAAGGTACTCTTTGAGATCAGCCACCCTCATACCTTCATTTTACCAGATTTTTGGCATATTGCAATCCATAAAAGGCAGGTGTGTGTAGGCCCACTGGAGCGGAAGCCTCCCGGTCCTTACGTAGCCGGGCACCTGCCTGAGTGGGCGCATGAGGATTCGAACTCAAAATCACAACTTCTTGAAAAATCAAGTACTTACAAAAATCCCGAAACCCTGGGTGGCCAAAAATGCGGCCAAGTTGAATGCGGTGGTACCACCTTACCCCCTGAAGTGGTGGAGTTGGCGAAACTCCTAGCTTCGCTC
>Ga0209809_1002947_pt1 | contig 11312 bp, 8 predicted proteins | sample YNPMSTMetaG_FD_186172 | JGI IMG/M metagenome (GOLD analysis project Ga0209809, IMG submission 186172) | Anoxygenic and chlorotrophic microbial mat microbial communities from Yellowstone National Park, USA - YNP MS-T MetaG (SPAdes) (version 2) ... | reverse complement strand
GGATTGAAACGTCACAAAAGCCATCGCTAAACCACTACGAATGGATGGGTTTAAGAGCAAAATCCACCAAAACAAGGATTGAAACGGAGATGGACAAAATGGAAAAAGAGCGACTAAACGGGTTTAAGAGCAAAATCCACCAAAACAAGGATTGAAACCTGGGAGATAATTCCCGTTTAGGCTGGGGATATATCGTTTAAGAGCAAAATCCACCAAAACAAGGATTGAAACTCGAATAATATCGCCTCTATTAGTCAAAATTAAATACGGGTTTAAGAGCAAAATCCACCAAAACAAGGATTGAAACCTGTTGCCAGTATTATTTTTCTGGGCGAGAATTTCTGTTTAAGAGCAAAATCCACCAAAACAAGGATTGAAACACTCTTGTGGGCCCACAAGGTATTGGCAAAACTTCTGTTTAAGAGCAAAATCCACCAAAACAAGGATTGAAACGTAAGAATTTGCATTGCAATGGTTCTATTTTGCGGGTTTAAGAGCAAAATCCACCAAAACAAGGATTGAAACATCCACCATATAAAATAACCGATTAAAGCAAAATAAAGTTTAAGAGCAAAATCCACCAAAACAAGGATTGAAACTGCGGGTCGGGGAACAATAAAGAGTTGTTTTTCGAGTTTAAGAGCAAAATCCACCAAAACAAGGATTGAAACTGTCTGCTGATCATAACGAATTAGAGCAAAAGCTTGTGGTTTAAGAGCAAAATCCACCAAAACAAGGATTGAAACATTTGAAGTTCATTTTCCTTTTGTTTTTGTTTCTCTAGTTTAAGAGCAAAATCCACCAAAACAAGGATTGAAACTAGATTAGTGCCTCCAAATTCCTGCACCAATTTCCGTTTAAGAGCAAAATCCACCAAAACAAGGATTGAAACTTAGTTGCAATCATATCGGTGTTCCAAACTGTCGGTTTAAGAGCAAAATCCACCAAAACAAGGATTGAAACCTGAAAAGTCGATATTGTAAAACACTATCGCTTCGGGTTTAAGAGCAAAATCCACCAAAACAAGGATTGAAACACTCCTCAATTGTGTCGATTTCTTTCATAACATAGGTTTAAGAGCAAAATCCACCAAAACAAGGATTGAAACACAAAGATGAAGGTGGTGAAAGTAAAAAAATCGGGTTTAAGAGCAAAATCCACCAAAACAAGGATTGAAACTAGGGCGTTTTAAGAGGCTAAATTTTTAAGTAATGGTTTAAGAGCAAAATCCACCAAAACAAGGATTGAAACAAAATCAACGTATTTGTATCACTTGCAAAACCTATTTGTTTAAGAGCAAAATCCACCAAAACAAGGATTGAAACAAAATTCAACTTTTTCCTTTTGGCTCGCAGGCTTTGGTTTAAGAGCAAAATCCACCAAAACAAGGATTGAAACATGAGAATGCTTTCAAGCAAATCATTCGGGAAGCACTTGTTTAAGAGCAAAATCCACCAAAACAAGGATTGAAACTGCGAATTGTATCTCGAACTAAAATGGTATCTTGCTGTTTAAGAGCAAAATCCACCAAAACAAGGATTGAAACATTCGACCTGCGGAAAGATTCCAACAGATTGACCACGTTTAAGAGCAAAATCCACCAAAACAAGGATTGAAACAAGAGCTTAAAAAATGGGGTTGTGACCCTAACGGGGTGTTTAAGAGCAAAATCCACCAAAACAAGGATTGAAACCATAAAAGGTGTAGGGTGCAATATCATACGGGAACCGTTTAAGAGCAAAATCCACCAAAACAAGGATTGAAACCCTACCCGCATCTCCATCACGAGGTAAACAATGTGTTGTTTAAGAGCAAAATCCACCAAAACAAGGATTGAAACGCAAATTGCAGAATCATTGCGAAATAAATATACCTTCGAGGTTTAAGAGCAAAATCCACCAAAACAAGGATTGAAACAAGATGAAACTGTTACTTTTGAACTTTTGTCAATAAGTTTAAGAGCAAAATCCACCAAAACAAGGATTGAAACCGAATAGTCTGTTTGAGTATCTTGTAGCCTGCGTCTGTTTAAGAGCAAAATCCACCAAAACAAGGATTGAAACACCAGCAAGACGAGCACGAATATCAACTGGTATCCCGTTTAAGAGCAAAATCCACCAAAACAAGGATTGAAACTTCAAGCTTTCCGACATCGAAGCCTGGCTCGAAAAACGGTTTAAGAGCAAAATCCACCAAAACAAGGATTGAAACAGGAATCTTCGGGCACCAGTGAAATCATCAAGGAAGTTTAAGAGCAAAATCCACCAAAACAAGGATTGAAACTTAGAAGCAGTTGAGTTGCTGTTAGGCATTTACAATGTTTAAGAGCAAAATCCACCAAAACAAGGATTGAAACTCTTCGATATAGTTTTCAATCAGTTTTGCTTGTTTGTTTAAGAGCAAAATCCACCAAAACAAGGATTGAAACATATTATTTGCAAAGTGAAATGCCTTGCGGGAAAGGGTTTAAGAGCAAAATCCACCAAAACAAGGATTGAAACCTGGTATTCGCACTTTGCTGTTGGTTTCCGGGGTGGTTTAAGAGCAAAATCCACCAAAACAAGGATTGAAACAAGATTATGTGGACTTCCGTGACTTCTACGGACGTGAGTTTAAGAGCAAAATCCACCAAAACAAGGATTGAAACTTCATTCCGTTCATACTTTGCCTCCTTTGATATTTCTGTTTAAGAGCAAAATCCACCAAAACAAGGATTGAAACGACGCAGGGAAAGTGTTCATTGAAATCGATGCCGGCTAGTTTAAGAGCAAAATCCACCAAAACAAGGATTGAAACTAAAAGTGCTCGAAAACTCCACGGGGAACCCTTCTTCGGGTTTAAGAGCAAAATCCACCAAAACAAGGATTGAAACAAACTTAAAGTGGAGTTTGCAAAGAAATACTCTGAGTTTAAGAGCAAAATCCACCAAAACAAGGATTGAAACGCACTTCCTCTAAATCCCAACGCATATCGTTTTTCGGTTTAAGAGCAAAATCCACCAAAACAAGGATTGAAACTCCAATATATGATTATTTTTTCTTAAAACACCTGGTCCGTTTAAGAGCAAAATCCACCAAAACAAGGATTGAAACACCTCCTAAATGTTTTAACATAACACAACTATTAATTGTTTAAGAGCAAAATCCACCAAAACAAGGATTGAAACCTAATCCGAAACCTACTCACCACCAGTTTAAGGAAGTTTAAGAGCAAAATCCACCAAAACAAGGATTGAAACTGAAACTCTTCATTCTGGTGGTACCCCCTTTCCTTTGGTTTAAGAGCAAAATCCACCAAAACAAGGATTGAAACAAAAAGGGGGTATTATGGACAAACAAACAACTCTTACGGTTTAAGAGCAAAATCCACCAAAACAAGGATTGAAACAATTCCAGTTTTTGAACGAAAAAGTTGCACCTGTTCGGGTTTAAGAGCAAAATCCACCAAAACAAGGATTGAAACTCGCTGGGCTGATGAGTATGTGAAAGTCTACACTATGTTTAAGAGCAAAATCCACCAAAACAAGGATTGAAACGCAGCAATTAATGGGGTAGAGGCAAACAAACCTATTGGTTTAAGAGCAAAATCCACCAAAACAAGGATTGAAACTTCTTTAACCTCAGTCACCTCGAAGCCTGCCTGTTTGTTTAAGAGCAAAATCCACCAAAACAAGGATTGAAACTTTATGACTTTTGGAGGCAAAGAATTAATCCAACGAGTTTAAGAGCAAAATCCACCAAAACAAGGATTGAAACGCGGTCGGCAAAATAATCGTGAACGATAGCCGTTTGTTTAAGAGCAAAATCCACCAAAACAAGGATTGAAACATTATCTGTCTTGCCTCAGCAACTTTCTGGGTGAATGTTTAAGAGCAAAATCCACCAAAACAAGGATTGAAACTCGTGCCTCCGCCTACTGATGGGTCAAAGTCGGAGTTTAAGAGCAAAATCCACCAAAACAAGGATTGAAACAGCGTTTCGCTCGTAGTGTAGGCTTTGGGAAGCCTGTTTAAGAGCAAAATCCACCAAAACAAGGATTGAAACACGCAGGATACAAAATTCTTGAAGAGACCCTAAAAGGTTTAAGAGCAAAATCCACCAAAACAAGGATTGAAACTACCTTCTGCAACTTTTGCTCCCGTTTTTTCTCCTGTTTAAGAGCAAAATCCACCAAAACAAGGATTGAAACTTCAAGAATCACTTGAAAACAAACTTGCGGAATACAAGTTTAAGAGCAAAATCCACCAAAACAAGGATTGAAACTAAATTCGCTCGGAAATGATTTTTTGTGTTTCTATTGTTTAAGAGCAAAATCCACCAAAACAAGGATTGAAACTCGTCTGGCGCAACTTTTGTCCAATTGCTTCCTGTTGGTTTAAGAGCAAAATCCACCAAAACAAGGATTGAAACATATTCGAATTTTCCATTTTCGTTATCAAAAGAAAGTTTAAGAGCAAAATCCACCAAAACAAGGATTGAAACTTCCGCTTTTACTGGAAAAGGGTTATTCAATCCGCCAAGTTTAAGAGCAAAATCCACCAAAACAAGGATTGAAACATACTTATTTTCCATTTTCCAGTTCCGCAATCGCTTTGTTTAAGAGCAAAATCCACCAAAACAAGGATTGAAACAAAATTCCACTTACTGAATTTGCTCAATCCAATATCGTTTAAGAGCAAAATCCACCAAAACAAGGATTGAAACTTGATTTTCCTACTTGTTCGCCGAATAAATCTGAAAAGTTTAAGAGCAAAATCCACCAAAACAAGGATTGAAACTTCTGGTGGTACCCCCTTTCCTTTGCCCAACGCATAAGTTTAAGAGCAAAATCCACCAAAACAAGGATTGAAACGATAATTTCGCAGGTCGGGTTGCCACCAATCAGCAGGGTTTAAGAGCAAAATCCACCAAAACAAGGATTGAAACACCCTTTCTCTCACGGCAACATACTTGTCTGCCCAAGTTTAAGAGCAAAATCCACCAAAACAAGGATTGAAACTTTCGCTTCAAAGTTGGGATATAAAGAACCCGCATCGTTTAAGAGCAAAATCCACCAAAACAAGGATTGAAACTATTCAACAACATTCGGACACCGGGTTATCCTGCTTGTTTAAGAGCAAAATCCACCAAAACAAGGATTGAAACATCGAGTGGTTGACAAGTTTAATGCTGCGGAGCTAAGTTTAAGAGCAAAATCCACCAAAACAAGGATTGAAACAAGAATTAGGAGTTAATATTAGTTGGCTTTTATATGGGTTTAAGAGCAAAATCCACCAAAACAAGGATTGAAACATCACTTATCGAAGCCCTGAACAAAGAATAAAGGAAGTTTAAGAGCAAAATCCACCAAAACAAGGATTGAAACTTCTCTGAGGTTCGTTGCAAAATCGTTGCTAAATGTGTTTAAGAGCAAAATCCACCAAAACAAGGATTGAAACTATTTTCGGTATCTGCGTTGGGTCCTTGGTTGAAATGTTTAAGAGCAAAATCCACCAAAACAAGGATTGAAACTTACTTATCGGAAGTGTATTTCGCACCTCAATTATATGGTTTAAGAGCAAAATCCACCAAAACAAGGATTGAAACACGAGATGGAAACTTCTACAAACGAGGAAATTGGTTTGTTTAAGAGCAAAATCCACCAAAACAAGGATTGAAACACAAATAGAGGGGAATTATGTTTCTTGAATATCAAGTTTAAGAGCAAAATCCACCAAAACAAGGATTGAAACAAAAAAAATAAGGGACGGGTCGGAGTTGACCTTCCGTTTAAGAGCAAAATCCACCAAAACAAGGATTGAAACTCTCTAAATTCTGAAACTCTTGTGGTTTCATCGTGGTTTAAGAGCAAAATCCACCAAAACAAGGATTGAAACTCAATTCCAGCAGAAAAGCTTACACCCCGGAAACCAAGTTTAAGAGCAAAATCCACCAAAACAAGGATTGAAACTCGCTCGAAAATTGAGCGGGAACGATATTATTTCGCGTTTAAGAGCAAAATCCACCAAAACAAGGATTGAAACATCGCTCCCGATACTCTTTGTTCTCACGGCGAAGTGTTTAAGAGCAAAATCCACCAAAACAAGGATTGAAACGAAGTATCTCAAAGGCTTGCCGTGCTAATTCTATCTGGTTTAAGAGCAAAATCCACCAAAACAAGGATTGAAACCGGCGTAAGACTTCCTAAATTCGATAAGGTGCAAGGGTTTAAGAGCAAAATCCACCAAAACAAGGATTGAAACAGGATGGATTTTAGAACATCTAACACATTTATTGAGTTTAAGAGCAAAATCCACCAAAACAAGGATTGAAACTCTGTTCCTGTTCCAAAAATCAAAATGGCATTTCTTCATGTTTAAGAGCAAAATCCACCAAAACAAGGATTGAAACAAAGAAAGCAGAAGAATACAATCAAGCAATAATTCAGGTTTAAGAGCAAAATCCACCAAAACAAGGATTGAAACAAGAAAAAGGGCTTGACTTATACGATTTTAGCCCCAGGTTTAAGAGCAAAATCCACCAAAACAAGGATTGAAACTGGTCACCAACGAAATAAAACCATTCTGGAGGTAAGTTTAAGAGCAAAATCCACCAAAACAAGGATTGAAACAAAGAAAGAAAGATTGTCTATCTGGCAATGGAGATGGTTTAAGAGCAAAATCCACCAAAACAAGGATTGAAACTTTCAAAATTCTTGAATCTCGGGATTCCAAGCGGGTGTTTAAGAGCAAAATCCACCAAAACAAGGATTGAAACTCCCAATTAAGTCGATTTCTTTCCCGAGTAATTTTTCTGGTTTAAGAGCAAAATCCACCAAAACAAGGATTGAAACCAAGCATTGCACCACTTGGATATGGCACAGGTTTGGGGTTTAAGAGCAAAATCCACCAAAACAAGGATTGAAACGTGCAAAACCTTTTCCTGCATTAACTGGCACTCTTGTTTAAGAGCAAAATCCACCAAAACAAGGATTGAAACAGAAAAGTGTTCCATAATGAGCAGCTTGCTGCCGGCGGTTTAAGAGCAAAATCCACCAAAACAAGGATTGAAACACAAGAGCATCAGCTGCCATCGGTTTCCTCCCGTGGGTTTAAGAGCAAAATCCACCAAAACAAGGATTGAAACCAGGGTGCATCCGATATTTTTTGAATTCCTGTATTCTGTTTAAGAGCAAAATCCACCAAAACAAGGATTGAAACTTTTCGAGGGTGGATTTTCAACGCGGAAAATAATGTGAGTTTAAGAGCAAAATCCACCAAAACAAGGATTGAAACACGTTTTCTTCTACGATAATTCGTGCACCATTTGGGTTTAAGAGCAAAATCCACCAAAACAAGGATTGAAACCGCTGAACAAGGAATTGAAACTTCTATATGTTTTTTGTTTAAGAGCAAAATCCACCAAAACAAGGATTGAAACCGGGCGAGAGAATTTGCGAGATTTTTTGGAATGCGTTTAAGAGCAAAATCCACCAAAACAAGGATTGAAACGGAACCAGTGATATGTCAACAACTTCGAATGTCCAAGTTTAAGAGCAAAATCCACCAAAACAAGGATTGAAACAGAATTAACAGAATCCGCTGGCAAAATTAAACTTAGGTTTAAGAGCAAAATCCACCAAAACAAGGATTGAAACCCTATATAGGACGTATTATACTCCCCTCCCCCCCCCTGTTTAAGAGCAAAATCCACCAAAACAAGGATTGAAACTTGCATTTCGATTAACTGCCATAGGGCATAACCTCTGTTTAAGAGCAAAATCCACCAAAACAAGGATTGAAACTTGTGAGCTTAGGAGTTACAATAGTTTCAATATTATGTTTAAGAGCAAAATCCACCAAAACAAGGATTGAAACTTCCTACAAGTTTTTCAATACTTGCCCAGTCTGAACGTTTAAGAGCAAAATCCACCAAAACAAGGATTGAAACGCAATGGTGGTCAATCTGTTGGAATCTTTCCGCAGGTGTTTAAGAGCAAAATCCACCAAAACAAGGATTGAAACTGGTGTGCAACTTCCCGACTTCTCGGAAGAGCGAAGGTTTAAGAGCAAAATCCACCAAAACAAGGATTGAAACAAACAAAAAGAATTACTACCTTGTTATTAAGCCCAGGGTTTAAGAGCAAAATCCACCAAAACAAGGATTGAAACCAAAACTTGCGAACTCTTTTATACCTCCTGTTTCGAGTTTAAGAGCAAAATCCACCAAAACAAGGATTGAAACATGGCGGTTCCCTATTCACGAGGTTATTGACCCCGCGTTTAAGAGCAAAATCCACCAAAACAAGGATTGAAACTTTGCTGAACTTCCCCTAATTTCAAAGCAATACAGTTTAAGAGCAAAATCCACCAAAACAAGGATTGAAACTAAACCACTTTATTATGATTAATTGGGGGATTTATGGTTTAAGAGCAAAATCCACCAAAACAAGGATTGAAACCCTCTTGTTAATAATCACAATACAAAAATAACAAAAGGTTTAAGAGCAAAATCCACCAAAACAAGGATTGAAACTTCACGAATTAATTGGGGGAAGATGCATACTTCCAAGAGTTTAAGAGCAAAATCCACCAAAACAAGGATTGAAACAATATTTCATAATCTTACCAAACTCCAGTATGTTTGTTTAAGAGCAAAATCCACCAAAACAAGGATTGAAACAAATCTGGAAATGTGGCTTATGCGATATTTCTGGTGGGTTTAAGAGCAAAATCCACCAAAACAAGGATTGAAACAATAATCGGAAAATCTTTGCCCCGTCAAGCATTGAGTTTAAGAGCAAAATCCACCAAAACAAGGATTGAAACCCTTTATACTCCGTTTAGTCACAAAAGCCATCGCTAAGTTTAAGAGCAAAATCCACCAAAACAAGGATTGAAACTCATTGTGGGCAATGGTTTCAGGATTTCCGATTCGTGTTTAAGAGCAAAATCCACCAAAACAAGGATTGAAACTCCCAATATTTCGAAGGCAAGCGAATACCAGTCGGAAGGGTTTAAGAGCAAAATCCACCAAAACAAGGATTGAAACGATTGCCACCCCCAACAGGGGAGTGAATTGAGATTGTGTTTAAGAGCAAAATCCACCAAAACAAGGATTGAAACTTGTTCAAGTTCACTGCGTAATTCCTTCACCTGTTGGGTTTAAGAGCAAAATCCACCAAAACAAGGATTGAAACGAAAGAATGGCTTCGCCATAGGGGTTTTCGTATGTGTTTAAGAGCAAAATCCACCAAAACAAGGATTGAAACAACTTATCATCAATGATTTTTTTTAATCTTTCTGGAGTTTAAGAGCAAAATCCACCAAAACAAGGATTGAAACTATACTTCATAGTTTTACCTCCATTTTTGGGGAATGTTTAAGAGCAAAATCCACCAAAACAAGGATTGAAACTGAATAAAACCAAATACAAAAATAATAAAATTGAAGTGTTTAAGAGCAAAATCCACCAAAACAAGGATTGAAACAAAAAACAGCATCGTCGTTGGTAGTAGGATTACGAAAAGTTTAAGAGCAAAATCCACCAAAACAAGGATTGAAACGTCAAACCATCGGATGGTCTTTGGCTAAAAATCCAGGTTTAAGAGCAAAATCCACCAAAACAAGGATTGAAACCTTTCACCACCTTCACCTTTGTCAAAAAAATGGGGTGTTTAAGAGCAAAATCCACCAAAACAAGGATTGAAACAATTTCGCCTAACATCTCGGAAAAATTCGTTCCAAAGTTTAAGAGCAAAATCCACCAAAACAAGGATTGAAACAGCCAATGTTTGCCACCATAGGTCTGAATTGCATATGTTTAAGAGCAAAATCCACCAAAACAAGGATTGAAACCGAACAGGAACAGGAACGGAAACGACTTGAAGAACGTTTAAGAGCAAAATCCACCAAAACAAGGATTGAAACCTTTTATAAATTTGGTAAGCCTGTGACCATATTTTAGTTTAAGAGCAAAATCCACCAAAACAAGGATTGAAACACACCCATTTTTCTCAAAGCAGAGGAAACACTTTTAGTTTAAGAGCAAAATCCACCAAAACAAGGATTGAAACCCCAACTTATATTTTAGGTGGGCAACCAGCTTATGGTTTAAGAGCAAAATCCACCAAAACAAGGATTGAAACTTAGAAGGAATAGGGAAATTGGTTGGTGATATTCTTTGTTTAAGAGCAAAATCCACCAAAACAAGGATTGAAACCGAAAAGCTTGCTGCGTTTGCAAAAGATTCGAAACGGTTTAAGAGCAAAATCCACCAAAACAAGGATTGAAACACTAATCCTCCAAGACTTGCTACCTGTGCAGTAAAGTTTAAGAGCAAAATCCACCAAAACAAGGATTGAAACATGCAAAAGCGTATAGATTCTCCCGCCGTGCTGCCGTTTAAGAGCAAAATCCACCAAAACAAGGATTGAAACTGCTTTGGGAACATCAGATAGAATTAGCACGGCAAGGTTTAAGAGCAAAATCCACCAAAACAAGGATTGAAACTAGGTATGCGAAGTAGCAAGTGCGCTTGCGAAGACAGTTTAAGAGCAAAATCCACCAAAACAAGGATTGAAACATGTCACGCTGCAAGATTTTTCCATTTTGTCCCGAGGTTTAAGAGCAAAATCCACCAAAACAAGGATTGAAACTCAGCAAAATAAAGATATTCTTTCTCTTCGTTCATAGGTTTAAGAGCAAAATCCACCAAAACAAGGATTGAAACGATTTTTACAATCTGTATCGGTTAGAGCTTGCAAAAGGTTTAAGAGCAAAATCCACCAAAACAAGGATTGAAACTGGGGATATGAAAGGTTTTTTAAGACTCCGCAAGTGCGTTTAAGAGCAAAATCCACCAAAACAAGGATTGAAACTAGGTATCGTTACAAGTCTCCGCAAAAGCGAGACTGTTTAAGAGCAAAATCCACCAAAACAAGGATTGAAACTTGTGCAATTTGCGGAGCCAAAGCCTGCAATGGGTCAGTTTAAGAGCAAAATCCACCAAAACAAGGATTGAAACTTGGTTTGCCACCGAATATACGAATGAGTTAGAAGGTTTAAGAGCAAAATCCACCAAAACAAGGATTGAAACTTGTCTTTGTAAGTTGTATGCAAAATGGTTGTGTTGGGTTTAAGAGCAAAATCCACCAAAACAAGGATTGAAACCACCCTATTTCGCACTTCTAATAATCTTGCTGATTGGTTTAAGAGCAAAATCCACCAAAACAAGGATTGAAACAGTTTGTCCAACTTATCCTTGATTTCCTGAATACTAGTTTAAGAGCAAAATCCACCAAAACAAGGATTGAAACGGTCGTTTAGGAAAAGA
>Ga0209809_1002945_pt1 | contig 11316 bp, 7 predicted proteins | sample YNPMSTMetaG_FD_186172 | JGI IMG/M metagenome (GOLD analysis project Ga0209809, IMG submission 186172) | Anoxygenic and chlorotrophic microbial mat microbial communities from Yellowstone National Park, USA - YNP MS-T MetaG (SPAdes) (version 2) ... | reverse complement strand
TCTCAGAGGTTATAAGAGGACATAAAAATGACTTTCTGTATTGTGATCCACCTTACTATATAGGTGAAGATAGTACTCTTTTTAAGGGTCTATATCCACAGCGTAACTTCCCCATACATCACAATGGCTTCAAACATGAATTGCTGAGAGATTTGTTGCATTCACATCAAGGCGGCTTCATTCTTTCGTATAACGACAGCCCGACAATTCGGGAATGGTACAAAGACTTTGAGATTATAGAACTTCCCGTGCATTACACTATGGGACAGGGAGAAAAGAGAATTGGGGAAAACAGGAGTAAAAAACAAGTGAGTCATATAAAGAAAACAGTAGAGCTACTCATTATAAAGAAAGCATAATGTTTACCTACGAAAGTTTGAGCAGTTTGCTTATTACTAGTACCTATTCAAAAAGCTTTTCTGCTACTCAGTAAAAGTGAAAACTTCTTAAAACGCATAGATTGAAGTTAAGTAATTGACTATTTTAGAGTTTAAGGATAGTTGTGTAACTTAGAGTTTAAATATAGTTATGTAACAGGTACTAATGTTGGCTGCTGTGCCTATTCTTCTACATCATGAAAATATTCTTCTGTCGGTTCTTCTACATAAAAAAGTCTGGGTTGCATTTCTATCAATTTCACTCGCTGTCTAGCTAATTCACAATATTCGTGACTAATTTCAATTCCAATGTATTTTCTTCCCATTTCGCAAGCTACTCGTGGAGTTGTTCCACTCCCACACATCGGGTCTAAGACAATATCACCTGGATTTGTCCAAGATATGATATGATCTCTCACAAGTTGGCAAGGGAAAGGTGCAGGATGTCCTTTGGCTTCTTGGTCTTCAGCTTTCTTACCAACTACATATTCCCAAATGTTACCTTTTATCTTTTTGTCTTTTACAGGTTTGGCAAGTTTCTCTCTTATCTGCTCGTTTTTTGAATAATTCTTGTAAGTTGTTCCATTGAGTTCTAAACCTGCGTGCTTACAGTCAACCATAATTGGATTATGAGTTTTTACAGGACCTTTGCTGAAAACAAACATATACTCAAACTCGTTCGTGTAACGCTTGCGGTAAATCTGCGGAATAGGATTTATCTTGCGAAAAATCATGGTATCGTGCAGATTAAATCCTATTTCTTTGAAGTAAAGAGCTTGCTTAAAACTTGTCCCTGTTTCGCTTCCATCGATTGTTGCATCAGCAACAACCCATACCACAACACCGCCCGGTTTTGTAATGCGATAAAGTTGTTGTGCGATTTCTTCAAATGGGAAAACATATCCCTTGTAATTTCTCAAATCGTCATAAGGCGGTGAAGTAACAGTAAGGTCGATTACATTATCGTCAAACTGTTTCATCACTTCTACGCAGTTACCTTCGATTATTTTATTTATGAATTTTTCCATCATTTTTTTTATTGAATTGTAAATAGTCCCTTATCAGAAACCGCATTGATGGTTTTCATCCTGCTTTCAATCTTGTGAAGTTTGATAAGTTCTCTTAATGCTTCATTATGACTCATTCGCATTATTTTTTCTCTTTCCTGTGCCAAGAATGTCAGGGCTTCTTCTTTGGATATGGCGATGCTCTCAGTCGCCACGTCTTTCTCGATGCTCCACAAAGGTTCTATTGCTTTTGAAAAGGAAAGTATTGTTTTATTGATTGCTAACCAATAGTCGGTTGCATTTTTAGAAGGATTGAGTATTTCAACCGTTTCAAATATTTTCTTCAAAAGCTGTTGAGCTTTCGTTTGTCCTTCTTTTTCAGAGTATGAAAGTAGCACTGCAAGGTGTGAATATGTAAAAATGCAAACATTTTGTGTTGTTGCTTGCTGGTAAATTTGGCTTGATGACGTTGGAAGTTGATAAATCGGGCAAACCACCATTGCATAAGGTTTTCCACGTTTCCAACCGTGCATCGCTTGAACTTTAAAGTCTTTTTGATTTTTTGCTGTCCTGCTTAGTCGGAATGCTTTTGCATCTGCAACAAAGCTGTAATCTTTTGCAAATGCTTCAACGTCTGCTGCATCTGCTCTCTCTTTAAGCACCAAACTTTTTAGTCCCATTGCGGTGTAAGCTAATGAGAGTAAGCAGTCGGTGTATTTTGAATATAGTTTTTCTTCGCTTGTATAGTGTCCGTAACTTTCAGGAATATTTCGGCACAGTCGCAAGTGGTCAATTAATGAGGAAACACCGTTTTTCTTGATTTCGGCTTCTAATTCTTTCTCTAATTTGTCCGTGTCGTTACCAAAATTGCCACTCAGGTTTCGGATTTCTTCTATCCAATACTGTCTTGTTTTTATTGCCTTAGCTGATATTATTTTACTCATTTATCTCTGTCAAAATGTTAGTGTTCAAATTTAATTAGATTGTCGATTAAAACGTCCGATAAAGGTCAAAAGTTGTCAACGGTTGCTGTCGGTTGTGCGGTCTGTCAGCATTGCAGCTAACTCGTTTATAGACGCTACTTTATTGCGCCTTATTTCCAGTTTTGGATGTATAGGCGATATAAAGTAGCGTTCTATTTTTTTGAGCAAATGTAAAAAAATATTACAAATTATCAAATGGACTTTTAATTTTTTGTATGCTTTTTATTTCTTTTACTTCTTTTTACAGCTACGCCCTTTCACTTACAGGTTTGTAAGCTAAAAAAAGGCTTGTAACGAACATCTGAAAAGCATTTCAGACATTCATCATACAAATATAAGACAAAGATTAATAAAAATCAAGAGATGAAGAAAATTTTATTATAAATTTTAGTTTAAAATATAAAATAATTAATTATCCCTTACCTAAGTTCAATTAATAAATGCAACTTTTTAAACAGGTTGATTTAGTTGAGTAAAAAACTATTTTTTTTCAGGAAAGAGCAGGAAAAAATCCTGCTTCTTTCACTGAATGGTTAAAATTTGTTTTTTTTCGCTCCTAAATCACAAAAAGTAAGTTGCGATATGAACAAACATTTAACCAAAGAGCAAAGATACCAAATTCAAACGTATCTACAATGTGGCAAGTCAATAAAATTTATTGCCGAAAGTTTAAAATACATAGATTCAACCAAGAATATCATTTTGGTAATAACAAAATTTTTTCAAAAATTATATACTTTTGCAGCATATTATGAACACCTCAAATTATCCAATATTATCTCAAATAAATTCTCCAAAAGATGTAAAAAAGTTAAATCATCAGGAATTATTACAATTAGCCAATGAGTTAAGATCGTTTATTATTGAAGCTGTTTCTTGTAATCCTGGTCATTTAGGTGCTAATTTAGGTGTTATTGAATTAACAATTGCTTTACACTTTGTTTATTCAGCTCCATTCGATAAAATTATATGGGATGTAGGTCATCAAGCTTATGCTCACAAAATTTTAACCGGTCGTAGAGAATTATTTCATACAAACCGCAAAAAAGGTGGTATAAGCGGATTTCCAACACCTAAAGAAAGTGTTTACGATACGTTTGGTGTAGGGCACTCATCAACTTCGATTTCTGCTGCTTTAGGAATAGCTGTAGCTGATAAACTTCAAAACATTTCTGATAGGCAAATTGTTGCAATAATTGGCGATGGTAGCATGACCGCAGGCATGGCATTCGAAGCACTTAACAACGCAGGAGCTTCTAAATTGAACATAACCATAATACTAAACGACAATAAAATGTCTATAAGCCCCAACGTTGGAGCATTTAGCGAATATCTACTCGATATTGCAACATCAAAAACATATAATAAAGTTAAAAATGATGTCTGGCGAATATTAGGACGTGTAGAAGGAGCACAAAAAATTGTTCAAAAAATTGATAATGCAATAAAAAGTATCGTACTTCGTCATAGTAACCTATTCGAATCTTTTGGTTTTAGGTATTTTGGTCCAGTTGATGGGCATGATTTACTATATTTAATCAGAATTCTCGACGATTTTAAAAACATCACCGGACCAAAATTATTGCACATACAAACTAAGAAAGGAAAAGGATTTAAACAAGCTGAAGAAGACCAAGTTACTTTTCATGCTCCTGGAATTTTCGATAAAGAAACAGGACAATTAATAATTGAATCGTCTGATAAAAACCATCCACTAAATTACCAAGATGTTTTTGGTTATACTCTTGTAGAACTAGGTAAACAAAATGATAAAATTGTTGGAATAACACCAGCGATGCTTACAGGTTGCTCTATGCATATTTTCCAGCAACATTTTCCTGAACGTACTTTCGATGTTGGAATTGCCGAACAACATGCTGTTACTTTTTCTGCAGGTTTAGCCATTGCCGGTATGAAGCCATTTTGTAATATTTACTCTAGTTTTATGCAAAGAGCTTACGATCAAGTTATTCATGATGTAGCATTACAAGATTTACCTGTAGTTTTTTGTTTAGATAGAGGTGGACTAGTTGGTCAAGACGGAGCTACTCATCAAGGTGTGTTCGACATAGCTTATTTTAGATGCATTCCAAATATGACTATTGCTGCTCCAAAGGATGAAATTGAACTTCGTAATATGATGTACACTGCTACATATTATCAGCATCCCATTGCGATAAGGTATCCACGAGGCAAAGGTGTCCATACCGAATGGCAAAAACCTTTCTCAATGATTGAAATAGGTAAAGGCGAAATTTTATTCGAAGGTAAAGATATTGTTATTTTAGCTTTAGGTCATCCTGTTAATTTTGCATTGAGAGCTTATAATAAATTAAAAGAAAAAGGTATAGAAATAGGCATATATAATATGCGTTTTGCAAAACCTCTCGACCATATACTAATTGATAAAGCCTGCAAAAAATATAATACCATAATTACAGTAGAAGATGGAACAATTGTCGGCGGTTTTGGTTCTGCTGTACTCGAATATATGCAAGAAAAGAATTATAAAAATACTATCTATCGTTTAGGTGTTCCAGACCAGTTTATTGAACACGCCACACAAGCCGAACAATACGAATTTTGTAAATTTAATACAGCATCAATAATAAAGCTGATTGAAAATTTATTGGCTAGTTAAAATTTCTAAAACTACTGTACCTATATTCTTTTGAATATTTAATTTTACAACTACTCTTACCCCTCTTACATCTGTACTACAAGCCCCATAAGCATTTAATATTAAATATTGATATAATTTTTCTGTACTGTTATTACTAGTTGTTAGCTGTGTTGTATAACATCCCTCATTAAAACATTGCTTTACTATAGAATTTAGTTCTTCAAATCGCTGATTTGCTAAATTTAACTCCCCCTTAAAATATGTTCCAGAATAACCAAACTTCTCATTAATTGAAACTGTTGAAAGTTCCTTTATCAAAACATTAGAATAATATTCATCCGGAATTAGCGGATTAATTTTATCTCCTTTAATTTTTTGAAAATTATTCCCCGATGCTGCTAAAATTGTCATAAATGCCTGACAAAACGAATATGGCTCTTCTATAACAAATTCGTCAAATTTTACTTCTTCTATAAATCTATCATTTTCCCAACGGCCTTTTTCTTTATAATTAGCAGAATAATATTGAGTACCTAATCCATGTCTTCTTCCTTCTTTAAATTCGCCAATGTATTTTGTCCCATCTGTTCGTTCAAATTTACCTATTCTGTCATATCTATTGTTTTTAAAATAACCTGTATAAACATTACCATGCTTATCAGTTAATTTTCCAAAACCTTCTATTATTCCATTAACAAATTCTCCCACATAAATACTTCCATCATTAAAGACATAAGTTCCTTTACCATCTTTACAATTCCCGGATATACAACCTGTTTTTGTTTGAGCAATAATTAAAGAATTTACTGCAATAAATAATATCAAACATGTTTTTTTCATTTTTTTTAAAAACTATTTTCTCTCAAGCGGCTTTGCTATTTCCTCTTTTTTAATTGGTTGTTGAAATTCATTTGGATTAATTTCTATTTTCTTAGCAGGTTTGCTTGTAACAGGCATTGGCAACATTGCAGGAGGAAAACGATTAACATTTTTGGAGATTAAATTTCCTTGTTCGTCATACTCATCAGCCCTTTGAGCAACTATAGACCAAGTAAAAGGAACATTAGATTTCCCATTTTGCAATTCAATAACTTCGAAACCTTCTTTTGTTTTGTTCGTTACATATACTCCATTACACTCGCCTTCTAATTGTACAAAAACTTTAAGTGGATGATTTTCATCAACGATAATATTTTTTGAAAGTATTGGATCAATTTTTACATAAGCTCGTCCATCCTTCAATTGTGCATGGCCATAATCCATAAATAATATTTCAGGAGCCTCAGGGCAACTCATTATAACTTTATTGCCTTTAGTATCAGATACTATTGTACTAACAGTTCCTGTTCCTACAATTTTTCTGGCAGTACCACCATTATCTCTTGCTGCAACATAAGCATAAGTTGAACCATCGGCGTGTGCAAAGAATCCGCCTGCACTGTTATTTACATTGTTGGTGTTTCTACCGTAAACACCTATTATTGTTCCTGTAAAAGCTCCACCCGAACCATCTGTAAGGTAAGAAAGATATGATACGTTATTTCCGCCACCGACTACACCAGTGCCTTGACTATGTTTGTTTATACTATTTATTGCAAAACCATTTTTTTGTGAAGTTATTGCAACAACGGCATCACCGGAATCTGTTGCTAAACTAGCAGAATTTTGTGCAATTAAAGCTGTCCCATTATTATTAGCATTTATAGCAAAAACACCTGCTGCGCTTGTTCCACTTTGGTTAGTATATCCTACAACACCTTTACCATTACCTGCTCCTGCATTTGCCGAATTGTAACCTATAATAGCCGAACCTGCACTATTATCATTTAATCCGTAAACGCCTGCTGCAGCACCTCCACTTTGCGAACATTTACCAAATACTCCTGTTCCATTTCCTGTTCCAGAACTTGCTGCATTTATTCCAAAGACACCGTCGCCATCTAAATTTTGATTTTGCCCTTGAACACCGGCGTAAGTTGAATTATCTGCCATTCCAAGAACACCTCTTGTTGCAGTACCGCCTTCACCTCTAACTCCTGCAGAACTAGTTTGTAAAGAGTAACCATATACTCCGGCTCCATTACCTGTATTTGTTGCTGCATTATTCATACCTACTACTGCAAAACCATTTATTTGGTCCGTATAACCATTAACAGCATCAGGATAAGAACTATTTCCTTGAACTTCAAATACATCTGTTGCATATAAAAGTGTATTTCTATTTATTAAAACATTACCGCTTGATAAAACACGCATTCTTTCTTGATTATTTGTTCTAATAATTAAATGTTGTGCATCTGTTGTTCCTAAAAAATCATTTGTTGGATTTGTTCCTGTATTACCGCTTAATAACCATGGTCTTGTATTTGAGTCAAAAAACCTCAACCACCTTGTCCCATTCCAGTAATAATAACCTGGAGTTACATCGTTAACCGTTGCTGTGTTGTAAACCATTAAGCTAATAGCAGGCGAAGTTATAGGAGAAGCTGAAGTTGTTTGTGTTAATGCTACACGAGGAATTAAAATACCCTTATTGTTAAAATCTACATCAAGACCAGCAGACGAATGTGGAGCACTATTAGTAGTATTTATACCTACCTGAGCTATTACACTTAGCTTAAAAATTGTTGAAACTAAAACAACAATAAAAATTTTTGTTTTCATAGTATAAGGTTTTTGGTTATAATAAACGATTACTCGAAATTTTAAACATTTGATATTGATATTTTATACCTAATTCAAACGCTCCTATTCCTTTACCTTTCAAACTCGAAATTGTCCAATCGTAGGCAAAAGTAACGCCTACGTTATACGATTGTACGCCTATTTCAGCAATTATAGCATCTTTGTTGCGATAATGAAAACCCGCCCAAAGTTTTTGTATATTGCTTGCTTTCATATTCGACTTTGTAATATCAAAAATACCACGTAAAGACATTGCTAATTGTGTCGAAGTTCCTTGTTTCATAAATAAAACCGATGGATTAACTGCTACAATAGATTTAGATATATCAATAATGCTATTTATATGAAATACGCTTCTTATGTGAAGTTTATCTGTTCCAGATGATGTGTACGACATATCGGGTTTATTCAAATGATACATAGAATAACCGGTTTGTAATAAAATCCCTTCTGATTTTTGTTTACGGTTATTATACGAATAACTTAATCCAAAACCAACATCTGGTTTTGTTAAACTATAATTAGCAAAATTTTCGTTCGATGAAAGATTTGCATCATAGTATATTCCATTATACTGGCTATCCCAGCGCATATTATCCTGAGTTAAATGCTGATTAAGAATTCCTCCATAAATACCTCCAGAAAAGGTATTTTCTTCAGATAATTTAGTATGATATGCTACTGATAACCCTACCTGATTTGTTCCTAAACGAACTAATCCTGCATTATCTCTATCTAACCATAATCCTATACCAAGCGACCCAGCATTTCTTGTTTGATTTGGAATAAGCATTTCGCTTGCCAAGCTATATGTTTTATATAATTTTCCCATTTCCGACCATTGATCACGATAAATAATACCAGCCATAAAAGATTGGTCGTTTCTACCTGCATAGGAAGGATTTAGCAATGTTTTAGTTATATCCTGATTTACAAAATGAATATCTTGTGCATAGCTATTTATTGCTATTAAAAATAATACGAAAAAATTATATTTTGCTTTCATAATATTAACGTATTAAAGTTATATTTTCTCTTATTTCTTTTTCAGTTCCATTTGCAAATACAATTTTAGCATAATATGCATAAGCACCAGCATTCATTGGTTTACCTTTATATGTGCCATCCCAACCTACTTGTGGGCTAGTACTTTCAAAAATCATATTCCCCCATCTATCGTATATTCTGAAAATTAATTCTTTTATGCCATGCCCTCTCACATACAAAACATCGTTAGCACCATCTCCATTTGGAGAAAAGACAGTTGGAATAAAAAAGCAATCGTGTTCACCTTTTGTTATAATTGCTGTACCTGTTGTTGAACATCCATTTGCATCACTAATAGTTAATGAATAAGTACCTTCACTTAACTGACTTAGTTGAGATTGAGTTGAACCATTGTTCCATAAATAAGAATAAGGTAACATACCGCCACTTATATTAGGTAATATTTGCCCGTCTTTCATATCTTTACAACTTTCATTTTGAGTATTCATGCTTATAATATCAGGTCTTTCGTAAACAACTACATTAACCGAAGCCGTAGTTGTTCCGCAAGAATGAGTAACAGTAACAGTATATGTGCCACTGTGAGAAAAATTAGTATTATTTATAACAGGATTTTGCTGATTGCTTATAAAATTATTAGGTCCACTCCATTGATACGACTGTAAACCTGATGGACTAACCTGTAAAGTAATATTATTTCCTTCGCAAGTAGCACCCGAGTAACTTACTGTAATCTGAGGTAATAATTGTACACTAACATTTGTATTAAGTACAACAGAACAATTGTTTGCATTGGTTATTGTTACATAATATGTTCCAGCATGATTTTGATTTGCAGCGGGAATATTAATTACAGAAGACGAGCTTGTGAAATTATTTGGACCACTCCATAAATAATTTGTTCCACCGCTTGCTTCTATGCTTATATTTTCCCCTTCACACACTGTTTGTGAACTTGTAACAGTTCCTTGTGGTAAAGTATTTATTACAACATTAACTTGCGCTGTATTAGAACAACCATCTGCATTCGTAACTGTTACATTATATAATCCTGAATGATTAGTATTAACATTGTTTATTGAAGGATTAGAAATACTTGAGCTAAAACCACTTGGTCCTGACCATTGATATTGATTTCCTCCTGTAGCCGATAAATTTAAAGTTTGACCAACACATAAAGGAGAATTTGATGATATATTTATCTGAGGAATTGCACTTACATTTATGGTTATACTTACACATGGAGTTGTACCACAACTACCAACAGCATTGACATAATAAGTCGTAGTATTTGTAGGATTTACTTGAATAGAACTTCCTGTTCCTATTTGTGTTCCGCTACAATTATTTTCGTACCAAACCCATTGCGCACCACTACCTAAACTGCCTCCAACTACAGTTAAAGTAATTGTTTGATTTCCACATATTGTTGTAGATGAAGCTTGAATACTCGAAGGTTGTGTTGATGGTGTACAACCATATAAAGCAAAAGGTGATAAAGTATAATCATTCCATCCATTTATTGATAATGAACTTAATGGAGTTCCACTATTTAACATAGCAGTTGTTGTTACTTCCCATCTTGGAGATGGTTGATCGTCCCAGTGAGTTATTTCATTAAAAGTGCCATCATTTTGAGAATCAAAATAAATGAAAACGTCATTTGGCGTCGTTCCAGAAACTCTATGTATATTGTGAAAATATTGAGAATTTATATTCCCAACCTGCCCATCTGTAGTATTTCTGTCAAAACCTTCGCTATTTGGATCGTTGTTAGCAAAACGAACTCCCATAACTTGATGTGACGTGTTATTAGGAACAAGTTCAACAGGACGATAACGTGGCGTACCAAAAGACGAACCAACAGGAAAAATGTATGGTTGAGTTGAATTCATTGCTCGAGATAAATAACCATTTGAAGTGCTACTTACAAAACCAGTAGTAAAATTAATAGCATTAACTGCCGTATTTGAAACATGTAATACATACTGATTTGTTGCTAATTCTCTATCATTTAAATTTAAATTACCTTCAACTTCGGCATTTATGCTTAATGATTTTATACCTGTTCCTTCTAAGCTAAGATTATAAAACTTAGTTGAATTACTACCTCCTATTGTTTGGTTTCCACCAATTAAACGCACAGTTCCAGGACTTGAATTTATAAATGCGTAATTCGATAAATTGTTATTTTCCCAATTGCCATTTAAAATAATCGTACCTGAATTATCTATACTGCCATTATTTTCATTTCTAACATCTGTTAATATATACATGCTAGTTCCATTATTAATAATTATATTAGCATCATTGATAACCTGTGCTAATAAAACTACAGAATTTATTACTAAGAAAACTGAAAATAATAATCTTAACATAATAACCTAGCTTTAAAATTCTATTAAACAAAATTAAATATTTTTTATGAAAATACAACAAAAGTATATAAATTTTCATAATTGTCCAAAATTTTTTACAAAAGTAAGCAATTTTTTTATAAAAAAGCAATCAAATGTTCACAAATTTAAAGAAAAATTTTTTAATCCGTGTCCGGTTTTTGGACAGCTTGTATCCCTTGTCAGACAAGCAAATATAGAAAGGGTTATTCAAAAAACCGAGGCGGACAAGTATTC
>Ga0209809_1002940_pt1 | contig 11327 bp, 9 predicted proteins | sample YNPMSTMetaG_FD_186172 | JGI IMG/M metagenome (GOLD analysis project Ga0209809, IMG submission 186172) | Anoxygenic and chlorotrophic microbial mat microbial communities from Yellowstone National Park, USA - YNP MS-T MetaG (SPAdes) (version 2) ... | reverse complement strand
TGTTTCAATCCTTGTTTTGGTGGATTTTGCTCTTAAACATTCTTTTCTCAATTCCGCGCTCAGTAAAAATCCAGGTTTCAATCCTTGTTTTGGTGGATTTTGCTCTTAAACCAGAAGATTCATCAGATATATTCTGGCACTGTGATTTGGTTTCAATCCTTGTTTTGGTGGATTTTGCTCTTAAACTTCCGCCATTGTAGCACGAACGATGGAAGATGTGTTGTTTCAATCCTTGTTTTGGTGGATTTTGCTCTTAAACTCATTTCGATTGTTTCAGCAAGAGATTGTTGACGCGTTTCAATCCTTGTTTTGGTGGATTTTGCTCTTAAACTCAATCAGCACAAGCATTGACGGGGATAGAATTAGGATGTTTCAATCCTTGTTTTGGTGGATTTTGCTCTTAAACTTGTCTCCGAACAAACCGAAGTCCTTGACAAAAACAGTTTCAATCCTTGTTTTGGTGGATTTTGCTCTTAAACATGCAGTCTGGATTGCTGCTGGTGGTTGCGAAAACTTGTTTCAATCCTTGTTTTGGTGGATTTTGCTCTTAAACATGCAGTCTGGATTGCTACTGGTGGTTGCGAAAACTTGTTTCAATCCTTGTTTTGGTGGATTTTGCTCTTAAACCTTTTACACAGCAATCCACTAATCGCTGTGATTTCCGAGTTTCAATCCTTGTTTTGGTGGATTTTGCTCTTAAACTCTTTTCCAAGAATCCCTGTTTTCTCTGTGTTTACGTTTCAATCCTTGTTTTGGTGGATTTTGCTCTTAAACTCTTTGAGGTATTCCTCATTGGATTGTAGGAAGTTGGTTTCAATCCTTGTTTTGGTGGATTTTGCTCTTAAACACTGTATCGATTGTTCCAGCGAATTTGTATTGCTTGTTTCAATCCTTGTTTTGGTGGATTTTGCTCTTAAACTTTTGTCTTTGTTTGGTTGTTCTTATCCTTATTATTGTTTCAATCCTTGTTTTGGTGGATTTTGCTCTTAAACGCTCACCTCTTTGGGAAGAGGCATTGAACTTATACTTGTTTCAATCCTTGTTTTGGTGGATTTTGCTCTTAAACCCAAATGAGCCAAGTCTTTTTGGTATGGTTGTACTTGTTTCAATCCTTGTTTTGGTGGATTTTGCTCTTAAACTGTTCTTTTGTTATCTGCGGTTCGGACGGGATTTGATGTTTCAATCCTTGTTTTGGTGGATTTTGCTCTTAAACTTGATACAAAATTTTGCCATTTGACCTAAAAATTTTTGTTTCAATCCTTGTTTTGGTGGATTTTGCTCTTAAACTTAATTAGCAGAGGGAGCAGAGCTCCCTCCGTTGGTTTCAATCCTTGTTTTGGTGGATTTTGCTCTTAAACTACAATGAAGGTGATATTTCATCTTCGGAAGCTATTGTTTCAATCCTTGTTTTGGTGGATTTTGCTCTTAAACTCAAAACATTTGTAGGATATCATATCCCCCTCACTGTTTCAATCCTTGTTTTGGTGGATTTTGCTCTTAAACTACCAATTTGTCTAATCCTGCATCGGAAATCCGCACGTTTCAATCCTTGTTTTGGTGGATTTTGCTCTTAAACCGACAATTTTGTAAACCAAAGGATTGGGAGACATATAGTTTCAATCCTTGTTTTGGTGGATTTTGCTCTTAAACAGACAGATTTTATGTCTTCTCTGCCAATGCATATCCCTTGTTTCAATCCTTGTTTTGGTGGATTTTGCTCTTAAACTCAACTCCTTATAGGTCAATTGGCAATCCTTTGTAAGTTTCAATCCTTGTTTTGGTGGATTTTGCTCTTAAACGAACAGGAACGGAAACGACTGGAAGAGCTCCGCAGATGTTTCAATCCTTGTTTTGGTGGATTTTGCTCTTAAACTTTCTCAACAATTTTCGTGCCAATCCGCTTCATCTTTTTGTTTCAATCCTTGTTTTGGTGGATTTTGCTCTTAAACTTTCTGCAATTTTGTCATACTTCCTCCATAATTGTCATGTTTCAATCCTTGTTTTGGTGGATTTTGCTCTTAAACTATTAAACGCAAATACTGTGAGCTCGGCTCAAATCTAGTTTCAATCCTTGTTTTGGTGGATTTTGCTCTTAAACTGGGGATATATCAGCAGCATTGAGATAACCTCAATTAGGTTTCAATCCTTGTTTTGGTGGATTTTGCTCTTAAACAATTTTGTTAAACAATTTTTTTTAAGAAAGGAGTTCGTTTCAATCCTTGTTTTGGTGGATTTTGCTCTTAAACTTGCAAAGGCATTCGGAATATCTCGCATCCGCGAAAGTTTCAATCCTTGTTTTGGTGGATTTTGCTCTTAAACTAAAACTTTGTGAATCGATAATTGAACGCTTTTTTCTGGTTTCAATCCTTGTTTTGGTGGATTTTGCTCTTAAACTCCTCAAAGAAGATGGCTTTGTGGTCACCAACGAAAGTTTCAATCCTTGTTTTGGTGGATTTTGCTCTTAAACAAAAATATAAGAAGCAGTATAATCGATTAAATTTTTGTTTCAATCCTTGTTTTGGTGGATTTTGCTCTTAAACGAGCGATTTCAAAAACATCAATCCAGACCCGGGTTTGTTTCAATCCTTGTTTTGGTGGATTTTGCTCTTAAACCAAAAAAATGTCTGAAAGAGAAAAATCGAAAATCGGGTTTCAATCCTTGTTTTGGTGGATTTTGCTCTTAAACTTCAGCCTTGAACTTGTAATAAATCGCAATATTCTTGTTTCAATCCTTGTTTTGGTGGATTTTGCTCTTAAACTATCTTTCGTGATATGGGACCACGGCGATCCAGAATGTTTCAATCCTTGTTTTGGTGGATTTTGCTCTTAAACAAATCACAGTAGTTAGAACAACTGATAATTTCGATGTGTTTCAATCCTTGTTTTGGTGGATTTTGCTCTTAAACAAATATATGTCCTAAAACTCTTGTCTCCCCAGCTTTGAGTTTCAATCCTTGTTTTGGTGGATTTTGCTCTTAAACCGTATGTCTCGAATTTGCAAAGGTTTATCGAGAATTTGTTTCAATCCTTGTTTTGGTGGATTTTGCTCTTAAACTCTTCCAACAAGTTCTCATCCGCCCCGCCGAGGCTCGTTTCAATCCTTGTTTTGGTGGATTTTGCTCTTAAACAAGAAAGGTAGTTTTGGTTCAACTATCTCTGCGTTATGTTTCAATCCTTGTTTTGGTGGATTTTGCTCTTAAACCCGCCCTTATCCATTAAAACAAGGTTTGGAATATTGTGTTTCAATCCTTGTTTTGGTGGATTTTGCTCTTAAACTCAATACGAGGTTTAGGTTTCGATGGTGTTATAATGTTTCAATCCTTGTTTTGGTGGATTTTGCTCTTAAACATTTCTCGTGCATTACTGGATGGTTTCTCGACAGCTGTTTCAATCCTTGTTTTGGTGGATTTTGCTCTTAAACCTATTTCTGTTAGTCTTTGCTTTGCGTCGATAAGCTCGTTTCAATCCTTGTTTTGGTGGATTTTGCTCTTAAACTTGATGGCTTTGCGTATCGTGGCATTATAAAAGCTTCGTTTCAATCCTTGTTTTGGTGGATTTTGCTCTTAAACGTCCTCTCATTTTAAATCCTTGACTTTGTTGAACAGTTTCAATCCTTGTTTTGGTGGATTTTGCTCTTAAACCATATCGCCATAAAACTGGAATCGAAAGCTTTTTGAGTTTCAATCCTTGTTTTGGTGGATTTTGCTCTTAAACGTGCGGGAACTCCGCAATGATGAGCATTTACAACTTTAGTTTCAATCCTTGTTTTGGTGGATTTTGCTCTTAAACCAATGGTCATTTTGTGCGAATATACCAAATCCAGAAAAGTTTCAATCCTTGTTTTGGTGGATTTTGCTCTTAAACAGCCAAAGTGCATACTTTTGATAACATCGCAAGCGTGTTTCAATCCTTGTTTTGGTGGATTTTGCTCTTAAACTCTTATCTCGAACCAATCGAGCGTTTCGCAACAATTTCGTTTCAATCCTTGTTTTGGTGGATTTTGCTCTTAAACCTATTGGTGACATTCGAGGCATTTGACTGATGTTCCCGTTTCAATCCTTGTTTTGGTGGATTTTGCTCTTAAACCAATCGGCGAGGGAATGAAATCGATAATGGTGGAGGGGTTTCAATCCTTGTTTTGGTGGATTTTGCTCTTAAACAAGGTTCGGAAGAATATAAAAAGTTAGAAGAGGAATGTTTCAATCCTTGTTTTGGTGGATTTTGCTCTTAAACAGGGAACATTGTTCGAAAGCCTCGCAAGAAATTTCTGGAGTTTCAATCCTTGTTTTGGTGGATTTTGCTCTTAAACTTTTGCAACATTTAGGATACAAAACTCAATTTTTCCGTTTCAATCCTTGTTTTGGTGGATTTTGCTCTTAAACAACGGAATAAATTTTTTTCTCTATCCCGTTTTGTGGTTTCAATCCTTGTTTTGGTGGATTTTGCTCTTAAACATCTTTTCGATTTAGGGAAATGGCAACTTCCTTCAGTTTCAATCCTTGTTTTGGTGGATTTTGCTCTTAAACCTTGGGCGTCAACTTTCCCTACAACAGGGTCGTAGGGATAAAGTTTCAATCCTTGTTTTGGTGGATTTTGCTCTTAAACGATAATATATTTGTAGGGAATTTTTTTAACTCGTTTGTTTCAATCCTTGTTTTGGTGGATTTTGCTCTTAAACAGGACTAAAATCACCTTTTGTTTTTTATCCCTCTTGGTTTCAATCCTTGTTTTGGTGGATTTTGCTCTTAAACGGCGGTGCAGCAGCAACGGGGATAATCGAAGGAATGTTTCAATCCTTGTTTTGGTGGATTTTGCTCTTAAACCCCGACCCAAGTATTGCGTTCCGAGTCCCATTGCTCAGTTTCAATCCTTGTTTTGGTGGATTTTGCTCTTAAACCGTAATCGACATAAGCTTGGGCGTCAACTTTCCCTAGTTTCAATCCTTGTTTTGGTGGATTTTGCTCTTAAACAAAGGGTTATTCAATCCGCCAAGTCTCGCAACTTCGTTTCAATCCTTGTTTTGGTGGATTTTGCTCTTAAACTTGCAAGAAGACACCGCAGGCTTTCGAGTTGAGCTTGGTTTCAATCCTTGTTTTGGTGGATTTTGCTCTTAAACACGACGTAGTTGGAAAATTACGCCCTGTGGGGTTGAGTTTTGTTTCAATCCTTGTTTTGGTGGATTTTGCTCTTAAACGACCCTATAATCCCCAGCAAATAGCGAAAGACTTGGAGTTTCAATCCTTGTTTTGGTGGATTTTGCTCTTAAACAGCGAAAGACTTGGACAAAATAATTCCCGCAGAGGAGTTTCAATCCTTGTTTTGGTGGATTTTGCTCTTAAACTGCCAAAGGATTGGACCAACCAGATAATACTAAATCCATGTTTCAATCCTTGTTTTGGTGGATTTTGCTCTTAAACCTTGCTGCGTTTGCGAAAGATTCGAAACGCAGCAGTTTCAATCCTTGTTTTGGTGGATTTTGCTCTTAAACCCGAGATTTCTTGCAAGCCAAAAACCAACAGTGCCAGTTTCAATCCTTGTTTTGGTGGATTTTGCTCTTAAACAAAATGTGGAAAATTCTTTGTTTAACAAATTAGAGGTTGTTTCAATCCTTGTTTTGGTGGATTTTGCTCTTAAACTCTACCCCCATTGAGCCCGCAGCAACCTGCAAAAGGTTTCAATCCTTGTTTTGGTGGATTTTGCTCTTAAACTCTACCCCCATTGAGCCCGCAGCAACCTGCAAAAGGTTTCAATCCTTGTTTTGGTGGATTTTGCTCTTAAACTATCCAAATATTTTTTAAAAAATTTTTAGAAAATTTGTTTCAATCCTTGTTTTGGTGGATTTTGCTCTTAAACCAGGCTGGGGTTGCGACGGAATATCTTGATAGTCAGCTGTTTCAATCCTTGTTTTGGTGGATTTTGCTCTTAAACGTGTATCGCCGAGGACGGGAATATCTATCCCTGGGAGTTTCAATCCTTGTTTTGGTGGATTTTGCTCTTAAACTCATTTCCAACCTCCTTTATTTTTTTAAAAAAATAGTTTCAATCCTTGTTTTGGTGGATTTTGCTCTTAAACATGATTTAGGTTGGCAGGCTTTGAGATTTGTAAGAGAGTTTCAATCCTTGTTTTGGTGGATTTTGCTCTTAAACACGTTTTCCCAACCTACAACTTTCCCATAGATATCGGTTTCAATCCTTGTTTTGGTGGATTTTGCTCTTAAACCCCACAAGGAAAATGTTTCACGCCAGCGTTTGTTCAGTTTCAATCCTTGTTTTGGTGGATTTTGCTCTTAAACAGCTTTAGCAAATCAATCCCGTTTTCTTGCATCACGAGTTTCAATCCTTGTTTTGGTGGATTTTGCTCTTAAACATCGGTGTGCTTCCTGTTTTTTCGTTGCCACCGTGGGTTTCAATCCTTGTTTTGGTGGATTTTGCTCTTAAACCGAATTTCGGTGAAAAGTTTGTCAAGTTCAATGTCCCCGTTTCAATCCTTGTTTTGGTGGATTTTGCTCTTAAACCCAACACAAAACCAATCCAACCAAAGAGCAGTTCGAGTTTCAATCCTTGTTTTGGTGGATTTTGCTCTTAAACAAGTAACGCCTACGAATCAATGTATCGACAATTTTGGTTTCAATCCTTGTTTTGGTGGATTTTGCTCTTAAACAAGTTTTTGAGATTCCACCACGCAATTACTTCCCGAGTTTCAATCCTTGTTTTGGTGGATTTTGCTCTTAAACAATCTTTTCGATTTAGGGAAATGGCAACTTCCTTCAGTTTCAATCCTTGTTTTGGTGGATTTTGCTCTTAAACAAAATCCTGTTTACGATGACTCTTGTTGGGTTACTAGTTTCAATCCTTGTTTTGGTGGATTTTGCTCTTAAACACAGTTCCCATAATCGAACATAATCGACAATGGTTGTTTCAATCCTTGTTTTGGTGGATTTTGCTCTTAAACCGCTATCTTTCGATGTCAGATGAGGATTTAAAAAAGAAGTTTCAATCCTTGTTTTGGTGGATTTTGCTCTTAAACAAAGTAAAGGCGTAGTTTATATCGATGAGGCTGCAAGTTTCAATCCTTGTTTTGGTGGATTTTGCTCTTAAACTCAATATCATTGGCATCTTCCAGCAGTATTTTCCAAGTTTCAATCCTTGTTTTGGTGGATTTTGCTCTTAAACAAAGTAAAAGCTCCTTCGAACAAGCATATTTCAGATTGTTTCAATCCTTGTTTTGGTGGATTTTGCTCTTAAACGGTATTGGAGATGGTAAAATCGATGCGGGACCGATGTTTCAATCCTTGTTTTGGTGGATTTTGCTCTTAAACCAAGCTTTTCGTAGATGTCCGGAGGCAGTAATATTGTTTCAATCCTTGTTTTGGTGGATTTTGCTCTTAAACGCCCCAAAATTATACCTGCTTGTTCAACAGACTTTGGTTTCAATCCTTGTTTTGGTGGATTTTGCTCTTAAACTCAAAAAGATTTTATGTTCAACAAAGTCAAGGATTGTTTCAATCCTTGTTTTGGTGGATTTTGCTCTTAAACTATAACAAAGGGTTAGAAGGATGGTGAAAGTGGTGAAAGGTTTCAATCCTTGTTTTGGTGGATTTTGCTCTTAAACTTGACTTCTTCTCAATTAGAAGAGGCTTATATAAAGTTTCAATCCTTGTTTTGGTGGATTTTGCTCTTAAACCTTGGAAGTATGCATCTTCCCCCAATTAATTCGTGAAGTTTCAATCCTTGTTTTGGTGGATTTTGCTCTTAAACTTACTATGAACAACTTTGAGCTTATCCAACCGCTTCTGTTTCAATCCTTGTTTTGGTGGATTTTGCTCTTAAACATAAAGAAATATCAAAGGAGGCAAAGTATGAACGGAAGTTTCAATCCTTGTTTTGGTGGATTTTGCTCTTAAACCAACCAACTCCAAATTGATGACCTCACCGATGATGCGTTTCAATCCTTGTTTTGGTGGATTTTGCTCTTAAACACCTTCACCTCTTAACTTATTGTCTTTTCAAGTAGTGTTTCAATCCTTGTTTTGGTGGATTTTGCTCTTAAACTAAGGTGATTTTAGAAAGAATTGCAAAGGCGCTTTGTTTCAATCCTTGTTTTGGTGGATTTTGCTCTTAAACGAAGAACGGGGCGGGCTCACCCGCCCTTATATTTTTTGTTTCAATCCTTGTTTTGGTGGATTTTGCTCTTAAACCCTAATAAATGCGGAATTTCGGCAATTGATTAGGAAGTTTCAATCCTTGTTTTGGTGGATTTTGCTCTTAAACAAATATTGATTATGCAGATTTTGAGTTACCCTATGATAGTTTCAATCCTTGTTTTGGTGGATTTTGCTCTTAAACTCTATGAGGACCTTCCGCTTGATGATGTTCAACTAATGTTTCAACAATCCTTGTTTTGGTGGATTTTGCTCTTAAACCTAACGGGGTTAACTCGAAAGCGTGTTCTGGAATTTATGTTTCAATCCTTGTTTTGGTGGATTTTGCTCTTAAACATGGTATGCTCTTACGAAAGCCGAGAAGGAAAAGAGTTTCAATCCTTGTTTTGGTGGATTTTGCTCTTAAACCGTGAAATGAAAGATGAACCAGCGCTGATGGGTTATGTTTCAATCCTTGTTTTGGTGGATTTTGCTCTTAAACCTCCAAGTGAAACTAGCTCGGAAAGTATCTCTAAGTTTCAATCCTTGTTTTGGTGGATTTTGCTCTTAAACAGCCTAAGATTAAAATCATATCCGGCACTCTTACGCTGTTTCAATCCTTGTTTTGGTGGATTTTGCTCTTAAACCTGATAAAATTCTCAATGGAGTTTCCGAAAGGTGGGGGTTTCAATCCTTGTTTTGGTGGATTTTGCTCTTAAACTTGGTTTTCCGCTCAATTTCTCGATTGGTTGATTCTGTTTCAATCCTTGTTTTGGTGGATTTTGCTCTTAAACCCATAGTGTAGACTTTCACATACTCATCAGCCCAGCGAGTTTCAATCCTTGTTTTGGATCAGCCCAGCGAGTTTCAATCCTTGTTTTGGTGGATTTTGCTCTTAAACTCGAAATTGTTCTCAATGCTGCGTCGATAAGTATACAGTTTCAATCCTTGTTTTGGTGGATTTTGCTCTTAAACCTACTACAACAAAGGAGCCACCACCCTGCATTTCAAGTTTCAATCCTTGTTTTGGTGGATTTTGCTCTTAAACAATACATACTGATTTAATCACTTATCGAAGCCCTGAAGTTTCAATCCTTGTTTTGGTGGATTTTGCTCTTAAACCTGGACGGAGTGCAGAAGAATATTATGAATCGAAATGTTTCAATCCTTGTTTTGGTGGATTTTGCTCTTAAACCACAATTTTGCTTCGAGTCAGGCGGGAGGTTGTTCTGTTTCAATCCTTGTTTTGGTGGATTTTGCTCTTAAACTTCTAATGCACTGGACAATTTTTCAAACGCAGAACTGTTTCAATCCTTGTTTTGGTGGATTTTGCTCTTAAACTTCACACACGGGAAAATGTTTAAATTTGTTTTGTGAGTTTCAATCCTTGTTTTGGTGGATTTTGCTCTTAAACAGAACAAAGAGTATCGGGAGCGATTAAAGATGGCATGTTTCAATCCTTGTTTTGGTGGATTTTGCTCTTAAACCCACACCTGCATTGCGGTGCTTTTGAAACAAATTTTGTTTCAATCCTTGTTTTGGTGGATTTTGCTCTTAAACCAAAAGTTTAATTTTTAACTTGTTTCAATCCTTTTGTTTCAATCCTTGTTTTGGTGGATTTTGCTCTTAAACCCCCAATTCTACGCACAGGTAATGCAATTCAAGTAAGTTTCAATCCTTGTTTTGGTGGATTTTGCTCTTAAACAAAGCATTCTCATCGAATGAAAACATAGTAAACTCCAGTTTCAATCCTTGTTTTGGTGGATTTTGCTCTTAAACCCATCGCAGTTCTATTTTGCATTGCGAATTTAAATAAGTTTCAATCCTTGTTTTGGTGGATTTTGCTCTTAAACCCAATAGATTTTGCACGCAAGACCGTGCAGCCTTGCTGTTTCAATCCTTGTTTTGGTGGATTTTGCTCTTAAACTGTTCAGCACTTGATTAGTAATTTTCGGCAAGCCGTGTTTCAATCCTTGTTTTGGTGGATTTTGCTCTTAAACATTGGATATTCGACTTTACCAACTTATTGACCATCGGAGTTTCAATCCTTGTTTTGGTGGATTTTGCTCTTAAACCGAATCATTCATCTCGTCGATTTTGGCTCCTGTTTTAGTTTCAATCCTTGTTTTGGTGGATTTTGCTCTTAAACACCAGTTTCTTTTTGGAACGCAGGTTTTGCGCTCATGTTTCAATCCTTGTTTTGGTGGATTTTGCTCTTAAACAGAAAATCGAGGAGTATCAACTCCTTATAGGTCAATGTTTCAATCCTTGTTTTGGTGGATTTTGCTCTTAAACCCCAAACTTTACATACAATATACATACAAAATTAAGTTTCAATCCTTGTTTTGGTGGATTTTGCTCTTAAACTTGAGATAACCTCAATTAGTGAAGACAAGAGTATAGTTCAGTTTCAATCCTTGTTTTGGTGGATTTTGCTCTTAAACTGCCGAGTCCGAGCATTAACGGAGGAACAAGTACAATGTTTCAATCCTTGTTTTGGTGGATTTTGCTCTTAAACGGAAATTTTTGAAGGGGATATAATAAAGGATACTATTGTTTCAATCCTTGTTTTGGTGGATTTTGCTCTTAAACTTTCGCAGGAATCCTTCTGGGGTTCGGAAGCCATACTTAGTTTCAATCCTTGTTTTGGTGGATTTTGCTCTTAAACTTGCGCTCCTCTCGAACACAAAGGTTAACCGAATGGAGTTTCAATCCTTGTTTTGGTGGATTTTGCTCTTAAACGGGATTACTAAGAACCGGCGGTAACCAGAGTCGTCTTTGTTTCAATCCTTGTTTTGGTGGATTTTGCTCTTAAACTAACTATAAGTTTCATTTCCAACCTCCTTTATTTTTTTGTTTCAATCCTTGTTTTGGTGGATTTTGCTCTTAAACACTTTCGACCGAGCATATTCCTTTTTGTGTGCGTGCGATGTTTCAATCCTTGTTTTGGTGGATTTTGCTCTTAAACACAGCTCGATATTTTCAAAAAGATTTTATGTTCAAGTTTCAATCCTTGTTTTGGTGGATTTTGCTCTTAAACTGGGTAGCCTAAACCGAAATCTTTTCCTAAACGACCGTTTCAATCCTTGTTTTGGTGGATTTTGCTCTTAAACTAGTATTCAGGAAATCAAGGATAAGTTGGACAAACTGTTTCAATCCTTGTTTTGGTGGATTTTGCTCTTAAAC